>Ga0315316_10000528_pt1 | contig 25410 bp, 28 predicted proteins | sample M160m3416metaG_FD_203702 | JGI IMG/M metagenome (GOLD analysis project Ga0315316, IMG submission 203702) | Ammonia-oxidizing marine archaeal communities from Monterey Bay, California, United States - M1 60m 3416 | ecosystem: Environmental > Aquatic > Marine > Intertidal zone | place: USA... | reverse complement strand
CAATATCAAATAAAATATCTCTATTTACTGTAAGACTTCTTGATTGAATGAATGCACCAAATGTTGGTATTCCTACAATTGGAATACCTGGAATAAAGTATGGCCATGTTGTCTTTATTTTATGCCACTTTGCAGCAATTAAATGCCCTGCTTCATGAACTCCTAAGATGCCTAACAATGCCCATGCATATACAATTGCAACTCCAAGTGGATCTCCAATTGGTTTAATGAGTGGAAATGTGTTAAGCATTGCAGTTCTGTAAAACCCATCAATTAACACCATTACAATAGTTACAGTAAACATGATTCTTGGCGTCCAAGATTTTGATAACCATTTTCTCTTTTTTTGTTTAGGTAACTTTGATACAACAATCATATGTCTATATCCTTCTTTTTCAAGTGTACATAGTAGATTGTTAATTTCTAACTCTTGTGTCAAGTGAACAAATTTCTCTTTAAAATCTTGATCCTCAAAATAAAATTTCATTGTTACTAAACCAATGTCTACTTCTGCAACATCAAAATGATTTTCTACAACTTTCTTAATAAATTCCTGTGTGGGTTCTATCATAAAGATCGTGTATTATTTGAGCATAATTGTTTTTCCAGTATCAAATTAAATATGCTAAATTCTATGTAGTATTATGCAAGTAATTCTACGTGAGCATAATGGAGCTATATTCAGACGTTGTGAGCCTAGTGATCTAATTGGTGTAATGGAAATTAACATGAAAACATTACCTGAGCATTACTCTGACTATTTTTATGAGAGTTTATTAGCAGAATCGCCTGAAGCATTTCTTGTAGCTGAAAAGGCTGGTCTACATGTTGGTTATATAATGTGTAAAACTGAGTTTGGATTCTCTAACTTTAAAAAACTTGGATTTGTCAAGAAAGGTCATGTCGTATCGGTTGCAGTATTAGAAGAATTTCGTGGAAATGGTATTGGTAAAATTTTAGTTGCTGAATCATTTAAAGGAGTAAAAGAAAAACAATGTGATGAAATGTATTTAGAAGTACGTTGTAGTAATACTGAAGCTGTAAAATTATACCAAGATTTAGGAATGGAAATTAAACAAAGACTAAAGTCATACTATCGTGATGGTGAAGATGCATACTTGATGATTATTGAATTCTAGCTTCAGTTAAATTACTGTTTTCAATTTAATGTATATGTCAAAACGAAAATCTATGGGTGTTTTCATTTTTGTATCATGTATAGCTGCATTCTTTGTTTATGCATATCTCCTAATGCTTTCTGAATGGAGTCCAATTGTACTACAATTGACTATACTAATGGTTGTCGGTGGTGTTCTAGGAATTGTTTCTTGGATTGGATATCAAATGGCTACAACAAAAGCAAAACCCTCTTCCTTAATAGATGATAATTAGATCTTAGAAATTTTTACATCTACTACTGTCTGATAAAATCTTGGACCAACCGGTCTAACATTTCGTGAAAATATTATATCTGCATCTGTTTTATTGACGCTCAAAAAATGCTCTTCAGATAATCCAGGTGCATTTTGTTTTTTATCCGCATGCACATGTGAATAATAATGAATTATTCCTTTTTCTTTTAATCCAAGTAATGCTGAATCTAAAAATTCATCAGAGCGTTCAGGTAATAACATCAAAATTCTATCTGCTTTTCCAACTAACTGTTCTTTAATTATCTTACTTGCATCCCCATTTAATGAAATAACATTTCCTTTTAATTTATTAATTTGAGTATTTTCTTTACAAAGTTTCACTGCAACTGGATTATGATCAATATTGTAAACTGTACAAGGAGTATTTTTTGCTGCAAGTAGAGAAAACATTCCTACTCCTCCAAACATGTTAATTATCACTTCTCCTTCTTTTACTAATCCTGCAATTCGTTCCCTTTCTGTTGATAATCTTGGTGAAAAGAATGCTTTTTCTACATCTACAATAAATTTACATCCATTTTCTTTGTATTCTGTTTGGGTTTTATTTTCACCTGCAATTATCTCTAATTTCCTGGTTCTAAAATCACCTTCAACTGGTGAAGATTGGGAAAAAATTGAATTTGCTGTATTAACTTGCTCTAGTAGGGTTTTTCCAATAATCTGTTTTTTTGAAATCAAAGAGTCAGGAATTCTAACTATTATAATGTCACCAATCTGATCAAATGCAGAAATTAATTCATCATTTTCTTCTTTAGAGAGAACATTTTGCAATACTCTCTTTAACATTTTGGTCATTTTCTAAAGTAGTAATTACCTGTTGATTTCTGTTCTTTGTCTAACCTACTTGCTTCTTTATTCACGCGATGTCTGCTTGTTTTTTCATCTCTTCTAAATGAAATATCTAGCGACTCTAGGAATTGGTTCATGGCATCCTTTTTTTGCATTGGGGAAGTTGCATTTCCAGAAATACTTGATGTTCCCTCAAAAATTACCATAGAATCTGATACTAAATCCATCAATTGCAAGTCATGATCTATTATGATTGCAGATTTTCCAAATGAACGAACAAATTTCTGTAAGAATTTGGCTACTGCAATTCTGTCTTCTACATCTAGAAATGCAGATGGCTCATCTAGAGCATACAAATCAACTTTTTGTAATAGGCATGATGCAATTGCAACTTTCTGTAATTCTCCTCCTGACAAATTTTTTACTGATTTATTATACAACTTTTTTAATTTCAATGGGTCCAAAATTTGTTCTTCTTCCACACTTCCTTCAATTGAAGAACCATTTGACTTTTCTAACACTGAAATCACTTCTATATCTATATCATTTGAAAGATATTGTGGTTTGTATGAAATTTTGATCTTTTTATCAACTGAACCTTTAGTTGGTTTTTCAACTCCTGCAATCATTTTCATCATTGTTGTCTTTCCCAATGCATTTGCACCCATTATTCCAAGTAATTCTCCTTTTCTTACAGTTCCTGGTTCAATTGTAACCGAAAATGAATCATATTTTTTCTCTAGTTTTGGATACGAAATTATTGTATCTCCTTCTAATATTCCATCTCCTGATGTTGATGCATCAAATGTAAATTTTTTATCTCTAAATCTGACATTTTCTGCTGGTAAATAACCATCAAGAAATACATTAATCCCAACTTTGGTTGATAAAACAGTTGAAACAATACCATATGCTGCAGGCACACCATACAACACCTCAATGTAGTCACTAAGATAGTCTAGTAATGTTAGATCGTGTTCAACAACCATCACGCTTTTTCCTTCTTCAGCAAGTCTGTGAATTACTTTTGCAACACCTGTTCTTTGAAATACATCGTTATAAGATGACGGTTCATCAAAAAAGTAAAAATCAGAATCTCTTGATGCAGCAGTTGCAACCGATAATCTTTGTAGTTCACCTCCACTAAGTTCTTTGAGATTTTGTTCTAAAGAATTTTTTAATCCTAATTCTTTAACTAGTTCCCTAGAAACTCCTCTTTGATCAAATTTATCTAAAAGCTCTTTTCCTGTTCCATCAAATGCATCTGCAATAGTATGAACTTGTTGTGGTTTTATTGATGCTTTAATATCTTCATTTTTTATTTTTTCAAAGTGTGCTTTTAATTCTGTACCTTTATAATATTTTAAAATATCATCCCATTCTGGTGGTTGTTCATAATTCCCAAGATTTGGTTTTAGAATTCCAGAAAGAATATTTACAACTGTACTTTTTCCCATTCCGTTTCTTCCTAGTAATCCTACGACTTCTCCTTTTTTTGGAGTTGGAAGTTTGTATAATCTAAAAGAATTCATTCCATATTGATGAATCTTATCTGTCTTTAGTTCACTAGCCAAATTCACAATTGTAATTGCATCAAATGGGCAAACTTTAACACAAATTCCACAACCATTACAAATATTCTCATCTATTGTTGCTTTCTTGGTCTCTTCATTGAGAACAATACAATCTGCTCCGGATTTATTCACAGGACAATATTTGATGCACTCTAGCCCGCATTTTTTGGGTTGACATAATTCCTTATCTAGTACGGCAACGCGATGTGTCATAACGTTATTCGCCGTGGCTTTAATTTATACTTCTATGAATATATAATTTCTAAAAACCCATTCATAATTTTTTAGTTAGGTTATTATGAAAGATGATTTGCAATTGAAATAAGCCGGCCATAGCGTTTGGGTGCGACCCAATCCCTTTCCGAACTTGGAAGTCAAACCAAATGTCGCTGTTGTGCTACTGACGTGCGAGAGCTGTTGGGAAGCAATGGTGCTGGCATCTTCTTATTTTGATTAACTATAAGTTACTATGATATCTTGCTAAAATATGGTAAATTGTTCTGTATGTGGTGAAAAGTTCGATAGTGATATACGATTTTTGAATCACATGATGGAAAAACATGGTTTTAGAAATCCCAATATTGACAAGCCAGATCGTAACAGTCGTGGGTATTAATAACAATAAATCTATAAGTCGCTAAAATTGAGTTGTTCGTACAAGCAACATGATAAAAAAACAACTAGAAAAAACGCTCAAAGATGCAATCAAAGAAGATGCATACATTATTGGCACAAAACAAGTCTTAGGTAATATTTCAAAGTCTAAACTTGTACTTGTTTCAAAATCTGTATCAAGTCATATCAGTGAAAAAATAGAAAATGACGCAAAAAAATCAAATATCTCCACAATCTCTTACAATGACACCTCTGTTAACCTTGGAAAACTCTGTGGATTACAATTTAGAGTTTCAGCCATTTCGCTAACCAACATTGCTGATGCTGACATCAAAACATTACAAAAAGAAACAGAATCCAAATGATGTTGTTAAAAACTTATCCAAAAACAAAAATCAATCAAGGTTTAAATGAGACTGAAAATTTTTTTGAGTAAATAGAATGACAATGACACAAGAAATCAAATTGACAACTGATCAGATGAGATTGATGTCATTATTCCAAAATATAACTAAAGCAACTGCACGTGACTGTATTGAAGATGAAAAACGTGATAGAATTATCTTTGTTGTAAATGAAGGTAAAATGGGTTTGGCAATTGGAAAGGGCGGTGCTCATATCAAAGCACTCCAAAATAAAATTGATAGAGCAGTTGAACTTGTAGAATACGATGAAGATCCAATCAAGCTCTTAAAAAATATACTAAATGAAAAATATATCACTGACATTAAGATATCTGAAAGATTGGATGGTTCATTCCAAGCTAACGTAGAAGTTGATGGTGCAAAGAAGGGTGTTGTAGTAGGAAGAGAAGGTCGTAATGCAGAGAAGGCAAGAATACTTGCTAGAAGATATTTCAATATAACATATGTAATGATTAATAGTAAGGAACAAGCTTTCGAGTGGTAATAATGGCAAAATCACCTTTAGGACTATTTGCAGGAAGAGATCTTCGAAATAAGAAGAAACAACAACGTTGGGCTATATCAACTTACAAAAGAAGAGAATTGGGCTTAGATAGGAAATCAAATCCATTCGCCGGTGCTCCTCAAGCAAAAGGAATTGTACTGGAAAAAGTCGGTGTTGAAGCAAAACAACCAAACTCTGCTGTAAGAAAATGTGTTAGAGTACAATTAATTAAAAATGGTAAATCAATCACTGCATTTCTTCCACGTGATGGTGCAATGAATTTCATTGATGAACACGACGAAGTACATGTGGAGGGAATGGGTGCAACTCAAGGTGGTGCAATGGGAGATATTCCTGGTGTTAGATTCAAAATTTTCAAAGTTAACAATACATCATTACGTCAATTAGTTGAAGGAAAGAAGGAAAAACCAAGAAGATAGGTATATGGCTGAACAAAAATTACTTCTATTTAGAAAGTGGGATACTTCTGAAATTGAGATAAAAGATCTAGGTCTTCAAACACATGTATCTGGTGATAAAGTACTTTCTGCAATTTCCTTAAAACCTATAATATATCCAATCGATTATGGGCGTTCAGCACTAAAGAGATTCAATAAGGGTGAAGTTCACATTGTAGAACGTTTGGCAAACAAACTAATGCATTTTGGTAAAAAATATGCAAAAAACACTGGACGACAAGGTGGCAAAAAACAACATTCACTAAAAATTATTGAAGTCGCATTTGATATTATTAATTTAAAAACTGGTCAAAATCCCGTAGAGATATTAGTTCGTGCAGTAGAAAACTCTGCACCAAACGAAGATACAACTAGAATCGTTTATGGTGGAACTGTTTATCATGTATCAGTTGATGTTGCTCCAATTCGCCGAGTTGATTTAGCACTAAGATTTATTGCAGATGCAATTAGAGATGCAACATTTTCAAATCCAAAACCAATTGAAGAATATATTGCGGAACATTTGATTTTGGCTGCAAACAACGATCCTTCTGCTCCTTCTGTAAAAAAGAAGAATGAGTTGGAGCGAGTAGCACAAGCTTCTAGATAGTAAATTTCACTAAAAACGCTTTTCTAATACATTTTCTGTAACTTGAAGAATTAAATATAATAGCCCGGCCCGGACTCGAACCGAGGTCAAAGGCTCCAGGGGCCCCTATGCTTGCCGCTACACTACCGGGCTATATGGAAAATTACAAAATGTTCGAATATATTCATTATTGTAAAAATTATCTAATCTTAATTTCATGTAAGGCGGTTGCATAATCACATTTTGCTTTTAATCGCATGTACGGAATTAGTCTAAAATGAATAAAGTATGATTGTTTTCCTTTGTAAAGTAACTCTCTTTGAATTAATGATGATAATCCTCTTGATAATGCGTTTACTGAAATTCCATATTTTATACAAATCTCGTCACGTTTTTTCTGATATTGAGTCATTGAGAATTCTGCATCATTGACTTCTAGAATTAATGGCCACACAATCTCTTTCCACACAAATCTCCGATTCTCGGTGGCTGATGCATATTTGCCTTTCTCGCTCAACATTATAATATCAAACTTTATGAATATAAGAAATAATGTCTCAAAAAGAAATCCAAGAATCTTTAGATTTACTGGAAAAAGACTGGGATGTTGATGAAATTTTACATGATTTTATTCTTGGAAAATACATTGATGTTACAGATTTCACACTAAAAGTAAAAGATGTAATATTTCATATTCCATATTTACCAAAAGAAAAAAAATACATCTTATGGAAATGTTACTGGCCTGATTGTCATAATTGCTGTGAAAGACAGGGGCGTTTACCTCTTACCTCTAATGATCTAATTCAAATTGGTCAAGGTCTGAAATACCAAAAAACATCCGAATTTGTAAAAAATGAAACTCTAATTGCAACTCATGATGAACCTACTCCTTCAGGTGGATTATCTGTTATGACAAATGTGAATCTAAAAAGAAAAACTGATGAAACTGAAGTTGAAGATGGTACTCACATCTCTTGTAGATTCTTAGATGGTGAGGGTGCATGTGGAATACATCCTACACGTCCTGGTGTTTGTTACTTGTATCCATTTTCAACTTGGGCACAAAATGAAAAAGGACGTGCACGTGTACATGCAACATTCCAATTTACAGGTGATTGTCCTGGATTCTATCTTTCTGAATCTCTTGATTCTATGAAAGATGTATTTGATGATTATTCTACGACTATCTATGATTATAACATGAAATCTAGTCGAACTCTGAAAGATGGATTTGGCTCTCTTAGTATGTCTTAAGCTTTTGCAACTTTAAGCAAATCGCTAATTTTGATATGCATTCCAAATCTATCTTCGTGCTTTTTCATGTATATGAATATTGAAATAAAGTCTGGTAATGCTTTTAAGAAATTGAAATCATGATGAATCTTTGCTCTTACAAAATTGAATACTTTGGCATAAACTTTGTAGTGTTTCTCAACTGCTTTTTCATATGCTTTAAAATCATGCATGTTTTCAATGAAGATATCTACACATTGCATTGATGGAATAATCCCTTCTCCTAACAACGCATAAACTGTCCCAATTGATTCGCCTACGCCAACAACTTTTCCAGAATAGTAGGGCTTACATCTATCTGGAGTTGCTAATCTAATTGGGCGTCCTTTAGTCGTAAGTATTTTTCCTCCATGTTTTCTTAAAAATTCATCTGTTGCTTTAACATGATTTTTGTTATAATCACCTGCACCAATATGTGCAAAATTCTCTCCAAGTGGGAAATACCAAAAATACCCTGACATTCCTGGGAATGGTTCAATGTAAAAATCATCGTAAGGCACTCCATTTTCATATTCTACTTTGTACTCATATGTTGGTAGAAAGAAATCTTGCTCCATTTTTGGTAGGTACATTCTATGGAATCCAGTACAATCTACAATCATATCATATTCTTTTTCTAATTCTACTAAAGATGGTGCTTCTCCATAAATTATCTTAGAATCTTTAATGAAATCTTTAATCAATCCAAGTTTGTTATATGTGCAAAGTCCCTTCAAACCAATATCAAATTTAACATCATCATTCATCTTGACATGCATATTTTTACCATCATGAATTAGAAAATCATTAAAGTCTCTTCCTGTTTTTTTACAAAATTTTGTTAATTCTTCTTTTATCGTTCCCCATGCACAAATCGAATCATGTTTTTCTTGAACCATTCTTTCATAACCAACTACTTCGTGTTCTGAATCTCTGAGCCTTGCCATAAGATAACTTCCTGCAACACCCATTCCCATAACTGCGATCTTCATTTGATCACACTAGTCATTTACCTAATAAATACAATTCCAGTTTTATTCAATCAATATTGCTGGTTTGTACGGTCTTGCATGTCTTGCTTTTCCTTTAGGATCATAAACATCTGTGTCTGATTCTGAAAATACTTGAATCTCTACTCCAAACTCTTTTTGTCCAATACTAGATAGTTCAGATGATAAAAATTCTTTTTCATTAAATGAATCTGATTCAAGCTTCATTTTTTTAATTGATTCTGATTCTGAATGCAAATCTTTAATCACTTTTTGAACATAATCTGGCATCTTTTTAGCATCAATAGTTTCAGTATCCGAAATTAATTCTTTCATCACAATTCCCATGTTGTTTTGACCTCCTACCATAACACTCAAAATTTTACGATAAATTTTTGATTTAACACTATCTGAATTTACATATATTACAATTTTTTCTGGATTAATTTTTGTAACTTTGAGTATATTTGCAATATCTTCTATAGTTGACTTTAACAATTCTTCAGCCTGAATTATACTTGCATCAACTTTATCTGAAGAATATTTAGGCCAAGATGATTTTGATACTAATTCTGTATTGCCCAATTTTTCCCACATCTCTTCTGCTATGTGTGGTGCAAATGGAGAAAGCATTGCAACTCTATCTGAATTTATTTGATGTAAAATCCCGGAGACATTGTTTCTTTCTTTAGCTTGAATTCTTTTTTGATACCAGCTCAAATCACTCTCAAACGTAAATAAAATATCATGAAGGGCTTCTCGTAGTCTCATTTTTTCTACAGCTTCTGTAATTTCTGCAATTTTACTTTGAGTTTTAGATAAAATCCATTTATCTTCTATTTGTAAATCCACAATTTTACCTTTTTTTAGCATAGAGCATTCTTCTAATAGTGATTCCAACTTGTTTTTAATACCTGAAACTGATTCCATGTTAAAATCTGCATCTTGAAGTAGCTCAGCTGACGAAATTATTGCTAATCTAATTGGATCTGCACCATGGTCTCTGATTGCAGTACGAAGTGGAATGATATTTCCCATACTCTTGGACATTTTTGCTCCATCCATCATAACGCTACCATTTACAACAATTTCTTTTGGCCATAATTTTTTCTCAAAAATTGCAGCATGATTCAAAACAAAAAATGATAGGTGATTTTGTACTAAATCTCGACCTGAATGTCTTGCATCGACTGGATAGAAATACTGAAACTCTTTTTTCATTGTATTGATGATATCTTCACTTAAACCCGAAGAACTTACAACTTGATCTAAATCTCCTTTATCTAAGAAAACATAATCAAAGAATTCTTTAGTCAGATTGTCTGCTTGTACCGTTTCATCATTCACAAATCGTGATAATGTGTAATATGCCATGTAAATTACACTATCTGATAATGATTCGACAATCCAGTCTTTATCCCATGGGAGTTTAGTTCCAAGTCCTTGTTGTCTTGCACATGCTCTTTCATGTAACCAATTAATCACATCATGAAATTCTGTTTTGATCTTATTTGGAAGAATATTCATACTATCAAGACAGTTCCTTGCAAGCCTTTTCCATTCCTCATCTCCATAATTCAGGAACCATTGATTGTTCAGAATTTTAACAACACATTCGGCCCCACAGCGACATCTAATTGGAGAATTCTGAAGAATAGGAAACGTCTCTAATTGATTTTCATTTTTTAACCAATCTCTAACTTTATTCCTTCCAAATTCTACTTTCTCATTAAAAAATTCTCCACATTGTTCATTTAATTTTCCATTAACAAATTCTTTAAGATACAATTCTTCTGTTGCTTCTTCTAACTTTGAATCTATTTGATCAGTAACTCCTAATCTTTCACACACATCTTTTGCTGGAATCTTTCCATACCCTTCTGTTGTTATGATTGCTATTGGTTCAATTTTAGATGCTAACTCATGATCTTTTGATTTTAAATCCATCAATGCTTGATAATCTTTAGGTGCATGTGCTGGTACTGACATCACCAAACCTGTTCCAATAGATGGTTCAACAAATTCTGCTTCAAAAATTGGAATTTCTTGTTTTGTATGTGGTGCTTTTGCAAATTTACCTATTATTTCACTTCCTTTGATGTCTCCTTCAATTACAATTTCTTTTCCAAAGAATTCTAATTTTTCTGCACACTCTTGTGAAACAATCCATTTTTCATCGTCCGCTTTAATTTTCTTGTATGTGGTATTTGGATTAACCCATAGATTTGTAATCCCAAAAATTGTCTCAGGTCTTAATGTTGTAATTGGGAATACAAACTCATCTAGTTTGAATTTGACAAGGTAGTTTTCATCATTAATTTTTGGTTCAACATCACCCATTGTATCATGTTGTGATACTGGATTTTGATCAACCGGACACCATCCCACTGGATGCGAACCCTGAATAATTTTATTATTGTCTCGTAAAGTAGTAATCTGCCACTCGATAAATTTCTGATAACCTGGAACTATGGTTGTAAATTCTCGTCTCCAGTCGATGGAATAACCCATCTCAATCATACCTGATTTTATTTCTTCATGAAAATAATCTGCAATTTTAATTGGTTCAACAAATGTCTTAATTGCATCTTCTGGAACATGGTATACATTTCGTAAACCATCAAGAATTTCTTTTTCTTCTGCTTGAATTCTTTTCGCCATTCCAAGAACCGGAGTGCCAGTATAATGAAATGCCATTGGGAATAATACGTTATACCCTTTCATTCTGTAAAATCTTGCATGAACATCAGCCAGTGTGTATGTTCGACCATGCCCTATATGCTGAGGTGAGTTTGGATATGGATATGCAACTGTAATGAATTTTTTTGGTTTTTCATTAGGATTAGTTTCAAAGTCCTTAGTTTCTTGCCATTTACTTCTCCATTTCTCATCTAGTTGATTCCAGTTGATTTCCATCTTGTTTACCTATTCGATAATCATGGACTTCGCATTTTTAATTGCATCTTCTTTCTTCGATTTGTCGGTTCCTCCACCTTGAGCAAATTTGGGACTTCCTCCTCCTGCCCCTCCTAAAATTTGAGAAATACTCCTAACAATTTCTCCTGCACTCTTTTCTTTTGATATGTCATCTCCGGCGTAAACTATGACTCTAATTTTATCTCCTTGTTCAAATAATCCACAATATATCATCTTAGGGTCTGTTTTACATAACATTTCGCCTAATCCTATGTGAAAGACATCATCGTAATTGTTACTTGTGGAATAGCAAAAATTTGCCTTTCCAGATTCTGCTAATTCAATTGTAATTTCATCAATCGTAGATATCCCTTGTTCAGATTCTAATAGTGATTTTGCTATAAATGGTATTCTTTCTTTAGCAATCTGTCTTCGCTCTATTCTTTTTTCTTTTTCTTGTTCTTTTAGCTTTTCTTCTTTCTCTTTACTCTCTGAATATAGCTGTTTCTTTTTCACAAATTCTTTTGCACTATCTCCTGAAACAAACTCAATTCTTACAACTCCATCTTGAATTCTTTTTGTTTTTGTAATCTTAATCTGTTCAATATCTTGAGTATTTGCTACATGTGTTCCGCCACATGCTTCTATGTCTAAATCACCTATTGATACAATTCTTACTGATTTAACAGGAACAACTCCACCTTGATAAATTCTAAATCCATATTTTTGTTCTGCGGCACCACGATCAAAATTTTCTATTTTCACTGGTATTGATTTTGCAATAATTGAGTTCGCTGCTTTCTCAATGCTTGACACATCTTCGTCTGTTAATGCAGAATGATGTGTAATGTCAAGTCTAGCATGATCCTCTTCTTTGAATGCTGAATGTTGCCATACCCATGAACCTAGCACACTTCTTGCAGATGTATTAATTATGTGAGTACTGGTATGATTTTTTGTAATACCCTCTCTTCTTTTTCCGTCTACTTTACATGAAACTACATCGCCTTCTTTCGGAATCTCTCCTTTTATTTCATGAACTACAATGTTGCCATGTTTTGTAATATCTACAATTTCTTGACCATTAATTTCGCCATAATCTGGTTCCTGACCTCCTCCTCTTGCATAAAATGCAGTTTTATCTAAAACAACAAAGTTTTCAAAAGATTTCAAAACTTTTGCACTAAATTCTCTTGGATCTTCACCATAGAATAGAAGTTCGGTATCTAAAATTCCTTCTAATGGTAAGTTTACTTGATCTTTTTGTTTTTTAGATTGGTGTAAATCTGAAAGTTTAGAATAAAATGTTGATGGAATCTCTGATATCACTTTCATTTCTTTTAGATATTCTGGTGTAACTCCATCTGATTCGTAAAGCGTTATCAAATCTTCAACTTTTGGTTCTTTGTTTAATTTACTGACAATTTTTTGCATTCTTTGTTTTGAAATGTCATACCTACCTGTTTCGATTGATATTATCTCTTTGACATCTTCTCTAGTATTTTCTAATTCTGGGTATGTATTTTTCAAATAATCAATTTGAATGTCTATTATTTCGTCCAAATCAAATTTTAATTTCAATCTGCCCATGGTTGAAACAATTCTTCTAAGCATTATTCGAAGATTATATCCTCCTCCAACATTACTAGGAAGTGCACCATCTGAAATTGCAAAGATTAGTGTTCTGATATGATCAATTATTAGATAAATTCCTTCTAATGGTGTAATGATTTGGTTAATTTGCTCATCTGACAATCCTGTTGTTTTGATAGCATTTTTCCTTACTTGGGCTAAATCATCATACAATTCCAAATTCTTTGCTATTTCAGTGAAATATGGAACAAGTACTGAGGAATTTGTATCTATTCCAACTTTTTGAATTAATTTCTGGGTAATTGGTCCAAAACAACAATCGTATGCTGTAGGTGTTCCCATTGTAATCCATGCAAATCTTTCAAGACCTGCACCCATGTCGATTATTCTTTGATCAAGTGTTTTGTAACTTGAGAGGTCACCTTGAAATTCTGTAAATACTGCATTACCTAATTCTAAACCTCTTACAAAATATTCTAATGATGAACCAAAAGAACCTCCTCCTTCCCATACATCTTCTACAAATGTAATTTCTTTTTTTGCAATTCCAAATTGTTGTGTTAATAAATTAAAATCAAGATTGACACATTCATCTTTCCAGTAACCATTTTCATTTGGAATGCTATGTTGTCCTATCATACAAAATGATGAAAAATGTCTACCTGTCACTCCAACATTTTCTAAATCTTTGAATCTCAAACATGTTTGTGGCACAACAAGTGGATTTGCAGGAAATTCAAACACAACTTTACTTCCCATAACTCTTTGAAAATCAACAATTGATGCAATTGTAAAATAAAGATCATCTCGCCATCTGCACACAACTGGATATCTATTAATTGATGTGTGATTATTTTTTACAAAAAACGATTCAACCTCTTTCCATGATTGTGTATAATCAAATCTTTTGGATGTTGGTGGGTCTCCTATGAATGAATATGTATCATCAGAATGATCAGGACACTTGACTCTTTCTGAATCCAAAGTCCAAAAGAATCTATTACAAACATTACATGATCTACGTTCGAATCCCTGTTCTTCAAACAAATTTACATTATAATATCTTTGAGGGTCGGCTGAAAATTTCTCAAGAATCTCTTTTTTATTCACTAAATTTTTGACCTAGTGCCGATATTAAGGACTGTCGATTCAACCATTAAATATAGAAAAATGCAGAAACAATTCATGTTTGGAAGAAAAAAAGGTGAAGTAAAAGAGGGTGATTTCGTATTTACTTCTAGAAAGGACGAAGGTGATTATCATAATCTTATATTTGGAACCGTTACTGGTGTTGATGAAAATAAAATAGGTGTTAACGGTTTTTTCGTTAATCCCGTTGGACTCAAAAACAAAGTTTCTCAAGGAAAAGCAGGTCCACGTTCAAAAGATATTCTTACAAACCCTACTTCTGAAAATTGTATTTTTGCATTAATCTATAGGATTGAATATGAAAATTTTACAGATGTATTAGATATTGGAACTGATAAAGTTGAATTTATCTCAAAAAAAGTCTTCAATGTTTTTGATGGCTGGATTAGAGAATCACTTTCTGAATTACTCAATAATGTATTATCTCTCCCTGAAGGTTCTGAAAAGGATCAGGCAAAAAGAATCCTTAAACAAAAGATGGAAAATCTTTATGATAAGGACTTGAAGAGAAACCTCTATTCTGTATGTAGAAGCCTAAAGATTCTGATCTGAAGGGGAATTTTGATAGCTTTTTATTATGCCTGACGGCTTTTTTGTACATGGAATATGTTTACGCTGCATTGATGTTGCACAAACTCGAAAAAGAAATTAACGAAGCAAACGTTACTAGTGTTGTTAAAGCAACCGGTGCAGAGGTTAACGAAGCCCAGGTTAAAGCACTTGTAGCATCATTGGCAGATGTTAAAATAGAAGACGCAATCAAGGCAGCACCAGTAGCAGTTGCCGCAGCAGCACCTGCAGCAGAAGCAGCAGCAGGTGGAGATGCACCAAAAGAAAAGAAAGCAGAACCACCTAGTGAGAAACAGGAAGAAGCAGCAATGGAAGGCTTATCATCTCTATTCGGCTAAATTTATCTCAAAACCTTTTCAACGTTATTAGTGACTAGATTCTATTGTAATTGGTTTGGCAGATTCATCTTTGTCAATTGAATTTTTCATTTACATTTTAGATCTATTTGGAACTATGGCTTTTGCTGTAACTGGAGCATTCAAGGCTATTGAGCACAAAGCAGACATTGTAGGAATAATTATTCTTGCTACAATTACTGGTGTTGCTGGAGGTACAATTCGTGATGTAATACTTGGTAAAGATTTACCAAATTCTTTGATTGATCCATCCTATGTTATAATTACTGTTGTATCTGCAATTGTAATCTTCCTTTTGCACTCTAGGATGAAAAAACATTGGAACATATTTCTAAAATTTGATGCAATTGGACTGGGTGTTTTTACTGTAATTGGCGCAACTTTTGCCTATAACATGTTTGGAATGAATTTCCTTGTAATCATATTATCTGGAATGCTTACTGCTATTGGAGGTGGAATACTTCGTGATGTATTTGTCAGTCAAACTCCTATTGTATTTGTAAAAGAACTGTATGCTTCGGCTAGTTTTCTAGGTGCAGCGATATTTTATCTGGTAATATTACTCACAAATGATGTCTATGCTGGAACCATATCTGGATTATTACTGGCTACTGGACTTAGAATGGTTGCAATGAAGTATAATTGGAATTTGCCTAAGGTAAAAAGCAGCTAATTATGCTGGTGTGTAATCTTTTGCTTTAGAGGCTACGCCCTGTGCTTGGCCATGTGCTTTTTGTAAAACCTGTTCTTTGGTATCGTCTGTTAGGTATCCTGCTTCAGTTGAAATGGAACGTGCAGATTGTGCTGCCTTTGCTAAGATCTGTTCAATGTTGTCTACTGTAATGTATGCTGCCTCGATTGAAAGTGAAATTGCTTGTTGATGTGCTTGAGCCAAATCACTTCTGAATTTCTCTACATCAATAATCATCTCTTCTTGTTGGTAGACTAACCCTTCTTCTAGTGCAGCATTCAAAACTATGCCTGCCTCAATTGCTTTGATATCTAATTTACTTAAAAGCCCAGCAAGTTTTTCAGTTATTGTGTCTCCTTTCTTTGCTGGTATCGTCTCTTTCATAATCCAGATCGTACCTTGATCAATCTTTGTTGCAATTCCATTTTCTTTAAAGTCAGTTAACATAGGTCCTGGTGCAATTCCTGTATTCTTTGGTGGAATTACAACATCCATACTTGCAACATCTCCACCTCTTGCAAATAACATAACTTTGTTTTTACCTAAAAGTACGTTAAGTTTGAATGGTGACATATTTGTAAACATGAAAACACATTGACCTTTCACCTTTTCAGATAATTTCGCTATGCCAGTGATTCCAGCTTTTTCTAAAGCAAGTTTTGCTACTTTATCCTTAATACTAACTATCTCAACTTCACCTTGAAGTTTTTTTCTTAGTGGAAGTAATTGTGAACCTCTAACTTTTTCCATTCTTACAAGTGCTAATACATTATATTTTTTTGGAAGTTCTTGTAATTGTTGATACATTTGTGCTTTCTTTTTTGGATATGTTGTTCTATTCTCATGCATCTTACTTTGTCACCTTATGTTCTAATTTTATTGCTTTTCCCATAGTTGTTTTAATCATGTATTTTCTAATATTCTTATTTCCATTTGGAAGTTTTGAAGTCAAATTATTAATTATTGCAATTGCATTTGCAGCCACTTGATGTTCATCCATTGAAACATCACCTATTTTACATGTAATTGAAAGTGAATTTTTTACTCTAACTCTAATTGAAGTTTTGAATCTACTTAGAAATGTCTCAATTGGTGCATTAAATGGAACTGGTGTTGGCATTTTTCCTCTAGGTCCTAAAAGTTGTCCTAGTGATTTACCTACTACTGGCATCAATTTTGTATCTGCTAAAAAGAAATCATATTTGTTGATAAACTTCCTAGAGGCTCTCTTGTCTTGTGCTAATTTATCTAGTCCATCGTTATCCATAACTTCATCTGCTTTTGCATCTTTTGCTTTTAATCCCATATCTCCTGATGCCATTACACAAACTGCTGCTGGTTTTGACATCTGATTTGGTAGTTGAATTACTTCATTTAGCGCAAATCCTTTTTTCACATCTATATCTTTTAAAGTGATGTACAGTTCTAGTGATTCTTTAAACTTACGTTCTTTTTCTCCTTTCTTTGCTTCTTGGATTAAATCTATTATCTCAGACTCGTTTACCATGTCAAAAACCTTAATCTCTCACTTATTATCGTTTAGAGTAAATATTTTTTATTGTATCATTTTTCTAAAATCGGTATATCTTTTTCCAAATTTTAGTAAAATTTTGGATTATTCTGCCAAAACTTACATTTACTACCAAAATTCACTTATTTTAAGAAATGGCAAAAGTAGACGATTTAGATCTCAAATTATTATCGGAATTGAAACAAGATGGCAGTATTTCCATCCCTCTCTTGGCAAAAAAACTAAACATGAATGCATCTGTATTATACAGTAGAATAAAGAGACTCATAAAAAAGAAGATGATAAAGAAATTTACTATAGACATTGATGAAAATCAATTAGGATTTGGTGTAAAGGCTTATGTTGGAATAAATAGAGATCCAAAATTTAAAACAGAAATTCATGAAAAATTATTCCAAATTGAAGAGATTGATAGAATTATTGAAGTTACAGGTAGATTTGATTTGATGGTTGGTACATTAGCTGAAGATTTAGAGCAATTACATTCTATCGTAGTTGATAAAATTGGAAAAATAGATGGAATTCAAAACACTGAAACTTTTGTAGAATTGGAACGAACTGAAAAGTCTCCGATATATCTCTCTAATTGATTATAATTTTTCGTCCCATTTACCGTCATTTATCTCAACAGTAATCTCTTTTGGTGTTTTACCTTCTACTTTGATGCCTAAACATTGACATGTACCGATAATCTGTTTTGCAACTGATTTTATTTCTGATGCATATGATGTCTCTAGTTTAACATTTGCAACTTTAACTATTGCATCCATTCCGATATCTGCAACCCATTCTGTACCTGCTGTACCTGTACCTTTTGTTATGTTTGCTTCTTTCAGTATCAGTGCTGAAGCTGATGGAATTCCAACTTCAATACTCCATTCTTTAGTATCTGTATCAACGCTAACTGTAACTGGAACTTTCATTCCTTTGAAGTCACCTGTTTTTTCATTTATCTTATTTATGACTTCCATGATGTTTACCCCTAATGGACCGAGTGCTGGACCAAGTGGTGGACCTGCAGAAGCTTCTCCTCCTGTTACTTGTGCTGAAATTGATTGTTTATCGCCCATTTGAAATCTGTCTCTTTTTTAATGATTTATTCCTTCCTATGATGAAACCGGTTTTAGATAATTTGCATCGACTGTAACTGGTAATTGATATGGTGCATCTAATAGAATCACTGTAGCTTCTTCTTTATCATGATCTACTCTTGTAATTGTGGCTTTCATTCCTTTAAATGGCCCTCCAATAATTTCAACTGTTCCATCTACTGCTAATTCTGAAACAGTTGATTTCTTTACAAGATAATTTTCAATTTCACTGAATTCTAATTCTCCTCTTAATTGTCCTTTTACATGTCTAAGACCTTGTGTTGCCATAAACATAACTTGTGGATCATTTGCTTCAATTACAACATAGCCTTTCAAATTATCTACAATGAGGACTGATTGTACATGTAATTCCCCACTTCTCATTTTTGCTTCAAGTTGTCTAAGAACAACCTTTTCTTGTCCACCAGTTGTTCTAAGTGCAAATAAGTGTGAGTTAGTAGTTTCTGACATTTTCTATCTCTATTTGAATACCATTCCTGGTGAAATTGTAGCAAATATGAATTGTATACCAAATCCAAGCAGTCCTACTGTAGCAAAGCCAAATAAGACTAGTCTTAGGTGTTGTTTGTAAACCTCCTTATCGGATTTTTTCGTTAATTTTATAGTATTAACTATATTTTTGAACATAAGTTTTGGGTTCAATTGATAATGAAAAATAATAAAGTGTCAATATATCTTTTATTCATGGATTTACTAGTTGCATTCAAAAATGACCCTGCTGGTCATAATATGGCAAAATTCATCTCCCAGAGCATGAATAAAGACGGAGATGTATATCGTGGCAATAATTTTGATTTGATTGAGATTGATTCTCCTGTTATATCTGCAGATTGGTTGAATGAAAAATATGATTATGATGGATTTATTTTCTTATCAAAACATGCGGCTGAATCTGGAACTCTTGCTCTAACTTGTCATAGTACTGGAAATTTCAGTGAAGCTAAATTTGGTGGAAATCAAAAAGAATTAGCAATTCCATATCCTAATCTACAAAAAACATACTTACAAAAACTCTGGAATAAGCGTGAGTATTTTTCAGATTTTGAAATAACTATTGAAGCTACTCATCATGGTCCTACTCATCTAAAGAAACCATCAATCTTTGTAGAAGTTGGAACTACTGAGTTACAATGGAATGATCAATCATTGTGTTCATCTGTAGCACAGTTAGTGATGGAAACACTTGAGAATCCATCTGACTCCCACCCTTTTGCTATATGTTTTGGTGGAACTCATTATTCTGAAAAATTCACAAAAGAATTACTTTTTGGAAAATATGCCCTAGGAACTGTGATGCCAAAACATGCATTAGAATTTTTGAATCCTAATCTCTTTGAACATTTAATCACTCAAAATAATGGTGCAGAAGCAGCTTTACTTGATTGGAAAAGTTTAGGAAAATATAAACAAACTCTAATTGATCTTCTTTCAACTAGTAATCTAGAGATTATAAAAATTTGAAAATCGAAGAAAAAATTTATCGTAAATTGTTAGAAGTTCCTTTAGGCTATGTAATAACATATGGTGATCTTGCAAAAGCAATTAATCTAAAAAATGGACAAAGAATTGTAGGACAAATAATGAAAAAAAATCCATTTCCTGTTATTATCCCATGCCATCGTGTTGTAAAATCTGATGGAACTATAGGTGGATATGCATATGGAATTGAAAGAAAAAAGTATATGCTATCAAAAGAAGGATTAGAAATCAACAACAATAAAATTTCAAACTTTAAAAAAAATCTTTTTAGTTTCTAAGATTTTTGTGCAGTAATTTCTTCTGCAATGACCGTTCTTAGATGTGCTTTATTTCTTATTGTATTACCACCAATTTTTTTGTAAACTGCTTTGAATGATTCGTTTGTAATCTCTTTACGATCCTTTGAAATTTTGAGGAGATATCTTAAAGCACGGACTTTGTTAACATATACCGTTTTTTTACCAACACGTGCGCCTTTTCTTCCTTTTTTAGAACCTTGTCCTGTACCTCTTTTTGCTTTTTGAATTCTCTTTGTTTGGGCTCTTCCATGAGATGTACCTGTAAATGATTTGATTGTAATTGTATTCGCAGTAATCAAACTTCTAATATCATCCCTGGTAATTGCATCTGCAACATCATCTAAGTGATCATTATCAAATCTTACCCGATTTACACCAACGCCAACGATTCTTGAGACAAGTCTCTTTTTTGATTTAAGATTAACTGGCATTTTGACTCACTCTTGCGTTAAACACTTTGAATTTTTTTTCTATTGCAATTTTCATAATATCTCTTCTCTTTTTTGCTCCTACACTATGACCGAATCTGATTCCATCTTCTTTTGGATTGAGATTATCTAAATCACCTGCATTATGTACTAAATTATCTGTATAACCTGATGGATGTAACCCGTAAGCAATTTTTGGTGTACCATATCCTACTTTAACTAATCCAGGACGACCACGACTTTTTTGTTTTCTTTGATGGTTATCCATTCCTTTTGGTTTTCTCCAACCAGTTTCCAATCTAGTATATCTCCAGCTCTCCGGACGAATAAATTCCGGTCTGCTAACTCTAGCTTCTTCTCTTGCTTGGAGTTTTTCTTTATTGATTGGCATAGAGTTAAACCTTGAAATTTAACATAAATACGTATCTAAGTTTCAAATTATTGGATCTTAGAAAGAGATAATAATATTCAATTTTTCCCAAAAATCCTTGACTACACATAGCATTAAGGAGATCTTTTGATATGTCTGATACTAGTTCAAAAGTACATGATCAACTAGTTGCATTTGGAGTAAATCCTCATTTAATTCATAGAAATTTATCTGTCGAAAAACTTGTTGAACAATCAATTGAGACAAATGAAGGGATGTTAACCTCTACTGGTTCATTATCTGTAAAAACTGGGAAATATACTGGTCGTTCCCCTCAAGACCGTTACATCATCTATGATGATGAAACCCATGAAACAATTGATTGGGGTGATATCAACAGACAATTCCCAACTGAAAAATTCAATTCTATCTTTGAAAAAATGAAAAAACATGCAGAAGGAAAAGATCTTTATGTTTTTGATGGATTTGTAGGCGCTGATAAAGAAAATAGATTGGCAATTCGTGTAATTAATGATCACGCATGGCAAAATCTTTTCTGTAGACAATTATTCGTTAGACCGTCAAATGAAGAATTAAATTCACATGAACCAGATTTCACAATTTTATGCCTAAATGACTTTGAAACAATTCCTGAAATTGATGGAACTAGAACAAATATTTTCATTTTAGTTAACCTTTCAAAACGAATTGTATTGATTGGTGGAACAAATTATGCAGGAGAGATGAAAAAATCTATGTTTGCTGTAATGAACTATTTGATGCCAAAAAAAGATGTTTTTCCAATGCATTGTTCTGCAAATATTGGTAAAGACGGTGACACTGCATTATTCTTTGGTTTATCTGGAACTGGAAAAACAAGCTTATCTGCAGATCCTGAACGTATGTTAATTGGAGATGATGAACATGGTTGGTCTCAAAGTGGAGTTTTTAATTTTGAAGGTGGCTGTTATGCAAAATGTATCAACCTTAACCAAGAAGCAGAACCCCAAATTTGGAATGCAATAAAATCTGGGGCTGTCCTTGAAAATGTTGTTGTAAACAAAGATACTATGAAGCCAGACTTTGATGATGGGAGTTTAACTGAAAATACTCGTGCAGCATATCCTCTTGATTATATTCCAGGAGCTGTAATTCCAAGTGTAGGTGGTCATCCTAAAGTTATAATATTTTTAACAGCTGATGCATTGGGTGTATTGCCACCCGTATCAAAATTAACAAAAGAAAGTGCAATGTTTCATTTCATGTCTGGTTATACAAGTAAACTTGCTGGCACTGAACGTGGAATTAAAGAACCAAAAGCAACATTTTCTGCATGTTTTGGTTCTCCATTCATGCCTCGTCCTGCATCAGTATATGCAAAAATGTTAGGAGAAAAAATTCTTGAACACAATACCGTTGTCTATCTAATTAACACTGGATGGTCTGGTGGTCCATATGGCGTTGGAAAAAGAATCAGCATAAAATATAGTCGTGCAATGGTAACTGCAGCCTTAACTGGAAAATTTGACTTGATAAAGTTCAGACATGATGATACCTTCAACCTTGATGTTCCTACTGAATGCCCTGGAGTACCTTCTGATGTATTAGATCCAAAAAATACATGGATTGACAAAGATTCCTATGATATGTCAGCAAAGAAATTGGCACAAATGTTTAACGAAAACTTCACAAAATTCAAAGATGCCTCTTCTGAAATCAGAGATGCTGGTCCACAACTTCAGTAGTCTTTTTTCTAAACCTTAACCCAACAATTATTACAATACTAAAAATAATTCCTAAAATTATTAATGCTCTTTGTGGTAATTCTGAATCATCAACAATTGGTCTTTGTTCACTCAAATCTTTTTTAATATTATAAAATTCATACACATCAAATGTATCATTAGAATTCTTCACATTTGCTTCAATCCAATATATTCCTGCTTCATATAGTTTCAAACTCTCAAATTTTTTTGGTGTAATAGAAATACTTCGTTCTTCAAATGTTTCACTATTTGTAATTGTAATCTTTGCATATTCCCAATCTAATGGTTGTTTCACTTGAAAAGATAATTTATTTTCAGATTCTAAAATGACTATTGACGCTTCACTAACTTTAACAATTATTGGAATTTGATACACTATGTCATTATTAGTAATGAATGCTCTAATTTCAAAATTACCTATTTCATTTTTAATTAATTTTGAAGTGATATATAATGCTGAATCTTTAATTTCATAATCGAACTCAACATTATCTGTATCTGAAAATTTCACTTGTTTAATATTCGCAGTCTCATCTAAAGAATTAATCTTAATTTTATGTTCTTCAGATGTTTTATGTTCTGATAGATTGAAAATTAATTTTGGTGGCTCAAAAATTAATTCTGATTTAAATGCTTTTTTCAAATCAATTCTTCCTGCACCTCCTGCGTCAAATTCAAACTCTTTTTTATATTCATCTGTGATTACTTCTGAGGTTGTTACTAGTATGGATTTTATTTCGTGTGGTGTTAACTCTGGATTTTTTTCTAATAGTAGGGCGATTGCACCTGAAATGTGTGGTGCAGCATAACTTGTTCCACTTGTTATATTATAGAAATTTTTTAATGAAGTTGTATTTACAAAAACTCCTGGTGCAACAAGATCTGGTTTTTGATAAAATGGAGATACTGGTCCTCTAGAACTAAATGTTGCAAGAAAATCTGGATGATTAAATACATTTAGTGTACCTACAGATTCACTCTCAAGAATTTTTTTTAATTCTAATCCTTCTTCTCTTGTCATTGAAACTGTTGGTATTGATGGATAGTAATCTTCACTAACATATTCGTGAATTAATTCTCCAAAAAATATTCCTGGTTGATTGTTATACACGATTAATCCTTTTGCACCATTCTTTGATGCAAAAATTTCTTTATCTGAGAAAAAAACAATTTCGTCTGAAGTTTCTCCTCCTCTTTCTGCCAAAACTATTTTGTTTCTTACATCTATTTCATCAAAATCATTTTCCCTGCTATATTTCCCGAATACAATTTCAGTTGATATAGGATCTGCAATTGTATCTGTTCCTAACATTGGTAAAACTTGGAATTGTGTTTTTCCAACCTCCAATGTTGAAACCATACTTGAATCACGATTATTGTATGTGGCTCCTACTGTTATCACATTAGGATTCTTTGCTGGACTGCCGATGGTATTCTTATCTGGTCCACTATTTCCTGCAGCAGCTACTACCACTATCCCTTGGTCTATTGCATTATTTACTGCCTCGTCAATTTTGTTGTGAGTCATGTTTACTCCAAGACTAATGTTTATGATATCAACTCTATCTTCTACTGCTTGATTGATAGCTTTAATGATCAAATCTGATGGAACTGATTCACCATTAGATGACACTCTGTATGAAAAAATCTCTGACTTTGGTGCTATGCCTTTAAGCTGACCATCAGCTGCTATGATTCCTGTTACTTGAGTTCCATGTCCATTTGTATCCTGTGGGATTGTATCATTATCCACAAAATCATATCCTTTCAAAAATCTAGATGTTTCATCTTGATTAAAAAAATCAGGATGGTTTAGGTTAACCCCAGTATCAATCACTCCAATTTTTATTCCATTTCCTGTAAAACCTAATTGTTTTGGAAACTCTGCACCTATGTAAGGTCCACTGTTATCTAACAATAATTGATAATTTTCCTCTAAACTAGCAAAATTTGTAATTACAACTGAAAATAACACTCCCAATAACAATGTGAAAAATAAAAAACTTCTCATATACCTCGTCTTTTTTAATCAGTAATAATTCCTTTAGAAAAACAATAAATTACTTTCATACTGTCAAAAATCATGGGAAAATACACACTTCCTGAGATGCCTTATGCATATGACGCACTAGAGCCTCACATTGATGCACAAACAATGGAAATCCATCATTCAAAACACCATCAAAAATATACTGACGGCATGAATGGTGCATTGGAAAAACTTAGTCCTGAACTACAAGAAAAGGACATTGAAGAAATTTTGTCAAACATCAATCAAGTCCCTGAAGATATCAGGGGCGCCATTAACTTTAATGGTGGAGGATATGATAACCATAAACTGTTTTGGAACAGTATGAAACAAAACAGTGGTGGTGAACCAACTGGTGCAATAGCTGATGCCATCAATAATTCCTTTGGATCTTTTGCAGAGTTTAAAGAACTATTCTCTAGTAAAACAGCTCCAATTCAAGGAAGCGGATGGGGTTGGCTTGTATACAATCCAAACTCTGGCAAAGTCG
>Ga0315316_10000527_pt1 | contig 25427 bp, 18 predicted proteins | sample M160m3416metaG_FD_203702 | JGI IMG/M metagenome (GOLD analysis project Ga0315316, IMG submission 203702) | Ammonia-oxidizing marine archaeal communities from Monterey Bay, California, United States - M1 60m 3416 | ecosystem: Environmental > Aquatic > Marine > Intertidal zone | place: USA... | reverse complement strand
TGACCGACTGACCCTTATTTTTTTCTAATCCCTGTCGTCTTGTTCGGTGTGCTCAATCTACTGACAACAAACGTGCAGGCTTTTGCTTCGGGAGCAACCCTGCGCATCCACAACTTGTGCAGCAACCGCGTCCGAGTCAACCCTTTCGCCCCTTCTTTCCATACCTGGCAATTCGATTTCTGCTATGTGCCGTCGGCAACGCGTTCATCAACCTTCACCTGGTGAAATAAATTGTCGTCTCGGAATAAAACTGAACACTCAGATGAAAGCGATACTCACCAGCATCCCGGTTATGCTGGCACATTACGTTGTTCCCATGCTGATCATGATGCCGGCAATGATTGCCACAGACAACACGCCGAACGAAATTCCGCTGTTCTGTTTCGTGTAGTCCGGCGATTATTCCGGTTTTCAATGAAGCCCAATAGATGCACACGGTCGAGCGCAAATCATAGTTCCCGAACGCGGACGCCGTGGTCGTGCTCACTAACTTTCTCGTTTAAGGCGGGCTGATGCTGGTCCTGCGAGTACTAGTCTGCCGAAACCTGTCGAGACTGCCGAATCGCCGGGAATCCGAATCCGGAAGTTGACACGGGGTGTGTGCTGCCGGGTTCGCCTACGGCCGCCGGCAAGTCATCGTTGCCTTCGATAAAAGGACCGGAGGATTGTCGGGGCGTAAAAGTGCGAACACGGAATAATTGCCCGGACGGCGTCATCGTCAGGCCTCTTGCGAATCGTCTCTGCAGCATCGACTATTCACACCCCGGGGGCAAACAGCTACACTTTGCACGGTCTCAGGGACGGCTCGACGATGGCGTCGTCGCCGCTCGAACATGAGTCACAGGGAGGACACTGTGAGTACTCGAATTCTTAGCATTTCCGGTCTCCGCGGTATCGTCGGAAACGGTCTCGACCCGCTCTATGTAACGGAATTTGCAGCAGCACTCGGCACAATGTTCAGTGGCGGCAAAGTTGTCGTTTCACGCGACGGCCGCAGCACTGGCCCAGCGATCTATCACGCAGTTGTTTCCGGACTGCTGGCAACCGGCTGCGAAGTTCTGGATGCCGGCATTTCAACAACACCCACGTGCGGAGTTCTCATCAAACACCACGGCGCGGCCGGGGGACTGATGATTACTGCAAGTCATAATCCCATCGAATGGAATGGACTGAAACCATTCGCACCGGATGGGTCTGTGTTCAATCGAGAACTGGGACAGCACCTGCTGCGGATCCTGGAAGAAGACGGTATCGTATGGAAAGACTGGACAGAAATCGGCGCCGTCAAGGCCATTGACGATCCCGCGGGCCCGCATATTAAAAACGTCGTGGATCTGATCGACGTCGAAGAGATCAGAAAACGGCGTTTCCAGGTGGTTATTGACTGTAACCACGGCAGCGGCGCAACCTGCGGGCCTCGACTTCTGGAAGAATTGGGCTGCGACGTCGTTGTGCTGGGCGGTACGCCGGATGGCAAATTCGAACATATTCCCGAACCGGTCGAACAAAACCTGACCGACCTTTGCGCCGCCGTTGTGAGCAATGGGGCCGATGTCGGATTCGCTCAGGACCCCGATGCCGACCGGCTGGCAATTGTCGACAACACCGGACACTACATCGGCGAAGAACTGACGCTGGGCCTGGCGGCCGATCACGTCCTGGAAACACGTAAGGGTCCGCTCGTGGTCAACGGTTCAACCAGCCGCATTACCGCAGACATCGCCCAAAAACACGGCTGTCAGTTTCACCGATCCTTCGTTGGAGAAGCCCATGTCTGTGCTAAGATGCGGGCCGTTCAGGCTGTGCTCGGGGGAGAAGGCAACGGCGGAGTCATTGAACCGCGAATCGGCTATGTCCGTGATAGTCTGGTATCGATGGCCTACGTGCTGAACGGCCTTGCGAAACGAAGAACAACCCTGCACGCATGGGCTGACGACCTTCCGTTTTACACCATTGTAAAAGACAAGTTCGTATGCCCAAAGGAATCTGTCACGGACGCGTGCAACGCCTTGCGCCAACAGTTTAAGGATGCCACCGTGTCTCAAGGCGATGGCCTGCGGCTGGACTGGCCTGATCGCTGGGTACAGGTTCGAGCCAGCAATACAGAACCTATTCTGCGAGTCATTGCAGAAGCGCCAGAAACCGAAGACGCCAAGAACCTTTGTCGGCTGGCAATGGAGGTGGTGCAGCAGGCAGTTAGTGTTACGGGAGAAGGAACATGACATATAGAATCTCATCAGTGCTCAACATACTGCTGATGTCATTACTGCTTACAGGTTGTTCCGGTCCGGATAAGCTTAAGCAAACGCCTAGTCAGAAAACGACAGCAAGCCTCAGTCCGGCAGCCGACAATACTGAATGGATCAAACGCCTGCTGGCCACGCCACCTGATACGGCCGTCACTCAGGTTGCGGCAGCCGCGGTGCCTCCCGTCGTCCTGCCGATCGCAACCCAGCAGGGTAACTCCGTCAGCGCAATTCGTTACTCGCTGGTCGTGGATCAGGCTGCACAGGTAGCGTGGCTGCAGCTGCACAGCGGCTTTGGCAACCAGATCATGGAACGAAAAGGCCCCTGGAAACTGACTCAGCCGGACGTCGTAAAACTATTACACACAGCAATGCCTCCACGGGCTCCCGCACAGACAGAATAGCGGAACTGCAGACGCAACTCGTGCTCGGATGGTCAATCAGTATCCCTGCTGCGGGACACTCTTATCTGACACGATCCGTCATGATTCATGAGCTGCCGCATTTTCGAAAGGCCGCATTTTCGAAAGGCCGCATTTTCGAAAGGCCGCAATTGCCTGCGGATCACGTCATCGTCGGTCTGCCGACGATTGACGAAACTCAGCCGATATTTGGCAAACGCCTGGCTCGTAGATTCAGTAGAAACATATGATTGCTGGTTCCCCGCCCGTAATCCGACTAAACTCTGCGAGTGCACCACAAACCGAAAGCGGAACCGCATATGCCGGATCACAAGTACATCGAACGCTTCGTAAATCTTCTCGATGCTGATGCCAACACGCTGTTCAACTCCACGGTCGACGACGCGATTGAAGTCCTGGGCTCCGGAGATGCACAGAAACTTCGGCAAATCGCTGGCCAGTTTGCACTGGTCCATCGCAACGGACACATCATTCGCATGGCGCGTTCCATCGGACGTCCGCTGAGATATTTTCTGGCCAAGCAAGTTGATGGCCCCTGCCTGGTCGTGGCAGAGCGAATGGATGAAATCGTGCAGTGGCTGAAAGCCGAAGGACTTGACGATCAGTTTCATCCGTCTTACACGCGTATGGTGCCCGCTCATCACATCGTGGAAATTGCTCTCGTGGGCTGTCCTGATCCTAGCCCAACGTACACTCGATTCTTCACACCGGAACGCAATAAACTGTCTACCGACCTCAACGAAATCGGGTATGCGTATATTGCGGCTCTACAGAATGAAATCAGCTGCTGGCTGGATCAGATTCCGACGGCGGAACCGATCGGTGTTTTGTTCAGTGGTGGTATCGACAGCGGCGCCGTCTTCTGTGCGACATACGACTGCCTGCTGAAGCGAGGCGAATCGCCGGGGCGACTGAAGGCCTTTACACTTTCCATCGATAAAAATGGACGTGATGCGGCACAGGCGCAACAGTTCATGAGCGATCTGGATCTGGGACTGTTTCTCGAAGTCATTGATGTTCCCGCCTCGACCATCGATTATCAGGAAGCCGTTCAGCTGATCGAAGATTACAAACCACTTGACGTACAGTCCGCCACAATGGCTCTGGCTCTGTGCCGGGAAATTCGCAACCGTTACCCGGACTGGCAGTACCTGCTTGATGGCGACGGTGGAGACGAAAACCTGAAGGACTATCCCATTGAAGAAAACAGTGAACTGACGATTCGCAGCGTACTGAACAATCTGATGCTGTACCACGAAGGCTGGGGCATTGACGCCGTCAAGCATTCGCTGACGTACAGCGGTGGACAAAGCAGAGGTCACGTACGGTCATGGGCACCGGTGCGGCGATTCGGTTTTAAGGGACTCAGTCCGTTCGCCCTGCCAAATGTCATTAATGTCTCTGAAGGAATTCCGTTCATTGAACTCACCGACTGGCAGAACGAAAAACTGTATAGACTGAAGGGCGAGATTGTGCGCCGTGGCGTGGAGCAGATTACCGGTCTGACCGTGCCCGTATTTGAGAAACGCCGTTTCCAGCACGGTGCTACCGTCGACGAAACGTTCACCTCTTTGTTTCCATCAGATGAACAAAGCTACCGCGATGCGTTGCGAAAAACGTTTGCGTAAGAAGACATTCAGGAATACTAAGTTGATACGACTGCAACGAAGCCTCAGGCCGGTCAACCCGTATCCAGCAGTAGAAACCGCCGGGGGGCTTTCGTGGCGGCCGAGCACATGACTTCGCAGTCTGGTGCCGCTCCGGCCTACACAGACAACGACATTCAGCAGGAACGCGGGCGGAAGAATTCGGTCGATCCGTTCCGATCGCACCACATGCTGGTGGAACCGGAATTCTGTGCCAACGGTCAGGTTGAGGACGTTGCCACTGTTTTCCTGTCCAATCGGGAGTGTCCGTTTCGCTGCCTGATGTGTGACCTGTGGAAGAACACGACGGACGACCGCGTGCCCGTGGGAGCCATTCCGGAGCAGATTCGACACGCAGTTCAGCAACTACCGCCTGCACAACACATCAAGCTGTACAACAGCGGAAATTTCTTTGACGCGCAGGCCATTCCTCCGGAAGATTTCTCCGCGATCGCGTCTCTCGTCCGCGGCTTTGCGACAGTCATCGTGGAAAACCATCCTCGGCTGTGCCACGACCGCTGCGTTGAATTTCGCGACCTGTGTGACACTCATTTGGAAATTGCAATCGGGCTGGAAACATCACACGAGCAGACGCTGCGGCAATTAAACAAGCAGATGACGACCGACGATTTTGCCCGCGCCTGCGAATTCCTTCTGGGGCACGGCATTCGAGTGCGCGCATTCATTCTTCTGAAACCGCCCCACACATCGGAAGAGCAGGGCATTGAGCGCGCCGTTGAGTCGACGCGATTCGCATTTGACCACGGCGTCGATTGCTGCTCCGTCATTCCGACTCGCGCTGGAAACGGAATCATGAAACGCCTGCAAAAGATGGATCTGTTCCAGCCTCCGCAACTGCGGTCACTGGAGAAGGCCATTGACGAAACAATCACATGGAAACGCGGCCGTGTGTTCGCGGATCTGTGGGAAGCTGAACAGTTCGCCGAATGCCCCGCCTGTGCGACTGCGAGAATCGCTCGGCTGAACACGATCAACCTTTCTCAACGTGCAGTACCGCCGATTGTTTGCAAACGCTGCGGCTGACTCCTATGGCCGAGTGGATCATTAAAGATGGAGTGGAAAATCAAAACTCAACAGTCGTCGAATGTCTGTCCAGGTTAAGCCATGACCGTTCACCACGTTGACACTCTGATTCTGGGCTCCGGCTTCGGCGGCAGTCTGCTGAGCATGATTCTTGCCAGAGCAGGCCGGAGCGTCGCTGTTGTTGATCGAGGCCGACATCCCCGATTCGCAATCGGCGAATCATCCACACCGCTGGCCAATACATCACTGAACGCCCTGGCACAGCAATACAATCTGCCCGAACTGCGGCCCCTGACAAAGTACGGCACATGGAAGCAGTCCTGTCCGGATATCACCTGCGGTGTCAAACGCGGCTTCAGTTACTTCGGCCACAGCACGAATTATGCCCTGCGCGACGGGGATCAGATGCTGGTGGCAGCCAGCGGCAGTGCCGAGCTTGCGGATACCCACTGGTTACGCAGTGATGTCGACGCTTTACTGTACCGACAGGCGGGGCGCTGCGGCACACTTCAATTCCAGGGGGCAGATTATACACTTGCCGGCGACGATGCTCACTGGCACGTGGAGGGAGTCGCAAACGAGTCAGGCTTTAAGCTCACTGCACCGTTTGTTATCGATGCAACGGGGACTGATTCGGCTGTGCTCAGCCACCTGCGAGTCCCGTCGCAGACAGCTGTGCTGCGTACAAATTCACGAGCGATCTTTGGACATTTCACAAACGTGGCAACGGTCAACAGTATGTTGCAGGAACGCGGCGTTGACTCTTGCCGCCATCCGTTTCCCTGTGATGCCGCCGCCGTGCACCATGTGCTGAAGAATGGATGGATGTGGCAACTCAGATTCGATGACGACACAACCAGCGCCGGCTTTGTACTCGACAACCGCGTTTCTGAGACGCACACTTCTCCGGGACGGGGGGCGAGCGTGGAATGGAATCAGCAAATGCAGACCTGTGATTTTCTGCAGCAGCAATTCAGGTCTGCATCCGTAGTTCGTCCGGACACCGGACTTATCCGAATTGGTCGCCTGCAGCGTCTGACCACTCAGGCAGCCGGCAGGAACTGGGCGACTCTGCCAAACACAGCCGGCTTCATCGACCCGCTCCACAGCACGGGGATCGCCCATACACTGTGCGGCATTGAACGCCTGGCCGCTATCCTGCTGGCCACCGATCACAGAGAAGAAAAACTAAACCGTTACTCTGCTCAGATCATCGACGAACTGCGGCACGTCGATGATCTGGTAGAAGGCTGTTACGCCGCATTGCCGAATTTCAGACTGTGGTGCGACTGGTGCATGTTGTACTTCGCTGCGGTTACATCGACGGAGCAAACGAACACCGACGACAACACATCATTCCTGCATGCCGGCGACGAAAGATTTCGCGACGCGGTTAGTAAGGCTCGGAGCCGGCTAAGGCAGGTCACCAAAGACGGCGGCACGTCTCAGGCCTGCGACGAATTTGAAAACCAGCTCCGCAGTCTGCTGCAACCGTGGAATCATGCGGGCCTGCTGGATGCCGATTGTCGCGGTATGTACTCACGTACCGCGGCACCGGCGTGACATCGTACACGGTCATTCGACAGAAAGATCCGCCCCCTCCCAATGCACATTCCGTCTCAGCCGAGCCACAGGGTTAATCACGCCGTCATCGGCAGCAAATGTCACGACATCAGTTCGGTGCAGTGCCAGCGCCAACAATTCCGAGGGTGTAAAGCTGCGATCAGCATTCAGAAACACGGGGCGTTCCCGGCGATCATCCGATAAATTCGATAGTCGGGCTGATTCTATCCCCGCTTCAAAGATCGTCGCCATTGCAGCCAGCCACGCGTTCCTTCCACTGCCGACAACATGCAACTGAGTTGTGTCGTTAATCTGCTGATGAAGAACCTGAACGGCACGACGAACATCCCACACACGCATCGCGTCTGCGGTGGTCCCGATCAGATTGAAACGACGACGAATCTGGGTCTGTTTCTTACGATCACCTTTCCATGCGTGCAACCCCTCTCCTCGAGGCGCAAACACGGCCAGCGCCGTCCCCCTGGTTTTCAGAATTTCGAGTTGCTGTTGCAGAATGTCGGGAGCCTTGCCGGTGCCCGGCTTATCGAGGGAAGTGTCCGCCTTCCCTAACACCGCTGACTCATATTCCGCCCAAAGCTCACTATCCGCAACAAGCATGTTCAGTGACTGCAAATCAGCAACTGCAGATTCACTATCACCAGAATCACGGTCGCTTACGACGAGATCGACGGAAACAGCCACATGCTGCTGACTGTTAAAGTGCAGCCGATGCACCACCAGCCCGGGCGCGCCACCGGATCGGTTCAGCGCTTCGACACGAACAACATTCGACAAAACAGACACGGCTTCCTCGGGCCAGCCTGTGAAACACCTTTGCCGCAGAGTATGCAGCGATTTCGAAAACCACAACTGCTGATCCTGCAGGATCCTGTCTGTCCTTTCGCCAAGCGGTTCTGCCGTGGGCACGAAGTCATCGTCGATCGTGGTATTGCGTTCGTCTTCCGGAAGATCAGCGAAGACGCGAAGTTGTGCCGGCTCAAAGAACTTCGTTGCCGTCTTTTGGATGAGACTGTCGTCACCTTTGAGCCACCGGTTCAGCCAGCGAAAGGCGTGGACTCGCAGTTCCTGAGTGTCCTTGTGCGGCCCCTCGGTAATTTGCAGTCCCAGTTGCAGCGGCTGCTCGTATAAATCGTAAATATGACGCACCTGTCGATGAACTTTGACAACACCGTCCAGCGGAAAGATGCGGTCCTTGTCAGAATTGCTGATCAGCAACGGACGGGGTGCGACCAGTGCCGCGACTGTGGCATAGTCCCAGCGATGGGTGTTGAGCATATACATGCAGTCGCAGTGGCCTTCCACGCAGCCATCGACGACGTGATTTCTGAGCGTAGCGATGCCGGCCACGGGTATGGCACACTTGATTCTTTCGTCAAGAGCAGCGATCCACCAGCTGTAGGCTCCTCCCCCGGATCGGCCCGTGACGCCAATCCGTTCAGAATCAATTTCCGAACGTGTTTCCAGGTAATCCAGAGCGCGAATACAGCTCCAGGCTTCAACACCGGCCGGCGTGTAACCTCTGGCATTCCACCACCAGCGATCGTACCGATAGGTCCCGTGGTGGACGCCTTCGATTTCGCCGAGCTGCACAGTATCAATCGTCAGACAGGCATAGCCGTTACGGGCGAACCATGCGCCGTGATGCTGATATCCTGTCTTATTACCAAAACTGACGTCACCTTCTTTGACGCGAGCGTGGCCGCAGACATAAAGAACGGTCGGCAGTGCTTTATCAATTTTCGCTGGCAGATAAAGATTCGCTGTCACGTAGAGCCCTGGCATGGATTCAAAGTGCAGCTTCTCAACCCGAAATTCGTTCTCTTCAACAACTCCCGTTTGCTTAGGATTCAGAGGTGTTTGAGGTGGCAGCGGATAAAGGCCCAGCATGTCGAATAGCTGCCCCCGCAACTTCGGTTTCGCAGCCTGCCAGTCTTCCAGTGAATTGTATTGAAGCAGCGAATCCTGTGACTCGATCTTCGCCACCTGTGCCGCAAAAAACTGCACAAGTTCCGGGTTTTCGTCAAGTGACCAGTCTGCTGCAGACAGTCTGGCAAATGTCAGCAGCAAACCCACAGCAAGATATCGAAACATTGTCATTCTTCCTTCCATTCGGCCGTTAGCATCAAGTAACTTCTGAAGTTTGACGACATTGTTCGGTCGTGTCACCTGAGAGATGCGTTTCGAACGGACGAGGAAGTAAGCCGCTGGCGCGTGCAGGAATGCCGAGCCACTTAGGACGCTAGGGACGGCAACGGTTTTTCATGCTGTATGAGTCGTACATTTTCAGAATTTGCAGGTCAAACCTTCGATCTGCCGGTATCGCACAGTCAGACGTAACATCGTGACGGATGGACAAACTGTGGAGGATCCAGGCATTCCTGTGTACGTTCAATTTCGTCGCTGTATGACTCGGCCGAAGCGAAACGATGCGTACGGTCTGATGCTGGCCGCCACAGAGCCGAACTTCCAACAACTTGACTGACTGAGACGCATGGGCAGCCACGAGCAGCGACAGTATTTTGTCGTGGTGATTCAGGCCTCACGGCCTCAATCCAGCGAAGGCTGGATGATGCTGGCTGAACATTACTCGGCCGGAGAACAGTTCCCCGAGCTGCAACGAGCATTGAAGACCGTTTACATCTGAAGCTGGTGCCGGAACCAGGCGGCACGCGCTGAGGGTCAGGCTGCAACAGGCGAACGCGACGTTAATCGTCGAACCTCGCGATACGGATGCTCTGCATGTGCGAGTGGAAATGACGACTGATTAATGTTATTGGATACGGGCGTCACTGCAAAGCGTTTCCCATTGCCCGGGTTAGTAATTGCCATGCTGAATTCTGCACTCATGCACGTTCTTCAGCTGCCACTTGAGTTAATCGCTCAGGCTGGCGGGGGAGGTAATTATGGTTCAGGCGGAGGCGGGGGTGGTTTTGGCGGAGGCGGTGGCGGTGGCGGAGGAGGAGAAGGAGGAGGAGAAGCCCTCGTATTTCTGATCCACCTGACCTTGCGTTACCCGATAGTCGCTATTCCGCTGTGGGTTGTATTTGGAATAGCCATCTACTTCGGAAAAACAGCTGAGCGTGACGCACGAATCACTCGCACTATTCGCCGAGGCCGAAAGTATCAGCAAAGTGATCTGCTTGACGCTGCCATCGGAGAGATTCAGAAGCGTGATTCGGCATTTGATCAGGAGATCTTTCTGCAGCGGGCTGTCAACGGGTTCGTAACGACTCAACACGCATGGAGCGAACAGGATCTGCGACACTGCCGCGCTTTTGTATCCGATGGCGTCCGTGAACGTTTCGAACTGTATATCGCCATGCAGAAGGCTGAGAACATCCGCAACCGTATGAAGAATGTTAAAGTCGACCACTGCGAAATCGTGTCTTTGACGTGCGACCAGCACTTCGACACGATTCACGTTCGGTTGACTGCTTCTGCCATCAGCTACAACGAAGACCTGACCAGCGGAAAACGAGTTTCCGGAAACAGCGATCGGACGCCCATCAACTTCACAGAGATCTGGTCGTTCTCGCGCAGACCCGGTACCACGACTAATGTCGAGGCGTCCATTCTGCAGGGACGTTGTCCGAATTGTGGCGGTCCGGTGAAGATCGTCGACAAGGCCGAGTGCGAGCAGTGTCAGTCCACCGTCAACTCCGGTCAGTATGACTGGGTACTGGCCGAGATCACTCAGGATGAAGAGTGGGTTGTCCCGCCGGGACAGCAATCCGTGCCTGGCTGGGACAAACTGCAGAAAAGTGACCCAGGTCTTAACTTTCAGCACATCGAGGATCGAGCGTCCGTGATTTTCTGGCGGTCACTGATGGCGGTGTACTTCGATGATGTCAGTTATGCAGCTCCCGTACTGGATTCAGAAATTAAGGCATTCCCAAAACTGTGGGGGTACGAATCGGGCAGTTTCTGGAAGACCCCCGCCGTGGGCGCTGTTGAAATCGTACAGTGTGTGCCTGCAGGTAAAGACGAGTTCGACCGAATTCTGGTGATGGTCCGGTGGTCTGCCACAAAAGCGAAGGGTGATCGAAAGCGACCGATACTGCTGGGCCACCAGCGCATCTACTCGCACATTATGATTCTGCGACGTCGCCGAGGAATCACCAGCGACATCGACAACGCGTTTGCATCATTCAGCTGCAGCGGCTGCGGGGCTCCGATTGACGTTGGTACCGCTCAAGCCTGCGGATTCTGTGGCTCACCGCTGAACGACGGTACGGGCGACTGGGTTCTGGAAGATGTCGGTCCCAAGAACATCACGAATTCGTTTCCGACTGAAAATCAGAAAGAACAACTGACAGCAGATGCCGATTGCCTGGACGGCGATCGTTCTCTGAACGATCCCGAACTGCTGACCGCGCTGTCGCGTATTCTGACCGTTGACGGCGAGCTGCTGGAAAAGGAACGGAAGCACATCATCAGTCTGGCGGAAAGTCGCGGCGTACCGAAGGACCGCCTGAAAACGATCTTTGCCACCGCCACGTCCAGGGATATCCCAATCACCCTGCCTCAGAATCTGAAACAGGCGAACGTATTCATGGAACACCTGTTGCGAGCTGCCCTGGTGGACGGCAAGGTCACTCGGTCAGAACAGAAATTGCTGCTGCAGGCAGGTCGGCAGATTGGCTGGTCCGCAGCGGACCTGAAGATCGCGTTGGCCCGAATTCGCAAAGAGCTGTATCAGCAGGCAAGAAAAATCGTTCGCGCCCGGCGCAGAAGGTAAGCCGATTCCCTGTGCGGGACACATCAACTTCCCGCTAGTGCGCCTCCAGCCAGTTCGTGCCTGTCCCCAGTTCGACCACAATCGGCACATTCATCGGCAAGGCTGTCTTCATGGCGTTTTCGATGACGGGCATCACCGTATCTTCTTCGGACTTCAGCATATCGAACACAATTTCATCGTGCACCGTTAACAGCATTTTTGTGTGGAATCCACCGGCCTTCAGTGCCGCATAAACTTTGATCATCGCCAGTTTCAGCATGTCGGCTGCTGTACCCTGAATAGGACTGTTCATGGCCAGGCGTTCTGCCGCATTGGCGAGCGACTTGTTGCGGGACGTGATGTCGCGCAGATATCGACGACGTCCGGTTTGTGTTCTGACGTAGCCGTGTTGATTGGCGAACTCGATCGTTTCGTCAATCCAGCGCTGTACACCGGGGTATTCTGTTTTGTAGTTGTTGATCAGGTCGTTTGCTTCACCGCGAGGGATATTCAACCGCTGCTGCAGACCGAACCCGGAGATGCCGTAGATAATGCCGAAGTTGACCATTTTGGCTTTGTCGCGCATCTCTCGAGTCACATTGTCGAGATCGACGCCATAAACTTTCGACGCAGTGACGGAGTGAATGTCCGTTCCCTGAGCAAATGCCTGAAGCATCGCTTCGTCACCGCTGAGTTCAGCCATGATGCGAAGTTCTATTTGCGAATAATCTGCTGACAGCAGCAGATAATCCTCATTGCGCGGCACAAATGCCGCGCGAATTTCCCGACCTCGCTGTTTGCGCACCGGAATCGTCTGCAGATTCGGATCGTTGCTCTGCATACGACCTGTGGCCGTCCATGTCTGACTGTAATGTGTGTGCAGTCGACCGGTTTGGGGATTCAAGTGGGACGGTAACTGGTCCACGTAAACAGACTTCAGCTTGGCGGCGCTGCGGTAATCCAGCACGTCCGCTACGATCTGATGTTTACCGGAAAGACGCTGCAATTCCGCCTCACGAGTTGACCATTGGCCGGTGGCCGTCTTCTTCGGGTTCTTTTCCAGCTCAAGTTCCTCGTACAACACAATGCCCAGCTGCTTGGGCGAATCAATATTAAATTCGTGGCCGGCCGCCTGATAAATCGTATCTCGCAGCTGATCAAGATCAGCTGACAGCTGTACGGAGTACCTGGCGAGTGCGTCGGTATCCAGGCGAATGCCTTCGTATTCCATATCGACCAGTACCGGAATCAACGGGCACTCCACTTCGTAACACACCTGACTAAATCCGCGTTCTGCAATATCCGGCTCAATCGCAGCCGCCACCTGCAGCGTCACGTCGGCATCCTCCGCAGCGTATTCGGACACGATCTCAACGGGAACTTCCCGCATGTTCTTCTGTTCTTTGCCGCGCTCGCCAATCAAATCGCTGGTCGGGATGGGCTTATACGCCAGATACAATTCGGACAGATAATCCAGCCCGTGCCGCATCTCCGGTTCCTTCATCGAATGCGCCAGCATGGTGTCCATCAGTTCGCCATGCACATCAATGCCGTTCCATTTCAGCAATGTCACATCGTACTTAAGATTGTGACCAATCTTTCGAATCGCCGGGTTCCCGAGCACGCCCCGAAACTCCTCCAACACCTCATTCCTGGCGTGACGAGCGGTGCCGGATTCTGCTGCAGGGGAATTTGTTTCCACAGCCTGATCGTTTTCTGGTGACGATATGTCAGCGTGCGTGGAGTCGGCAACTTCGTGTTCTGCACAGACAACGTAGTAGCCGGTGTGGGGCTCGAAGCTGAAGGCGATTCCCAGGGGCAGGGCGGTGCGCGGGTCGAGTCCTGTTGTTTCCATGTCAAAGCAGATCGATTTCTGCTGAAGCAGCTTATCAATCAGCTCGGACCGCTCTTCGGGCGTACAAACAGTGTGATACGCGTGCTGGACATCCCTTATGGTCTTTACCTCCGCGTCGTCGACATCATCAAACAACGTGGTCTGAATCTGGACTTCTCGCTTTTCACGGATTTTCGCCGCTCGGCTGGCCGATGACGAGAACCTGTTGCCGAACATTTTTTTGCCCAGCCCGTCGAATTCGAGTTCCTCGAACAGCGTCTGCATAACTTCGTCGTTTTGTGGCTCCAGTTGCAATGTGTCGAGAACGACTTTGTGCGGCACATCCAGTTGAATGGTAACCAACTGCTTCGACAACACGGCCATTTCCGCGTTTTGCTCGACTCGTTCCCTCTGCTTGCCCTTCAACTGGTGAGTGTGCTGCAGCAGTTCTTCGATGGAGCCATATTCTGCAATCAGTTTTTGTGCCGTCTTGGGTCCGATTCCCGGAACACCAGGAATATTGTCACTGGCATCGCCCATCAGGCCGAGTATGTCAATCACCTGATCAACTCGCTTGATGTTCCAGTGTTCCAGCACTTCCGGCACACCAAGCGTCTCGTAGGCCGCCCCCTTTCGCCCGGGACGAAAAACAACACTGTCGTCACTGACCAGTTGGTGATAGTCCTTGTCCGGCGTCACCATCAGCGTGCGAAACCCCTGTTCCGCAGCCTGGTGAGCCATCGTGCCAATGATGTCATCGGCTTCATAGCCTGGCATACGAATGACTGTGATGTTGAAAGCTCCCAACAGCCGGTCGATATATGGCAGCTGCAGACCGATATCCTCCGGCAGAGCGTCGCGCTGAGCTTTGTATTCCGGGAACACCTTGTGACGTTCGGTGGGTTCGGAAGTATCAAACGCTGCGGCGATATGCGTCGGTTTCTCTTTCTTGATGATGTCCAGCACAGTGTTGGCCATTCCGAACACCGCAGACGTACACAACCCGCCCGATGTGTAGCGAGGACTGCGAATCAGTGCGAAGTGGGCCCGATAGACAAGTGCCATGCCGTCCAGCAGGACCAGTTTTTTCCTGTCGGGAAAGAGATTCGGTTCGGCAGTCATGTCGGAGGTCATCTGAATGAAGAATCGTGGAATACGACACAGCCCAGGTCTTTGCGGCAAAGCGGGGCTGATTAAAGACAGAACTGTTATACGGCGGTGATGGTGTCCACTGTCCGGAGGCGGACATCATCGAATTCGATTTCACGTCCCGTTACGGTAAACCCAAAATCGGTCTTCGTGGAATGAGCGATTCCAGAGGATGTCAGCGCCCCGAATGACTCACCATTGATGCGAACAGATATCGTTTCGCCTTCGATCGTGACGGCAGCTTTGTGACAACCTCCTGCTGCCAGAGTCTTCGAAATGACGACATCACGGCCTTTGAGAAGTTGTTGCACCTCAGCGCGGCCGGACTTATCCTGCCTGATTGCAAATATTTCATGCTTCATGAAGCCGTCTCCGTCGTCTGCGACACGCACGCGAGCCGGTGAGAATGCCACATGGCATATATGCCCCGCATGGACAGTGCTGCAGGCCCTGTCGTTGATGACCAGGTTAAAATTCTTTCCGTCCGTAAAGCGAAACGCAAAGTCGATCACGGCGTTTTGAAACAGAACGGCAGCACGTGTCACAGCACCGTGACCGCGTTCAGAATCTTCCCGCCCCGGCAGACGACCGTCGCGAATGAAAAAGAAACTGATCGGCACCTGCCACGAATCCCCCAGCGATGCACGTTCAAACGAATCTTCAAAGACCAGCGGCCCGGCATCTGCAACCAGACGCTTCAGATAAATGCCCTTAAACTCCGCAACAGTCCCCTTGCCAAGGTCCTGCAATGCCAGCACTCCGGTACATCGCGCGAATTTCAAATCATGATCGATTAACTCAGCCAGTACGACACCGTTCACAATCTGCACCAACTTTGTCCCTCTGCCGACGACCACCACGTCGTTCCATTCGCCGTCTTTGAAAGCCGCCTGAACGCTGGCCGAAGCACCGAATTCGTCTGCAGTCTTGTCGCCGCTGGCACTGATTATTCTCCTTTGCCGCGCTGTTGCCGGGTGGCTGCGGTATTTTTCGGGACTCAGCGAATGATGCCAGAGCCCCATTTTTTCGGAGGAGGCGACTTCCATCTGACAGCCACTAACCTGAAATCCATCACGTTCTTCACTGCGCACCTGAATGCCGGAATTGCCACTGGTGAACCGTACCTTCAGGCGGAGTTCGAAATCTTCGATGTCGCCGCCGCGCCAAATCAGCCAGTTGCGGCCTCCGTATTTTCGCCCCGTACATCTGATGACTCCGTCTTCCACTGTCCATGCGCCGTGAGAACCTGCCCATCCTGTCAGGTCTTCACCGTTAAACAGCGACTGGAAGTCGGCGGCGGGACATACACAGAAGCCGAGACAGGTCGACAGCAGAACGGACGCCACACCGGAGCGGACAGGTGTACAGTTCGACAACAGCGACATGATCACACGATTCCTGGCAGCCTGAACGGGAGACAACGATAGATCACTACTTTAGCAGCGATCGTCGAGTGTTGTAATCAACCCTCACCTCAGCGGAGGAGGACCATGCAGCGGATGTGGCCACGACGTCTGCTGACTAAGCGGGCTTCAGCTTGTTGAACGCATACCATGCCAGGGCCGCGAAAACCGCCAGAATGAGCAGCTGCCGAACAAACGCCGAAATCTTTCTGCCCAGACGCGAAAACGGGCTGCTGCGCATCGCACGTTGCTGCAGTTTCAGTGAGCCACCGAATACCCTGCGACGGAGTTTCCCTGGAATGTCAGCCAGAGAATACCCCTGTCTGTCAATTTTCTCCCACATTTCCAGCGATGCATCGTGTCGCGACTGGCAGGCGGCGAACGAAATCTGCAGCCAGCGGCCCAGTTCTTTCTGAAGCCGGTTGATCTTGTCGCTTTCCGCAGATCTCGACGCTTTCTCTATGACTGCACGAATTTCGTCATCCGTTTCATCACCGGAAAGCTGAACTCCCAGACACAGAATAATCAGAAGGCCGCGTTCAGTGTCTTCCACGAAGTTGATCCTTCATCGTGCTCTGTTGTTATTCAGCGTCGCCACGGCGTTCGGTAAGTCCGTCAAACCGTTTCAGGTCAACAGTAATTGCCTCTGCTGCTGTCGAGCAGTCGGCGACGAAAGTCCCGAACGGGCTGGGTGGGGCTGGCGAACCTTGCAGAACTTCAGAGCTGGCAGCCGCTGCCAGTGGTTGATTGGATGCATCCCTGTGCTCCGCACCGGCTTCTGCGAACGGCGGACGGGGCCCAGGAAACTGGTAATACTGACATTCCAGTCGACCGTTGTAGAGTTTGCGACGACGCGGCGCTTGACGACCGAAGTGGTTTTCAAATCCGCGATAGGAAGTCAACACGTAGACGCCCCACGTCTCCAATGCAGAAAAGCTCTGCCCCATAACACGGTAAACGGCTTCAACTTCTTCGTTGTCGCCGAGACGTTCACCATACGGTGGATTTGTAATGATGCATCCGTACTCAAGCGGTGTCCTGAGTTCGCTGACTTCCTGACAGTTGAAACGAATGCTGCCACCAACCCCGGCATCTGTAGCACACCGCCGTGAGTGCCGAATGGCCGCCGGATCGTGGTCGTATGCCATGATCGGGGCTGACAGATCTCGTTTACGCACGTCCCGGGCTTCAAGGCGGGCATCCTTCCAGATCGCTCGATCAAACCACCGCCAGTCCTCAGCAGCAAACGATCGCTGCAGACCAGGCGCGATATTCTGTCCGATGAGTGCCGCCTCGATGGGAATCGTACCGCTGCCGCAAAATGGATCGATAAGCGGTCGGTCTGAATTCCAGTAGCTCAGCTGAATCAGACCAGCGGCCATGGTCTCCCGCAATGGAGCCACACCCACGACCTGCCGGTAACCTCGTTTGTGCAGTCCGTCGCCCGTCGTATCGAGCGTCAGGGTGGCCACATCCTTCAACAGTGACACTTCGATGACGTATTCCGCCCCGGATTCGTCGAAGCGAAAACGATTGTGCTTCTTCTTGAGGCTCTCGACAATGGCCTTTTTCGTAACTCCCTGAACCTTCGGTACCGCGTGCAGCCGAGAGCGAACACTCCGCCCCTTGACCGGAAACTTTGCGTCAACGGGCAGCAGGTCGGCCCACGGCAGAGCCGTGGTCTGGTCGAACAAAGCTCCAAAGTCGGCAGCGGGAAACTCCCCCACCCGAATCAGCACGCGATCGGCGGACCGCAGCCAGAGATTGCAGCGCGCAATATCCGATTCGTCACCGGTAAAGCAGACTCGTCCGTCGGAAACCCTGCAATCCGTGTAACCAAGTTGCTGAAGCTCACGAGCAACAACGTTTTCGAGGCCAAAAGTTGACGTGGCGATGAGATCGAAACGAGGCATCAGATCAATCGAAGGGGCAATGGAAATACCGGTGTGCCGCCAATCTTCGGCAATCCAAACAGGGTTCGTGTTCAGGATACCGACCACAGCATCGAAAACTTCCACAAAACCCGTCAGAAGGCCAAAACGATGAACGGATTGTCAGTCGCAGGCTACACGGCGGAAGGGGCCTGGGCAACCAGTTCCTTCTGACGTGCCCCGCGCCCGGATAAGCTTCTTTCGAACGGGAACCGGCGTTGGGGTCTTTATTTCCGGGATTCACCGAACTAGAATCGCCGCCTGTATCCGATGATCAACTTGTTTCCCGATTGGTAACTCTCGATCGACGGTCTTACTCCGTTGTGGCCGTAGCCGCGAAACGGTCAGAAATTTCTGTTATTTACCGGGCATCGTCGCCGGAAAATCTTCTGGAGGGTCGCAAAGTATGCAGGTTGCCATCACCTGTCGACACGGCAGCATTAGTCCGGAACTTCACGATTATGTGACTCGAAAGTCAGAGAAAGTTGTTCGATATCTGGGCGAAGTCAGTGAAATCAACGTCACGATCGACTTTGAAGGTGGTCGTTCCAATGTCGAGATGCTGGTCGAGATAGAGGGATACCATACCATTGTGGCCCATGTCGAAGGCGACGACGCGAAAGCAACGTTCGATAAAACGCTGTCAAAAATGGAGCAGCAGGTACACCGGTACAAAGAAAAGTCTCGAGACCACCGCCGCGATAAGCCGGTCGGGGAAGTCGCTCGAATTGTTGAAGAAGATTCATCGGAAGACGACGCCGAGTCATAGACCGTGACGCATGTTTCGGTCAAAACCTATGCCGTCATTTCATCCAAGCACACTGCCGTTTTGCTCGGCACAAGTTCGAACATTCAGGATATCAAGAAAATGAAGCTGACAGATTTTGTTGTGAGGAAGGCGATCATTCCGAACCTGAAGGCCGCCTCGAAGGAAGACGTCATTCGAGAAATGGTGGGCGGCCTGAAGAACACAGGCACGATCAAGGCCGAAGACGAAGAAGCGGTGGTTGCCGCCATTCTGAAGCGAGAAGAACTGGGATCAACTGGTATTGGAAACGGGGTTGCTGTCCCTCACACCAAGCATCCTGCAGCGGAAGAACTGGTCGCGACAGTTGCGATCTCGCGTGACGGTGTCGACTTCTCAAGCCTCGACGGCGAAGACGTCTTTATCCTGTTTCTGCTGGTATCGCCACCGGACAGGCCGGGCGACCATCTTCGCGGTCTTGAGAATATTTCACGCCACCTGCGCGGCCAGGATTTCTGCAACTTCCTGAAGCAGTCAACGACTGAAAAAGACATATGGGACCTGCTGTCAGAAGCTGACAGCAGCGATGAGGAAGAGTCCTGAGCCAGAGTTGCTCGCCGAGATTGTCAGACCAACCATCAGGAACAGAGCGACAGAGCTAATTCGCTCCGTTGTTCGACGGTGCAGTCGATACTGAACCTGCTCTAGCCGGCAGTAAGCGCATACGTTGCGAGAATTCTCGTCTGAGGGCGGCGGTGCGAACCAGAGCTGGCCGTTTTTTCCACCGGAGAATCCAGAATGACTGTGGATAAGCCTACCACGCGGCAGATCACGCTGGCTTGTCCAAATGGTCTCCATCTGTCGCCAATCACAAACCTCGTGAAGGAAGTGTCGGCGCTGAATGCTGATGTGAAAATCAGCTTTGACGGCAAATCGGCCAGCGGCAAATCGGCGCTGGAATTAATGCTGCTGGGGGCTCCTCACGGCGCAGAATTGACTCTGGAAGCGACTGGCAGTGACGCTGTTGCAGCACTGGACACAGTCGGTCGAATTTTGGCAGTGGGCGACGAATAATCTTTGCCGTCCGTGATGCACCTAAAGTGTAATCGGAATCGGGACAAATCCAGGCTTGTCTCGGTATGATGGTCCAGCTGCAACGGCGAATTGTTCGAAAAAGGAAGCGTCGCATGGCCATCTAACTTTTACTTGTCGTCATCCGCGAAGCGACTCGAGAAACGAACAGCGTTGAACGAAGCGGCCACAACTCCGACGGTTGAGCATCATTTCGCTCACCACGGCAGGTCGACCTGCGGGGATGACCTTCACCATCTTGTCTATTTCCGCGTAAGTCTATAAATAATCAAAGGATAGGTCAGCCACTATCCCGTAATCCGGACAATTCGAGCCTGTTCGGCCAGATGTTCGACATTTGCCTCTGGTTACCATTAGACTGCTGCGGAACAAACGTCGAAAACGTTGGTTCTGATGCACATGTATGTGTTCGATATGTCAGACGTTTACCTTTTCGCAGACAGGTTTAATGCAAGTTCGAAGTGGTATTGCAGTTTCTCCCGGAGTCGTTGTCGGCCAGGCGCTGGTGCTGGGGTCTGAGAACTTTCGGATTCCCCAGAAATTCGTAGGCCGCGATGCCGTTGAAGCCGAGATTCTTCGGTTTCGCACTGCTCTTGATCACGTATGCACGGACATCGAAGAGAACGAGATTCTGGTGACGGACAAGATGGGTAAGCGATATGCGGCCATCTTTTCTGCCCACCTGCAAATGGCACGGGACCCCAGGGTCGTCGGTGAAGTTGAATCGCTGATTAAGGAGAGCAAATATTCTCCGGAATACGCCGTGAGCCGTACGCTGCGTGGATTCGCGCAGCAGATGCAGAACCTGGGCGATCAGTATCTGGCAGAACGCGCTTTGGATATTTTTGATCTTGAAAAGCGTTTGCTGCGTGAGCTGCTGGGGGAAAGTCGCGAAGAACTGACAAATCTCACTCAACCCGTTATCATACTGGCCCACGATCTGACGCCTGGAGAAACCGCGACACTGGACCCTCAGTACGTGCTGGGTTTTGCAACGGAAGTCGGTGGGCACACCAGTCACACGGCGATTCTGGCGGGAGCTCTGGAGATCCCTGCCGTGGTGGGGCTTGGCCGGTGTCTGGCAGGTGTTTCCGGCGGTGAAACAGTAATCCTGGACGGAGATCACGGGCAGGTCGTGATTGATCCGGACGAACAAACGTTCCAGCGAGTTAAGGACTCGCAGGCTCGCAATCTCCGTGTCAGTGAACGACTGGAGTCTCTGGACAATGTCGATTCTGCCACGCAGGACGGCGAACGAGTACACATCTACGGCAATATCGAATTCCCCGAAGAAGTTGAACATTGCAGAAAACGTGGTGCTGACGGTGTCGGACTGTATCGAACCGAGTTCCTGTATCTGGGAGGAAACCGCGAACCATCAGAAGAAGATCACTTTGCGGCGTACAACAAGGTCCTGAAAGCCTGCGGCGATCTGCCAGTAGTGATCCGCACGCTGGACATTGGTGCCGATAAAGTGCCGGCGAGAATCAGAGACCGATTTGCGGACAGCCAGAACCCAATGCTGGGACTTCGCAGCATTCGGTTAAGTCTGCAAAGCACACCACTGTTCAAAGTTCAGCTTCGGGCAGTGCTGCGTGCTGCGGTGCATGGTAATGTCAGAATCATGTTTCCATTGGTTTCGTCTTTGCTCGAATTTCGCCAGGCAAGAATGATTCTGATGGACGTCATGGAGGATCTGGAGGACGAGGGGATCGAATTCCAGAGGGATTTGCCCATCGGAATGATGATGGAAGTACCTTCCGCTGTCATTCTGGCTGAAGAATTCGCCCGGGAAGTCGACTTCTTCTCGATTGGTACGAACGACCTGATTCAATACACTCTCGCCTGCGACCGATCCGACCCGTCGGTCGCACATCTGTATCGGTCCGGAGATCCATCAATTCTCAGGATGATTCAGATGGTCCTGAAGGCGGCGAACAAGCACGGCAAACCGGTCACGGTGTGTGGCCAGATGAGTTCAGATCCCCGGTTTATTCCGCTGCTGCTGGGGCTGGGTCTGCGGAACCTGAGTGCGACACCACACTCAATTCCTCGACTGAAAGAAGTTGTGCGAAATATTTCAATTCCTGAAGCGGAGCGAATTGCAGCGCATGCCTGCACTCTCGACCTTGCTCGGGATGTGGAACACTACCTGTTAGGAGAGCTGGGACGCATTTGTCCTGATCTCGTTGTTTAAAATACCTCGGGGGTCGCATTTGTCTGTGGCCCGAATTAAGACACGAACGAACAAGCACCACCTGGACTGCAGCTGTTCATGGCAGCATGCTCGCTGAAAGAGTAGCTGACATCAGCTGTAATTCCGGTGAAGACACCGCAACCGGTGTTACGTCGTCCCCTGCAAGGAACCTCATATTATAATGACAGAACGCTGATTCGACCTGATCTGGAGCCGCGGCCATGAACGGCAAGCGATGTTGATTCGTTGCTGATTCCCAGCACGAACACGCTTGTTCCATGGATGCGTGGCAGACAGAAGACGTTGGTTGGCCAAAGTTGTTTCACCTGATGGTTTGGGTTCGACGAAGCTGTTCGTTCTCAGGAACGAAAGCAGAGTCATGAAGAAAGAAATGTTGATCAATGTACTGCAGCCGGAAGAAAGCCGGATTGCAATCGTTGAAGATGGCAGCCTTGAAGAACTTTACGTGGAACGCAGCAGCGCTGAGAACTACGTTGGTAATATCTACAAAGGCAAGGTGGTTAACATTGAACCCAGCATCCAGGCTGCGTTCATCGATTTTGGCGTTGGCCGAAATGGTTTTCTGCACGTCAGCGACGTTGAATTCCAGTACTTCAAGCACTTAATGAAGGACGGTCGGAATCCCGGCGGTGACGATGATGATGACCGACCGCAGCGGGGTGGCGGGCCCCAAAAACGTCTGAATGAACGTAATGCCCGTAACAAGCCTCCGATTCAGGAGATCTTCCAGCGCGGCAGCGAAGTACTGGTGCAGGTCATCAAAGAAGGCATCGGCAACAAGGGCCCGACGCTTTCCACGTATATATCGATCCCGGGTCGTTATATCGTTCTGATGCCGGGACTGGCACGTGTCGGCATCAGCCGGAAGATCAATGACGAGCGAGCACGCCGGCAACTGCGACAGGCCATGCGGAATATTCGGCCACCGGAAGGACTGGGCTTTATTGTTCGCACTGCAGGAATTGACCGCGACGAAGTCGACTTAAAACGCGACCTCAATTACCTGCTGCGTCTCTGGGAGACCATCGTTGGCAAGATCAAGGAGAAGACGGGACCAGTTGATATCTATGAAGAGAGCGACATGATGATCCGCACGATGCGGGACATCTACACGGGCGAGATCGATGCGGTCTGGATCGATGAAGACTCTGCATATGAACGAGCTCGCGAGTTTATGAAAATCGTCATGCCCGCTCACGTGGACCGCGTTAAGCGATTCAACAAGCCGGAACCGTTGTTCGGTTACTACGGGATCGAAGACGAAATCGCACAGATTCAGAACAGACACGTTCCACTCGATGGCGGAGGCTCACTGGTTATCGACCAGACAGAGGCCCTGGTGGCCATTGATGTGAACAGCGGCAACTTTCGGGTCGCCAACGACCCGGAGGAAACGGCATATCGCATGAACCTTCGAGCGGCCGAGGCAATCGCTCGTCAGATTCGCCTGCGGGATCTGGGCGGCGTGATTGTGAACGACTTCATTGACATGCGCGACGAAAAACACCGACGGGCCGTCGAACGCACACTCGGAAAAGCAGTGCAGCGGGACCGAGCACGTACACGTGTCATGAGAATCAGTCCGTTTGGCCTGATAGAAATGACACGGCAGCGAATACGTCCATCGCTGCGACGCAGCATTTATCAGGACTGTCCATGCTGTAGCGGAGTCGGGCAGGTGAAGACGTCAGAAAGCCTGACAATTGAAGTGATGCGTCTGGTCATGTCAGCAGCCAGCAATGAGGACGTTGCAAAAATCATCATCGAAACTCATGACCGCGTCGCCAATGATCTGAACAACCGCAAACGCAAAGAAATCATCAATCTGGAAGATGATCGCGACGTGGTCGTCAGCATTGTTTCCCGCTCAGATGTCGCTCCCGAGCACCTGAAAGTGAGTTGCCAGGATGATGATGGCCGGGCAGTGTCCATGGGAAGTTGATTGCGGGACTTTGTCGTTCCCGGATTCCCGTCCCCGGAAAATCTGAGTGAGAACTTCGCTGAGGGTCAGATTTCCCACTCGAAGTATCCGAAAGTCACGCTATACTCCGTAATTCGTTAGTTTCCGGTTATAAAATCCTGAGTTTTGTCTGCCGTCCGCCGTGACGGCCCGATCTTTTGACAAGTCCGTGTCTCACCAAGGTAAGTTCCCAATGTTTGCCGTTATCGAAGATGGAAATCGCCAGCATCGTATTCAGGAAGGCGATGTGCTGTCTGTGGACTACCGCGACGGCGCTGAAGTCGGCTCCAGCCTGACGTTCGAACGAATCCTGATCGCCAACGGCGGTGGCCCCAGCATCATCGGTTCGCCGATGATTGACGGAGCCTCAGTGGAAGCTGAAGTGGTCATCGGAGAAGACAAGGGACCGAAAATTGAAGTGCAGAAAATCCGTCGTCGGAAAAACAGCCGCCGACACACGGGACACCGTCAAAAATACACGCGGGTGAAAATCACGTCGATTTCAGTGCCAAATCTTGAGATCGGGGAAGCAGCGGAAGCTCCGAAAGACGAAGCCGCTGAATAGTCGGCGGATAACAACAACGCGATCAGAAAACGACCGTCGGTGCCAAGGACCGTCGGTCGTTCTTACTTGGGCCAAACCGCAACTGCCGGCTCACCTGGCAGACAGATCAGCAAGACTCTGAACCCGTCAGAATGCTTCGTCGGTAACGGGATTCGTCAGAGTACCAATTCTGTCGATTTCGATACTGACCGTGTCACCGTTCTTCAAGAATACAGGCGGCTTACGTGCCGCGCCAACTCCGTGAGGTGTGCCCGTCAGGATAACCGTGCCCGGCGCGAGAATTGTGCTGCCACTCAGAAATTCGATTAACGTAGGCACGTCAAAAATCATGTCGTCGGTGTTCCAGTCCTGCATAACTTTCCCGTTCAGTACAGTGCGAATGGGCAGCGTATTCGGGTCCGGAATATCATCGGCAGTAACCAGGTATGGTCCCAGCGGGCAAAACGTAGCAAACGTCTTGCCACGACACCACTGACTGCCCCCCATTTCCTTCTGCCAGTCTCGAGCACTCACATCATTGGCGCAGGTGTATCCCGACACATAGTCCAGCGCGTCTGCCTTCGATACGTTGTGGCAGGTTCGTCCAATGACAACAGCCAGTTCACATTCGTAATCGACCTTGTGACTCTTGAGATTTCCAGGCAGGACAATCGGATCGCCAGGATTCTGAACCGCCGTGCTGGTCTTCATGAATAAAACCGGGTGCTCGGGAATTGCGGCCTTGCCTTCTTCAGCGTGCCTTCGGTAATTCAATCCGATGCATAGAATGTCAACAGGGTGCACGGGAGCAAGCAGCTTTCCCGTTACGTGCTCACTGGTAGACGTCAGCCCTGAATACAGGTCGCCCGTCAATCGAGTGAACGAATTGTCA
>Ga0315316_10000525_pt1 | contig 25473 bp, 26 predicted proteins | sample M160m3416metaG_FD_203702 | JGI IMG/M metagenome (GOLD analysis project Ga0315316, IMG submission 203702) | Ammonia-oxidizing marine archaeal communities from Monterey Bay, California, United States - M1 60m 3416 | ecosystem: Environmental > Aquatic > Marine > Intertidal zone | place: USA... | reverse complement strand
ATTCCCCGGTCATGAAAATTGAAGCGTCTGGCCGTTGCTGATATCTCCGTTTGAAGATAGTGCTTGGTAAGTATCCCTGCGCAATCCAGTATTCCCCCGCGGGCGATGCTGATAGCATCGGGGTCTTTTTGGCCAAAGCCGGTGCGTAATGCCTTTCCGGGGGACTGCCCGTCACGCAGGTTCCATTCCACCAACCTGTGCCTGGTCAGCAAAGCTGATTCAAGTGATGGAATGACAAGCGCGACATGCCCGCCAGGGAGGAGCGCTTCCGCAAGGTTTTTCCACATCTTTTGCCGGGCGGCAAGGGAGTCGGTGATGAGGACATTAACACAGAGGACAAAGTCGGAAGGATCCGGGTTGGGAGGGGACTGGCGAAGATCACATGCGCTGAAGGTGACATTCCCAAGGTTACCATGTTGGGTGTGTGCACTATCCAGCATGGCCTTGGAATAATCGCAGGCGTGGACTTTTCCAAAATGCTCAGCGAGGAGCGGCAGGAATTTACCCACTCCGCAACCCAGGTCGGTTGCTTGCCCCCGATTGGTGCCAAAGCGTTTAATTAAGGCCTTGATCTTACCCTCGCGGTCATTATCGAAAACGCTCAGGACTTCACCTTCGTAGTCGAGTGCCGCTTTTTTCCAGTCGACGGGCTCCATTTATTTTTTTCCCCCGTCATTGCCTTTCGGCAGATAGCCGAGTGTTGCCAGAAAAGAGTCCATTTTAGCAACCGTGCTTTTGTAAGCCGAGCCGTCACCGCGACCAAAATTAAAGAAACCGTGCTTGGCATCATCATAAGAGTGCAATTCACAGCGCTGCCCGCTCTTTACCATGGTTGTCTGAAAATTGGCCGCGTTTTTATAGGGCACGGTGGTGTCCGCCCTGCCGTGGAAGATGCAGGTTGGAGGTGTTTTTTTGGAGACATGATGCAAGGGGGAGATCTCCTTCCAGCGATCTCCCAGCTTATTGGTCCCGTATCCCTTGGGAGAAGTATCACAAACCGGGTTGAACAACACCATGGCTGCCGGCAGGGAAGAGACCTTAGTGTTCCCGGTTTCAAAGCCTTTAATGGTTCCGGTGCAGGCAGCCACGTGCCCTCCAGCGGAGCCGCCGCCAGCAATGATTTTTGCGGGATCTACTCCCAATTGAGCAGCATGTTCACGAACCCACCGGATTGCTGATTTCCCATCCTCAACACATGAGAACGGATCAGTTTTATGACTCTTCTTTGTGCGATATTCGGCACTGATTGCAACCATCCCCCTCGAGGAAAGGTGATCGCAGTGCGGGTAGAATTGCCCAGGGCTTCCACCTACCCAACCTCCTCCAAAGAAGAACACGATGGCTGGGCGCTTGTCGGCGGAGTTCCAATCCTTTGGTTTATAAACGTGGAGTTTAAGATCGCCTCCTTCAACTTTCTTGAAGATCAGCTTTTCGTCAGGTGTGCGGGGCTTGGCAACGGCGGCTGAGGCTGCCAGGAGGACCGTCAGGAGTAGAGAGAGCCGGAAAAGATTGTTTGGCATGCCCGACTCTGGACAGGGAAGGATCCTTTTGCAAGGACTCCGGCGGCGATGTTGGAGTTACTTGGGACGTCCGGTGTTAAAGATTTCAAAAACCTCGTTCGGATCAAGAGCGCGTCCGAAAATAGCTAATTCATCGATGCGCCCTGTGAGGTTCCTGACAGGCCTTTTTCCGTTCGGGAGTTTGCCGGCGAAGTTTCCGATTTCCAGATCACCAAAAGTGACAGAAAGTGCATTTTTGTCGTGGGGCGGGTTCTGTCCCTTGTCGTGGGGCGGGCTCTGTCCCTGTCCCCAAGCGCGGAGCTTGGAGATTTCCTTGCCATTGAGGAAGTGCTTAACTGAACCATTGACCGAGTCATAGATTGTCACCAGATGCTGCCACTTGTTAATAGTATTGGCGGTGAACACGACAGGTGAATTATAATGGTGGACTTTGTTTTTATCATTAGCCCGAATAGAAAAACGGATTCTTCCATCACGCTGGATTGACCAATCGAATGCGCCGTTTTTTCTGCTATGGCTGGAGAGAAGTTCAACCAAGTGCTTTCGTGGCGGGGTATCAAACCGGATCCAGGCACTGAAAGTAAGCACCTGATGGCTTCCTTGGGAGTTGATCCTTACACGGTCGCTGGCACGACTGAATTCAAGGGAACCCTTGCTTGGCCAGCGTCCGTTGGTCCAGCGACATCCAATAATGGCGCCATGGGTGAACGTTTCCTTGTAGGCCGCCTGGTTCACCAGTCGGCGTTCTCGGGGTCCCTGATCTTCAAATGTGTAGAGGGCGAGGATGTCTGCATCAGCACGCATTCGCTCAACGAGATGAGACCATTTATTGTGACGCAAGGTAGAAGTCTCAAGTGAACTGTAGGCAATGTCAGAATAGGAGACGAAGGCCATTGAATTCGCATCAATCTTGCGCGCGCCATTTGCCTGGAAACTTATGGCTTCTCCCGAGTTGAGAGACCGGAGCAACTTGGCATCCTTATGCTCAGGTAGTTCATGAATTCCCGTTATGCCGTCAAAGCAGTGAATTTCTGTCAGGTGACCGTCTTCCGCGATACTGACGCCAAGTTCACCGATTGAGTTAATAATCTCCAGTTGTGATGTTCTCAGGCTGAAGCCATTTGCCTGCTTGGGGACATGGGCCCGGATTCTTCCTTCAACGAGTGTGCCGCTGTTTTCCGATGTTAAGGCAAGGATCGAGGGTCCCTCCAGAATCATGCGTGTTCCGCTGTAGAATTCGATTTCCACAATACCTGATTCAAGGCGCAATTCGCCGAGCGGCAGGATCCCTCCGTTCTTTAACGGTTCAAATGCCCCATTGCCGAAGCTTGCATCGACAGAGCCCATGAGGATTGCAACTCCATTATCGATGGAGAGCTCAGCGCTCTCTGTTGCCTTGAGTTGACCGGTTACCAGCGGGTTATCATTTCTTGAGAAAAATGCGATTGATCCTGCAGCAAGCATCAGTCCGGCTGCCGCCGTAAACCAGGGAAGCGGCCTCCATTTTGGCTTGAGAATTTGCTTGGTGGTTTTCCCCTGGAAGAAAAGTGATGTGGTCTTGGCGATGTCCAGCGGAACTGTTTTTCGGCCAATCTCGATGGATTGCCTGTAGCTGCATTCGAGGTCACTATCTGCGCACATCTGGCTGTAATCCAGATAGAACTCACAGGCCTGGGGATCCCCTCTTAACAAGGCTTCAATACGGGTCGTGTCCGCCCGGGAGGCGGTGCCGTCATGGAGCGCAGAGAGTAGTTTCTCAAGCTCCACAAATTTTTCAAGCTGACCGTTCATAGTGGTTTTTCCTACCTCTTGATGTCGTGAATTATGAATTTCTCAACCTGATTGTTCGGCTACGAGTGTTTTTTCGATACAAATCATTAAGTTATGGCGAATCCGGTAGAGGGTTTGTGAAATTGCCCCGACGGTACGTTTTTCTTCAGCTGCGATTTGCTGCACTGACGCTCCCGGCTGATAGCGGGATTCCACCAGTTTGCGATGGTGATCAGGAAGCTTCTGCAGGCAGTGCCGCAGTGCCCTGCTGCGGCTGAGTTCTCCTTCTTCTGCTATTCGCTGGTCATTGCGTTCGGCCAGGTAATCAAGGATGTCATCATCAAATACGAGTTTTTCACGGGCCATTTTGCGGCGGAATGCAAGGACATGAAAATAGGCGACCCTGCAGGCCCAGGCGTTGAAATTGGTTCCTTCCTCGAAATTATCAGATTTTCTCCAGAGGGTGATGTTGGTTTCCTGAAGCAAATCACGAGCCCGGCTCCGGTCGGGGATCAGGGAAACAATGTATCCATAGACTTTCCCCTGCGCTTCAGTAAGAAGGCGCACAAATTCTTCGGAGTCGGATTCCATTATCAGTGATGTTAAAACTACCTAGCTCAAACGTTATCATATTCGGCAAGAGAGTAAAATAAACTCACTGTAATGTAACCGGTTGTTGATGCGTTTCTTTGCTGCACGGGATTCATCACAGGTGGCATTCCGTGACCAAGATGAGAAACATGTCCTGATCCTGATGATGTGCGATACAGGAGAAGAGCGGTGTTCCGGGAAGGGGAACTACCGTCTCGGGCGCCTGAGCAGGGTCATGTTCATCTCTTTAATGAGATCCCTTTTTCTCTTTCGTTCGGGAATTAATATCAGAATTAATCCGCTCACGCCTGCAGATATTATCAGGATCAGATCCATGTCGATCTTGCCATTTTTGATAAGCAGGTTGTTGTTCTTGCTACCGTTGGGAGAATTTTTCTGCGTTGTCTTGTCCTTGATCTGCAGAAAGCTGTCCTCTTTGGCCGCTATGATGAGCTCGCTGCTGGCAGAAGGGGAACCACTGTTGGCAATGGTGTCATTCAGGAAATAAAACGGCTTGTTGAGAATGCTGGCATGAAGGGGAGAGGGTGCACTTAACCGGATGTCGTGGCCTCTCCACAGCATTCGCCCATCTAGGCTGCCAAAACTGTTCAGGAACTCTGAGCTCCCTGCGGCGACCTGGCCTGCATGTGATGCTGACAAGTTCATGGGGACACGCTTTCCGCCACCTGCGATAGGCTTCATGACCAGCGGCACTTCCTGTTGCTGGCTCTCATTAGCATGGAGAAGAGTTCCGTAACTGGAGTCGTTAGGATTGCCGCTTAAGCCCACAACCATTCCCGCTCCATGACTTTGGTGCACGGAGAAACAAAGCAGAGCAAAGCATGTGCCCGCAAAAAACTGTAAGTGTCCTGTGTTTAAATTGCCCAATTTCCCCCCGAAAATTTGATTTCATTTATTTCAGCGTATCGGGAGTAAGGAGGGCAAGCATTAAAGTGGGTATTTCTTATGGAAATTATAATAAAGTCCATTGTGCCGTCCGATTTTCTGTTGGTGGAGCTTACCGAAGCTATTGCTTTCGGCATGGCGCATCCTCATTGAAAAAAAATACCACGCTGATCTCTGGGATTACCTGTTGCTCCGTCCTGAGAGCGGTCACCTTAGTGGCGAGAATCTTGTCGCCGTATTTTTTTCACCCAACACGGAGTGCGTGGATATACCACTTTTGTAAAACCTCCAGGAATGCGCTTCGCGCCTATTGAATTCCACAACTGTAATAGATTGTCCGAAAAAACGATGGGCGGAAGTATGCCAGGTAATATCAGTCCCGGTTAAAAAACTTTGTGAATATCCAATCCTTGTGAGGATTTTTATTGCAGGGGTTTTTACCGGCCTTGGATCCATCTTCTTCCTTCCTTTCTTCGTGGGGTTTGAGGGAAGGGGGGAGGTGGTATATCCGGTGAAATCCTGCCCGATGTGATGGAGGTTGATTTTCAACTGTTTGTCTGGGAAACTTCTGGACTTAACCTTCGTCTCTCGATGAACAATGTTTTCCTAGCCTGCCTTTTCTTTTTCTTTTCTCAGGCTTTACATGCGGAGCAGTGGTGGTCCCGAAAACCGCTGGTTGAGCCAAAGGTTCCGGAAGCCAAGGAATGGGCCCGCAACGAAGTCGACATGTTCATTCTGGCCAAACTGAAGGCTAACGACCTGCAACCCTCGCAAAAAGCTACGCCACTTGCGCTCATCCGTAGGGTGACCCATGACCTTACCGGCCTGCCACCGACCCCGCAGGAAACGGAAGAGTTTCTGGAAGCTTACAAGAAGGATTCCGACAAATCCTATGAAGGCTTGGTTGACCGGTTGCTTGCCTCTCCTCGCTACGGCGAACGTTTCGCCCGGCACTGGCTGGACGTGGCCAAGTATGCTGACACCTGCGGATACGACAAGGACAAGCTACGTCCCAACGCGTGGCCATACCGGGATTACGTTATCCGTTCCTTTAATGAGGATAAGCCTTACGCCCGCTTTGTGCAGGAGCAGGTGGCGGGAGACAACCTGTATCCGGATACACCGGACGGGATTCTTGGCCTCGGGTTCCTGGCTGCCGGGCCATGGGATTTCATTGGGCACGTTGAGGTGTCCGAATCAAAGATTGACGGCAAGGTTGCCCGGAATCTCGACCGGGATGACATGGCATCCAATGTGTTCAATGCCTTTTGTGCTGTCACCATACAGTGCGCCCGCTGCCATGCTCACAAAGGGGATCCTTTCACGCAGGATCACTACTACAGCCTGCAGTCGGTTTTTGCAGCGGTGGATAAGGCTGAGCGCAATTATGGCAGTGATCCGGAAACAGAAAAACGCCGATCGCGGCTGGCAGGGGACCTCACCGGCATTCGTGCCGAAAAGCGCGAGATAGAGGAGTTGATCCAGAAGGAGGGGGGCAAGGAGTTGCAGATGGTGGAATCGGCGATCCGGGATCTAAAGGTGAAGGCGGGACCTTCCGCCAAACGTCCCGAGTTTGGTTACCACAGTGCTGTGGAGAAATCGCCGGACCGTGCTAAGTGGGTGCAGATAGACCTTGGTGAACGCGTGGATATAAAGAAAATCGTGCTGCATGCCTGTCATGACAATTTCAATAACATAGGTGCTGGCTTTGGCTTTCCCGTTCGGTTCAAGATTGTTGCCTCTAATCGCGAGGACTTCACCAGGTCGCAAGTCCTGGCAGACGAGTCGAGCAAGGACTTTCCCAACCCGGGTCTGATGCCGCTCGAATATGTCACTGAATCCTCCGCGCGGTTTCTCCGGGTTCATGCTACCAGGCTGGCGAGGAGGGGTGCCAGTGATTATAACTTTGCCTTGGCTGAGGTGGAAGTGCTCGACAGTGCAGGCAAAAACCGCGCCTTGAAGGCCGGGGTTTCATCTCTGGACTCGATAGAGGGGCCGCCTCGCTGGAGAAAATCCAATCTTACCGATGGGATCTGGGCAAAGGCAGCGGATGAAGAGTCGGCTGCCAGAATTGCATCGCTTGGCAAGGAGAAAGAAGTTATCCTTGCCAAACTCTATACCGCGGATAGAAAGGCCAGACTGGAGGAGCTGGAAAAAGCTATCCAGGAGAAGGCCAAAAGTATCGCCAGACTTCCCAAGGGTAACATGGTCTACGCTGCCGCAACCCATTTCAAGACAGAGGGGAACTTCAAGCCCACCAAGGGTAAGCCCAGGCAGATCCGGTTGCTGCACCGTGGAGATGTCACTCAACCGCGGCAGGACGTCAAGCCGGGCACGCTGCCCATCTTCAAAGCTGAGCCATGGCACTTTAACCTCCCGGAGAATCACGAGGAGTCGGCCCGACGAGCTGCCCTGGCAAAGTGGCTAACGCGTGAGGATCACCCTCTTACCTGGCGCGTGATCGTCAATCGTGTCTGGCAGTGGCACTTTGGTGAGGGCATTGTCGCATCCCCCAATGATTTTGGTGAGCTTGGTCAGACACCCAGTCATCCCGAACTTCTTGACTGGCTTGCTCTGCGTTTTCGGGATCAGGGTGGATCCTTCAAGAAACTGCACAAACTGCTGGTGATGAGTGCCACTTACCGGCAATCCTCGAATGGAAACGAAAGCTTTGCCCAGGCAGACTCAGGAAACCGCCTCCTCTGGCGAATGAACCGAAGGAAACTGTCGGCGGAGGAGGTCCGTGACTCCATCCTGACAGTCAGCGGCAAGCTCAACCTGGATATGGGCGGGCCCGGATACTACCTCTTCGCTCTTGAGAAAACCGCGCACTCCCCACACTACGAATACCACAAGTTTAACCCGGAGGATGCAAAGAGCCATCGTCGCTCCATCTATCGGTTCATTGTCCGCTCGCAACCCAACCCCTTCATGACCACTTTGGATTGTGCCGATTCCTCCCAGAGTACACCAAAGCGGAACGAAACTCTGACCGCGCTTCAGGCACTCTCTCTCTTGAACAACAAGTTCACACTCGCCATGGCCCAGCACTTTGCAAAACGCCTTGAAAAGCAATCAACGGACAGGACTGCAGAAGTCCGGTTGGGACATCTCCTTGTAACCGGGAGATTGCCGGCACAGGAGGAGGAGAAACTCCTGATTGAATATGCCAAAAAACATGGCATGCCCAACCTATGCCGCACTTTGTTTAATCTCTCCGAATTCACCTATCTTGATTAACATGACTCCAACGGGCTCCCGCAGGAATTTTCTCAAGCAATCCAGCTTCGGTGGATTGGCCTTGGCCTCAATGCTTGCCCGGGATCCCCTTGCAGCTGCAGGGTCTCCCGTCATGTCCCGCGGGTTACATCATCCTCCCAGGGCCAAGAGGGTCATCCAGCTTTTCATGGCTGGTGCCGCGAGTCATCTCGACATGTTTGACTTCAAGCCTGAATTGGTTAAAAGGCATGGGCAAAAGTCGGATTTCGGTGAGCACGTGGAAGCTTTCCAAAACGGGCTCGGACCATGGATGAAATCGCCCTTCGAATTCAAGAGGTATGGGCAATGCGACAAACTAATGAGCGACATCGTGGCTCCCCTTGGCGAAGTGGCCGACGACATGGCCTTCGTTCACAATATGGTAGGCAAGACAGGTGTTCACAGCCAGGCCACCTACCTGCAGGCCACCGGCTTTCAGTTACCCGGGTTTCCCGGGGCGGGTTCATGGGTGAGTTATGGGCTGGGTTCTGAAAATGAGAACCTGCCCACCTTTGTGGTTCTCCCTGATCACCGGGGTTACGCTTCCAACGGCCCAAAGAACTGGGGTTCTGCCTTTCTGCCTACTCATACGCAGGGAACGACTATTTTCCCGCAGCGGGAGAATCCCATAGAGGATCTTCATCCCCATGCCGATTTCGTCACCGAGAGCAGCCACCGGGAAGGCATTGATCTGGTTAATCAGTTAAACCGCCGGCACCGTGAATCACGACCGGGGGATGAGCGCCTTGATGCCCGCATCCGCAGCTATGAGTTGGCGGCCAGGCTTCAGCTTTCTGCCACGAGGGCACTGGATATTTCGAAGGAGCCGAACCATATCCTCAAGATGTACGGGCTCGACAAACCCAAGACAAAATATCCCAAGGAAATCAATCCTGCTGAGGAAACCGAATACTTCGGGCGCAAGTGCCTCATTGCCCGCAGGCTGATTGAGCGGGGGGTCAGGTTTGTCCAGATATGGAGCGGTAATGACAACAGTTTTCCGCGTCGCAACTGGGACAGTCACGAGGACATGACCCGTGATCATCCTTCCCTTTCCCTGGGCATGGCACGAGGTACTGCTGGGCTGATCCAGGACCTCAAGCAACGAGGACTGCTTGAGGACACCATCATTCACTGGACGACCGAGTTCGGCCGCATGCCCAGCAGTCAGGCAGGGAAGGGGCGGGATCACAACCCGTATGTATTCACCAACTGGTTGGCAGGAGGAGGCATCAAGGGTGGTGTCACCTATGGCCAGAGTGACCAGTGGGGTTACAAACCGCTGGATCGTCAAAATCCCACCCAGGTGTACGACGTGTATGCCACCATGCTGCACTTACTTGGCATCGACCACGAGAGGATGACCGTGCGACACAACAGCATTGACCGGCGCCTCACCGACGTCCACGGGCATGTAATCCCGGAGGTTTTTGCCTAGTAAGGCCCTTTATTTTTTTCCTGTCGCCAGGATTTTACCGATGACCTCGGCTACTTTTTCCTTGCCGTAACTGTGTCCATCAACTTTGGCTACCATTTTTCCGGCCTTGTCCTTTGCGACAATTCCGTGTGATGCCAGTTTGGCCTTCTTGATCTCTGCGGCACTGTCACCATCACCGACCTTCACGGCATTGATGTTGATTTTGGAACCGTGCTTTTTCTTTTGGTCATTCACGATGACCGTTACCTTTGCGCAGAGTACTCATCCATCGAAATAGTAATAGGTAAGTGACGGTTTCTTGTCGGCGACCTTGGTCGCTTGTTCCTCTTTTGCGTGACCAATGGCCAAAAACAGGGGCGCAAAAAGGATGGTCGCCAGTATGGTTTTTAATCTCATGCATTAGAACTAGCTGGCAATGAAGGTGATTGCAACATGGCAATCATGAATATTGATTTCGCGTTGCTCGCCATATTTTCAAGTGCCCCTCATGTTATTTTCCGGCTGGCACTTGATGCGTCACACTCCTGTTAATTCATCATACAATCCTTGAAAGCGCAGCTTGGGCACTTCACAATATCCGGCATGACAAACAGAATCTGTGTTTTTCCCCTGATATTTTGCGTCTTGGCCAACCTTGCCCTTGCTGAGTTGCGCCTTCCTTCGGTGATTGGCTCGAACATGGTTCTCCAGAGGGACAAACCCATCCCGGTCTGGGGCTGGGCTGCGGCCGGAGATGAGGTGACTATCACGCTTGGTGCTGGTGGAAAGAAAATAAAGGCTGGCGAGGATGGCAGGTGGGCTGTGAAGCTTGATGCCCTCCCTGCAGGGGGGCCGCATGAGCTTAAAGTCACGGCTGCCGGCAAGGAGATTGTGCTGAGCAACGTCCTGGTGGGCGAGGTATGGTTGTGTTCCGGTCAGTCAAACATGGAGTGGTCGGTGCGTGCCTCGAACAATCCGCGCGAAGAAATAGGGAATGCGAAACATTCCAAGATTCGCCTTTTTCATATTCCAAAGCGCCCGGCAACCACGCCGCAGGATGATGTCAAGGCTTCCTGGAGGGAATGCACGCCCGAAAGCGTTGTGAACTTTTCCGCTGTTGGCTATTATTTTGGGCGCCACTTACACGGTGAGCTGGACGTGCCGATCGGGTTGATCGGTTCTGCGTGGGGAGGGACCCGCATTGAGCCGTGGACACCCGATGCCGGTTTTGAAGCGGTGGAGGCAGTACGAAATATCGGAGAGGGGGCCCGGACCCAGGTTGCGCAGGGGCGGCAGCTTAACCAAGGCAGCCCGACAGGGCTTTATAACGGCATGATTGCTCCGATTATACCCTTCTCCCTGCGCGGTGCGATTTGGTACCAGGGGGAATCAAATAATGGTGAAGGCATGCTCTACCACGAGAAAATGAAAGCTCTCATTGCCGGTTGGCGTAAGGTTTTTGATAATCCCCAGCTGGCATTTCATTTTGTTCAGCTGGCGCCCTTCAGATACGGGAATGGCGAGAAGACCCTGCCTTATATATGGGAAGCACAGGCGGCTACCCTTGCCGTCCCGGGTACCGGGATGGCGGTGATCACGGATATCGGCAATGTCAGGGATATTCATCCGCGCAACAAGCAGGGTGTCGGCAAGCGCTTGGCATTGTGGGCCATGGCGAAGAATTACGGTAAATCAGACCTGGTATATTCAGGGCCTCTGTATAAGTCGATGAGTATAGAGGATAAGGGTATCCGTATTGCATTTGCTCATGCTGGAGGTGGCCTGGTTTCCCGGGACGGCAAGCCCCTGAGTAATTTTACCATTGCCGGGGCTGACGGGAAATTTGTGCCGGCACAGGCACGGATTGACGGTGCAACTGTCCTGGTAAGTGCCGATGAAGTGGGTCAGCCCAAGCATGTCCGTTTCGGATGGCATCACATGATAAACCCTAACCTGTCCAACAAGGAGGGTTTACCTGCCGGACCCTTCAAGACCGATGACTGGAAAGGTGCTACCGGGGAGTAGGTTGCAGTTCGCTCGCCGATAATGTGAAGTGATTGAATTTACCCGGATGGCTGGTTGCCTTCATGGTGATCGCAACCGGGCAAAATTCCTTGCATAATGGGAGGGCAGTGTGTTACACAGAGGAGTGTTGAACAAACGGTCTCCCATGTTGCTATCGCCATGTACCGAGTGCTGAGTTTCTTCGTTCTTCTCCTTACCTGGATCATTCTTTCAGGAATGATGGATTGGTTTCATTTTTCACTCGGGATCATTTCCTGTGCACTGGTTACGTGGTGGTCCTCAGACATGCTTTTTTCTGACCGCCGGGTCGCCCCGAATACAAGGTTGTTACAGTTTTGCCGTGTTCCGGGTTATCTGCTCTGGCTGCTCTGGCAAATTTTCCTGGCCAACCTGCATGTTCTCAGGCTTTCCTTTTCGCCTAGGCTGCGTCAGGAGATGGAGCCGCAACTGGTACGCTTTAGCAGCGGGCTCAATACCGATTTCCAGAAGTTTGTCTTGGCGCAGTCCATCACCCTTACTCCGGGGACCGTCACCATGAAGATTGAGGGAGATGAATTCATTGTCCATGCAATCAGCAATTCTGCAGCCCGGGGATTAACCGGGTCGATGATCAAGCGTGTCCGGCGCGTATTTGGGGAAAGCGGCCAAACAATGCCATGATGGAAGTATTCTTTATCTGCGCCGGAATTACCTTGCTCCTGATGATGGCACCGGTGTTTTACCGTATCATTGCCGGTCCCACCGCCATTGACCGCATCGTGGCGGTGAATGTCATTGGCACGAAGACTGCGGTGCTGTTGATCATTATCGGGATGCTCTTTAAGAATGTCGCAATGTTTGTCGATTTCGCCCTGGCCTACGCCTTGCTCAACTTCATTGGATCGCTTGCTGCGGCACGTTACTTTAATAAAACCAGGCCGGCCTATGGTGTCGGTTCGCCGGAGGAAGGGAAAGTGAGCTGATATGGTGATTGATATTCTGAGTATCATTCTGGTTACTGCAGGATTGCTTTTTTTCCTGGGTGCGGTTGTGGGCATTGTGCGCTTTCCTGACTTTTATACCCGTATGCATGCCGCGGGAAAGGGCGACACGCTCTCGACCATGCTTATTACCGGGGCAATGGCGTTGCAGGTGTTGCATCATTTTGACTGGGCTCACTGGACGGATCTCTTTGTCATGGTGAAAATCATGGCCATTGGCATACTGATCATGCTCACAGGCCCGACAAGCACGCACGCGCTGATGCAGGCCGGGTATGATGACGGTATTGAACCGGTTACCCGACCAACCAAGAAGGGTGTCATAAATCTTGATGACTCCCCGGGCGGGGATGACGGATTAATTTCTTCAGGGGCCGAGGTGTCCGGGAATGATGAGTAATACGGAGCAGGTAATTCATGATCTGGCAATTTGACATCATTATCCTGATATTCATGGTGGTAGCCGCCATCATCGCATTGCGCGTGAAGGACTTACTGGGGGCGACTCTTGTCTTTGGAATTTACTCTTTTCTCATCTGCCTGCTGTGGGCGGAGATGGGTGCGGTTGATGTTGCCTTTACCGAGGCTGCGGTCGGGGCGGGTGTTTCGACTGTTATCATGATCGCTACCGTATTTTCAACGGCAAGGAGGTCGAGAGACTAGCATCGACAATGAAATTTTTCGGGTTTATTGCAGTTGTTATCGTCGGGATTCTGTTACTGGCCGCTACCGGTGATTTTCCGGGGTGGGGGGACCCGCATTCTCCGGCCAGTGAGGGGCAGGTGTCCGGGTTCTATATCGAGCAGACGATCAATGAGACCAAGGTGCCAAATATGGTTACCGCGGTCCTGGCGGATTACAGGGGCTATGACACGATGTTTGAAACGGTCGTGATCTTTATTGCCGGTATCGGTATTATTGCCGTATTGCGCACCTTTGGCGATGATGAGGCAGATGTTCCTGATGAACCCGAAGCCGATGATGGTGGCAGTGACCTGATTGTCCGCAGTACCTGCCATCTTGTGGTGCCCTTGATTCAACTCTTTGCCCTCTATGTGGTTGCCCATGGTCACCATAGCCCGGGAGGGGGGTTCCAGGGGGGGGTGATGCTGGGGGCAAGCTATATCCTGTTAGCCCTGGCTTGTGGCCTGCCGGCCGCCAAGAGGCGGATGGGTGAGCGAAGGGCCATCATGCTCGCCGCAGCGGGTATTATCATCTATGCAGGATGGGGCGTTGCCTGCCTGATTTGTGGAGGGAATTTTCTCGATTATGCCAGCCTTGACCCGCTCCTTCCCGGAGATAAGGAAATGGCGCGTTCTCACAGCATGCTGGCCGTTGAGATCGGTGTTGCTTTTACTGTCACGGCGATCATGTTCGCCATTTATTCAAACCTGGCGACCCGCGGGCGCCTTGAGAAAGGCTTGTAAAGCATGGAATTTCTAGCGGCAGGATTTATCGAGGAGAATATCGTCCCGAAGTTTAATTACTGGATCTACGTGATCCTCATGATGATCGGGCTTTTTGCCATGATCACCAAGAATAACCTGATCAAGAAATTGATTGGCATGGCGGTGTTCCAGACGGCCATCATTCTTTTCTATGTATCCATCGGGGTCAAGGCGGAGAGTGGCATCCCGATACTGGGACACGCACAGCACCACGAAATCCTCGAGGAGGGAAAGCCCAGTGGTGAGGTGATCAATAAGGAGAAGTTTGCCAATCCTCTTCCGCACGTCCTGATGCTGACGGCCATCGTTGTCGGGGTCAGCACCCTGGGGCTTGCCCTGGCGATTGTACAGCGCATTTACGGTTCCTTCAATACCCTTGAGGAGGACGAGATACTCGATCAACTTCGATCTGGCGGACATGACTGAGCATTTCACCGTCCTGATTCTTCTTATGCCCCTTTTCGGGGCATTGTTGGTGACTCTTCTGGGCAGGCATCGCCAGGCCGCGTGTTGGTTGACTACCCTTATTGCCCTTGGTGCCGCCTCCGTTTTTGCCATTGGTAACATTTGTTGCGTGTTGGCTGCCGAGGGTGGGGATTTGCGCTACCGCATGGGCGGGTGGCAAGAGAGTGCCGGTTATGAGGTGGGAATTGAACTGCGTGTGGACATGCTTGCAGCCCTTGTGGTTGCCATGGTGATCCTAGTTGGATTCGTTAACATCCTGTTTGCAAAGACACGCGTGGTCGGGGAGATGAGGGAAAAGGTGGCGTTCTTTTACGCGCTCAAGCAACTGCTCATCGTCGGTCTATGCGGCATCGTGATGACCAATGACGCCTTTAACCTCTATGTGCTCATTGAGATCACCTCACTGACCAGTTATGCCCTGATTGCGATGGGTAACCGGCGCGCGGCACTCTCCAGTTTCAATTATATTATCATGGGTACCATTGGTGCCTCATTTTACCTGCTGGGGGTTGGTTACCTCTACATCAAGACAGGTTCTCTCAATATTGATGATATCAGCACTGTATTGCAGTCCGGCGATCTCTGGGGCCATCCCAGCGTCACGATCGCGTTCATCCTCATTATGCTCGGGATATGGACCAAGATGGCCTTTTTCCCGCTTCATGGCTGGCTGCCCAATGCCTACAGTTATGCGCCGGGTGTCGTGGGCAGTTTCATGGCGCCACTGATGACCAAGGTCATGGTGTATGTCATGCTGCGTGTCATGCTGTGGCTCTTTGGCGGCCAATATGTCTATTCAAGCGGACTGGTCTGGGGCGAACTGGTCATCTGGATGTCGATCATTGCCATTGTCGCCGGTTCCTTTTTAGCCCTGGCGAGGACCGATATAAAGAAAATGCTGACTTACCTCATCGTGGCGGAGGTTGGCTACATGGTCGGCGGTGCCTGGCTGGCCAACGGTGCCGGGCTTGCCGGCAGCATGTATCATATCCTCTCTGATGCAGCGATGACCTTCTGCCTATTTCTGGCAGCAAATATCGTCATCCTGCGCACCGGGGATCACCGCCTGACTGCCTTCAACGGATTGTTTGCCCGCATGCCCCTGACCATGATCGGTTTTACCGTGGGTGGTCTGTCCATGATCGGGCTGCCTCCAACCTGTGGATTTTTCAGCAAATGGTATCTTATCAGTGGCGGCATTGAGGCCGGGCACTGGAGCTATGTGGCTGCATTATTGTTTTCCAGCCTGGTCAATGCGGTGATCTTTTTCAGGATCTTTGAACGTGCCTATTTCGGCAAGCTCAAGGGAGTTGCCGATGAGCAACTGCCCGATGATGGGGATGGATCACCGCCACTGACGCTGGACAGGGTGCCTGTCTCCATGCTGTTACCGCTTTTCATTGCCGGCGTGTCCGTGCTGCTGGTTGGCATCTACAATCAAACCCTTGTCAGTTGGCTAAAGGCCGTAATCCCGCCGCTCTAGATGATTGAAGATTCCAGCCTGCCCCTGATTACCTGGATGGTTTCACTGCTTGCGGTGCCGGCCATCCTTGCGCTGCGTAAAAATCCCAACGCCCGTGAAGGGGCGACCTTTGTCGCAGCACTGGCCAAGTTTGCCCTTGTGCTGGCCATGCTGCCGGCGGTCATGGCAGGCAGAGTGCTGCGTTTCAGCTTTGGCGAGATTCTTCCCGGGATTCCACTGGAGTTCCGGGTTGATGGTCTAGGGATGCTCTTTGCCCTGGTGGCTTCTTCACTCTGGATATTAACCACCCTCTATGCCGTTGGTTACATGAGGGGCCTTAAGGAACATGACCAGACCAGGTTCTTTGCCTGCTTTGCGATTTCCATCTCGGCCACGATCGGGGTGGCTTTTGCCGGTAACCTTTTCACCCTGTATCTCTTTTACGAGATGCTCTCGCTCTCGACCTATCCGCTGGTGACGCATCACGGTGATAAGGAGGCACGCAGCGGCGGGCGCACTTACCTCAGTCACCTGCTAGGGACCTCGGTAGCCTTCGTGCTGCCGGCGATGATTTATTGCTGGGTCAAGTCCGGTGGTGACATGAGTTTCACTGACGGCGGGTTCCTTGCCGGGAAAATCGGTGCCGGGGACGGGCTGATTGTGTTGCTGGCCTTTACCCTTGGGTTTGCCAAGTCCGGCCTGATGCCTTTCCATTCCTGGCTGCCCAATGCAATGGTTGCGCCAACTCCGGTCTCTGCCCTGCTGCACGCCGTGGCTGTCGTCAAGGTGGGTGTATTCTGTATCCTGCGGGTCTTTACCGGCGTGTTCGGCACCGACACCCTTGAGTCTCTTGATATTACCACCGTGGTTACCTATCTCGCCGGATTTACCGTGATTGCCTCTTCACTGATTGCGCTGAGTCAGGACAACCTCAAACGCCGGCTGGCTTTTTCGACCATAGGCCAACTGGCATACATTATTCTCGGGGTATCCTTCCTGTCGGCTAATGGCATCACCGGGTCGGCGATGCACATTGCCATGCACGCTTTCGGAAAAATCACCCTCTTTTTCTGCGCGGGGGCTATATTTATAGCCACGGGGAAGAAATATATCAGCCAGATGACGGGGATCGGTCGACAAATGCCGTTCACCATGACGGCTTTTCTTCTTGGCTCACTGAGTATTATCGGCTTGCCGCCTTTTGGGGGGGCATGGAGCAAGTGGTACCTGTTTTTAGGGGCACTTGATGCCGAACAGATATTGATGGCGGTGATCCTGGTGGTTAGTTCCCTGCTGAATATCGCCTATTTGCTTCCCGTGGCCGTTAACGCCCTGTTTCGCAAACCGCCCGCCGGCAGCGGGGATGATTCAATAATCGGTATCCGGGAAGCTCCGGTAGCCTGTGTTATTCCCCTTTGCATCACGGCCGTTGCGGGATTTGTGATTTTTCTCTTCCCCGGCCTGATCTTTGAACTGGCTCGACTCCTGATTTCCAATGGCTGAACCTCTCCAATCACCCAATGACAATGATCCTGACCGCGAGGGGATCATCCTCCTTGAAGACGATGGCAGGAAGCACGTGTGGGACAATCCTGCCAACGTGAAGCGGTTTATCAAGGGCTTCTTTATTACCTGCCTATTGCTGCTGTTGCTGGACGTCTTGTTTATGGCGCATCTGATCCACAAGCACCTGAGCTTTGAGGAGGGCGTTTTTCCCGTTGAAGGCTGGCCCGGGTTTTTCAGTCTCTACGGGTTTATTGCCTGCACGTTAATTGTCCTGTTTGCCAAGCCCTTGCGTAAGGCAGTGATGCGATCGGAGGATTATTATGATAAGTAGTCTGCACCCGGTAATTATCCTGTTTGCAGGAGCCCTCCTGGTGGGGCTCTTGCGCGGGCGCCTGAAAAACGTCGTCGCGGTGCTGGTACCTGTATTGGGACTGGTTAACCTGATTGTCATTGCAAACGGCGCGGACGCCGGGGATAGCAGCTGGGGTTTTTCTGTAATGAACCTCGAGCTGGTAACTGCCAGGTTCGATAAGCTGAGTCTCCTCTTTGGTTATCTCTTTCATATAGCAGCAATCATTACAGCTATTTATTCGCTCAATGTCCGTGATAATATGCAGAGGGTTACCGGGTTGTTGTATGCGGGCAGTGCCATAGGTGCCGTATTTGCCGGGGATTTTATTACACTTTTTGTGTTCTGGGAATTGCTGGCGGTAACCTCGGTTTTCCAGATCTGGGCACGGCGGACCGAGAGGGCCTCAAAATCGGGTGTTCGCTACCTGCTGCTGCACGTGGGCTCGGGATTGCTCCTGCTGCTGGGTGTCACGACCCTTTACCGGGAGACCGGTTCCTTGGTTTTCGGCGAAATCGAACTTCAGGGTCTTGGCGGCTGGCTGATTTTCCTTGCTCTGGGCATCAAGTGTGGATTTCCTCTGTTGCACACCTGGCTCACCGACAGCTATCCGGAGGCAACCTCGGCCGGGGCGGTCTACCTGTGCTGCTTTACCACCAAGACTGCGGTTTATGCCATGGCTCGCGGGTTTCCCGGAGCGGAGCCACTGCTTTATATAGGGGGGGCAATGGTCATATTCCCGATCTTCTATGCGGTGATTGAAAATGACCTGCGTCGGACATTGGCCTACAGCATGATCAACCAGATCGGCTTTATGCTGGTGGGCATTGGTCTGGGAACAGCGTGGGGTATTAATGGCGCCGTTGCCCATGCCTTTAATGATGTGTTTTTCAAAGGCTTGCTGTTCATGACGATGGGGGCGGTTCTCTATCGTACCGGAACGATCAATGCCTCACAGCTTGGAGGGCTGTATAAGAGCATGCCTTGGACGACAGGGTTCTCCATTGTCGGTGCGGCGGCAATTTCAGGGGTCCCGCTGTTGTGTGGATTTGTGAGCAAGAGCATGATCATGGCAAGTGCTGCCAAGGAGGGACACCTGGTGATATGGTTGATCCTGCTCGTGGGAGCGGCGGGGGTATTTCACCATTGCGGGATCAAGATCCCCTTCTTTACCTTTTTCGCACATGACTCTAAGATCCGTACCAGGGAGGCTCCTGTTAATATGCTGGTTGCAATGGCCATGTCCGCAGTGATGTGCATTGCGATTGGTTGTTTCCCGGGGTTGCTCTATCAATTTCTGCCGGAAGCCTGGGGAGACGAGCCCTATGACCCGTATGATGCAACACATATCATTACCCAGTTCCAGCTTTTGTTCTTTGCCGCAGCTTCTTTCTCCTTCCTGTTTTTGCGCAACATCTATCCGCCGGAATCTCCCTCGACCAACCTTGACTTTGACTGGATATTGAGGAGGGGCGGCAGGATTTTATACAGGGCCAGTGACGGGATTTGCAATACTGTCAATGAGAAGGCTCACAAGGGGCTCATACAGGGATTTATTGGCAGGCTGAATCATTTTTGCAAGGCGGGTCCCTCGCGTCTCTTGGTGTTTGTGATGACGCCCCTATGGAAGGCGGGGGGATTTACCGGCAAGGGGCTTGTCGATAAGCAGCGTGAGTTTTATGAAGATGCCAGGCTGGGCACATTTCCTATAGGAAAGGCTGCCATTTTTGCCGTTATTCTTCTTGGGTTACTCTATATTTTCTAGTCGTTGCACTGAGCATTTCTCCATGTTTTTTCCAGATGTGAACCAAGCGTTTTCTTTTAACCTTGAATTGTTAACTAATGAGAAACACGCCAGTTAGTCCTGCAGATCTTTGCAACTCGGTTGTGGCGGTTCCTCCGTTGTGCCGGAAAGCCGACCGGTCGATTGATACCGGGGAAAACCGCAGGTTAATCTCGTATCTTGAGAATGGGGGTGTGCGCACATTGCTGTATGGGGGGAATGCCAACCTCTACAACATGGCAGTTTCCGAATACGCATGTTTACTGGAAATGCTCGAGGGCGAGACAAGTGAGGAGACAGTCGCTATTCCATCCGTCGGCCCTTTTTTCGGTAATATTTCTGACCAGGCGGGTATCTTGAGGGGTTCTTCATTCCCTTGCGTGATGGTGTTGCCTGTCATGTTTCCGGCAAGGCAGGAGGGCGTTGCCACCGCGGTGAGGCACTTCGTGGAAAAATCGGGAATAAAGGCGGTCATTTATATTAAGGATGAGGACTATATTTCCCCGGAATTAATCGGGGCGCTCGTTGATGATGGTGTTATTTCGTGGGTCAAATACGCCATTGTCAGGGACAATCCTGCTGAGGATGACTACCTGCGTGCATTGTTGGATCGGGTGGATCCGGCCATGGTGGTCAGCGGTATAGGTGAACAGCCGGCCATTGTTCACCTGCGTGATTTTGGCCTCATTAGCTTCACCTCGGGCTGCGTGTGCGTTGCGCCATCAGAGTCGATGAGAATGCTGGCCGCAATCAAGGCGGAGGACTTTGAGCAAGCAGAAAAAATAAGGGCAACCTTTTCCCGGCTTGAGGACCTGCGCAATTCCCACGGCCCGATCCCGGTTTTGCACCATGCAGTGGCACTGGCCGGCATTGCAGAAACGGGATCCCAGCTGCCATTAATGTCCGACCTTGGCAGTGATTTAATGGGACCAATAGCAAATGCCGCCGCGAGCTTGATGGAGAGTGCCGGCTTGTGATTCCCGGGCAGTTTTAGCGGAGATACTTAAAGCTCCCAACCGGTGCGATTCGCCCGAGGGTTTCCCCCTTGATGCGGCGATCCTCTGTTCCCGGTTCGAGGGGCAGGCTGTCCACGTGGCCGTCGGCAAAGAGGAAGTTCGCGCGGTTGTGATGTCGGAAGTGGATTGTGCGGTCACGTTCATTGATGATGTAGAACTCCTCCAGCATCGGGTTGTCAGGGCTTGCCGGTGACTGGAAGGTGTTGACCTGGGCGCAGTCGCCGAAAACGACAACCGAAGCGGGATGGGCAATGGCACTGCGATGGATTCGATTTCTCCCTGAGGGGCCGCCGCCAAGGAGCCAGTTGTAACCGTATCCCCAGCTGGCACCATTGAACTTGGGTTTCCAGTCGGCTGAATGGTAGTTGAAACACGGGCATTGCTCAATCAGGCCAATGGATTGAATATATGGATACAGGGGTCCTGCCGATGCGTCGAGGTCGCGCTTTCCCTCCTCATTGGTTCCTCCTGTTTCCAGCCCGAAATACCATAGTCTTCCCCTTGTGGTGTTCTCGACAAACGAAAAATAGCGGTTGTTGTTGTCGTTGAGGTAAAGTTGCGTTGCCAGACCGAGCTGGGAAAGGCCGGCAACACATTTTGCATTGTAGGCGGAGTCCTTTACCGATGATAAGAGTGCGGCTGATAGAAGGGCCAGGACGGCAATGATCATCGTCGTGACAAGAAGCTCGAGCACTGTGAATGCAGCTTTCATGGATAATTTACCTTGAGTCGCAGGAAAGGCTCATTGGTTTGCACTTTACGGATTTCATGTTCCGGGCCGCTGGAGATGACTGTATGAGGAGTCCTCCGCCAGTCCTTGAGATTTGATGAGGATTGCGCAAAGGCGGTAATTTCTGTGTTGGTAACGTTGTGAAGGTAGGTCAGGCTGAGTAAACCATTCTCAAATACCGGTGAGGGGATGCCATCGGGAAATGCGGTAATGACAGGGTCCACTTCATGTGTTTGCACATTGATGGAATGGATATTGAGGAGGGCACTTCCCGGCTGGTTGTGTTGCCAGAGCAAAAGGGCGAAGGCATCAAGGCAGAACGGGAATTGTTCATTGAGGGTTAACTGTATTGTCGAAGGGTCCCTGTCCGGATTTGCGCCGAAGGCATTGATTGGCAATCCGCCCTCTTCGCCGGAGAGGCGCAGCGTTATTGTCCGGGACCTGGACTCATAATTGATGGTCGTAGTGAGCCTGGTGTTTACCGGAAGTGAACCTATTTCCCCGGGATCGTTGATCAGGCTGGTGGAACCGTCAGGGAATTTCAGTGAGCTTGAGGCAAGCGCGTTGCCGCTGCCGTTGTTCTGGGTGATAAAGGTGGGTGTGTAAGTGGGATAGGAGGCTCCCGGGAAATAATCAACGGTCAGGCATTCCCAGGCATTGCCGGGGGCGATAGTACGCCGGGTTCCTGTATTGGAGCTATTGATGAGGCCGAAGGAAACCTGGCAGAAGTTGAAGGCGTCGAAGTTGATTGACGAAATACTGAATTCGATGCTGGCCGTGAAGCTATCGGTTTCCCGCAATGTTTTACTCAGTGGCCAGGAAATCCTGGCATGCGGTTTCAGCAGGTCATATGCCGCAGAAAGTGTTCTTGCGGATTGATCGAAACCAAAGCGTGAGGTATCACCGCTGATCAAGGCACGTGCGATTGTCGGGTCTGACTCGAACTTTTCATCGAGTAAGGTGTCTGCAGCGGCCAGCGCGACGGAGGTCCATAAAGCGATGAGGGAAAATTTCAACGTCGTCGACGGGCCAACAGGCCTGTTAATGTGAAAAGCAGAGCGGATACAGAAGGTTCAGGAATGACAAGGCCTCCCGTCGCCGAGGAAGCTATTGAAACAGCATCCAGTTCAAAGTGCAGCAGTGTGTCTTCGTTGCCGTCATTGGCAAGTGAAAGGCGGAGCCAGCCGACCCGTGAAAGGCCGGTGGAGTCAAGGTCGATCCATGTTCCCCCTGCGGAGTTGCCCAGGAGTCCCTGGATTGTTGCCCAGTCCTGTCCCGAGTAGTCAGCCAGCGTGTTGTTATGGGGTATCCCGAAATTAGCAGGGATCAGGCCGGCGGGATCGCTTTGGTAGGGTGAGTCAGAATTTGTAAAGGCGCTTGATGGCTGATCAAACCGGATCAGACCGAGATTAACCCAGTTTGCTCCGTCGTCACTGACTTCAAGTAATGCACTATCAATGCCAAATGTAGAACCCGGTAATCCAAGGTTATCGCCGGCAATGCCGGCCGGCCAGGATGCATCGCTGATACCGGTGTTGGTGAAAATTCCTATCTCGGGAGTATGTGAGGTGGTGACAGCAAAGCGGGCGAGTTGCAGCGTGATTGAGCCGCCTTCACCGAACTGGACAATCTGGTTGTCTTCATAATGGGGATTGAAGGGGCTGAGAATGCCGGCGAACTGGGTTCCTGCTCCGGCGACCCGGCCAGGTTGACCCAGTGCAGCCTGCGGGTTGCCGGGATTTGCGATGTTGCCCGCTTCATAAGCGACCACGGTACTGGCAAAGGTGGTTGCCGCTGCATTTTTCAGCGGCAACAATACGACCAGAAAAAGCAAGGCAAGCCCGATTGTGCACGGGGCATGGTAATACATTACGGATGGTTCTTTTATGCGAAGAAATGTCTCGTGACCTTCCGGGCAAGTATTCGGACTCCTGGCTTTAAGTCTCCTTCCCGCCTTCACCCTGCCCGGGGGGGCAGGATTGGCATGTAGGGAATTTGTATCCAGATACCGCAGCGCAAACTGTCCCGGGATCTCACCGGGTTCCATGAACCGGAATGGTTTTCAGTTGTTGGGCAAACCTTTACGCGGAAGCGGTTGCAGGGCAACCGGAATTTGGCAGGGGGCTTACTTATCCTGTATCAGCAAATACAGGAAATTTACTGTTCATGATACTCAGCACGATAGGCCTCAAGGGCATCTTTCATGCGGGAAAACATGTAATAGATGCTCTGACTGCGTGCCATTACAAGAGGGGAGCCGACAATCTTCACGATGAAATCCTCACGCAACCTGAGGATTTCATCAAAGTTACAGTTGTCCAGTCCTCGGCACAGGATCGTTGCCATCGCCCGGGTGAGGGTCTGGACATTGGGGCCAAGCTTGATTTTGAACCTGGCCCTGCGGTTCTCCATTCGCAGGAATACCCCGACAGTGTCTATGCACTGTTCGTCCTTGCGGACATCCTCAATGTGGAAGGTCTCGTTTTCGACAGGTTCCCAATTGCCTGCCCCGAGGGCCAGGCTGACCAGGTTCTCGCGTCGCTCCTCCTCGCAGAGGGGCTCAAATACCGAGATAATTTCCTGAAGTTTTCCGGGATAATCCATCGCCGGCAATGTTTGCCAATAATTGGGTTGATGGTGTTTTCCAAGCGGCTTTCTGATCGTTGATGCTCCTTTAGGGGGAGAGGAATGCCCAACATAACGTCATCTGTAAGTTCGGCAACTGCTGCCAATGCGTGCTAGCGTTGGGACATGGCTGCCGAGCCTCCACTTCCAGAAGATCTCAGCTTGCGCATGAAGAGCCTGCGCGTGCTGGAGCGTGACCTGGTGGAGCGCTTTATCCGCGGTTCTGGGCCAGGCGGCCAGAAGATCAACAAAACCTCCTCCTGTGTGCAGTTGCGGCACATTCCCAGTGGAATTGAGATAAAGTGCCAGCACCATCGATCGCTTGCGGCAAACCGCGTGAAGGCGAGGAGCCTTATTTGTGATCTCCTCGAGAAGCGGGAACTTGAGCGGCGGGCCAAGCGGCGCTTTGAGACCGAGAAGCGCCGCCGGCAGAAACGGCAACCATCCAGGAGGCAGAAGAAAATCAATGTTGCCAACAAACGCCGCCACGGCACAAAGAAGCGTCTGCGTACACGGCCCGGAAGTGATGACTAAATGTCCAGAAGACGGCTGGAACAGCAGGTCTGTTATCGGGTAACCATCCGGACAAACTCCTTTCTGGCCTTCTTTGAGGTCAGTGCATAGAGGTTGTCACCTGCGGCAATGACATCCTCGCTTGAGGGCACCCGGGTGCCTTTTTCATTGATGTGTGCCACCAGTTGGTAATTACCGACTTTAAGCTCACTGACCTTTGCGCCGTCCGCCTTTGAATTCTCACGTACCGTCACCTCGATAAGTTCCTGACCAGGAAGGTCTTTAATGATGTGGAACTTATCGGAGGTGATAAAACGCATCAGTTCCTGCTGGACGATCTCGCGTGGACTGACAGGGGCGATGTCCAGTTCATTGGCTGCCTGGTTAATTGCTTCCGCATAATCGGTTCGATGAATGAGCGTGAGCCGTTTTTTGGCCTTGAGCTTTTTTGCGTGCAGGCAACTGACAAGGTTATCGACATCGTTGCGCGTGGTGGCAATGAAGAAGTCGACCTCCACCTCGCCGATTTGTTCCTCCTGGAGATCCTTAAGCAAGGTGGCATCAGAGTTAATGACGTCGATACCATCATCCAGCTCATTTGCGATTTTCTTTGCATGATCCTGGTCGCGCTCAAATACCCTGACCTTGTAGTTCCATGCCTCCATTTTTTTTGCAAGGGCGAAGCCGTAACTGCCACCTCCCACGATGACAACCCTTGGGTTCCAGTCCCTGATGCTGCCGCCATGGAGCAGTTCAGCGGTCTCGGAGATTTTTTGCGGGTTACCGCAGAGCATCACGTTGTCGCCGACCTGCAGGCAATGATCAGGTCCCGCGATGACCGCCTCGCTGGCTTTATCGCTGAGAATAGAGAGAACACGAATTCTTTCGGGTAGGGCGATTTCCCGCAGCGAAAGGCCCTTGACGGTACTTTCGGAGGTGATCCTGACATGTTGAACCTCAATTTTACCATCCCCGATCTCCTCGACCTCGGTCGGCACGGGGTTATGGATTTTCTTTGACAGTTCAGCGGCACAAAGTTGTTCGGAGCTGAACATGTGGTCAACGGAGAAAAGGGATTTGAGTGCTAGCGGGAATTCATTACGGCGCAA
>Ga0315316_10000524_pt1 | contig 25480 bp, 29 predicted proteins | sample M160m3416metaG_FD_203702 | JGI IMG/M metagenome (GOLD analysis project Ga0315316, IMG submission 203702) | Ammonia-oxidizing marine archaeal communities from Monterey Bay, California, United States - M1 60m 3416 | ecosystem: Environmental > Aquatic > Marine > Intertidal zone | place: USA... | reverse complement strand
GCCAATATTCTGGCTGGCCGCGAAATTGTACACGAGTTCATCCAGCACGAAGCCAGCGCGGCCAATATCTCATCCTTTCTCGAGAGCGTGATGACCGACGAGCTGCGGTGGAGGGAACTTGAGCGCAATCTGCTGGGCGCGGCAGCCAGGCTGGGCGGCGGAGGAGCAGCGAAGATTGCCGCCCAGGCCATTGTGGACCTGTTGGAGGAACAGAGTGATGGCGCCTGACTACGGGGACGGGATTCCTGAAGAGCGATCCAGGCCGAACCCGGTCTGGAAGATCGCGATGGTGAGCGTGCCCGCCTTTCTCCTTCTTTCCACCGCCTGGGCCCTCTGGATCTGGTGGAAGAAATCGCAGGATGATTCGGTCGATCCGCGCCTTGCGCTGGTCTCTGTCCCTGCCGAGGTGGAGGAACTGGAGGACAGCTTGCACAAGCTCTCCCAGGTTCTCGGACCCCGCGATTGGGAGTCGGTGGAGGGCCGCATCAACATGCGCCGGGCCATCGCCTTCATCGACGGCACTCTCAGCCCCCGCAACTACGGATTCGCAGTGCGGAAAGGGGAGCAATTGGCTCATGCGGGCGAACGATGGCCGACGGTCTGGGTCGATCTGGTCGGAGTGAGCGATCCAATGCGGATCCTGTTCGTCAGCGCAGCCTACGACCGGAGCGACGCGGCGATTGCCCTGGTTCTCGCGGTAGCACGGGATCTGCGGGACGAGGAATTCGGCCCCACTATCCGGTTCGTGTTCCATCCTGCACAGCTCTACCGCGGACAGGCAGAGGAGAAGTTGCTCACCGACATTCTGGGCAAGAATGAGCTGCACAGCGTCACCCTCGTTCCGGAGGGGCCCGGCGGGGGCACCGGCTCAGCTCCGCGGGGACCGTGGAGTGGCGCGCAACTCAAGCCCCTTGCCGATGCCTTTGCCCAGCGGGTGCGGGAGAGCGCGAGCGTCCGCTGAGGCCTGACCCGGTGGCTGAGAAATGCCTTGATGCGGAGGAGGTCCCCGCGTATTTCTCCCGCCCCGAAGACTGATTTAGGGGCATTAGCTCAGTTGGTAGAGCGCTTCAATGGCATTGAAGAGGTCAACGGTTCGATTCCGTTATGCTCCAGTCTTCGTTCGACCTGAGAGGAGGCAAATGAAGGGGCGATACGAAAACGGGCCATGGCCTGCCGGTGCGCCTCTTCTTTCCACGACTGGGTATCCAGCCACCACCTCTGACTTGATCAAGCATGCCTGTTGAAGGACAAGAACTTGCGGTAACCTGCGCCAGGGCCGCTGAAAAAATTTTGGCGGAGGATATCCGGATTCTCGATCTGCAGGGGATCTCCACCCTGACGGACTTCATGGTGATCTGTTCCGGCACCTCCATGCCGCACCTCAAGGCGATCCTGCGGGAAGTGGAGGCCAGGGTGCACGAATGGACGGAGGTCAGGCCGCTTTATGCGGAAGGTCGGGCCGACAGCCGTTGGGTGGTTCTCGATTACGTCGATGTAATGGTTCACATCATGCATCAGGAGATGCGCGATCTCTACAGATTGGAAGATCTCTGGGGTGATGGCGGGGTGGTGCAGTGGGAAAGCTGAGGGAGGATCGCAGATTGCAAATGTGCCTTCCCTGAGATTTGAGATTTGATATCTGAAATGGGGGACTGGATGGTTGTCCCCGTGCGTATCGAACTGCTGACCACTGGAACGGAACTGCTCCTCGGGACCACTCGAGATACGCATGGAGCGTGGGTGGGTCAGCGACTTCTGGGACTGGGTCTTCGGATTGCCCGGCAGGTGACCGTGCCTGATGGGCAGGCCGTGGGTAAGGCCATGCGGACCGGTCTGGAGGAGGGGGAGGTCCTGATTGTGACCGGAGGACTTGGGCCTACCAGCGATGATCTCACCCGTGAGTCGCTCGCGGAGGTGCTTGGGCTGGAGATGATGGAAGATAAGGCGACCTTGCGCACCATCGAGGAATTCTTTGCCAGTCGCCGGCGGGTGATGGCGGAAGCCAATCGCAAGCAGGCCCTGGTGCCGGAGGGGGCGGACATTCTCGCCAATCCCAACGGGACGGCTCCGGGGCTCTATCTGGCTCCCGGGTTGAGCGGTAGGTGTAACTGTGCGGTATTTCTTCTGCCCGGGCCGCCGCGCGAGCTGTATCCGATGTTTGAGGCGGAGGTTGTCCCGCGTCTGCGGGCCCTCAGCGGAATCGAGGAGGGGCCTGACTGCGTGGAGCTGAAGTTCGTCGGAATCGGGGAGAGCGATTTTCACCAGGGAGTGGATGAACAGTTGGAGTCCATCGGGGGACTGGAGCACGGCTACTGCGCGCGTCCGGGAGAAGTGGACCTGCGACTCATCGGGGCCCCGGACGTCGTGAGGGAAGGGCGGTTGGTGGCGGAGACGGCCTTTGCCCACGAACTGGTGGGCGATGATGGCGCCAGCCTGGAAGAAGTGGTGGTGCGGCTCTTGACCGGGCAGGGGATGACCGTGGCGGTTGCGGAGAGTTGTACGGGGGGACTCATTGCATCCCGGATCACCGACGTTTCAGGTTCCTCGGAAGTGTTCCGCTACGGTTTCGTGACCTACGCCAATGAGGCAAAGTGTGATCTGATCGGGGTGGACCGGGAGGATCTGCTGGAACACGGTGCGGTGAGCGAACCGGTGGTCTGCCAGATGGCGGAGGGAGCTCTCCGGGCTGGCAAGGCGGATATGGCGGTGGCAGTGACCGGTATCGCGGGGCCGACCGGGGGGAGCGAAGGGAAGCCGGTGGGGACGGTCTTCCTGGGCCTGGCGGTAAGGGGGAGAGAGACCCGGGTGGTCAAGCAGTTCCACCCCTGGGGCCGCGATGTCTTCAAGCGCCAGGTAAGCCAGTCCGCCTTGAATCTGGTCCGGCAGGCGTTGGCGGGATAAAGGGGAGAACCCTCTCGCTATCCGTGATACCGCCGGACTTCGAACTCCGGATATTTCTCGACTACTTCGTAGCCGGGAAACTGATCTTCGAATTCCGGAAAGAGCGTGTCGCCCTCATGTGGTTCGTGGACCCATGAGACGAGCAGATGATCAAGGCGGGGAAGGAAAAGGGTGTAGATTTCGGCCCCTCCCATGATGAAGACGGTGGGGGTCTGGAGCTGGAGGGAAGCGAGCTCCTCGGGAGAGTGAATCACCTCCACGCCTTCTGCGGACCAGGAGTGGTCGCGGGTGACTACGATATTCTGCCGGTCTGGCAGTGGCCGACCGATCGAGTCGAAGGTCTTACGTCCCATCACCACCGGGTGGCCGCTGGTGGTGCGCTTGAAAAACCTGAGATCCTCCGGGAAGTGCCAGGGAAGTCGGTTGTCCCGGCCGATGATCCGCTCCGGAGTCATGGCAACGATAGCGGTAAGGGTCATACCGAGACCTCCGCCTTGATATGGGGATGCGGATCGTAGTCCTGGAGAGAGAAATCCTCGAAACGAAATCCGTCAATTTCGCGGACCTCCGGGTTGATCCGCATGCTGGGAAGGGGACGGGGTTCGCGGGTGAGTTGCAGTTCCGCCTGCTCAAGGTGGTTCGAGTAGAGATGCATGTCTCCGAAGGAGTGCACGAAGTCGCGGGGCTCGTAGTCGAGAACCTGGGCGATCATCATGGTGAAAAGGGAGTAACTCGCGATGTTGAAGGGGACTCCGAGGAAGAGGTCGGCACTGCGCTGGTAGAGCTGGCACGAGAGCCCGGGACGCCCTCCTTGCGGTTCGTGCACGTAGAACTGGAAAAGGAGGTGGCAGGGCGGGAGGGCCATCTGGTCAACCTTTCCCACGTTCCAGGCCGAGACGATGTGACGGCGGGAGTGCGGCTTGTTCCTGAGGTCGTCGAGGAGGCGTGAGATCTGGTCGATGGGGCTGCCGTCTTCGGTCTGCCAGGCCCGCCACTGCTGGCCGTAGACCGGCCCGAGATCTCCGTTCTCATCGGCCCATTCGTCCCAGATGCGCACCTTGTTTTCCTGCAGGTAGCGGATGTTGGTCTCGCCCATCAGGAACCAGAGGAGTTCATGGATGATGGAGCGCAGGTGGAGCTTCTTGGTGGTGAGGCAGGGGAATCCCTCACGCAGGTCAAAACGCGCCTGACGACCGAAGACCGAGCGGGTGCCGGTGCCGGTGCGGTCGGCGCGCTCTTCGCCGTTCTTGAGAACATCACGGAGCAGGTCCAGATATTGCCGCACGCAATAACCTTAACCAAGAATGGGGCGAAAGACGCGAAAAAAATCCAGGAGGGGAGCAACTTTACGGATGACGGGGACTGACGCTGTGGCGGGGCTTTGCTCCGTGCTGCGCCGCTAGTCGTCAGTGCGAGGCTTTCTCCGGAACTCCTTTTTCTGTCCGTGCTGCCGCTTGAGACCGACCTCCCGTTGGCGTTGCCGGCGGGAGCGCCGGCGTTTCTGGCGGCGGATTTTCTCGATGCGCTGACGGCGTTCGGATTTTCGGCCCTGTTCAATCTCCTCGATGCGATCGCACAGCTCCCGGCGGACAAAAAAGCGGTTCATCTCGCGCGAGCGCTGGGCCTGGCACTTGATTTCGATCCCGCTCGGCCGGTGGTGGAGGTAGACGCAGGAGCTGGTCTTGTTGATTTTCTGTCCGCCGTGCCCCGTTCCCCTGATGAATCGCTCAATGAGATCCTCTTCCAGGATTCCGAGCTTCGCCATGCGGCGTTTCATGGCGGCACGTTTGTCCTGTCCGATCATGGCACAGCCGGGGCTGGCATCGTGGAGCGTTCAGTGGACTGGCAATGGACGATGTAGTCCGAGACCGCCCTCCTGATTTCACCCGCCACATCGGCACGCTGCGTGGCGAAGGGCGGGACGAACCATGGATAAGAGCCGATCACATCGGAGGTTACCGCAATCTCGCCGTCACAGCTATTCGTGCCACATCCGATTCCGATGGTGGGAATCCCGATGCTGGTGGTGACTTCGGCGGCAACCGCGGGCACCACGGTTTCAAGCACGATGCCGAAGCAGCCGGCCTGCTCAAGTGTCTCTGCTCCTTTCAGGAGTGCTGATATTTCGTCGGCTGACGTTCCCTTCGTCCTGTAGCCGCCCTCTTCCTTCAGACGTTGCGGGAGCATGCCGAGGTGGCCCAGGACAGGGATGCCCTCCTCCACGATGGCCTTCACTTTCCCGGCCTGGCGGACTCCGCCTTCCAGTTTGATCGCTTCCGCACCGGCTTTCACCAGGGCCCGGGCGGTTTCCACCGCCTCGGCTTCACTGTCATAGGAGTGGATCGCGAAGTCGGCCACCAGAAGGGATTCCCGGCAGCCGCGGGCGGCGGCGGCCACATGGTGCAGCATGTGGTCGAGGGTGACATGGGTGGTGTCAGGAAAGCCGAGTACCACCATTCCCAGGGAGTCTCCCACCAGGATGAGATCCGTGCCGGCCTCATCCAGCAGGCGCGCAGTGGGATAGTCCCAGGCGGTGAGAGCAGCAATGGGTGGTCCAACCTCCTTCCGGGCGCGGAGGGCGGAACACTTGTCACTGACAGGCACGGGAAATTCATAGCACCTCTCCGGGGGGGATGCGAGTCCGGGGAAGTAAAAAGATGGTCGGGTTGGTGCGTTATCCGGAGGTGCGTTTCCGGGTCCTCTCCAGATCATGTGCCCCGTCAGTGGGACGGACTCCGGACCCCGGCGACCGGTTGTCCTTACCCGGCTACCAGTTGGCCTGGATGAGGATTAGTTCAGGTTCTCCGGAATCAAGGTGCTGGAGATGCCCGCTGATGGTGACGTGATCGCCGGGGAGGGTCATGAGAGGTCGGATTTCAGCGAGGGGCTGCAGGACGAAGCGCCGGTGGGTCATGTGCGGATGCGGAATGATGAGGATTCCGGTGTCGATGGTGAGGTCATCAAAGTAGAGGATATCGATGTCGATGACGCGGGGAGAATTTGGACCTGCACCGGGTTTGCGTCCGAGATGGTACTCGATGGCCTTGGCGTCCTCGAGGAGTTTGGCGGGTTCCCCGACGTAATCGAGTTCGATCACGGTATTGAAGAAGTCGGGCGAACCTTCCGGGCAGTTGACTGGTTCGCTCTGGTAGACGGGAGCCTGCTCGAAATGGACGACGTCCGGGGTGAGGGCACGGAGGAGGTCGCGGGCGGCGCGCAGGTTGGCGAGGCGATCACCCAGATTCGATCCCAGTGCTATTCCCGTCCGAGTGGCCATTTCAAGATGCTGACGATACGGTTTGCATGCCCGCTTAGTCGATGCCAGGGCGACAGGACTCTCCGCCAAACTCCACGGATGGCTTACTTGAGTCCCAGGACGTCCTGCATGTCGAAGAGACCCGGGGATTTGTCTCCGAGCCAGAGGGCGGCCCGGAGAGCTCCCGAAGCGAAGGTCATGCGGCTGGAGGCCTTGTGAGTCAGTTCCACGCGCTCGCCCTCGGCGGCGAACATGACGGTGTGGTCCCCCACGACATCCCCACCGCGGAGTGAGTGCATGCCGATCTGCCGGCCGGGTCGCGCTCCGGTGATCCCAACCCGGCCGTGGCTCACATCGTCTTCGTATGAAGTGCCCGTTTCCTCGTTGAGGATCTCGAGGAGACGGCGGGCAGTGCCGGAAGGGGCATCAATCTTGTGATGGTGATGCATTTCGGTCACTTCGATATCGCAGCGGTCGTTGCCGAGGATGCGGGCCGCGTGGCGGGTGAGCCAGAAGAGCGTGTTGACGCCCACGGAAAAGTTGGGAGCAAGGACGATGGGGATTTTATTCGAGGCCTCGTGGATGGCGGCGAGTTCCTTCTCATCGTGTCCGGTCGTGCCGATGACGAGAGCGCTCCTGGTAGCCAACGCTTCCTGGAGAAGCTGGGCGGTGAACGAGTGGATGGTGAAATCGATCACGGCATCTGCTCCTTCAAGGAGAGGGCCCAGCTCTTCCCCCGTGTCGTGGGTTCCGTGAATGGTGGCGGCTGGATGGGCTTCCACGGCTTCCGCCACGGACAGACCCATGCGGCCCGAACGCCCGGTGATGACGATGTTCATGGTGAGGTGATGAAAGGTTACAGGCTAAAGGAGCTCGAACTCGCTGAGGACGGCCCGCAGTTCTTCAGTTTTTTCCGCGGTGAGGCCGACGAGGGGGAGCCGGAACTCGGCGGTGCACTGTCCACGGAGGGCGAGGGCGCTCTTGATGGGGATGGGATTGGTATCGAGGGTCATGAGCGCACTCAGGAGGGGGTAGTAGCGCTTCTGGATTCCCAGGGCTTCATCGAAGGAGCCGTTGAGGGCCGCCTTGACCAGGCGGGCGACCACATCGGGGATCAGGTTGGCGGCCACGGAAACTACTCCCACCGCTCCCACCGATATGAAGGGGATGGTGAGAGGATCGTCGCCGGAGACCACGGTGAAGGCTTCCGGGACGGCCTGGACGAGCTTGTTGACGCGGTCTGACGACCCCCCCGCTTCCTTGATGCTGACCACGGTCTCACAGTCGCGGGCCAACCGCGCGACGGTCTCCACATCGATCTGAATGACACTGCGTCCGGGCACTGAATAGAGCATGAGGGGAAGGGAGGAGGCGTCCGCGACCGCCTTGAAGTGCTGATAGAGTCCTTCCTGGGAGGGCTTGTTGTAGTAGGGGCAGACCTGGAGAGAACCATCGGCTCCAGCCTGCTCTGCTTCCCTGGTAAGGAGAATGGCCTCGCTGGTGGAATTGGCGCCGGTGCCAGCCACCACCTTCAGGCGCCCCGCGGAAAACTCCACCGCCCGCCTGATGATCTCGATGTGCTCGGCATCGTTGACGGTAGGGGATTCGCCGGTTGTGCCAACCGGGACGATCCCGTCAATGCCGGCCTCGGCCTGGCGATTGATGAGCGCCTCGAAAGCGTCATAATCGACGTGACCATCGCGAAATGGCGTGACAAGGGCGGTGTAGCTGCCTGCGAACATGGCAGGAGAGTAGTGGGGAGCGATCACCGCACTAGCAAGGGCAAAAACGCCTCCTGTTCACAACTCGATATCGCCCTCGAAGACGAAGTCGGCCGGACCGGTGAGAGTGACGTTTCGGAAGCCTGTCCCGGCGTTGCCTTCGAAGCCAATCCGGAGCGTCTCTCCGCCCTGGACGTCGACTTTGATGGGCGCGGGCGTCCCGTGGAGGAGGTGATGGATAATGGCGCAGGCCACCATGCCCGTGCCGCAGGCCAGGGTTTCGTTCTCCACTCCGCGTTCGTAGGTCCGGATCGCGATGTGTCCGGGAGCGATCTCCTTCACGAAGTTGGCGTTGGTTCCGTTGGGGAAGTGTTCGTGGTGGCTGATGGCGGCGCCCAACCGGAGGACATCAAGATTGGCGAGGTCATCGACATAGGCCAGAGCGTGAGGAACTCCAGTGTTCAGGATGTGAAGGGAGCTTTCGAGATCCTTGATCGAGACCCCGGAATTCAAGTCGAGGTCAAAGGGGGTCGACATGGTGACCTCGACCTCCTCCCCGATGAGCCGCGCTGTGAGGGTGCCGGCGATGGTCTCGAAGCTGATGTTCTCCCGGTTGTCGTTGAGCAGACGGGCGGTGTAACGGCCGAAGCAGCGGGCGCCATTGCCGCACATCTCGGCTTCGCTACCGTCGGCATTGTAGTAGCGGAACCTGAAATCCGCCCCGTTCCGGGCTGGTTCGGCTGCCAGCAGGCCATCGGCGCCCACCCCCCGGTGACGGTCACAGATCCTTGCTATCTGCTCGTTGCTGAGCTCGATCGAAAGGGCCCGATTGTCGATCATGACGAAATCGTTCCCGGCTCCGTTCATCTTGGTGAAAGGCAGACGCATGGCGTGCTTGATATGCGTGGAAGGCGATACGCCTGTTGGGTGCAAAGGTCAAGGTCCAGCCCTTGGGTCGGGAGCGTGCGACGGCTTGTCCATGGAAGCTCTCGGGTTCAGGTCGGGAGCATCCGCCTGGAGGAGCGGGGAGTCCGGTAGGCGCACATGCCGGTCAGCCAGTGCGGCGGAGGGGCTGCCGTTTCCTTACCCATGGGCCTTGGCGGCCTCGATGAGGGGCCTGGTGAAGGCCCCTACCTTATCCGCTACATCGGGAGCGTCGGCATTGAGTTCGACCTGCTTGACGATGGCGGAACCCACCACGATGCCGTCCGAGACGGAGGCCACGAGGGCCGCCTGTTCGGGTGTGGCAATCCCGAATCCCACACAGACAGGGAGGTCGGTGTACCGCCTTATTGCCGACACGTGGTCGCCGATCTGTGCGGAAGGTCCTCCATGGGAACCGGTCACCCCGGTACGGGAGAGGGCGTAGATGAACCCCTCCGCATGGCGGGTGAGAAGGTCGATGCGGCCGGGAGGAGTGGTGGGAGCAATGAGGCGGATCTGCCGCAGGCCCGCATGGTTGGCCATCTCGCAATTCAGGGCCGCTTCATCAGGGGGGAGATCGAGAAGGAGGATGCCGTCTGCTCCGGCCTCGGCGGCATCGTGGTGGTAGGCGTCGTAGCCGTAGGTGTAGACGGGGTTGAGATAGGTGAAGAGAACGATGGGGATCTGGTGGGATTTGCGGAAGCGGCGGATGAGTTCGAAAACCCCTTTGGTGTCACAGCCGGCCGCGAGGGATCGGGCAGCCGCAGCCTGGTTGACGATGCCGTCGGCGAGGGGATCGGAAAAGGGAACGCCCAGTTCGATGATATCCGCTCCCGCTTCTGCGAGTGCGATCAGGATCTCCAGGCAACGCCCAAGGTCGGGGTCACCCGCACTCACATAAGCCACGAAGGCCTTCTCGCCGGTGGCCCGGAGATTCTCGAAGGTGGCGTCTATGCGGTTGCTCATGCCGCCAGAGGGATAGGGGAGAGCGGGCCCGGTGGGAAGGACGATTGGTGGACAAGGAGAGATCTTCGTGGTTCAGTCACCCGCCATGCGTGCGCGTCTGACCAAGGACTTTCGTTTTGAAGCGGCCCATACCCTCCCCAGCCTGCCGGAAGGGCACAAGTGCCGATGCATGCACGGTCATAGCTTCAGGGTGGAGATTTCGATTGAGGGCGAAGTGGATGAGAAGATCGGCTGGGTTTATGACCACAAGCGGATCAGCGACGCCATGGCACCTCTCCTGGCAGATCTCGATCACGGTTACCTCAATGACATCGAGGGGTTGGAGAGTCCGACCATCGAGCATCTGGCCGCTTGGTTCTGGCGGAAGCTGGAAGCCGGTCTTCCGGGACTCTGTGAGGTCGTGATCTACGAGACCCCAACCGCGCGCTGTGTCTTTCGCGGTGAGTTTTGACTGGTGTTTGGGCGGGGAGAGGTTACCTAGCCTGCGACATGAAACGCCTGAGTCTTCTGGTTGCCGTTTTTGCCTTTCTCCTGGGCTCCTGTGAGCGTCATAATTGGGAGGATGTGGATGAGAATGGGGACGGCAGGATCGACCAGAACGAAAAGGGCACCAAGCGTCTTTACAAGGAGCACAAGGAAGACGAAGGGGAGCACAAGGAAGACGAAGAGGAGGGCTAGGAAGGTCTCCGCTTCCTCCGGTAGGAGAGGAAGCACTCGCCGTTGTCGAGGGGCTCGAAGTGAGTGAGCTCGAATTCAAGGGAGGCGGGCAGATGGTCTCCCAGAGGGCCGGTGATGGTGGGAGCCTCCGCTCCGCCCAAGAGGGTGTGGCCCGCCCAGGTAAGATGAATCTCATCGAGGGCATCGAGCTCGGCAAGGGTCCGTACCAGGGTCCCGCCGCCTTCGCAGAGGAGGGTTCTGACCTGATGCCCGGTGGCCAGGATGTGGAGGAACTCCTGAATCGAGCAACGGTGCACGGTCGCGCCGGCAGCCTCATAGAGGCCCGGGTCGTAGTCCTCCGGGGCCGTGGTGGCGAGCAGGTGAATGGCACCACCCGCGCTATGAAAGACCTTGTGTCCGAGGTCGAATTTCCCCGCGTGCGAGGCGATGCACCGCAACGGCTGGCGGGGCGGCTTGAGTTCGGGCGGGATGGTCATCGACATGTTGTCCGCTTCCAAGGTGCCCCGTCCCACCATGAGGGCGTCCGCCCGCCCGCGGATTTCCAACAGGCGCTGGAGATCACGCGGGGAAGTGAACTGCGCCGGGTCCTTGTTCACGGTGGAGATCTTGCCATCGGCGGTGATGGCGAAGTTGATCAGAACGGTTGGACGGGTCATGCCGCTTTTTCGTGGGACGTGAGAATGACGCGAATGGCGGCGGGGCAAGAGCGGATATTGTAATAATTGCGGGTTGAAAACAGGGAAATAGATTGTACGCTGTTCCACCTGAAGCCATGAGCGAGCCCCAAGCCACCTCTCCTCAAATAGCCTGTTTTCTCAAGACCTATTGCGGTTGGAGTGAAGGCGTGCGCGCCATCATGCGCAAGTATGAACTGGACTACGAGGAGAAGGATATCATTGCAAATCCGGCCTTCCGCTGGGAGATGGAGCAGAAGAGCGGTCAGCCGCTCTCGCCCTGCGTGGAAATCAACGGGGAAATGTTGCCGGACGTGAGCGGGGAGGAAGTGGAGGCATGGATGATTGAAAGGGGACTTGTAAGGGCCAGTGAGGTTGAGCCCGACGCACCGATTGACTCGTCCTGTTCCCCCGAGGAACACGAGGCCCGGGCCGAGGCGGAAGCGCAGGAAGATGCCGACGGGAAGGTTGTCTTCGTGGATTAGGAAGTGCCTCGGAGGTTAACCGCGCCGTTTCCGGACGGCCTGGGCGAATCCTTCCAGTACCTCCTCGGTGGCCTGCCACGAGATACAGGCGTCCGTGACGGATTGGCCGTAAACCAGTGCTCCGGGGTCGTCGCCGAGCTTCTGGTTGCCCTCCACCAGGTTGGATTCAACCATGACCGCTGCGATGGCGCTGCATCCGGTTGCGATTTGCGCACAGAGATCGTGGGCCACTTCGGGTTGTTTCCGGTAATCCTTGCAGGAATTTCCATGGGAGCAGTCGACCATCAGGTAGGGAGCGAGCCCGGCTTCGCTGAGGCGGCCCTCCACCCGGGCGATGCTTTCAGCGTCGTGATTCGGTCCGTCGGTTCCCCCGCGCAGGATGAGGTGGCAGGCCCTGTTGCCGGCGGTGGTGACGATGGCGGAGACACCCTGCTTGGTGACCGAAAGGAAATGGTGGCCTTCGCGGGCTGCGCCGATGGCATCCAGTGCTATCTGGTTCGATCCCCCGGTCCCGTTCTTGAAGCCCACCGGCATCGACAGACCGGAAGCGAGCTCGCGGTGGATCTGCGATTCGGTGGTGCGTGCCCCGATGGCCGCCCAGGCGATCAGGTCGGCGATGTACTGCGGCGAGATGGTGTCGAGAAACTCCGTTCCGGCCGGAACGCCAAGGGCGGCCAGCTCGAGGAGGAGTTCGCGCGCAATGCGCAGTCCCCGGTTGATGTCGAAGGAGTTGTCGAGGTGAGGATCGTTGATGAGCCCCTTCCAGCCCACCGTAGTGCGGGGTTTTTCGAAGTAGACCCGCATGACGATCTGCAGATCGTCGCCGAAGCGGTCAATCAGGGGCTTGAGCCGCGAACCGTATTCCAGGGCGGCGGAGGGATCGTGAATGGAACAGGGGCCGATTACGACCAGGAGGCGGTCGTCCTTGCCCTCGAGGATGGCTTCCGCCTGCAGGCGTGCGTTGCAGACAAGCTCAGTGGCCCCGCTGGTGATGGGGAGATAATAGGAGAGAACCGCCGGAGAGATGAGCGGATCAATCCCGGCGATGCGGAGGTCATCGGTTTCGTGGGGCGGCACGGGGAGGAAGTTGGTGGCGCGGTTGTGGTGATGCAAGGGTATTTGCACTCCGTGGGGAGGTGATGGGGAAGGGCTTCGCGGGGATTTAGGTTTCAGAATCCGGCATTTGGAATCTACCTTCCATCCATGAGTCAGCATGTGCAGCCCACGAAGGTGCCGCAGGAACGGGATTTCACAGGGGGGATGATCCCGCCGGCCTCCTGCTCCTTTGTCGGATCAACGGGAGAGAAGGAATTGGATGACCGCATCAGGAATCTCGCGCAAGGCACGTCCGAGGTGCCCAATCATTGCCTGTTGGAGGAGATGATGATCACGGCAGTGCGGATCGCCCGTGGGGGAGCGGTGACCGAGGGGGACTTCAAGCTCATGAATCGGGCCCTCAAGGAAATGCGGGAGGCCAGCGAGGTGTTTCATCCCTACCGCAATCACCGCAAGATAGCCGTCTTCGGATCCGCGCGGACACGGCCGGACGAACCGGCCTACCAGACCGCGGTGGAGCTTTCGCGCCGCATGCGGGAGGAGGGCTTCATGACCATCACGGGTGCTGGGCCGGGCATCATGGCGGCGGGCAACGAGGGGGCGGGGCGGGAGGACAGTTTCGGGCTGGATATCTCACTGCCCTTCGAAGCCTCTGCCAACGAGTTCATTGCGGGAGATCCCAAGCTGGTCAAATTCAACTACTTCTTCACCCGGAAGTTGTCCTTCGTGAAGGAGGCTGATGCCGCAGTCGGTCTGCCGGGGGGGTTCGGGACGATGGACGAGATTTTCGAGGCCCTCACCCTGATTCAGACCGGGAAGGCTTCCATCTATCCGATTGTCCTTCTCGATGGGAAGGGAGGAACCTACTGGAAGTTCTGGAAGCAGTTCGTCGATGAGCACCTGGCCCGGCTCGGAATGATCTCGGAAAATGACTTCCATCTTTTCCGGGTGACCGATGACGTGGAGGAAGCAGTGGAGGAGATCGTCGGTTTCTACCGGATCTTCCATTCCTACCGTTATGTTGGCGACAAGATCGTGTTGCGTCTCAATGCCCCTCTTACCGAGGATTCCCTTGCCATGATCGAGGAGGAATTTGCCGACGTTGTGAAGGCGGGCAGGATGATCCAGCAGAAGGCCCTGGAGGAGGAGGATGACGAAGAGGAACTGTCGGAGTTGGTTCGTCTGGTCTTTCGTCATCGGCGACGGGATTTCGGTCGGTTACGGCAATTGATTGATGCCGTGAATACCAGTGAGGTTGCAGCACAGAAGTGAGGAGATCGTGATGGCAGCGGGGGAACGAGCCGATTTTCTGCTGGTTGCGCGGGGACTTTGTGATTCGCGGGAGCAGGCCAAGCGCTTCATCATGGCAGGCGAGGTCATGTGCGGGACTGAGCGAGTTGCCAAGCCCTCCACCAGGGTGCCCCTGGACGCTGATTTGACTGTCCTGCGTCGTCCGAGATACGTCGGTCGGGGAGGGCTCAAGATGGAGGGTGCGCTGAAGGGGTTTGCAATCGATCCGGCAGGTTGGGTTTGTCTGGACCTGGGCGCTTCGACCGGAGGCTTTACGGATTGTCTCCTGCAGCACGGTGCGGAGCGGGTGCACGCGGTGGATGTCGGCACAAATCAACTGGCGTGGAAATTGCGGCAGGATTCGCGGGTGGTGGTGAAGGAGCAGTTCAATGCCCGCCATCTGGTGGAGTCTGATGTGGGCGAGCGGGTTGACCTGGTGGTAATGGACCTCTCCTTTATTTCCCTGACCAAGGTTTTGCCGGCGGCTGTTGGGGTGCTGAAGCCGGAAGGGATCGTGATCTGTCTGATAAAGCCGCAATTCGAACTCTCCAGAGCGGAAGTGGGGAAGGGGGGGATCGTGCGCGACCCGGAATTGCGGGACAAGGCGGTGGACGGTGTCCGTGAATTCGTCACCCGGGAATTACAGTGTTCCTGGGCGGGGCTCATGGAGTCACCAATTACCGGAAGGGACGGGAACGTCGAGTTCCTGGCCAGACTGCAACTGAGTGATCCCCGCTCCGACCATGCACCGGATCGGCAATAGAAGCATTCGACAGGACTCTGCTTATTGCAGGCGGCTCCTGGCCGCCCAGAGTCCCAGGGCGGGATTGCCGATAAAGTAGAACCGTTGTCCGTCTGCGTCGGTGTGCCATCCATCACTGCGTCCGTCGGGCCGGTAGCGGGTCATCATTTCGTCGAGGTCGGCATATTGGTAGCCCACGTCCTCGATCTGCTCCCGGGTGAGGTGGCCGGGGCAGTAGGTGACCGTGAATCGTCCCTCCGGGGAGCCATGGATAAGGTGGGCCGCCGCTCCGAGATTGTCGCGCAGGTCATCGTTCTCCTCCACGAAGCGAATCACCTCGGCGGTGGAGCGGTAGCCATACTTGCGGATCATCCGATCGATCTCGGGATCCTCACCGAAGGTACGCACGCCGGGGGCGAGGACAATGAGTTCGCCGCCGTCAGCGATGGCCATGCGGGTGCGATAGATGCCCTTGTTGCCGATCCAGGTGCTGTGGAATTCGTCGGGATCCATGAGGACCACCACCTTGTCGAGTTCCTCGTCGAGGTGGTTGAAATTGACCTCCACGGCGAGTTCTGCGGCCTTCTCGAAGGCCTCGCGGTCTCCCACGAAGAGCCCGCGGGTGACAAGATTCCCATCGGTGTCAGCCCCGATCACGGTCTGGGCGTAGAGGATGGGGAGATGCCCACAGAAGGTATCCTCGGCGTAATTGAGGATCCTGCGGAGGCAGGTGTCGGTTCGCCCCATCATGCGTTCTGTTCCATAGATCGACCCGATGTAGTGGCTCTCGTTGATACCGGCTTCCCCTCCCGTTCCAACGAAGAGGTTCTTGTTCCCGTTGGCAACGCCGATCACCTCGTGAGGCACGGCCTGACCGATGGAGAGGATGAGGTCGTGGCCTCCTTCCCAGACGAGTTTGTTGAGCTGCGCCGGCCATGGACGCGTCCATACTCCCTCGGTGACCTCGGAAACAAATTCGGCGGGCACCTCCCCGATGGTGACCACGTCCTCGCGCCAGCGATGGGGCCGGATACGGTCGCGCGGGATGGTAGGATACATTCGGTCGAGTTGCTCGTCGCTCATGGGGAAGTGGGTTCCCAGAGCGGGGAGCACGTCGACCAGCCGGTTGCCGTAGTGGTCCGCTGCTGCGCAGGCGAGGGGACCGGACTTGCTGTAGAAACGTGAGAAGTCGGGAGGAACGAGCAGGACCTTGTTCCGTAGGCCCAGCGTGGCGAGGGCGGATGTGAGGCCGGTGGCCAGATCCTCGTCGCTGAGGACGGTGGTGGGAGAACCATGGGAGAAGAGAAGCACGCGGCGTTTTAACTCCGGAACCGCTCAAAATCGAGCGATTCGATCGATTCCGGGAGCGACTTTGTGAAAAATTTCACAAGCTGATCTTGAGTAGGGCGGGATGAGGGTTATTCTTTCCCTGTTGAGCGTAGAAACTGCCGATACGACGCTTTCGCATGCCGCCTATGACTCCAAGGTCGAAGGCAACATCATCTTCACGCGTCTGGATGCCGCCATCAACTGGATGCGCAAGAACTCCCTCTGGCCCATGCCGATGGGGCTGGCCTGCTGCGCGATCGAATTGATGGCTACCGGGTCATCCCGCTTCGATATTTCACGATTCGGGGCGGAGGTCATGCGGTTCTCCCCCCGTCAGGCCGATGTCATGATTGTTTCCGGCACGGTGACTTACAAGATGGCTCTGGCGGTGCGCCGCATCTGGGAACAGATGCCGGAACCGAAGTGGTGTATTGCGATGGGGGCCTGTGCCTCCAGTGGCGGAATGTATCGAAGCTACGCTGTTCTCCAGGGAATCGACAGGCTCCTGCCCGTCGACGTTTACATTTCCGGTTGCCCGCCCCGTCCCGAAGCTCTTCTGGAGGGATTGATGAAGCTGCAGCGCATCATCGAGGGCGAGAAGCCGATCGAAGACCAGATTGCCGGGATCCGGCAAGCACAGGGATGAGCAGCGACGCGGATGCCAGCAAGCTGCGCAAGGAGTTCGGGCGAACCAAGGTGCGGGCCATGCGCGAGTTCCGTGGTGAGCACACCGTGGTGGTAAAACTTGAGGCCCTGAAGGAGATCCTGGTGTATTGCCACCAGGACCTCGGGTATGACTTTCTCCTCGATGTGAGTAGTGTGGACAACATGGGCGAGGATCCGCGTTTCGAGATTGTATACGAACTCGCTACTATCGATGACCGCAAGCACCTGAGGGTGAAGGCCCCGGTGGCCGAGGACGAGGAAGTGCCGACCGCGGTCGATCTCTGGAAGACCGCCAACTGGCACGAGCGCGAAGTCTATGACATGATGGGACTTCGCTTCACGGGACATCCCAACCTGAAGCGGATCCTGATGTGGGAAGGCTACCCCTACCATCCCCTGCGCAAGGAGTTTCCCCTTGCGGGCAAGCCCAGTGAGATGCCCGACGTGGCCTTCAGCGGCGTGGCCCCTCTTGAGGGTGGTCCTTTCGTGACCAGCGCCGGAACGGATCGGGTTGGAGGGGAACCCCGGGCCAAGGGGGAGAGTTGAACTGATGGCCCCGGCAACCCGGGGGTTGAGAGTGGCGCTTCTTGCTCCGACGTGCGATTATTGAGCGGGTTGCGCCTCGCAAGGCCCGAAACCATCGCCCCCATGGGGGGCGCTTTCTGTTCATGAGACGCCCTTCCTTCCTCCCGCGGATCAGCCTGCATCGGCCGGGGTTTGATATCCTGACCCTTCTCTGCCTGGTCCTGCTGGTGGTTCATGTTGTGGTGGTGAATGGTGGGGGAGTGAAGGGCCTGGTGGCAGCGGGCTTTTATGAGACCATTGGTCTGAGCCGCCCGGGAGTGCTGGCTGGGAAAGGGTGGCAATTCCTCACCTACCCTTTCTTTCACGGAAACTGGCCGCACCTGCTTTTGAACTGGATGGTAATCTACATGATAGGCGGTCGCGTGCTGCACATCCTGGGAGCGCGGGCATTCACCAGGATCTTTTTTGGAGGGGCCGTGGGCGGCGGGCTCCTGCACGTTCTCCTTTTCCCGAGCTATCCGCTGGGAGAGGGTATTACCCCGCCTCACCTGCCCCTGGTAGGAGCCTCCGGAGGGATGATGGCACTCCTCATCGTCCTCGTCAGTCTCTCGCCGGATTCGCGGATGTGGCCTCTCATGGTCTCGGGCAGGAACCTCGGACGCGGGCTGATGTTCTCCACCCTCATTCTGTTCCTGCTCACTCCCGGACTGAAGATCCCCGTTCTGGAAGCGGCGGGACAATGGCTGGCGAGCAACGGGGAAATGGGTCCCCTCTTCCGGGTGAGCCACATTTGCCACTTCGGGGGTGGCTTGGTGGGAATGCTCTACGCGCACCGTCTGCTGCGCAAGTCGGTCAGTCTGGAAGACCTCCGGCGTGATCGGAAACGGCGGGAAGAAGCCGGATACTGAGCCGGGGAACGGTCGATCAGGCAAGCCCGAGGGCTCTAGCGCTTTGACTTGGGAGAGGTGGTTTTGGAGGGAGGGCTCGACTTGCTCGGGGCGTCATCCGTCTTGGAGGACGAACTCGGGGAGGGAGGGGGAGAAGGACGTGGGGTGGCAGGCCTTGATCTCTCCGGTCTGCTGGGGGAAGGGCGGGAACGGGAGGGGGAAGCCGGGCGGGAACGGGAGGGGGAAGCCGAAGAGCGGGATTGCCCGGAACCCAGGGAGTAGGACTTGGGCGGATTGCCCCGGGAAGCGGGACGGGAGGAACTGGAATTGTGCGAACGCGAGGACGGGCGGATGCCGTTATCGTAGGACTCGGTCAGTTTGCGGGAGCGTCCCCGGTCGTTGTCGGCAGCGCGACTGTCACGATGGTGTGACTGACCACGGTTGTGGTTGTGGAGAGGCTTCCGGTAATTGCGATAGTAGGTGTGGTAGTCGGTCCGGTGCCCCCCGTGGCAGGGATAGTGATTGCAGTGCGAGCAGCGTGTGTGGCGGTAGCGGTAGTAGTTGTTGTGAACGCCGATGTAATAGTCGCTGTAAAACCCGTCATAGTAGCCGCCGTGGTAGTTACTGTAGCCACCATTGTAGTAGGGATCGTAAACACAGGAACTGAGGAGTGCGGCGCAGAGCAATGCGAGAAACAGGGGCGGGGAGTGTTTCATGGTTCTTGGACGGCGATTCTTTATACTCTATTCGGGGAAAGTCGGGCCCTGGCACGCAGGAAGTAAGAATTTCTATAGAGCGCAATTCTCCTCTGCAGACCAGAAAAAGGATACCATAGTCGCCAGAATGCCGGGATATCTCCCTGATTTGGGATAATATGAAGACTCGCGGGCAATATCGCGCATTTGAGAATACAATGTGGTTACAAGTTCTTGCGTTGGCCTCGGGAGCTCCTATGGTTAGCAACAGAAACTCGTCAGGATCACGACACCCGTGCGCGCGAACCCACTACCAAAATATCCCCCCCTGCCTTCGCCCCGACGGAGGGCAGGCTTCACCTTGGTTGAGATCATGGCTGTGATGATGGTCATCGCCATTCTGCTCTCGGTTGCTGCGGTTGGAATCCAGAGCATCGACCGGGGTCAGGCGACAACTACCGCGGTTTCCGTCACCGAGGCTCTCTTTGATGAAGTGCGTAGTGCTGCGGTGGGCCGGGGAATACGCGCACGGCTTATCATTCACAAGGAGCTGGACGACAACGACCCATACGGGGAGGATGGCGACCGCTATCTACGCTACATGTATATGGCGGTGGAGGGCACCAATCAGGCGGGAGACGCGCAGGGGGGCGGATGGAAGGTTGAAACGCAGGCAACAAAACTTCCCACCGGGGTCTACTTCAGCATCGAGGAGAGCGAAAGAGTGGCTGCTGCGATCGGAGTGGGCAAGCCGGGCACCATGAGCATTAAACTTCCCGGTGAATCGGATTCGCTCAAGGAGTGCTACTACTTTGAGTTCAACCCTGAGGGCGTCTGCGTCGACAGTGAGAATGCCGCTTTGGATCCCGGCGCGGCGGTCGTCCTCATCAGTGGAGCGCGCCCCCGTGGCGCGGAAGAACCCACGATTCTGAAGAACAACAAGGTGGGTTTCGTCGTCTGGCGCAATGGCCGGACCTCCATTTTCCGCAGCCCTGAACAAATCGATCGCGCGCAATGAACACGATTCTCTCCCAGCCCGGTCGCACCGGTCGCCGTGGGTTCACGCTCATGGAGACCGTGATTGCGATTGGAGTGGTGGCCGTTCTCCTCACGACTTTCCTGGCTGTCTTCGGACCGGCCACCTCAAGCATCCGGCGCGTTCTCAGTGCCCAGGAGGCGGGTCGTCTCACCACCACCCTGGAGAGGGAACTGAGCACGCTGCGGGTGGGTCCCGATGACGACTACGACAATTCCTTCCACAAGGCCTTCGAGTGGATTCGGGATTCCGGCAAATCGGACAAGGTCGTCCTGCTCTACAATTACCGGGGTGATCCGAAGCAAATCCGGGAAGACGCTACGCTCGAACCGTTCACCCTGGATGGCGGAGAGTCCGGTCGGGACTTCATCCTCCAGCCGGCTGTCCGGCGCATGGGCGACGCGGAAAACGATCTCAAGGATGATCTCGAGGAGGTGGAGGGCCGGGTCTACCTCGTGCGGATGACCCAGATGATCTTCGACGACGGCCAGGATCCCGTCCTCATCCCGGGTAGCCATGGAGAGATCAAGAACATGCACTCCCATGACGCGATCGATAACGTGGTTTCCTATCCTGGTGCCATCATTGCCTACACGGGCGATTTTTACGCGCTGAAGAGCAACAGCTACGAGTTCATCGAGCGTTTGGACCTCAGTGATACCAATGGCGATGGCAATCCTGACTCACTGGGCAGACCCCTCTTCTCCCGGAATCTCGGTGTGCGCCGCTGACCAGACCCCCTGCCTTTCCCATCCATGACCATTTCCCTTTTTCCAAGACGCTCCGCGCGTGGATTCACCCTGGCCGAGTTGATGGTGGCGATGGCGATTACCGTCATTCTCCTTACTCTTCTGGTGTCCGTGACGGGGGTGGCCCTCGATGGGTGGCGGATCAGCCGGAACAAGGTAAGGGCCTCCCGGCAGGCCAAGGCCTCTCTCGATCAGATGAGCCGGGACTTCGAGGCCATGGTTGTCCGGACCGGGAGTAATTTCGAGTGGCTCTATACCGAGACTGATCCGGATGAACCGGGTCCGGCCGACAATGAAAGCCCGAATGCCGCCCGCATCCTCATGTTTTCCGCGGTCACCGATCGTTATGAAGGAGACGTCGAGGGACAGAAGGACAAGGGAGGGGACGTCACGGGACTGAACTACAAGTTGCTCTATAAGGATCCCATCACGGATGGCTACGACGATAAGTTCAATGTCTTTGCCCTCTACCGCAACCTGGTTGATCCGGACGAGACCTTCGAGAACCTCCTTGAACACGACCCTGTCAATCCGAAGGATCTCAATACGAAGTTCAGGCGCTACGAGGCCAATCTCGGAGATTCGAGCAATTTTGTCTGCGAGAACATCTTCGAACTGACCGTGGTCTTTACGGTGGAATACACCGAACTGGACAGAGGTCGGCTTGTCACGAGGATCGAGCGTATTCCCATCATCAGCACCGGGGGCGATTCCGCGGCGGAGACCTTCAGATTTACGGGCAATGGGATCAAGGTGGACGACGGCGGGAACGTACCCTTCAAACGCGGACGGATCTCGGCGGTGGACCTCAGCATCACGGTCCTCACGGACAACGGGATCGCCACCCTGCGCAAGGCGAACTTCACCGGGTCCGACCGGAACAGGTTCCTGGCCAAGAACTCCTACCGCTACTCCAAGACGATCCTTCTTCCACAGCCCTAGAGCGGAGACAATCCAGTCTTCTGCCGCGAGAAGCAGGCGCCCGGGTTCCGGGCGCTTTTTGGTGGGCCGGAAAACCTGAGCACGTCGTCACTTCCCCCTTGCCGCCGGGTAGGGGTTGCTCCCAACCTGCATACCACCATGGGACTCAACGCTTTTTCCATTCTCGCGCAGGCCGCTGTCGGGGCCGAATATGATACCTTCCGTCTGGTCTCTGTCCTGGTCCTGTCCATCATCCTTATTCTTGTCCTGATTCTGGCCTTTCGGATCCAGGCCTTCGTGAGCCTGCTCCTGGCAGCCATCTTTGTCGGGATCGCCTCGGGGACGATGGAGCTCATCGAGGTGGGGGACACCATCAAGGTCGGGATGGGCGGTGCACTCGGGTTCATTGCCACCATCATCGGGCTGGGGGCGATCTTCGGCCAGATGATTGAGCACTCGGGCGGGGCGCAGAGCCTTGCCAACGGGATGCTCAAGGCCTTCGGGGAAAAGCGGGCCAACTGGGCCATGCTGCTCACCGGGTTTCTCATTTCGATCCCCGTTTTCCTCGATGTGGGGGTCGTGATTCTTGCTCCCATTATCTACGCCCTTGCTCGGAAGAGCGGGAAGTCTGTCCTCGTATTTGCCCTGCCGCTACTGGCGGGGATGGCGGTGACGCACGCTTTCGTGCCGCCCACCCCGGGACCTACCTTCGTCGCCTTCGCCCTGCAGGTTCCGCTGGGTTACGCTATTCTCTGGGGAGTCCTGGTGGGCCTTCCCACCGCCCTGATTACCATCCCGATCTGCAGCTGGCTGGGAGAGAAGTTCCATATCGATCCTCCCGCTGCCGATGGTGACCCGGAGGAGGAGAGAGAGACCGGTAGCAGCACCCAGTTGCTGGGCATTCCCTCCGTGTGCACCATCCTGGCCATCCTGGGGGGGCCCATTCTCATTATCGTGGTGGCTTCCTTCGTAGAGGGCTCGATCGCGGACGGGGTCCCGGAATTTCTGGCTACCGAGGAAGGCAGGACGCTGACAGAGGGACTGGACAAGAAGAAGTCCTTCGATACCGCCCTTGGCAGCCTGAAGGCGAAAGTCTCTACGCCGGCACACGTCATTCTTTTCCTGGGGCATCCCATCATCGCCCTGCTCATTGGCACCTGTGCGGCCATCTATGTCCTCGGTATGCGCCGGGGCGTTCGTGGAAATGCCCTCATGGAAGTAGCCACCAAGGCCCTGGGCCCGGCCGGGATCATCATCCTGGTGACCGGAGCGGGCGGGGTTTACAAGCAGATGCTGATCACCACCAAGGTGGGGGATGCGCTGGCGGATATCCTGCAGGGATCAGGGTTGGGCCCTCTCATCCTGGCCTGGACGCTCACCACCATCATCCGAATTGCACAGGGTTCCGCTACCGTGGCGATGGTCACGGGGGCAGCCTTGATCAGCCCCTTCCTGGCAGCGGGTGACTATTCCACCTCCCAGCTTGCGCTGGTTACGATTGCGATAGCGGCGGGGGCCACCGGTTTCGGGCACGTCAACGATAGCGGATTCTGGATCGTAAACCGCTACTTCCACATGACCGAGCGGGAGACGCTGCTGACCTGGACTCCCATCCTGACCGTCATCTCGGTGGTGGGGTTGATCATGGCGTCCCTGCTCTGGATGGTGGTTAAGTGATCCCGGTGCAGGAATGCTTGTTCCCGATCGGCAGGGCGTAGAGGTCCGGGCCGCGGCCTGGTGTTCTAGCCGAACAGCTTTGTGAGGGGCTTGCCACTCCGTGCCCCGAGCTTGAAGGGCCGTCGGCTGGGGGACATGAGAGTCAGGTCGTGGGGCACTCCCATGGCGAATCCGATGGTGGCGTTGAAGTCCGGTCCGGTGACCGGGCTTTCCGCCACGTTGGAACCGGTCTCATCGGTTTTTCCGTATACCTGGCCCCCTTTGATTCCGCCCCCGGCGAGGAGGTAGGAAAAGGCCTTGGGGAAGTGGTTTCGCCCGGAACGTTCCTGCACGATCTTGGGAGTGCGTCCGAACTCGGTGGCCACCACCACGAGGGTGCTCTCGAGGAGGCCCTTTCCTTCGAGATCCTGCAGGAGGGCTGACAATGCCTGGTCAAGGATGGGGAGTTTCTGCTCGCACTGGTCGAAGTTGTCATTGTGCCAGTCAAAGCCGCCGAGTTCGACGTCGATGAAGCGAACCCCGCGTTCCACCAGGCGGCGGGCGAGGAGAACCCCCTTGGAGAAACTGTGGGCGCCGTAGGCGGCGTGAACCTTGGCGTTTTCCTTTTTCAGGTCGAAAGCCTCGAGGTCTTTGCTTTGCATGAGCTTGACCGCCTCCTCAAAGACCTGGTTGTAGGCCCGCACGTTTTTCTGTCCCTTGTGGAACTGCTCGTCGAACTGCTTGTCAAGGAGCTGACGGAGAGCGAGTTGCTTGTTGAACTGGGCTTCGCTGACCTGACGGAGTCGACGCACATTCTGCAGCCCCGAGTTAGCATCCCCAACCGGGAGCGGTGCATACTGGGGCTCAAAGAACCCGGCCGCCGGATGGTTATTGCCCGAGCCGACGGTCACGAAGGATGGCAGGCTCTTGTTGGCCCGTTCCTTGAGCCGGGTGATCCAGGCCCCGTTGGAGGGGTGCACGATCGAAGCCCGCTGGGTGTAGCTGGTACGCATGAAATAGCGTCCCGGTCCGTGGGCCCCCTGGGTGGAGGTCATGGAGCGGACGAGGGCGATCTTGTCCGCCTGTCCGGCCAGTTTGGACATGTAATGGCCGAGTCGCACACCATCGGCCTTGGTCTTGATGGTTTCGGTTGGTCCCCGGAACTCATCAGGCGCTTCCGGCTTGGGATCGAAGGTGTCGAGGTGGGTCATGCCGCCAGACATGAAGAGGTAGATCACATTCTTGGCCTTGCCTCCACCCCCTGTCACGGTGGCAGGGTCGGCAGCGTGGGCGGCCGGAGTAAAAAGCTCTGCTGCACTTCCGGCGATGGTGACGCCCAGGCAGCCCCGGGCTGCGGAGGCCATGAAGGAGCGGCGGTCCAGTTCGTCGAGTTTGTTGAGGTTGGACATGATGAGTGAAATGGGGGTTTTCAGATACGGAATGGTCGTGAAGGAGCACCCTTATTGTATGAAGAGGTAGCGCTTGGAGGTGAGCATGGCCCGCGCGAGGGTGAAGATGTCCTCCCGGTCCTCGGCAAGGGGAAGGAGATCCTTCTTTTCGGCCTCGGAGGGGCGGCTGGCATAGAAGGCCAGGAAAAGATACTCAAGGCGTTGTTCGGGATTGGTGATTTCCGCCAGGGCCTCGAAGACCTTCGACCGCCGGCTCTCCGTGCTGGCTGCAACCTGTCCGTTCAGCAGGGTGAGGGCCTGTGGGATGGTGGCGGCGGTGTGGGCCGCCTCCGGGGTGTTGCGGTCGGAACCACCGAATTGCCGGACCAGGTGACCAGCTTTGAACGGACTGGGGTGCTCGGAGGCCCGCATGTTGATCGCGGCCCGGGCCCCACCGCCGGAGCGGTTCATTGCCGCGCTGCTCATGCCCATTTCCTCCTGTTTCCTTTTTCCCTCCCGGCGCAGGGCCTGCTGGCGCTGCTTGAGACGCTCCACTTCCTTGAAGTTGCCTCCGGCCCTGGCCTTGGTCTGAGCGATCTGAAGTTCCCGGTACTTTCGCTGGTAGACCCGTCTCTGCTCTTCCATTTCCTTGGCTGCCCGGCCTGCCTCGAGGAGCTTGTTGGCAGAGAGGTTGAGGAGCCCGCGGATGTCACCCTGGTAGTTTTTCCATTTGTACTCCAGGGAAGTGTTGATGTTGTCGTCGGTGTTACCGAAGGCCAGCACGGTGAAGGAATCGTAGAGTTCCTCGGCCGACATCCGGCGGAGCTGGGGACCCACGAAATAGTAATCCGTGCCCGGGGTGGCTTCCACGGGTGAGACCTGCCGCTGGAAGAGCCTGGTGTGGTAGAGAATCCGCTCGAAGTCGCGGGTCCGGT
>Ga0315316_10000519_pt1 | contig 25633 bp, 21 predicted proteins | sample M160m3416metaG_FD_203702 | JGI IMG/M metagenome (GOLD analysis project Ga0315316, IMG submission 203702) | Ammonia-oxidizing marine archaeal communities from Monterey Bay, California, United States - M1 60m 3416 | ecosystem: Environmental > Aquatic > Marine > Intertidal zone | place: USA... | reverse complement strand
AAATGAGGGTTTCAAAACCGTCATTACGATTCGAGGCATCGGCAACGAGGCCAATCAAAACGCGATAGCCAACCCTTCCGTGTCTTACCACCTTGACGGCGTGTACGTGGCCTCTCCCTTTGCACTACAAACGGATTTTCTCGATCTGGAACGCATCGAGGTCCTCAGAGGACCTCAAGGCACCTTGTTTGGCCAGAACTCCACCGGCGGCGGCATCAATGTCATTACCAAAGCACCCACCTTTGATGAGTTTTACGGCACCGCTGATCTGACCGCGGGTGAGTACAGCCTGATCAAAGCGCGAGCGGCGATGAACATCCCGTTCTCCGACTCGTTGGCAGCGCGGGTTTCTGTGATGAGTCACAAGCATGACGGCTATACCGACAACGTCGGCAATGGTCAGGACCTAGACGATGCCGACAGCATTTCGGCTCGAGCCAAGCTGCTGTTTCAGCCTAGCGACCGATTTTCTGCCACTCTCACCGCGCAAATTTTTGACGAGGAAGTCAACGGGCAAGCACAGAAAGGGATCTACGACCCGACACCGGGCGCGCGCAAGCTCGCGCAAGACTCGCTGTCGAGCTACGAGCTGGAATCACAGCTCTACAGCATGACGCTCGAGTGGGACTTGGGCGCGGTAACGCTCAAATCGCTGACCAGCTACCAAAATGATGACATTGCCATCGCGCGAGACAACGATCGCCATGACTATCGGACCCTGCCGCCTTTCTTCCTACTACAGAGCTACTTCGATCCTGAAACCAACGAGCAAAAAACCACTACCCAGGAATTCAACCTCATCTCAAACGAACCCGCTTTCGGCAGGCTCGACTGGGTCGCAGGCGTTTTTTATCTCGACACTGAGGTCGATATCAGCATTCTCGAGCGCCTCGACTTTGGCTTCGATGGAGAATTTGATCCTTTCACCCTCGATGACATCTATGCCTACGGGGGGGACGTCGGCTTCATCTCAGACTCCAAGCCTGAGCGAGAGTCCATCTCTGTTTACGGGCAAGGTACTTGGTCTTTCACTGACCGGGTGCGCATGATTGCCGGACTGCGTTATACCGAAGATGAAGTGTACAGCGCGGTCACCAACTTTTACGGCCGCGAAGGAACAGAAATTCTCGAAATTGAAAGCGAAAAGGTCACCGGGCGACTCGCGCTCGAAGTGGATCTCGGCGACGCCACCATGGCCTATGCGTCCTATACCCGCGGCTTCAAACCGGGAGGATCGAACCTCACCTTTGGCCGTGAGGCCGTGGTCTCGCCGATTGTCGTGCTTCCGGTCTTTGAAGAAGAGACGATCGACGCTTATGAAGTGGGCCTGAAAACCGATCTGGCGGATGGCAGAGTGAGACTCAATGGCGCCGCTTTCTTTTATACCTACGACAATCTTCAGTATCAGGCCACCGATCCAGAGGTCTTCCAGGGCGGTGTCGGCAATATCCCGGAGTCTGAAATTATGGGCGCAGAGCTTGAGCTCGGCGCTTTCTTAAGCGACTCGCTGATCTTCGATGCACGCATTGCGTGGCTGGATACCGAGATCACGGCAAGCCATCTCGCACTCGATAACGTCGAGTCTGAGGGCGCCACGAATGCGCTGCTCGCCCAAGGTATCAGCCTCTTCAGCCCCGAAGTCGAAATCGCTCGAGCGGGACAAATCGCTGACGTGAAGGGCAACGAGCTTGCTAAAACACCCGGTTTTACCGCCAACCTCGCGCTCACCTACAACCGGCCTATGGGAGGCTGGGGTGACTTTGAAGGAACCCTAAGTTACACCCATCGCGGCGACTTTCGGCATCGTATCTTCAACAATCCGACGACCGATGAAGTCGACGGCTACGACACCATCGACGTGGTCTTGCGCTTCTCGCCTGCCAACGCCAACTGGCGCGTCGAGCTTATTGGTAAAAACCTCGCTGACGAAGACGGCATCAACGCACGCTTTACCGACGTATTTGGCGTCGGGGCAACGGGTGATCAGTTCATCCCACCCCGTCAGCTGATGGCCAGAGTAGGCATTGACTTCTAAGGCATCGACTTCTAAGCCGCCGAACGCGACCATACTTTCCGACAAGAGGGCCTCGTTGTGGAGCGGCTTTTCAAACTTTCCCAATCTGAAACAACGGTAGGCATTGAACTCAGTGCGGGCCTAACCACCTTTATGGCGATGGCCTACATCGCCTTTGTCAATCCGCAAATGATGGCGTCGGCAGGCATGGACCAAGGCGCCGCGTTCGTAGCAACCTGCATCGCTGCCGCGCTAGCCTGCTTCTTTATGGGCCTCTATGCCAACTGGCCAGTGGGCCTAGCGCCGGGAATGGGGCTAAACGCGTTCTTTACCTACACTATCGTCGGCGACATGGGCTACCCATGGCAAACAGCATTGGGAGCGGTCTTCATTGCGGGTCTGCTGTTTGTGCTGCTCACCGTCACACGACTCAGAGAATGGATGCTGGTCAGCATTCCCTGGAATCTGAGGATCGCCATGGGGGCTGGCATTGGTCTCTTTGTGGGTATGATCGGACTGAAAAACGGCGGGCTGATTGTCGATCATCCGGCCACTTTGCTCGCTCTGGGTAATTTTCAGGTGACGGAAACACTGCTGGCTGCGCTCGGGTTTCTGATCATTACGGGACTGGCTACCCGCCAATTCCCCGGCGCCATTCTATTGGGCATTTTGAGCGTAACGGGCATTGGTCTCGCTGTAGGTGCCGTTCAGTACCAGGGCGTTATCTCTGCCCCGCCCTCTATCCGCCCGGTACTGGGTCAGCTCGATATTGCAGCGGCGTTCGATGTCGCCATGATCAGCGCGATCGCCTCCATTCTGTTTGTGAACTTATTCGATACCGCAGGCACCCTCGTAGGCGTGGCGACGCAGGCCGGCCTCACTAACTCACAGGGCGACATCAAAAACCTTGACCGCGCATTGCACGCTGACAGTACCAGCAGTGTGGCGGGTGCTTTTGTCGGGTGCGCCCCCGTCACGTCCTATGTTGAGAGCGCTGCAGGCGTGGCTGCGGGCGGAAAAACCGGGCTAACCGCCTGTGCCGTCGGCGCCCTGTTTTTGGCGATGATCTTTTTCGCACCACTGGCCGGCATGATTCCCCCTTTTGCCACGGCAGGCGCCTTGCTCTACGTTGCCCTGCTGATGATGTCGGGCATGCAGCACCTCAGTTGGTCAGACCCCACCGAGTTATTGCCGGCGCTGCTGACGATCATCATGGTGCCACTGACTTTTTCGATCGCGAATGGCATCGCAGCGGGCTTTCTGAGCTACGTGATATTGAAAGCAATTGCCGGGAAATTCTCGGATGTCAGCGCGGCCGCCTGGGTGATGGCAGCCATTTTTACAGCTCGGTTTGCCTTCGTCTGAGCGAGGAACCGCGGCGATCTCACAAAACGACGAGACGCTCGACATACCGCCGCTGCAGACCCAGTTCGCCGGTCATGTACGATCAATCTAGCGCGATACGATCCTTGATGATGTCGTAGAGCGCGGGCCTGTGCTCCCTGATCTCTTCGACAGAGAGACCCTCTAGCGAGTGCGGATACATCAGCCAGGCATCGGTTTCTTCAAGAAAATACTCCGGGACCCGCTCTACTTCGCGCCGGGTAGGCTTGTAATAAGGGACTGCCACGCGAATATCAGAAGGGGTATTTAACCGCGCGAGATCCTCGAGCCGCTCAATCACCGCGTCCACCGTGCGACCAGTGTCAAACACGTCATCCACGATAAGCAGCCGGTCTTCTGCGGTGACGTTTTTGATCAGGTAATTCAAGCCGTGAACACGAATACCGCCCAATCGCTGATCGATACCGGCATCGTACGACGAAGTGCGAATGGCTATATGATCGGTCTCGACCCCGCAGTAAGCCAAAAACTCCTGTACGGCGATACCAATTGGCACGCCGCCGCGCCAGATTGCAATGATCATAGTGGGCTCGAACCCACTCGAAAATACCCGCTCGGCAAGGCGGAAAGAATCAACCAGCAGCTGGTCGGCTGAAAGGTACTGTTTGTCGCTCATCGTATCGAGATTCTCACCGCAGAGAGGGTATAGTCACCACTGCAGACAACCAGATGGCGACAACAAGACGTTAACGTGAAAAAGCAATTTATTGAAGAGGAACAGTTGCTCGAAGAGGCCTTTAAGCTGGCCATCACGATCTTCGACAGCGGCTTTAGGCCGGACTTTATTGTGGGCATCTGGCGAGGCGGATCCACGGTGGGTATATATGTGCAGGAGTGCCTGCAGTATCTAGGCATCAAAACAGATCATATTTCTATCAGGACCTCTTATCGCGGCCAGCCCAGTTATGGCGAGCTTGTCGACAACCCCGATAGTATTCGGGTGCACGGCTTGCAGTACCTGTTCGAAAACCTGAACCGCGATGACAAATTGCTCATCGTTGATGACGTGTTTAGCTCGGGCTATAACGTAGAGGGCGTGATCCAGCGATTAGAGAAAAAATGCCGGCGAAACATGCCCGAGGAGGTTCGGGTGGCCGTCCCCTACTATAAACCCGGACAGAACCTGAGTGGCAGAAAGCCTGATTACTTTTTGCATACCACTGAGGACTGGCTGGTATTGCCCTATGAGTTGCAGGGCTTATCGATAGAAGACATTATCGAACACAAACCTAGCGTCGCCCACATCTTAGGCAGCGTACTGAAACAACCCTGATTACGGTTTCAACCTATGAAGATCTTAAGGCTTAACCTCACGACGCTTCTCTTAGCGGTAACGTTGTGCTTCCAAGTGCCCATACTATCCGCCCACCAACATGCACCTCCCCTTGATCGAGAGGCGTTACTGCAAGGCTTCGGATGGGATGTCGACGCGGCGGAGATTACGATAGAGCAAATCGCCGACGGCCTTTATGTGTTGTTCGGGCTAGGCGGCAACATTGCTGTATCGATCGGGCCTGACGGTGTACTGATTGTTGATGACCAACTGCCAGAACTTGCAGATCGCATTACATCTGCCATCGAAGACATAGGTGGCGGCGGCATCGACTACATTGTCAACACCCACTGGCATTTTGATCATGCCGACGGGAACCTCGCACTGGGCCCTGAGGGCGCCACCATCATCGCTCACAGAAATGCGCGGCGCGATATGGCCGAAGGCGGCATGATCGACATGGTGATTGCCCAATATCTGCAGCCGCCGTATCCCGCTGACGCACTGCCAAAATTAACTTTTCGACAGGACATGGCACTCCACTTTAACGGCGGCGAGATAGAGCTGGTGCACTTCTCACCCGCACACACCAACGGTGACACCGCCGTGTTCTTTCGCAAGCAGAATGCGGTTCACATGGGGGATGTTTTTAATAACTCCGGTTATCCATTTGTTGACGTCGGCAGCGGCGGTGACGTCGATGGCATGATCCGCTTTTGCGAGCAAACCCTGGAAGCGATTCATGAAGATACGATCGTCATTCCAGGACACGGCCCGGTCACAAATTACGAGACGCTGGCGAGCTATGTCACGATGGTGCGGACCGTCCGGGACCGCATTGAGCTCATGATTGATGCCGGCATGACTTTGGGAGAAATTACTGCAGCTAAGCCGACGGCCGATTTCGATGCCGTTCACGGACCGGAAACCGCCTCATTAGGATTCGTGAACCGTGTGTATACCGATCTAGCCGGTAAACGGTAACCAATCCTGCACCGAGAAAAGAGTACTCAGAGGCTAGATTTAATTGGAACGAAGATGCTGAAAGGGCGACTCATATTCACACTGTCATGGAGCGCGTTTGCTTGGGCTAACTTTGTTATCGGCGCTCTCGTCCTGAGCGGTCTGACGCGCGGCTGGGAGGCACAGATTCCTGCCAATAGAGCCGAATGGCTGCTTGTCTGCGCCTCCCCTCTCATTTGGTTTCTGCTCTACATGGTGACGGGGCGCGCCAGAATTCTCCCTTGGAAAAAATAGGGCAAGGATCCTTGTCGCGTAATGGAGGCTCGGATCGCCTCCGAATAGTCTAAATAATGGCATAGGTATGCGGTTTATTTTGTATTGACCGTTTTTCTTTACCCAAAACCTACCCATTGGTAGTGAGAGGAAGATGAATTAGGGCTGTGGGCTGATGATGACCCCATGCCGCATTGGGAGTGGGGAGAGCGGTGAGCGCGAGCAAAACAATGTAAATTGCGCAGCATGCTTGGACTTATCGATACCGGCATCATCATTACTTACTTGGCCCTCATGATAGCCATAGGGGTATATGCGAGTCGTCGACAGAATAGCGTCGAGGACTATTTTGTTGCCGGCGGCAGGCTGGGCTCATTTTCAATTGCCTGTCTCTGGCTGGCCAGCTGGGTGGGTGGCGCTGCTGTTATTGGCGCCACGACCAAGGCCTTCGAGTTTGGCATTTCCGGCGGCTGGTATACCGTCTGTCTGCTCATAGGCTGCCTGTTATTCGGTTTCTTTTTCGCGGTCCGCGTGAAGCGCGAGGGCAGTAAACACAATCTGCTGACCTACCCAGAATTCATCGAGACGCGCTACGATAGTCGGACGAGAATCGTCGCGACCATCACGACCATCATCGCTTATATCGGTTACGCTGCAGGTCAGCTCGCTGCAGCTGGCGCGGTGCTCAGTACGCTACTGGGCTGGGATTATTCGTCATCGTTGCTGCTCGCAAGTGCCATCATCGTGGTCTACACAGCGACAGGCGGCTTTCTTGCCATTGCCTATACGGACTGGGTGCAAATCACCTTGCTTCTTGTCGGCGTGGTAATCGTCGGGATACCCATTTCCATCGCCAACGGCGGCACCGTGGAGGCATTTGCAACTAGCCTCCCTGCCGGGCACTTCAACCCGATCGGATGGGGGCTTCCTACCATGCTGGCTTTGGGCGTTTCGATTCCATTAGCATTTTTTGTGGCGATGGATTGCTATACGAGAATGTTTGCTGCCAAGGATGAGGCTGCTGCAAAGCGCGGTACGTATCTGGCGGCTGCAATGCTGGTGCCGCTGGTCATTGGCTCGACCTGGCTGGGGCTGACCGCCGCCATACTCTACCCGGGTGTCGAGAGTGAAGGTGACATACTGTCCCGGCTGATCATCGACATCTTTCCGGTTGGCCTGAAGGGGCTATTGTTGGTCGGTCTCCTGGCTGCACTCATGTCCACTGCCGATATCTGTATTTTGACGGCCGCGGCGAATGGTAGTCGTGATATTTACCAGCGGTATATGAACCCGGATGTCGAGCCGAAGAAGCTGTTTCGGCTCAGCATGGCACTTGCGGCAGGAGTCGGGGTAGCCTCCGCGCTCATGGCATGGCAGATGCAGGACATCGTAGGCATATTGCTTCTAGCATTTACGGTCAATGCCGCGGCTTTGTTTGTGCCGACCATCGCGATGGTGAGTTTGGAGAACGTCAATAATGGCGCCGCGTTCTGGAGTATCAGTCTCGCCTTGTTCACTGTTGTCGCCTGGTACGGGGCATCGGTGATGAAAGTCGCGCCCGTGTTTCAGAGCGACCCGCTCTGGCCCGGCCTTATCGTTTCAATCGTTGTCTTCTCTGTCATCAGCCTGACAGGGCAGAGGCACACACTGTGATGTGATGTCATATCTTTTCGGTCTCGAGAGGAGTAGCGAGTTTTGGACGTATCTGTGGGGTAAAGAATCTAACCGTTGCGGTTAGTGGAGGCTCGGGTCGGAATCGAACCGGCGTTGACGGATTTGCAATCCGCTGCATAACCACTCTGCCACCGAGCCTTGGGGCATTGCATTGACGAGGGATCTCGCCGAGGCGCGGGATTATACACACCCACCGGCAAAATCGGAAAATCATGTCGCACGATTGTGGGGATGATTTCGAGCGAAGAGCCGTTATGATGGCTCACCTAAAACATAATAAGAGTAGATATATGCCTCGCCTTACTGACCTCGCAGCTGGCATTGCTGCCGCTATCGCTGTGTCCTCCTCTACCACCCACGCCGAGATGCCCGCTTACTCCACAGGCATCAATACAGATTATCCAAAGCAGGTTTTCTTTGGTGATCTGCACCTGCACTCCAACATCTCGGCTGATGCGCAATCCATGGGGAACCTGCTGCTTACCAGCGCCGATGCCTATCGCTTCGCGCGCGGCGAAAAAGTCGTTGCCTCGAACGGCCTCCCCGCAAAGTTGAAGCGCCCTCTCGACTTTTTAGCGGTGACAGATCACGCCGAGTTCATGGGCATATATCGCATGTTCAACCTGCAGGATCCCAGACTCATGTCCACGCGACTCGGACGGGCTTGGAGAGAAAAGTACGGGACCAGCATAAGCAAAGAAACCATGGAGCAAGGTCCGATTGATGACACCGCCAATAATCCGATACTCGAGTTTGTGGTGAGCATTAACGACCCTGATCCAGAGCGAGACGGCTACCCTCAAGACATCAGAACCGCTATCTGGACTGATGTAGCGCGAACGGCAGACGAGTTCAACAGCCCCGGCGTATTTACGGCATTTTCAGCCTACGAATGGACCGCCATGTATGCGGGTAACAATCTCCACCGCTGCGTGATTCTCAAGGATAACGCCGACGTGGTAACGGATTGGCTGCCCTACTCCGCGCAATCCTCGAGTAATCCGGAGGACCTGTGGGCGGCGCTCAAGGAATACGAAAGCCAGACCGGAGGCGAGGCACTTTCTATCCCTCACAACGGCAATCTGAGCAACGGCCTCATGTGGGACACGGTGAACTACGAGGGTGGCGCCATTACCCGCGACTACGCCGAGGCACGCATGCGTTGGGAGCCCATTGCGGAGGTCACTCAGTTAAAGGGTGATAGCGAAACGCATCCGAGCCTGTCTCCGGACGACCCCTTTGCCGATTTCGAGCGCTGGGACGAATACAATATCTCCAACACCACAAAAACCACGCCCGATATGTATCCCGGCTCCTACGCACGCTCGGCGCTGCGACGCGGCTTGGCGCTCGAGCGCAGCGCAGGTGCCAATCCCTATGCGTTTGGCATGATCGGCAGCACGGATGATCACACCTCGCTCGCCACCGCAGAAGAAGACAACTTCTTTGGCAAGTTCGCCAACTCAGAACCGGGTATTCGCACGCCCGATTCCCGCATGGCGGGACTAAACGCTGACTGGGAGCTCGGCGCCTCAGGCCTTGCGGCGGTATGGGCACCTCAGAATACCCGGGAAGATCTCTTTGCCAGCATGAAGCGACGCGAGGTTTACGCAACAACCGGGTCACGCATTGTCCTTCGATTCTTTGGTGGCTGGGATTACGCCCCCAACAGCGTGTACAGCCCTTACTTCGAAACCATTGGTTATCGCGACGGCGTGCCGATGGGGGGCGAACTCACTCCACAAGGCAGCGACGCACCGACCTTTATGGTGCAGGCTATGAAAGATCCAGACGCTGCCAATCTGGATCAGGTTCAGATTATCAAGGGCTGGATCGATAGTGACGGCATAACCCACGAAAAAATCTATTACGTGGCGCTCTCGGATGATCGCGGCATCGACTCGGCAACCGGTCAACCCGAACCCGTGGGCTCTACCGTCGACTTAGAGACGATCAGTTTTTCTAACACTATCGGCGCCGTGCAGCTCAGCGCACAGTGGACAGACCCTGACTTTGACACTGGGCAGGCCGCCTTTTATTACGCAAGAGCGATTGAGATTCCTCGCCCTCGCTGGAGTGAGTACGACCGCAAATATTTCGGCCTGGATTTTGAGGATGCGCCCCGCACGGTTCAAGACCGCGCCTATTCGTCCCCGATCTGGTACCGGCCATAGCCACTGCGTTGACGACAGCCAATACGCTACACAGATAGGGCAAATTTACGCGTTAAGGCTACCGATCTTTCGCAATCGATGACACAATACGGAAAGAATCAGACTTAACAAAAATCATCACTTGGGGGGCGCGGTCAATGACCGGGCAGAGTGAGCGAATTGAAACCAACTGATCTCCGAGACCCGGAATATTTCCATAAGGTCGTCGACTGCCAGTACGCGTGTCCCGCGCACACACCTGTCCCTGAATATATCCGACTGATTGCCCAAGAGCGTTACGACGACGCCTACATGGTCAACTGGGAGTCGAATGTGTTTCCGGGCATTCTGGGACGCACCTGTGATCGCCCTTGCGAGCCAGCCTGTCGGCGAGGAAGAGTCGAAGAAGAGCCTGTCGCCATCTGTCGTCTTAAGCGCGTGGCGGCAGACAATAAAGACTCGATCATCGATCGTCTGCCCAAGATTCCGCAACGCAAAAACGGTAAGAAAATCGCGCTGATTGGCGGAGGACCCGCATCACTCACCGTGGCACGGGATCTTGCGCCACTCGGTTATCAACTCGACCTTTATGACGATCAGCCTGCGGGCGGCGGCTTTATGCGCAGCCAAATCCCCTCCTTCAGGCTGCCACCGACAGTTCTGGATGAGGAGGTCGACTACATCCTCGACATGGGCGTCCATACACACTTCAAGACCTACGTCGACAGCCTGAAGTCGGTATTGGATAAAGGGTACGACGCCGTCTTTGTCGGCACCGGAGCGCCGCGCGGCAGCAACCTGGATATCCCTGGCCGCGAGGAGTCGAGCAAACATATTCATGTCGGTATCGAATGGCTAGGCTCAGTCGCCTTCGAGCACATTCATAAGATCGGCAAACGCGTGCTGGTTTTGGGTGGCGGTAACACCGCGATGGACTGCTGCCGCACAGCGCGCCGGTTGGGCGGCGAAGACGTGAAAGTCGTGGTGCGCTCCGAGTTCGCGAAAATGAAGGCGTCTCCTTGGGAAATCGAAGATGCGCAGGCCGAGGACATCCCGATTATTAACAACCACGTGCCCAAAGAATTTGTCCATGAAGACGGCAAGCTCCTCGGCATGAAGTTCGATCAAGTTGAGGTCGTCTACGACGCATCGGGCAAGCGCACCCTAGTGCCTACCGGCGAAGAGATCTTCTTCGAAGCCGACGAGGTCCTCATCGCCATTGGCCAGGATAATGCCTTCCCGTGGGTCGAGCGCACCCTCGGCATTGAATTTGGCAAGTGGGATATGCCGCAGGTTGACGAGAGCACCTTTCAGTCAACCAATCCCAAAGTATTTTTTGGCGGCGACGCCGCGTTTGGTCCCGAAAACATCATCACTGCGGTCGCGCATGGTCACCAGGCCGCGGTCTCCATTGACCTCTTTCTCTCGGGCAAGTCTGTTCGACAGCGCCCGGCACCGGGGGTCAATCTGATCAGCCAAAAAATGGGTGTTCATGAGTGGAGCTACGACAATCTGGTCACAATTGACCTGCGGCAGAAAGTGCCCCACGTGGACAAGGTCGTCGCGCTGAAAGACCGAAAGGTGGAGGTCGAACTCGGCTTTGATATCGATACGGCTTACCGGGAAGCCGAGCGATGTCTGAACTGTGATGTGCAAACGGTATTTGACGGCGCAAAGTGTATTGAGTGCGATGGCTGCACCGATATCTGCCCTACTGACTGCATTAATTTCATCGACAACTCAGAAGAACCCGTAATGCGGCGATCACTTCGCGCCCCTGCGAACATCGAGACGCAGGATCTTTACGTGTCAGAGCGCTTGGTGCAAACCGACCGCGTAATGGTCAAAGACGAGAATGTTTGCCTGCACTGCGGCCTGTGTGCCGAGCGCTGCCCCACCGGCGCCTGGGACATGCAGCGCTTCCTCTACTCGGTGACCAAGGCAGGTTAATCATGCAACCTAAGCAAGCGATTAACGACTTCGTCATCAAGTTCGCCAACGTGAACGGGACCGGCTCAGCGAGTGCCAACGGCATGTTTGCCAAGGCAATCTTTCGCATGGGTATACCGGTGAGCCCACGCAACATCTTCCCCTCCAATATTCAGGGACTGCCCACCTGGTACGAGGTCAGAATCAGCCAGGACGGGTACCTGGGCCGCCGCGGCGGCATCGACATCATGGTCAGCGTAAACCCCCAGAGCTTTGCCAAGGACGTCTCTGAGGTCGATCCCGGTGGCTATATGGTCTATGACGCCACCAAGCCGCTCGATCTCCGACACGTTAGACGCGATATTCATTATCTTGGCATTCCCCTCACAGAGATGTGTTTACGCGAATACACAGACTCACGGCAGCGGCAGCTGTTTAAAAACGTGATCTACGTGGGCGCGCTGGCAGCCCTCTTGAACATCGATTTCGCGATCCTCAAGGATCTTGTCAGCGAGCAGTTCAAGGGCAAAGAAAAGCTCATCACGCCCAATATTCAGGCTCTGGAAATGGGGCATCAGTATGCGTCTACCCACTTTGAGTGCCCTCTTGGGGTTCACTTGAAAGCGGGAGAACAGAACCCAAAGCACATCGAAGAGTTCGATCACATTCTAATGGACGGCAACACCGCCACCGCTTTGGGCGCCGTTTATGCCGGTGCGACCGTAGCCGCCTGGTATCCCATTACCCCCTCCACTTCGGTAGTGGACGCTTTTGAAAAATACTGCCGCCGGCTACGAATTGATCCGGGTACAGGCAAGAAGAACTACGCCATCGTTCAGGCTGAAGATGAGCTGTCGGCGATGGGCATGGTCATTGGCGCCAACTGGAACGGCGCGCGAGCCTTCACGGCGACCAGCGGGCCAGGCGTCTCGCTGATGAGCGAATTTCTGGGCCTCGCTTACTTTGCCGAGGTGCCTGCGGTGCTCGTCGACGTGCAACGAGCGGGCCCCTCCACGGGCATGCCAACGCGCACCCAGCAGTCGGATATTTTCGCAGCGGCCTATGCATCGCACGGAGATACCAAGCACGTACTGTTTTTCCCGGCGACCCCGGCTGAATGCTTCAGTATGACCATCGAAGCATTTGATCTCGCTGAGCGGTTGCAGACCCCCATTATCATCATGAGTGACCTAGACCTCGGCATGAACGAGTGGATGTCCCCCCCGCTCGAATTCGATGACAGCTACCGCTACGACCGCGGCAAAGTGCTGACCGGCGAGGAACTGGAAGCAATGACCGAGCGATTCGGACGCTACCTGGACGTCGACGGCGATGGCATCCCCTATCGCACCTATCCCGGAGCGCACCCCACCAAGGGAGCTTACTTCACCCGAGGCAGCTCAAGAGATGAGTATGCGGCGTATACCGAAGATGGCGATGTGTATGTGCGCAACATGGATCGGCTACTCAAAAAGTTCGAGACCGCCAAATCGCTGGTGCCCGAAGCCAAGGTCAAGCCGGCTGCGGAACCCACCCAGGACGCCCTACTGTTCTTTGGCACAACGGCCTCTCCCGCTTATGAAGCGCTGGAAACACTCGAAAAAGAAGGCATTCATCTCGACACCCTGAGGCTACGATCCTTTCCCTTCACGCAGGAGGTCGAGGACTTTATCGAGGAACATGACCGTATTTTTGTAATCGAGCAAAATCGTGACGGCCAAATGCGCAGGCTGTTACTGAATGAAACCAACGTCGAAGCTAACGCGAAGCTGATCTCCGTTGTCGAGTATGACGGCCTGCCGGTGACGGCCCGCAAGATCGCCAGCGTTATTCGAGGGGCGATGGGCATTAACAACGTCACGCCGCTTGTACCTCAGGAAAAGGAGCTCGCCTAATGACTTATGCCAAACCCGCCTTCCGTCATCCTGACGCACGCACCAACGACGTTGGCTGCACGAGGCGTGACTACGAGGGCGGCTTGTCTACCCTGTGCGCAGGCTGTGGCCATGACTCGATCAGCGCGGCGATTATCGACGCCTGCTTCGAGCTGTCCATTGAGCCTCATCGGGTGGCCAAACTCTCGGGTATCGGTTGCTCTTCCAAAACGCCTGCTTACTTTTTGAGCGGTTCGCATAGTTTTAACAGCGTGCACGGTCGCATGCCGTCAGTCGCGACAGGCGCCAACGTCGCCAATCGAGATCTGATCTACATCGGCGTCTCAGGTGACGGTGATACCGCCTCTATTGGCATGGGGCAATTTGCTCACGTGATGCGTCGCAACCTAAACATGACCTACATTGTTGAAAATAACGGTTGCTACGGCCTCACCAAAGGGCAGGACTCGGCCACCATGGATACCGATTCGGTCAGCAAGAAAGGCGACATCAACCCCTATATGCCCATCGATCTGGTGCGCGTGGGCATTGAAGTCGGTGCGACCTTTGTGGGCCGGAGCTTTTCTGGCGACAAAGAGCAGCTGGTACCGTTGATCAAGGCGGCCATCAGTCACCGGGGCTTTGCCCTGCTCGACATTATTTCTCCCTGCGTGACCTTCAACAACCACCAAGGATCGACCAAGAGCTACGCGAGCTTCAGAGAGCATAACGAAGCCATGCCCGTCGACTTTGTCCCTCGTCGCGAGGCAATTACCACAAGCTACGACGCAGGAGTCGTTCACGAGGTTTGCATGCACGATGGCTCGGTGCTGCGTTTGCAGAAAGTGAACGAGGAGTACGACATCGAGGACCCACAGTCGGCGCTGCAGGCCATCGCACATCATGCGAAGCAAGAGCGAATCCTAACGGGGCTGCTGTACATCAACCGCAATAGCGAAGAGCTACACGACGTTCTGCAAACCGCAACGAAACCACTGAACACTATGAGTCAACGAGAACTGTGCCCGGGCTCAAGGTTCCTAGACAGCATTAACGCGGGTTTGCGTTGACTGATTAAAAAGCGGCCCTGACTGAGCCGAATTCATTCGCCACTATCGCGGACGCGGCGGCAGCCGACCGGTCACCTGTCAGCGACTGAACGCTGGTACCCAAACCGTTCTTTTTCCGCAGACTTCTCTCGCCACTGAGCCTCTTCGCAGCGCTCAGCATGCTCGGCGCGAATCAGTACGACATCGATTCCTGACTCAACTGCCATCGGCAGCTGGTCCGGCAACAAATCGCCGACCACTTGGATTGTCCCAGTAAAACCCTGAAGCCTAAGCTGGCGCGCTACGCTAAAGCCGCGCCCGTCTGCAAAGCCATCGACCTTTAACCACACAGTCGGTTGATCGAGTGCTTCACCTAACTGATCCTGCGATGCCACATCACCGACGTGGAGCGCATGCGCCGCAGCGTGCTCGTCAGTGACGGCAGAAAAATGACCGTCACGATCGATACTGACCCAAGCACTCATCCCCCAGTCGCCACGATCAGATCTGTTGGACGGTGGAGCCCGCACTCGAGCTTCCCGTGTTGGCGCCACCTACCAGCACGCATGTCCTCCCCAGACTTCACAGGGGTCGTGCACGGCGAGCACCCGACAGACAGATAACCGACGGACGCCAACGGATGGGCTGGCATCTTGTGTTGGGTTTGATACGTCAACAGATCAGAAGTACCCCAATCGGCCAACGGATTAAATTTCCACTTGCCGCGAGCGCGGTCCCACTCCACCCGGTCAATCTTTGATCGCTCTTGGCTCTGGTAACGTTTCTGCCCGGAAACCCACCCATCATAGTCCCGCAGCGCATGAGCGAGCACCTTTACTTTACGAAGCTCGCAACAGGCATCAGGATCGTCCAGGTGTAAGCGTCGCGCAGAATCTGAGCGCTTCTCTGACAACGGGTCTAATCCCACGGTTCTCACGGACTGAAGGCCCAAGCGATGAGTCAGTTCATCCCGATAGGCCAGCGTTTCCTCAAAATGGAATCCTGTGTCGATGAAGATGACGGGCGCTGCGGGCGCTACGTCCGCGATGAGATGGAGCAATACGGCGCTTTCAGTGCCGAAACTCGTGACCACTCCGACGTCACCAAAAGGTTTGAGTGGCGCAAACACCCGAGAGAGAAAGTCACGGGTATCAAGACTCGCCAGCGCGTGGTACTGCCGATTAAAGTCGACAGGAAGGCGGTGGTTTTTTACTGGATCAGGCTGCATCGGGCACCTCATACAAAGCTGATTGAAAAGGCGACGTTCCCAGACGACTTACGGTTTTACTAAACACCTCATCAGATCCAAGGCGCAGTGCGAGATAAGCCTCAAACAAACGATCCAAGGCCAAAAGTAGCTCTGGCTCGGTGAAACCGGGGCCCATCTTTTCACCCAGTGCCGCATCCATACCTACGCGTCCACCCAAGGTGATCTGGTAGTTCTCCACACCGGCTTTATCCAACCCCAGAATACCGATGTCGCCAACGTGATGATGACCACAGGCATTAATGCAGCCTGAAATTTTGATCTTAACCGGACCTAACTGGCGCTCTAAATGCTGATACCGCCTCGCAATCTGCTGCCCGATGGGAATGGATCTCGCGGTCGCCAGGGCGCAGTAATCCATTCCCGGACAGGCGATCAGGTCAGAAAGCAGGCCAATGTTGCCGGTTGCCAGGCCCTCTCGCCTCAGTCGATCGAAAACGAACATCAGGTCTGACTGTGCCACGTGTGGTAGCACGATATTCTGCTCATGACTGACCCGTAGCTCCGCAAAGCCGATCCGCTCCGCCAAGTCCGCGAGTGCGCGCATCTGCGCGGCACTGGCGTCTCCCGGGGCCTGCCCGTGGGACTTTAAACTGACCGTAACCGAGGCGTAACCTTCTTGCTTATGCGGCGTCACATTTTGGGCGACCCAGGCTTTAAAATCAGGCTGGTTATTCACCGCGTCCCAGTATGAGGCGACATCTCGCGAGGGGAGTAAAGGTAAGGCAAAGTCAGAACTCAAGCGATCGAGGCGACCGATAAGACGCTGATCAAATGCTTTTATAATATGTGGCAGTATTTTTTTAACCTGTTGTATAAATTCAGTTTTACCTATATTCTGCAACAGAATTTTGATTCGTGCTTTGTATTTGTTGTCGCGCCGCCCAGCGAGATTGTAAACCGTGAGGATGGCCTCAAGATGAGGCAATAACTCTGCGACCGAGACACCCTCAAAGAGCAGCGTCCCCACTACCGGAGTCCTACCCAGACCGCCGCCAACATAAATATCGAAGACCGGGGCGGAATCGCCCGACACCAGTCTCAGTCCAATATCGTGGGCTTTAACCAGCGCTCGATCCTCTTGCCCAGCGCTAATCGCAATCTTGAATTTTCGTGGCAGGAACTGAAACTCGGGATGATCAGTCGACCATTGGCGGATCCACTCCGCGTAGGGCCGAGGGTCATCGACCTCATCCAACGCCGCACCAGCGAACTGATCCGTAGTGACGTTACGGATGGTGTTACCGCTGGTTTGAATCGCATGCATATCCAGTGCCGCAAGCGCCTCCAGGATATCGGGCGTATCCACCAGCTTCGGCCAGTTGAACTGAATATTTTGACGGGTGGTGAAGTGCCCGTAGCCCTTGTCCCAGCGCTCAGAAATGTGTGCCAGCCCGCGCATTTGCGCAGCAGAGAGCGTGCCGTAGGGTATGGCGACGCGCAGCATGTAGGCGTGTAACTGCAAATACACGCCATTCATTAGCCGCAGGGGCTTGAACTCATCCTCGGTTAACGCGCCCGTGAGCCGTCGGGATACCTGATCACGATACTGCGCGACCCGCTCCTGCAAGAAGGCCTTATCGAACTCACTGTACTGATACATCGGCCTCTCCCGTTAACGAGGGAAAAACATAATCACCCGGACCCTTTGCGCGGATGGCTTCTCGGTAATGGCGAGCGACCGTTTGTGTCGCCTGTAGCGCCACCCCCACCAGCTCAATCCCTATCACCTGCGCGGGGTCGTTCACTTTCACCGCCACCGCACTGGCCTCCTCCAGACTCTGGAATAGATGGGCGGATGCGAGTGCTTCTACCCATGCGTGATTTTCGTCTAGGTACAAGACATGCCCTGCCAACAGGCAATTGGCGCTCACCACAACAGGCGCTTCAAGCCGAACCAACTGCTGCGCCCCCAGACTGATGCTTCACAGCTACGTCGCTGAAGCCTTGCTTCGCCAGGGTGTCGGCAATGCCGACCAAGATGATCAACGGACCAATGAAACTCTGCTGGTCTAACTGCTCAGCGAACTGACCGAGGTCACTAACAAAGGCGCGCTGAGTGGGCAGCGAGACGCTCTCAATACAGGTTACAGGTAGGTGTCGATCCGCGCCGTGCATGAGCAGCCGGCCCTGCAGAAAAGTCGCGGTTTTACGCCCCATATAGACCGCCAGAGACTGCCCAGAGCGCACCAACTGTTGCCACTCGTGCTCAGCGAAGCCCTCAGCGTCGTGCGCGGTCAAAAAGGTGGTGCTGGAGTTCCTGTGCCGTCGAGTGAGAGATACCTGCAGCGTGGCTGCGGCTGCGGAAGCAGCCGTAATCCCGGGGACCACTTCGGTGGTTATTCCGGCGTTAGCCGCTGCCTCTAACTCCTCATCCAGCCTGCCAAACAAGCTGGGATCACCGCCCTTCAAGCGAACAACCAGGTAACCCGCGGTCGCTTCACGGACCAATTGGGCATTGATCTCTTGCTGGCTCACCGCCGGCCCAAATCCCTTCTTACCTACGCTAATAAATTTAGCTTCCCTGCGAGCCAGCTCCAGCACCTCACTGCCTACCAATCGGTCATACACCACCACATCAGCCTCGTGGATCAAGCGTCGCGCCTTCATTGTGAGCAATTCAGGGTCACCGGGGCCCGCCCCGACAAACGCGATTCGGCCTTGAGGGGGCGCGAACTGTTTATGCTGTGTAAGCAGTGACTGAAGGCTCAGCTCGAGCTCTCGCTCCGAAGCTTTGCCATGAGGCAGCTCCAACTTGAAGAAAGCCTTCCAGAACTGCCGGCGGGATCGACCGGGAATGAGCGTCTCGCTCACTCGCACTCGGAAAGATCGCGCAGCGCGCGCAAGACGACCCAGATGCAGGGGCAGCATGGCCTCGACATCCGCTTTGATCTGCCTCGCCAAGACAGGCGCCGTCCCTTCGGTACCAATCGCAACCACAACCGGGTCACGATCTACTATGGCGGGGGTGATGAAATCGCACTCATCGGGCTCATCCAGCACATTGACCCAAGCGCCCGCCTGTCTCGCCCATTCTGCAAGCTGCCTGTTAGCCGCTTCGTTTTCAGAAGCCGCGTAGACCAACCTCACGCCCCTGAGATCAGCCGGTCCGCAGGGTCGTGCGTGTAGCGTCAGTCGCCGCTGATCCGCCCACTCACGCATCGCCTCCGTGGGCGCCTCACTGAATAAGGTCACCGCAGCGGCGGTTTTAAGCACCGCACGGCATTTTGCCTCTGCCAGCTGACCCTCGCCCGCCACAATAATGCGGTGGCCTGTGGTGGCAACGAATATCGGTAGGTAGTCCATAGGCTGAGCACTTTACTCACCTTGGACCAAAACAAATAATATTCTTATATTCTGTTTATATAACCATTTATGAGGAATTTTATTCTCTTATTAGAGCTTTAATTAGGTTATATTTTTATTTTTAGCGATATTGAGTTGACGAGCATGGATTTCATCGACAAAACACTGATCAGCCTACTCCAACGCGACAGCACGCTGTCACTGGATGAACTCGCGAAGCGCACTGGCTCCACCAAAACGCCCATCTGGAACCGCATCAAAAAACTCAAGCAGCGCGGCATCATTCGTCAGGAGGTTACGCTTTGTGACCCCGAGGCTCTGGGGCTGAGCGCCTGCTTTTTTATTCTGGTTCAAACCAGCGAACACGACTCACAGTGGCAGCAGCGATTCTTGGATGCCGTGCGTTCGCGTCCCGAAGTGATGGAAGCGCACCGGCTGGCGGGTGAAGTCGATTACCTTCTGAAAGTGCGCGTCGCTGACGCCAAGGCCTACGACACGTTCTATCAAAGCCTGATTGCAGAAGTGAAAATATTCAAAGTGACCGCCCTGCTCTCCATGGAGGAAATCAAATACTCCACCGAACTTGCGCTACCTTAAAAAAAAGAGACAACGACACAAAGCAGGAAATGGAGCGGGAAACGAGGTTCGAACTCGCGACCTCAACCTTGGCAAGGTTGCGCTCTACCAACTGAGCTATTCCCGCACACCGTTGATTGTAGGCGTGCATCGCGCGACGTCAACCTTCTGGCGGGGATGCCTCCTCCTCAAGCGTCGCAAGGAACGCCCGAAAGTAAAGCGTCATTGACCACAGGGTCAGAACAACGGCCAACGCCAGCAAGAACAGCCCCAGCAATCGAATCTCCTCTACGGCCGGCCAGGAGGGATACCAGATCAAAATAGGGATCGCCGTCATCTGCACACCGGTCTTTACCTTGGCAATGCCACTGACGGCGACCGACGCCTGCTTACCCAACTGCGCCATCCACTCACGCAGAGCGCTGATCACAATCTCGCGGCCAATCACCACCATCCCTGCCAGCGTGATCAACACGTTGTCCATACGATGCATCAGTAAAATAAGCGCTACCGTCACCAGTAGCTTGTCGGCAACGGGGTCAAGAAACGCACCAAACTGGGACGTCTGCCCCATGCGCCGCGCCACCCAACCATCGAACCAATCTGTCACCGCTGCAACGATAAACACCACTGCCGCACCGACCGTCGAGATTGGTTGCGGTAGGTAGTAACAAACCACCATGAGCGGAATCGCCGCGATGCGCAGCCCCGTCAGTAAATTGGGTAAGTTCTGTGGCAAATCATTACTCCCGCTATCACACCCCAATTCTGACACAGCCGGTGAGCCGTGTGCGCCTAGTCATTCACGGTATGGAGATGGTCGTAGATTACGTTCGCGACCGCGGCGCTGATCCCCTTAATTTTAGAAAGCTCCTCGACACTCGCGTTTTCTATCGCTTTGGCACTGCCGAAATGGCGCAATAACTCGCGCCGGCGTTTGGCCCCCACTCCCGGAATATCCTCCAATAACGACTGTTTGCGCGCCTTCGCGCGCCGGCCCCGATGACCGCTGATGGCAAAGCGATGCGCCTCGTCGCGAATTTGCTGAATCAGATGCAGCCCGGGATGATCGCCACGTAAACGCATCTCTGCCCCCGAGTCCGCATCAATGAGGGTTTCAAAGCCTGCCTTGCGGGTGGTGCCCTTAGCGACTCCCACCACTTTGACGCTAGTGATGTCATAGGTCGCCAATACCTGACGGGCCTGGCTGACCTGACCTTTACCGCCATCGATAAATAATATGTCTGGAAGTCGCCCCTCACCGTTGGCAAGCCGCTTGTAACGTCGCTCCAACGCCTGCTGCATTGCCGCGTAGTCGTCTCCAGCCACGATATCCTCAATATTGAACTTACGGTAATCGGCCTTGCAGGCGCCATTGCCGTCGAACACGACACAGGAAGCGACCGTTGCCTCGCCGGAGCTGTGGCTGATATCAAAGCACTCCATTCGCGTTGGAATATTCTCCAGGTCGAGGGCACGGCGCAGCGACTCCAGCCTGCCTGCCATTGTTTGTTTTCCGGCAAGAAATGAACGCAGGTTATTTTGTGCGTTCTGCTCTGCCATTTGCAGCCAACGCGCCCGCGCATCACGAACCTTGTGCCGGACGTGCACCTTACGTCCCGCCTCTGCACCCAACGCATCCTCGAGCAATGCGCCATCAGACAGCGCATGGCTGGTCACGATCTCCTGTGGAATCTGCTGCTGGCCCGAGAGGTAGAACTGCGGCATAAACGCCTCGAGAATGGCTTCAGCGGACTCATCAAGACGAATCTGCGGATAATAGCTTCGGCTACCCAGCACCCGTGCCTCGCGCACAAAGAGTACCTGCACACACGCATGGCCATGCTCTGTGAAGACCGCCATGAGATCGAGATCCCCTCTCGTACCCTCTATGTTCTGCGTCGCCTGCACATTCTGAAGCTGTGTAATCTGGTCACGAATGTCTGCCGCCTTTTCATACTGCAGCTCTGCCGCCGCCAGTTCCATATCATCAGCTAGCCGCGTCATCAGGTCATGAGAGCGGCCGTTCAAAAACAGCACCGACTTATCGATCTGCTCCTGATAGTCCTCATCGGATACCAACCCCACGCAAGGGCCGGAGCAGCGCCCAATCTGATATTGCAGGCAGGGGCGCGACCGATTGCGAAAATAACTGTCGCGGCACTGTCTCACCTTGAAAACTTTTTGCATCAAGTGCAGGGTCGAGCGCACCGCGCCGGCACTCGGGTAAGGACCAAAGTAATCGCCCTTTCTTCTTTTCGTGCCGCGATGAAAGCTGAGTCGTGGCCAGCTGTCTTCGGTGGACAGATAAATGTAGGGATAGGACTTGTCGTCCTTGAGCAAAATATTATAAGGCGGCCGGTACTGCTTAATCAGATTATGCTCTAGGAGCAAGGCGTCACGCTCGGTCGTGGTCACCGTGACTTCAATATTGGCAATTCGCGTCACTAACGCCATCGTCTTGGCCGACAAGCCTGATGCCCGGAAGTAGCTTGTCACACGATTTTTCAGGTTTTTAGCTTTGCCCACGTACAGTAGCTCGCCGGTGGCATCAAACATCTGATAGACCCCCGGGCGAGAGGTCAGCTGTGCCAGGTACGATTCCGCATCAAAGTCCGTCATACCCAGACCGCTTAATCCGACCTTCCCATCACGCGCGGCTCGAGCTCAAGTGATACGCCATAGGCGTCCTCGACACTCCCTGAGATGGCCTCTGCCAGCGACAACCAAGGCAGCGCAGAGCTCGCACCACAGCCCTCCAGCACCAACGCATGATCGTTTGATACCCTGACTCCACCGCGCTCTTGTCCCCGCCAACCCAATTGATCGATCAGCCAGGCTGCCGAGACCTTCATGCCCGCATCAGGCCCTGGGTACACGGGCACTTCCGGAAAGTTTTGGCGCAAAATGTCGACATCGTGCTGCGAAATGACGGGATTTTTAAAGAAACTGCCGACATTGGGAGTAATCACAGGATCGGGCAACCGCTCCCGACGAATGGCGATCACCGATGCCAGTACCGCGTCATGAGTCAGCTCAGCCTCACTCAGACGCGCCCTCAGAGTGGGGTAGTTCGCCTCTACTGGCGCGCCACGATCCAATGCAAAATCCACCGCTGTAATGATCCAGCCCTCGCCCTGTGGGTGCTTGAACACACTGTCACGATAGCGAAATTCACACTGTTGAGGGGGCAAGACCGCACTCTCCCCTGTCTCGCGATGCATCGCATGGACTGCCTGAATACACTGGGCAACCTCAACACCATAGGCCCCGATATTCTGTATCGGTGCCGCACCGACCGAGCCGGGGATCAGGGCAAGGTTGGCCAAACCATGAAACCCACGGTGGTGGCACCACAATACCCACTCATGCCAGTTCTCACCGGCGCCTGCTCTGACAATCACGTGACGACCATCGTCAGAGAGGACCTCCCTCCCCATGATGTTCATCAGAACCGTCGTGCCAGGCAAGGTCTCGTGGAGAATGACATTGCTGCCGCCCCCCAGCACATTGATGGGTACTGCGGTGGCAGGCTGCACCAGCTCGGCCCGCAATTGTTCCTGCGACGTTACGGTCACGAGACGCTGCGCGGTGGCTGCCAGCTGCAGTGTATTCAGAGCGGTCAAGTCGGCGGTCGCGGTCACCGCATCAGCTCCCGCCGCTCAGTAAGTCCTGAACAGCAGCAAGATCGTCTTCCGTATCGACCCCCGCCGGCACGGGCTCCGGGGCCAGCTCAATCTGAATATGCGCGTCATGCGCCAATGCGCGGAGCTGTTCCAGTGACTCACTTTGCTCCGCCACCGCAGGAGGCCACCCGACAAACCGCTTCAGAAACCCGGCTCGATAGGCGTAAAGGCCGATGTGTCGAAACAGGCGAGCAGGCTCAGCCGCATCGCGATGCGCAGGAATGACCGCGCGCGAGAAATACAACGCTCGACCGCTGTCACTCGCCACCACCTTCACAACAGACTCTTTTGCCGCCTCTATTAAATCCACTGGCTCCATCAAAGTCGCCATGTCAGCACCGACCGCCTCGTTAAGCATAGTGGCCACGCGTTGAATGTTGACCACCGGCATCAAGGGCTCGTCACCCTGAAGATTGACCACCACCGCGTCGTCCGCGAGTGATAGTTGATCGACCACCTCGGCGAGCCGGTCGGTACCCGAGGCATGGTCACTCCGTGTCATGGCCACCTTGGCGCCACGCGCCGTCATCTCGTCAGCAATCCGATCATCATCGGTGGCGATCACGACCTGCCGCGCCCCAGCCTGCATTGCCCGCTCCCACACCCAGGCCACCATGGGCTTCCCGGCGATCGTTCGCAACGCCTTGCCGGGCAACCGGGTAGAACCAAAACGGGCAGGAATAATAATGTCGAACATCGCTTTCTCAGCAGTCTATCTGTGCGGGCGCGGGCAAAAGCCCCTCCAGTCTTGCCAGCAATGATGCCGGCAAGGCCACCTCAATTTCTACTGCCCATACCCGCGGGTCAGTTTCGCGGGGCAACTTCACTGCGTCTTTGGCCGTCACCAGTATCACCGGCTCGACGCAGGACTCCAGGTGCACCGCGGTAATCGCCTCATGATCGGCCAACGCTACCGTGCGTAAACCAAGGCCTTGCTCAGCCAGCATAGTGAAAAATTGGCCTGGCTGGCCCAGCCCGGTTAGCGCTACGACGGCCTGCTGATGCCAATCTGCCACACAATCTTGCCACGGCACGGCCCGACCCGTCGCAAGATGAGTGGCAACGGTGGGTTGGTAGAAAAACCCCCGACCGGGATCATCGCTGTTGCGCTCCAGCACCCAATCGACGCTAGCAAGGCGACTGCCGGGTTCACGCAGAGGCCCTGCTGGCAACAGGCGGCCATTGCCCAGCCCTCTCTCTGCGTCGAGTACTACGATCTCCACATCGCGCGGCATGCCATAGTGCTGCAGTCCGTCATCGGAGAGCACCACATCAACCTGCCCGCCCTGAGCGAGGGTGTTAAGCGCCATTTTGCGATCGCGACCCACCAACACAGGGACCTTCAGATCGCGCCTGATCAACGCCGGCTCATCGCCCACCATCGCCGCTGAATCGGTCTCAGCCACCCAATGGAGCTCAGTCGGCCGCCGCCCTTTGTAACCGCGACTGACCACACCCACGCGATAGCCCCGCCCCATAAGCCATTTACCCAGTGCAATCAGCACCGGCGTCTTGCCCGTACCACCAGCGGTCAATCCGCCGACGACAATAACGCTCATCCCAGATGGGGTACCCCCCTTGGCGGGCGCCTGTCTGCGTCGACGTCCCACGACCCACCGAACGGGCCAACTCAAGGGCAGCAGAACCCAAGACAGTACGCTGCCCCGATACCAGATGTGATTCACCAGGCGTTCCAGCGTGCCGCGCAGCAGGGTCATGAGCCGGCAAATCTCTGCTGATAGAGGTTGGCATACAGACCCCCTTCTGCAACGAGCTCTGTATGACTACCCGTAGCAACAATGCGACCTTCGTCCATCACCACAATCATGTCAGCGCGCTCAACGGTTGACAGCCTATGTGCAATCACCAGCGTCGTACGTCCGGTCGAAATAGACTCCAGCGACGCTTGAATAGCCGCCTCAGACTCATTGTCCAAGGCCGACGTCGCCTCGTCGAGCACTAGAATCGGCGCATCCTTCAATACTGCGCGCGCAATGGCGAGACGCTGTTTTTGGCCGCCAGACAGGCCACTGCCCCCATCGCCGAGGGTGGCATCCAATCCATTCGGCAGCGCTTCTACAAACGACCAGGCTTGAGCCGTTTCCAGCGCCTGGCGCAGCGCAACATCATCGGCGTGATCAAGCTGCCCAAACGCCACATTGGCGCGAACCGTATCGCTAAACAGCACCACG
>Ga0315316_10000518_pt1 | contig 25641 bp, 19 predicted proteins | sample M160m3416metaG_FD_203702 | JGI IMG/M metagenome (GOLD analysis project Ga0315316, IMG submission 203702) | Ammonia-oxidizing marine archaeal communities from Monterey Bay, California, United States - M1 60m 3416 | ecosystem: Environmental > Aquatic > Marine > Intertidal zone | place: USA... | reverse complement strand
AATCAAACCCGCAGCGTCCAAGGACACGAGCAGCTCGGCAGCGAATCAGAATGTCACGCGTGTTGTCCTCAATGATTGTTGTGGCCGCGAGCATCACGATGGCTCGTTTCTGGCCGACAAGTTCACGGGGGGTGTCGATCTCGTCCAGTGCAGACAGCAGAGTGTTTTGGTAGGCAACCGCGGTAAAAGGCCGTTGCAGTTCTGAGATCAATGTATTCGCCAGCGTGATTTGAACCAGGGGCGTCACATCCGCCTTCTGAAGAAATTTCTTGCAGACGTTTGCTGCTCGGGTTTTGACGACGTCGGGTTGTGCGACGTCACTCAGCACCTTCACCAGAATGTCATCCATCTGATCGTACATGATGATGCCGCGGTTGCTCCTGGCCGGAGCAACGCCAAAATCAAGCAGAAGTTCCAGTGCTGCGGAACGAGAATAGAGATTGTTCTCTAACAGTTCATTGAAGAACGGCAGCAACTCACCACACAACAGTTCTCGATAACGTTGTTTGTCGCCGGCATTCAGGATCTGTGCGCCAGCACTGCTGAGGTCACGCAACAGGTTCTTGAATGAAGCTTCAAACAGACCCGGATCCTTCTGAATAGTCGGATCAGACAGCGAATATGCCCTGTACTTAAGACATGTCTGAAGAATCTCCAGTTCCCTGGCATTACCGCGACGCACTCCGGTTCTCAGCAGACCCCGATAGGCGCGATTCTCAGAACCAAAACCTGCCACAATTTCCGGAGTAAGCAGTGACTTCTGCAGGCGTCGCAGATCGCGAACAAGCTTCTGTTGTTCTAGCAGGTATGCTGTTGCGGGGTTGTTGTTGGCGACCGACGCTGCCCCGGCCTGATTCGGCGGGTCGCCCCCTTCGGTGTCCGCCGATTCCTGAGTCGCTAACGCGTCGGCGGCAACTGCCAGCAAGAGGCAGAAGGTAGCTAAAATGGTCAACCAGTTTCTGAACACCTGGCTCTTGTCAGTAACTTCCACCGGCATAGATTCCACCACATCTGTGAGACGTCGAGTCTCGACGATCTGCCTGTCGTCCCATTCCTCGCGATTTGTGGAACGAAAACGAACGAACAATCAACGAACCCTGCATTCTTGCAGTTTTTCTGCAGACAAACCAATACGAGTGCAGGAGGTGCTAATAAGTTGGAGACGAAAAGAGTCTTTTCCCACCCCAATGACGCATTTTGCCTGTGTTTCTTAGCGCCTGAAGGAAACAGACCCCTCCTTCGAACGTGAACTCGAACAAGCCGTCCAAGACGGTTCCACTGTAGACTGAGGACAGGGCCCCACTCGGAAGTGTTTAGAATGACAGGTCAAACGAACGACGTCCAGAATGAGACAGAGAACGTCACGAGAAAACGAAGGGTTTTTGACAGGGATTAAGACGGGTCATTGAAGTCCGCATATTCGACACAAAACGCGTCATAAAACACGGCATCAGCGTACCAACAAGAATTCCCAAATGCCACGAAGCTATTTCATAGGTCTACGTATCCGGCCATCATTCCCCGTGTTTCGGCTATTTGCAGCAAAAAATCAATAAAAACGGTCCCACGCGGACGTGATTCGCACACAGAAACCAAGCACCTGTTTGACTGCGGACTGCTGTCGAGCGTGCCGAATCGCTAATCCGTCCATTTGCCCGTCAGTCATTGCGGTTGTCGCCGGTGTTAGCTGTAATTGGGTCGAATGCAGACGGATGCCGTCCTTTTTGCGAATCGCGACCGTCGACCACGCTATTCCGTCCAAATGCGGCGGAGCAGCCGGCCCGAGGTGCCCTGTGACGCTGGCAGCAATCGTCGCTTGAGGCGTTTCCGCAAGGACCCCCTCCGCCATCCGTTCGCTGACGATCCGGCTGACGGGACCCGGATCTCGCAACAGCTTTTCGCTGACACCCAACCACGTATGCTTTGTCATGACCTGATACACCACCGCCGAGCCCGCCATGACGCCTGAGACCCCCGGAACTCGCCCCATTGTGGCTGACAATAATCCGGCCGTGCAGCTTTCGGCAAAGACGATGTTCTGACCGGAGTCGGTCAGTAGGCGGACAAGTTCGAACGCACTACCATCCAGCGAAACCGTGCCGTTATCCATTAAGTTTTCCTTCCCTTATGAACGGGCAGTGCACAGCAGCAGGCCGAAGCTCTGGCGCGCCCGACGCGACACAGGCTTTTCGCCGTGGAAACCGGGTCTACAAAGAACTGTGCCGCTATCGACATTCATTGACACCAGGCCCTGAGACCGCCCCCGTTCCAGAATAACGTGAATCAAACGCCTTTCAACAAGTCGGAATGTCTGTCCCCTGTTGATCAGGACTCGCTTGTTCTCCACGAAAGAGCGGGCACAGTACGTCACCTGAAAGTTCTGACGGGGGTTGCCATCTTATCGGGATCGTTCAACCCGCTGCACCACGGGCACCGTCAACTTCAACAGGTTGCCGCAGAGGAGCTGGAATCGCAGGTCATTTTCGAGTTATCTGTCACGATTGCTGATAAACAGACACTGTCAGAGTCCGATCTGCAGACACGCCTTGGCCAGTTCGACGGTCACGATGTGGCCGTGACCCAATGTACATTGTTCGCGGAAAAAGCGAAGCTGTTCCCTGGCTGCTGTTTTGTCGTAGGTTTCGACACGGCCGCCAGAATCCTTGATGCCCGATTCTACCAACGCGACCGAACGCAGCTTCATAACGCTCTGCAGGCACTGACTGACAGCGGAAATCGCTTTTTTGTAGGTGGCCGACTTTCCAGAGATGCGTCGCAGTTCTGCAGCGTTAACGAGCTGACGATACCGGCGGAGTTTCGTCACTTATTCTCAGGAGTCTCGGAACGGCGATTTCGAGAAGATATTTCGTCATCGGACCTGCGGCAATGAGTCCTCGGATTTAGAATTGTTCATTCACACGACTTTGATATCAACCTGACTCCCATGGGATCGTCCCCGTATGCCACAGATGCACCGATTCGCAATGTCACTTCTGGTCTGCACGCTCACGACCTGTAACTGTTACTCGCCGACAGCCAGTGGGAATGATCAGCCAGGCGTTGTTGGCGTGGAGTTCATTTACGAAGACGCTCCGTTCAAAGAATGCCATGCGTCCACGATAGAAGAAACTCCGGACGGCCTTATTGCTGCGTGGTTCGGTGGTACACGTGAAAAACATCCTGACGTCGGCATCTGGGTAGCTCGTCACAACAACAATGGCTGGGCGAAGCCTGTCGAAGTGGCGAATGGCATCCAGTACACGTTGACAGATGGCACAGTCGTTCGTCATCCCACGTGGAACCCGGTCCTGTTTCAGTATCCGGCCGGCCCTCTGATGCTGTTCTACAAATGCGGGCCGACTCCCAGCACATGGTGGGGCATGTTGACCCGGTCAGAGGATCACGGAAAGACCTGGAGCGTCCCGCGCCGGCTGCCGGAACACATCGATGGCCCTGTTCGCAACAAACCCATCCTGATGCCCGACGGTACACTACTGTGTGGCAGCAGCACGGAATTCGATGGCTGGAGGCTGCATTTTGAGCATACCTCCGATCAGGGTCTCACATGGGCCCGGACACCAGCCGTCAATGACGGAAAAACATTCGGCGCCATCCAGCCGACACTACTGCCTAAACACGGCCACATTCAGGCCCTGAACCGTAACAAGGACGGCAACGGAAAGATTCTGTCAACGACCTCTCGAGACAATGGCTCCACGTGGTCAGAACTCGTGGAAACTGACCTGCCAAACCCCAATTCCGGAATTGACGCCGTCACTTTGAAAGACGGTCGATTCCTGCTGGTCTACAACCACACCATCCGTTCCGGTGATTCTCCACGCAGCCGGGAAATGATCAATGTTGCAGTCAGCGACAACGGTGTTTCGTGGAAAGCCGCGCTGACGCTGGAAAACGAAGGCCGGTCAGAGTTTTCCTATCCGGCCGTCATTCAGACATCGGATGGCCTGGTCCATACTACGTATACCTGGAAGCGTCGTCGCGTTCGCCACGTCACCATTGATCCGTCAGAACTTCAGTTGACAGAAATCGTTGACGGAAAATGGGCTGCGAAGTAATGACGACCGGTGCTGCCGGCTTCGAATTCAACGATGGAAAACACGCTGTCCACCACATACGAAGACGCTGTTCGCTGGATCTACGATCGTATTGACTACGAGCGCGTTCGTCCCAGGCGACAGTCCGGCCACTTTCGCCTTGAGCGGGTGGAACGACTGCTTGCCCTGATTGGTTCACCACAGCAGCGAATTCGAAGCATTCACATTGCCGGCACCAAAGGGAAGGGGTCGACCGCCGCCATGGTCGATGCCATGCTGACAGCCTCGGGGATTCGTAGTGGCCTGTTCACTTCACCGCACATTCATCTGTTCGAAGAACGGATGCGCGTCGCCGGTCGTATGCCGGCCCCCGATGAACTGACGTCAATGGTGCGTTGCCTGCAGGACATACTGCAGGATGCGGATGCCGATCTGATCAAGGATGGCGTGACCTATTTTGAAGTGGCGACACTGCTGACCTGGATGTATTTCGACAGAAACGACGTCTCGCTCGCAGTGCTGGAGACCGGTCTGGGTGGCCGACTCGACTGCACCACAATCTGCCGGCCTGTCGCCACGGTCATTACCAGCATCGGACTCGACCACACTCACATTCTGGGTCACACGATTGAAGCCATCGCCGGCGAAAAAGCAGGTATCATCAAGCTCGGTGTGCCCGTGTTTTCGTGGGTTCAGCAACCTGAAGCCGTGCGCGTGGTCACAGAACGGTCAGCGGCGTTAGAGTGCGAATTGTTCCTGGGCGACTGCGATATATTCGAACGCGTTCAGCAAATGGTTGCCACTGATGTCGGTAAGCAGCAATGCACCGACGATTCCGGACGACCGTGTCAGCGATTCGACGTAACAACCCCCCTCGCGAATTACACAGATCTGATGCTGCCCCTGCTGGGCGAACACCAGCGTCGCAATGCCGCGCTGGCCGTCGCTGTGCTGGATCTTCTGTCGCAGCAGGATCAGCGTGTCACTGCCGACTCAATGGCGGAGGGACTGGCATCACTGTCATGGCCCCTGCGATTTGAAGTCGTTTCGACAGCGCCGCTCATCGTACTGGACGCCGCGCACAATCCCGATTCGATCGAAGCATGTCTGCACACACTTAACAGCCAGGCCTGGCCGGCAGAATGTCGGACCCTGATCTTCGCTGTCAGCCGCGACAAAGATGCCGATCAGATGCTGCAACTGGTTCGTCCGCACTTTAAGACGATCATCCTGACCCGATTCGAGACGAATCCGCGATCATATTCGCCGCAGGAACTGGCAGACTTGCTGGCCGCCGGTCAGTCCCCTGAGACCGCAGACACGGTCACAGTCGTGACCGCCGAGACGCCGGCTGAGGCTTTGTCTCTGGCCCGAAAAACAACTGGCCACGACGGACCCATCTGTGGCACCGGCTCAATTTTTCTGGCCGCCGAACTGCGAAACCTGCTGCGTCAGTCAGACGGAACAAACTGAACGCGTTGATCATTCCGTCAGCGAAGGCAGTCCAGTTCTCGGACAATACTTCAACAGACCACAGTCGGCACATTGAGGGCGACGAGCGATGCATGTTTTCCGACCGTGGTAGATGATGCGGTGCGAGTACTCAATCCATTCCTTCTTTGGCAGAATCTGAATCAGATCGCGTTCGATGATTTCAGGGTTCTGAGATTCTGTCAGGCCCAGCAGATTTGAAATCCGGCGGACGTGAGTGTCTACCACCACTCCCGAAGGAATCCCGTACCACGTACCCAGCACAACACTCGCGGTTTTCCGACCAACGCCCGGAAGACTCACCATCTGTTCGATGTCCAGTGGGATCTCACCATCAAAATCGTCCACCAGCATGGCTGCCATCGCCCGGATGTTGGCGGCCTTGTTGCGGAAGAATCCAAGCGGCCTGACAATTTTTTCCACGGCCACCTGTGTTGATTTTTTCAGTGCTGCGGCATCCGGATACTTCCTGAACAGCGCCGGTGTCGCCATGTTAACGCGTTCGTCCGTACATTGAGCCGACAGAATCGTGGCCACCAGCAGTTGAAACGCCGACTCATGATGTAGTGCGCATTCGGCGACCGGGAACAGTTTCTTCAGCCGACGAATCACCGATCTGGCTCGGTTCTTTCGCTCAGAAAGCAAGTCATCCTCTGACTTGTTCGCGAGGGTCGTCTTCTTCTTCTTTGCCATCTGCCAACCACATGATGAATGGAGTATTACCGTTTAAGGTCAGCGGATGATAGATTGCACTTCTGTTACTTCCCACTGTACCGGCTTCTTCCTGCAGGTCTGCTCAACCATCAACGCGGGAGCCACTGGACACGACAAGACAGACAATGTCGCTTAACCCCCACGACCCTCGCATCACCACTGGAATCCGCCTGTTCAACGAACGCGATTTCTTTCCGTGCCATGATGTATTCGAGGATTTATGGAGCGAACTGGTCGGTCCGGAAAAACCTTTCTTTCAGGGCCTGATCCATGCAGCCATCTGTCTGTATCACTTTGAGGGCGACAACCTGGGTGGCGCCCGCAAAATGTACAGAAGCTTTGTGCTGTATGTATCGGATTTCGCCCCTGTGTTCTGCGACATCGACGTCGAAAAACTGCTGGTCGACATGGAACACTGTTTTGAAGAACTGCTGGCTGTGTCGGGCGGATATCCTCACGGATTGCAGCTGAATCCGAACCGTATCCCCGTCATCACGCTGCGTTGCTGATCATCGGTCAGGACAGTTCGCGGGCCACCACCACGATATGCTGACCCTTGGGAACAGGAGCCACCCATGCCTGTGCCAGCACTACGCCGTCGATCGCGGCGATGCAGGGCCAGGGCTCCAGATCAATGCGGTCAAAGTCGTGCAACAGACCCACTGTATCCCCGGATTTGACAAGGGTCCCGCATTCGACCAGAGGCTCATAGTGCCCGGCAAATGGCGCGACGGTGAAACAGTCGCGGTCCACCATGGCCACTTTCCGTTGCGTGCCCGCTTTGTGGTGAGCAATCGGTTCGATTTTTCCGTGCAGCAAATCGTTGTTGATGGCCGCCGCCAGAACACCCTGTCGACCGTAGCGCACTCCTTCCGGATTTACCGCCTTGCCCCACCCTAATTCGGTGCCAACGGTGATTTTACCAAGGCGTTCGGCTTCGCTGGGCAGCAAACCGGGCGTGACATTCTGGTAGACCATCAGGCTCGGCGTGCCGAACCAGCGAGCCGTCTGTTCGATGCGGTCACCCAGTTCCGGGTCGTCCACGGGATGAAAGCTTGCGCAAATCGAGAACCGAGCCACTTCGCCCCCGGAATGCAGATCCAGAACAATGTGAACCCGCGGCCAAATGTACTCGCGAACGAAGGCAGCGATGCGGTGAGTGATCCCGGCCAAAGCCGGCGTCGTCCCGGCACCATCGACGAAGGCACGATTCAGGTTCACTCCGTCATCGTGTTGACTTTCGCGGGTTCCTGATAAGAATGCAGCGGGGTTTAACACCGGGATCAGAATGATGCGGCCGCGCACGTCGCTGATATCTATTTCCTGCAGCAGGTGCTTCAGAACCACCGGGCCTTCATATTCGTTTCCATGATTGGAACCGAACGAAACCAGCCCGATGCCGTCGCTGGCTTCCGGTCCAACAAAAACAGTGAGCGGTATCAGGTGATCGCCCCAGATGCTGTCGTGTTCCAGTGCCAGCCAATAGTCTCGGCGGCCGGGTGAATCCAGATCCAGGTCTTCCGGGCGAACAGTCTTGCGTTCCATGGTGTTGTCGTCCTTTGCTAATAAGAAGTAAGAAGTCCTGCCGAGTCGGGATTGGACGCACCTACCGCGTGTCACGTCCGCCTGTGGCCGCAAAGAACGATTCTCAGCAGCAGTTTCGTTGCTCCCTCGAGCCAGTATCGATCAGGACAATGGGCAAATTGCTTTAGCGAAACTCGATGCGATCCGGACAGAACTGCTGGAGTCGATCGTCATCGATGTCAATTCCAAGGCCTGGAGCCTGAGGAATGGGCAGACAGCCGTCATCGTCGAGCTGGAACGGTTTCGTCGGGAGCTCGTCGATGTAGGCACACGGTGTCAGATATTCGACGTAGGTTGCGTTGGGCACAAATGCTGAGATCTGCAGGTCAGCAGCAAGGCCGACTGCTGTGTTCCAACCATGAGGCACAACCTGAACGTTGTGGTCCTGCGCCATCTGGGCAATTCTGCGAAACTCGCTCAGCCCGCCGCACTTCGTCACGTCCGGCTGAATGATGTCCAGGGCTCGCCCCTTCAGCCACGGAGCAAACGACTGCCGCCGCGTAAGTACTTCTCCGCCGGAAATCGGGACCGGCGAGGTTCGAGTGAGTTCCACAAAACCTTCAATATCGTCCGGCGGCAGCGCTTCTTCGAACCAGACAATGTTGTAGTCGGCAAGCATAGAGGCAGTATTGCGAGCCCAGTTTGAACCGTGCGGCCAGAACTGTTCACTGCCGCCTGCGTCCACCATCAGATCAATGTCGTCACCAACTGCCTGTCGAGCCGTCCTGACAAGCAATTCATCAAATGCCCGGTCCCGACGCCCAAACGGCCGCCAGCCCATTTTGATGGCCCGAAACCCCCGACCGACCACACTTTCCAGGTTTCGCGTCAGCGCATCAGGTTCATCAAACAGAATAGAACCATATGGTTTGATACGGTCACGATAATTGCCGCCCAGTAAACGCGACACAGGCTGCCCGCAGGCTTTGCCCATAATATCCCACAACGCGATGTCGATACCGCTGATCGCATGAGTCACAGCACCGCCGCGGCCCTGCCAAAACGTGGACTGGTGCAGCTTCTCGGCAACTCGTTCCGGTTCCAGGGCCGCCTCATTCTTCAGCAGCGGCCACAACAACTGAACCGCGCCTGCGACCAGCTTTCCGGACGTAAAACTGCTGCCGTACCCGATGATGTCGGCATCAGTGTGAACGACGACAAGCGTGTGCAGATCTTCCTGTGGTTCATGACCCTGCGGCCAGCCACCGTCAACTGTGCCGCCGATCAGAGGACAAACATCGATGCCGGTTATGATCACTGGTTCTTTGCTCCCGTGTTATGAAAAAACTCGCACGATAATCAGCCCGAGAATTCCGGCAAATGTCGCATAGTACAGAAAGACCGGCAGCGTTCGACGGATGATCTGCCCTTCACGACCGACCAGCCCCACCACGGCGGATGCAGCCACGACATTGTGCACGCAGATCGTGTTTCCGGCGGCTCCGCCAACGGCCTGCAAAGCCACAATCCAAAACGGATCACTGCCGATCTGCTGGCCCACACCGAACTGAAACATCGACAGCATCATGTTACTGATCGTGTTGCTGCCCGCCACGAAAGCTCCAAGACCACCTGCAAACGGCGCCAGCAGCGGCCAGGCGCCTCCGGCAAACGCAGCCATCTGTTCGGCCAGCACAATCGGCATTGCGGACAGACCTGCGGCACCGCCGCTTGAACCTAGAAAAATTTGTACCATCGGCACCGTGAATATCAGAGCCACGGAGGCCTTTGCCGTGGTGCGAAATGAGTCTGTGACGGCGATCCGATAGCGTTTTACAGACATGCCGTGCAGCACAAAGGTGAGACCGGATACCAGTAGAAAGATTGTTCCCGGTAAGGCAAGAGGAGTGTGTTTCAGGTCCGCCGAACTTCCGAACAGGTCTGTCACGGCAAATGTTACACCGGGATGATTGACCCAGGCCTTCACCGGCAGCTGAGGCAGCCGGAAGGCGACCAGTAACACGGCCAGCATCAAATACGGCAACCACGATCGAAACAGACTCAGTGGCGCGCCATCATTCTCATTCTCATTCTCAGTGACGCCGGGCTTCTCGACCGCCGTCTCTGCTGATACTGATACCTCCACGGCAGGTTGCCACTCAGCGGACCACTCTTCTTTTTCAGGGAATTGCCATGGCTCACCTGCCGGAATCAGCAAACCACGGCGTGCAACAGATGCTACGACAACAAGGCCCACCATGCCCCCGAACAACGAAGGAAATTCCGGCCCCAGCAGGATCGCCGTGGCGACAGACGGGATAGTCATTGCGAATGCAGCAAAAACGGCGAACTTCCAGCAGCCAAGGCCGTCCCGCAACGACCTGTTGCTCCCAAAGAATCGAGTCAGCAGACACACTAGAATGAGCGGAACGAATGTCCCGACAACCAGATGGAGAGCTGCGACGCGAACGCCGATAGAATGCAACAATGCCGTCGCAGCGACGTTTTCGTCCGCAATGAGCTTCCACGAAACGGCGGCTGACTGTACGGCCGAATCAACACCAAACCCGGCGGCAACATCCAGTCCATTTCCGACACCAACAAGAATCGGCGTGCCCAGCGCTCCGAAGGAAACAGGCGTGCTTTGAATCACGATACCGCACACCACGGCGGCCAGTGGAGGAAATCCCAGTGCGACCAAAAGAGGTACGGCAACTGCGGCCGGCGTTCCGAATCCCGCAGCGCCTTCAATGAACGAACCGAACAACCACGCGACGATAATAGCCTGCACTCGGCGATCCGGCGATATCTGGCGAAAACCGTTTCTGATCACACTGATCGCGCCACTTTGCTGAAGAGTATTCAACAGCAGAATGGCTCCGAAGATAATGTACAGCAGATCGAACGCGATCAGACTGCCCTTGATTCCAAATGCCAGCACCTGCCGACCCGGAACCTGCCACATAAACAGTGCCAGTACTACGGCAGTTACGAGCGACAACGGCATCGCCCGACTTGCGGGCCACCGCAATCCGACAAGAAAGACGGCAACGACAAGAATCGGCAACGAGGCAAGAAAAGCGTAAAACATGCGTAATCGTCAGTAACAGAGTCTTTTTGAAGGTTGGCGATCGGTTTTGCACGCCTCTTTTCAGCGATCAGGGAAAGCAGGACGGCACAATTCGAGCCGCCCCCATTTCACTTGCAGCCACTCAGACGGAAGGTCGGTACATGTGACCGAAAAGCGAGGCGGATGTCGAACGACTTCGCACAGGAACGTGCCAGCTTTGAGATTCGTCGAGTGCCATAGTTTTCGACGCTTGAGCAAACGATCCGATTTGTGTCCACTGCGGGCCATCGGCTGACGCGAATCGTTGCTCCACACAACATGTTCCTCACTTGAGGTTCGCTGCAGCGATACTCATACAATACACCGACATCATGGTCATCCGTCTATTCGGGAATCAGATGAACGAAGAACCGAAAAACCTGATCCGTCATCTGTCAAAGATTCAGCGCCGAGTGCTTGGTGTGCTGATGGAGAAGGCCTTTACGACACCAGAACAGTATCCACTGACGCTCAAGGCGGCCACAACCGCATGCAATCAGAAAAGCAACCGCAGTCCTGTCGTGGGGTATAGTGAATCGCAGGTTCAGGACGCTTTAGATGCCATGCGCGAAGACCTGCTGGTGGCGGAAGTGTTCCCGGGCGGCGGCCGTACGCCACGATATCGCCACTACGCACGTCACAAATTTGACTTCACCGAAGCCCAGTTTGGCATTATGGCCGAACTTCTGCTGCGAGGCCGGCAACAGCCTGGCGAGCTTCGAACCCGCGCGAGCCGCATGGTGCGTGTCGCCGGCATTGGCCAGTTACGTGATGAACTGGTCGGCCTGCGTGATATGGGATACCTTCAGGCCACTGGTCCGCTGGACCGACGAGGCGTGGAAGTCGACCATACGTTCTACCTGCCCAATGAGGACATGCAGATTGGTGCGGCACCCGTGTCGGCAGAGCCCGTCAGCCGGGGCGATGCAGATGGCGGTGTTCCGCAGTCCTCTGCGTCCGGGGCGGCGCTACGCTCAGACACTGCTGCCGTTTCTGAAGAAATGCTCGAACAACTTCGCTCAACAACTAAAGAACAGTCTGAGCTGATACAAAGTCTGGGAGCCAGCATGGCGGACCTGGAGGACCGCCTGCGGCGGCTGGAACAAGATCTGGGTGTTTAGCCAGCAGCCTGTTGCTGCAGCGCATTCCGGTTATCCATACCCTTCTTCAAACAGATCGTCGATATCAGAAGTCGGCCCCTGCGATCCCGTCAGGTAGGCAGTCATGTCGAAGATTGTTTCGGCACTGCTAATCACGGTTGCTCCCATGAATGAGTGCCGGACGGCAAAATCGAAGTCGGTTTCACCATCCGCGAGGCCGAATTCGAACAGGAAACTCCCGTCGCTGGCGGTAACTTCTCCCACTTCATTCCACTCATTTTCTCCTGCAACTCGATACAGCACATCAATGGTCCCGATGCTGCTTGTCATATCAACGGCGCCACTAAGCTGGCTATTTGCACCTTGAACCCAGTCGAATTCTGTGGCCAGAACCGCAAGGCCGGCCACATTCAAAGTGACGGAATTACTCATCTCCGTGCCGCCCGAAAATGGATCCGGACTTTCCACAATCTGCAGAGTCACATTCTGACTCGTATTTGGGGCTATATACGCCGTCAGGTCGATCAGCAGAGGGTCTCCTTCTGCCGCCTGCATACTGAATTCTTTGTTTCCGTCTCCATCGACATCCACGTTCACAGTCAGGTCACCTCCGTGGTCTGATGCCACATCCGTGAGAATATATGCGTCGCTGGCGATCGGGTTGACCAGTTGCGGACCGGTCAGCAGTAATCGTACTTCAAGAGAATCGCAGAACCCAACGGCTTCCGACTGAAGCCTTCGACGTCTGGGTTGCTTCAGGCTGTTGACAAATCCGAACTTAAGAGGGGCAACAATTGATTTGAGCATAGTTCCGGCTCTTGCTGGTATAGATTTCTCGGTGGGACTCACTGACGGAATCGCAACAGCAATGCAAACCCGGACCCCTTATACGGAAAATATCAGAGGAAATCTCAATCGGGACTTTGTTGAGCCCCCAACTCATTTGGACAGGGCCACTTACGTCGGCCAGGCACCCCGGCAGTAAAGTCATTCTTCAGCGGCGTTTGGTAAGTTCCGCGCGCTTCGTGAAATTGACACTGAATCCGACGTGACGTCACCTAAAGTCAACAGCCAGAGCATAACGTCGGTGGCGGCGAACAAAGCCTCTGGGGCACAACACGTGACGATTGCCTATGCACCGTACGAACATCGGAACCGATTCCGGCGGCAGGCTGCCGTGCACAGACTGCGTATTTTCGCACCTGCCGTTGCATACCGTGCTGTGATGGCTCGCGAATCCGTTCACAATAGCGGCGGCGCATGAGGCGCGACATCAGTCACAAAACGCTATGCTGCTGGTGCCGCATGGACTCGCATTTAGTGAAATGCGAACACGACAAGTCAGGGAAGTAATTCCGTCTATCGGCGAGTAAGTCATCAATCGACACCACGGCCGGATGGCCGAGCCCCGACATTCTGACCCAATATGGACTCTCTACTTTCTGTCATCCGCAAGCATTGGGGCTACGATTCATTTCGGCCGTTGCAGCGTGAAGCTATGACCGCCGCCATGGAGTCGCAGGACTCTTTGACAGTACTGCCGACGGGAGGAGGAAAGTCGTTGTGCTATCAGGCTCCCGCGGTGCACCGGGACGGAATGGCGGTTGTTGTCAGCCCGCTGATCGCGTTAATGAAGGACCAGGTGGACGCACTGTCAGAATGTGGTGTACCTGCAGCGTATGTAAACAGCAGCCTGACGGCTCAGGAGCGGATGGAGGTTGCCGGGCGAGTACGACGTGGTGAGCTGAAAATGCTGTTCGCTGCTCCGGAGCGACTAGTCCAGCAGCGAACAATTGAATTTCTGGCGGATGTGGAATTGAGCTTCATCGCCATTGACGAAGCTCACTGTATCAGTAACTGGGGACATGATTTTCGACCCGAGTATCGCCGCCTGAGCGACCTTCGTCAGGCGTTCCCGGACATTTCCATTCACGCCTTCACCGCTACCGCCACGGAACGGGTACGCCGGGATATTGGTGAACAGCTGAAACTGAAAGCGCCCAGGATTCTGGTGGGCAGCTTTGACCGGCCCAACCTTCTATATCGGGTGGAGCGGCGGCATGACGTCATCGGACAGATCCGTGAAGTCATCGACCGACACCCCAATGAATCCGGGATCGTCTACTGCATCAGCCGTTCCAGCGTTGAAGAGACGGCTTCAACATTGAGTTCACTTGGCTACAGGACGCTGCCCTATCATGCCGGCCTGGAACCGGACCGTCGCAAAGCAAATCAGGAAGCGTTCATTGATGAGAAAACAGACATTATCGTGGCGACGGTGGCGTTCGGGATGGGCATTGACAAAAGCAACGTCCGTTACGTCGTGCACGCAGAAATGCCTCGCAGCATTGAAGCCTACCAGCAGGAAAGCGGACGCGCCGGACGCGACGGGCTGGAAGCGGAATGCAGCCTGATCTATTCGGGACGAGACACCAGCACATGGGAATTCCTGATCAACCAGTCAGAAAACGAAGACAACCGAGTCACGTCGCTGCAGGCCCTGGGCAGGATGGAATCGTTCTGTTTCAGTTCTGTATGCCGACACAGACAGCTGGTGGGGCATTTCGGGCAACAGCTCGAAAAAGAAAACTGTGGTGCCTGTGATGTCTGCCTTAACGAAATTGAAAGCCTTCAGGATCCGCTGGTCCTTGCGCAAAAGATTATCAGCAGCATCTATCGGCAGGAACAACGATATGGCGCGGAGTACACGAGTCTTGTGTTGCGCGGGTCGAAGAGCAAGAAAGTGCTGACCAATGGACACGATCAGCTCAGCACGTACGGGCTGCTGAAAGACGAGTCGGAACGAGATCTGCGCGGATGGATTGATCAGCTGGTCGCCCAGGGACTGCTCAGACGTTCCGGTGAATACTCCGTTCTGGTGATCACCGACACCGGGTTTCAACTGTTGAAAGGGGAACTGACGCCTCAGCTGACACGCCCCAAAACTCGTCGCCAGGCAGCATCGGCAACGCATAAATGGGAAGGTGTTGACCGAGGTCTGTTCGAAAACCTGCGACAGATGCGGATGGATATTGCCGCTGAACGCGGTGTGCCGCCCTACGTTATCTTTGGTGATATGACGCTGCGCGAACTGGCCAGATTTCGGCCAACGCGTGCCGGTGATCTGCTTCAGATATACGGGATTGGCCAGCAAAAACAGGCAGAGTTTGGCGGCACCGTAATCGAACGAATCACAGAGTATTGTCTGGAAGACGACTTGGTGACCAACCTGCCGATTTCTGACACAAACCGAACGGCCAGGAAAGTCCCGCCCGACTCGTTTCGCAGAAGATAAATATCAGCGAGGACCGGGCGCGACTTCGAGGTCGCCGACAAAGAAAACGGGGCGCCGCAGCTGGTGGCGGACCACCATTAAGCGTCAAGCGTTTCGCTGCGGCGTCTGTGCATCATGACTACGCGTCTTAATGCATAATTAGCAACCAGCAGGACAACAGTCGTCGCTGCGATCGGTCCAACATGCAACGGGCTGAACAGGTAATGTTCTATGCCATCGGCGCCTGCAGGGTGGCCGTGCCCTGGATGGGCAAACGCCCGATCGGCAGAAAGAACGAAACAACCAATGATGTAACAGGTTCGGTGCATTTTCGGATTCTTATCCTTCCACCCTGCGGGTCTCGCACGGGTGTTCATTATCGCGGTCGCGGACGCCTGAATTCCGTCAAAATACTTCACGGGCTGCTTCCCGGCAAACTCTGCTGAAGCACACCCGAACCAGTATCACACCACCCTCTTTCTGCGGCACAGAACGAACACTGGCCAAGGGGGAGTGGATTTTGGTGCACCGTGAAGAATATCTGCGTTCCTGCGGCTTGAACAGCTCAGACAAATCGTCACCCCGGAAGAACAATCGGAATCAATCTACCAAATCCCAGAAATCGTCTTCCGGCGAGCGTTTCTTCTGAGTTGTCTTTCCGGCCGTCTTTCCGGCCGTCTTTCGTGCGGCGGTCTTTCGTGCGGCGGTCTTCTTTCGTTTGCGTTTGGCAGGTGCAGTTCCAGCCATACCGGGCTTTGATGCTGTGGGCCGCCGCGCCGGTTTTTTCTTTGTCCCTGTGTGCCGTTTTCGCCCCGCAGGTGAGGAATTACACCTGGAACACCGGCCTTTCAGACTGAGGACCGTACCGCACGAATTGCACAGCAGCACCGGTTGTTCGGCGCTATCAGCCGGATCTGCGAACTCAGAAAACTCGCTGAGTCCTGCACTGACGGTCGCCCATTCATCGCTGACCGAGTCATTCGGACCTGCTAACGACTCTGCATCCTGACTGTGTGTTTCCGCCTTTTCAGGCTCGGACTTCGTGACCGCCTGCACAGTCTGACCCACATTGCTGGCTTCGTCGACTTCCTGCTGCAATTGTCCGGACATGTTTTCCTGACGAATGATTTCCGTCTCTGCTGACTTACCACTCTTCAACTCACGGGCCGAAACATGTACACGCGCCTGAGCGTCGTAACTGATGGTCACCTCCACTTCACTGCCTTCCGACAGATCCGTCGGCAGATCAGTAATGAGGCAATCACCAAGGATGGAGTGAGGCTTCCCGGGTCCTGCACCACTTTCAACGATACGGATGTGAACCTTTGTCTGCTGGGCCACGACAGTTCCGAAAACATGAGTTCGAGCCGTTGGCAGCGCTGTGTTGGGCGGAATCAGATAGTGCGGCACTCGATTGCCTGTCTCCGTGTCGCGAACAAGAATTCCAAGTCCGCGGGCGTTCACACTCTGTTGCTGAATCTTCGACAGTCGGGACGATGCCTGACTGTTGAAAATGGTGCGTGTGTATTCCTGGTTCGACAGCAGCATTCCGGCGTAATAGGCGGCGCCGTGAGCGATCGACTGATCCGGGGACAGCGAAGAATTCAACGTACGGCCGCTGAGTTTCTTCAGGCTCTCGCGCACCATCGGCATGCGGGACGAGCCGCCGGTGGTCAGGACAACATCCACATGAGCCCACCCGAAGTCGTTGTCCGCCAGAATGCGCCGAGTGATCGCGTTTGAACGTTTCAGCAGTGACCTGCCAATGTGCTCAAACTCCTCCTGTTCAATCTGATAGGTGCGGCGGTCACCTTCATGCTGAACAGTCACGGCCGCTCGGGGGCGTACCGACAGACTGCGTTTGGCCTGTTCCGCTTCCAGCGCCAGAAACTGATGGCTGTACGGATCCTGTCGCGGGTCTTCGTTGAAGTCCATCAGAAAACGCTCCGCCGCGATGTCGACCAGAACCTGCGTCCAGTCGAGACCACCGAGCTCCAGATCACCGTCGGACGCGACAACGCGAACCTGGTCGCTTGAGTAACTCACGATGGCAAGATCCAACGTACCGCCACCCAGGTCATAGACGAGCAACTGCTGGTCGACGGCCAGCTCCGTAAATGCCAACCCCTCGTTGCCCAGAACATGGCACAATGCCGCGGCCACAGGTTCGTTGATGACTTCTACTTTTTCCAGTCCTGCCGAATGACCGGCCATCACTGTGGCGTGCCGCTGGGCGTCGCTGAACTGGGCCGGAACAGTGACAACCGCTTCGCTGATCTCACCGATCTGCTCCTGAGCCGCGGCAATCAACTTTCGCAGTATTAACCCTGAGATCTGCACTGGGTTGTAACGATTTGTGCCTATTCGCCAGAACTTGTCCACATTCCCCATGTGCCGCTTGGCGTTCTGCACAACTCGTTCCGGCCGGGCAATCGCATTGCGCAACGCCTCTGTACCCACAATCGGCTCATGTTCGTCGAAAAAGACGACTGACGGCGTGGCCAGTTCACCTTCCTGATTGGGAATGGTGACCGGATGGCCGTGCTCATTCAGCCACGCGATACAGGAATAGGTTGTTCCGAGGTCGATGCCGACCGCCTGGGTCTGTTTCATCAAGATTCGTTCCGCCGATTGAGTCCCGCCTCACATTACGTCATCATGCTACCAGTCAGTCTGTTTCACAACTACGAGAAATCCACCGTTGTTTCCGCTGAAAATATGTTTACCGGACGGAAGACGGCGGAATCCGACGGCAGGAGATGAAACGATGGGACGTAACGCCACGCAGATCGGCCGAGGCATTCTGATTGCGGCCATTTTTCTGTTTTCTTCGACGAATCTGCTTTCTCGACTGCAATCGAAGCTGCCAGTGGTTTCGGCAGGATCGGATCGATTGCTGACTGGTCGGGCGTTGCGTGACGCACTTGCGCAGCAAAGAAGCGTGACATCACAGGACAGCCCGCTGCGGCAGGCGCTGCAGCGTCTGAGGGCGGAAACGGGCATTGCCATCGTGCTGGATCGACGAATTGACCCGTCACGGCGAGTCGACGCTTCCACAGAATACGTGACAACCAGAAACAGCATTTCAGCGCATGCGGCATCAGCCGGCGCCAGCGCGTCATTCGGTGACAGCTTCGTGCTTATCGGACCCTCAGCTGCTGCCGGCCGATTGCGAACCCTGACCGCAGTCAATCGCAAGTCGATTCTCAGCATGCGACGTGAACTGGATGCCGAGCTGTATCGGTCACTGACGAAGTCTCGTGACTGGTCATGGCCTGAACTTTCTGAACCACGACGGATGCTGGTCGAAGCCGCTGGCATCATGGGCACAACGGTAGATAACCCGGAGATGATTCCACACGATCTCTGGGCGACGGGGAACCTGCCGCCACTTGCGTTCGTCGACTACGCCACGCTTGTCCTGGTTCAGTTTGATCTGAACTTCGAAGTCACTGCTGACAGCACCATACGAATTGTGTCTGGAGCAGAATCCGTTGTCATCGAACAGACTCACCGTATTCCCGCACGAGAAAAAGAAATCGTCGTTCAGCGCTGGAAGAAGGAGTTCCCGCAGCTGACCGTAAACTGGAAAGGCAGATCGGCTGCAGTGACGGTGGCGGCAACCGTGGAAACACATGAGCGGCTCAGAAAACTGATCCGAGACGACAACACGGAACCAGTCACCGCAGCGGGTGTCAAGGACCGACTGTTTACTATGACGGCCACTGCCGGCACCCCCGTCGCACGAGTGATTGCTACGCTCCGCAAATCCGGAATCGAGATCCGGATTGACGGCCTCACAGACGAGGAACTGGCACCACTGCTACTGCAGACGGTTGAGTTCGATCTGGTGAAATCTCCCGGGGCAGAGTTTTTCCCGCAGATCTTCAGCATCTGGCAGGCGAACGTGACGGTCAGTGCTGACGGCGTGGTATTGAGATTTCCGGCGCCATAGCCGGGGTGAGAGCGCCGGCTGGCCACTCAGGGACTTCCGTTACCAGGATTCCATTCGACGCGTGTTTTCTGAATTCGGGAAATAAGTGTGGCTGCTCCCGCTGTTCTCAGACGCAATCGGAGAACAGACTGCGGCTCAGACCGCTGCAGAATCCAGCGTATTTCCTGGCACCGCGGTACGATGATCACTTGATCCACAAATAAACGGACTAGTCCCGAAAATCGGTTCTCACGTGGCTAAACATGTGGGTTCCCCGGAACGTCGTGGATTCCGTTGAGGTCGGTGCCGCATTATCGCTGTTTTGTTTCAGGAACCGGTCGGAAGTTCCGATGGTTGTTTTGAATTCGACATTGCGAAGCCGTAACATACCGGGCTGATGTAACCGCCACGTCAATCAGGAGTGACGTGACCCCGGCCAGACGTGTTCCCGGCTGATTAATCGGTCACAATTGCTCACGGCTCATCCGTCTCGGAACGTGCCGAATATGTCATGATGGCCAGAAACGGCAGGTAGTGACACAGGACCTTTCGGCACGAGTATCCGCCGAGAATGCAGTTGCCCGATCACGGCAACGCACCATTGTGTAATCGATCACGCGATCGGTCTGCACAGCAACCCATCGTAAGAACAAGGAAAACAAATGCTCGACATTCCAGCCAGTGGTGGTCTCGATTTCGTATCTCTGGGGGCATTGGTTCATCGCCTTGACCCGGGCCGCATTCCGTTTCGCAAGGCGAATCAGCTGGCCGTTCACGTCAGCGGTGGCGAATTCAACTGTTCGGCCAACCTGTCAGACTGCTTTCAGTTGAACACGGGCATCGTCAGCGCGATGGTGAACAACCCACTGGGCGACCTGATCAACGAACGCGTGCGAGCCATGGGTGTGACGCCATTCTACAAACGCTTCGAGCACGATGGCGTACGGGGACCCAACATGGCCACCGTTTACAGCGACCAGGGCTGCGGAGTTCGGGCTCCCGTCGTCTTCTACAATCGCAGCAATGAGGCCGCGGGATTGTTGAAAGCCGGAGACTTCAACTGGGACGAAATTTTTTCCGGTGGTGTACGCTGGTTCCACTGCGGTGGAATCTTCGCGGCACTGTCATCGACGACGCCGGAGGTGATTGTCGAAGGAATGAAGGCTGCGAAGGCAGCCGGTGCCATTACGTCATTCGACCTGAACTACCGCGCCAAACTGTGGGCCATCAGTGGCGGTCTGGACAAAGCCCAGGAAACACTACGAGGCATCGTGGAACACTGCGACGTCCTGGTGGGCAACGAAGAAGACCTGCAGAAGGGGCTTGGTCTGGAAGGTCAGGATGTTGAAAAGACGGGCAAGCTGGACCCATCGGCCTTCTTTGGCATGATGGAAGGCGTCGCCAAAGATCTGCCGAACGTCAAAGCTGTCGCCACCACGTTGCGCGAAGTCGTGAACACCAATCGCCACAACTGGAGCGCTGTGCTGTGGCTGGACGGCAAAACATATCAGGCCCCGGAAGCGGAACTGACTGTGCTTGACCGAGTGGGTGGTGGCGACGGATTCGCGTCCGGTCTGATCTACGGTCTGCTCGGAGGTAAAGATCCTCAGACAGCCCTGAACATGGGCTGGGCTCACGGGGCTTTGCTTACGACTTATCCTGGCGACACCACGATGGCGTCCATCGGCGAAGTGGAAGCATTCGCTGCCGGAGGTTCTGCTCGTATTCAACGCTGACCGATTCGCGCCGGGCCGGCTTTGTCGGCCCGGACACCAACAGTACCCGTCTGACAAAACTTTCAAACACACTCTTCGAGCGATCACATGCCAAAACACGATATCGGCCTCATTGGCCTTGCCGTTATGGGTCAGAATCTGGTCATGAACATGGCCAATAAGGGATTCAACGTTGCGGTTTATAATCGCACCACTGCCAAGATGACGGAGTTCGTCGAGGGCCTGGGGGATCGCCCGGAAGGTGTCGTCGAAGAAGGAACTGCCGGACGTATCCACGGTTATGAGTCTCTGGAAGACTTCGTCAGCAGCCTCGAAGCACCCCGCCGAGTTATGATCATGGTGCAGGCGGGCGGCCCCTGTGACGCCGTCATAAACCAGCTGAAACCACTGCTGGACAAGGGTGACATCATCATTGACGGCGGCAATGCCGACTATTCCGACACCAATCGCCGTCATGAAGAACTGGCGGCTGAGGGCTTCCGGTTTATCGGCACCGGAGTTTCAGGCGGCGAAGAAGGAGCTCTGAAAGGCCCCAGCATCATGCCTGGCGGACATCCGGAGGCATGGCCTTTTGTGAAAGACATCCTGCAGAAGATCAGCGCAAAGGTCGGCGAAAACAACGATATTCCGTGCTGTGACTGGGTCGGCGAGGCCGGTGCCGGGCACTACGTGAAGATGGTGCACAACGGCATCGAATACGGCGACATGCAGTTGATCTGTGAAGCGTATTACATTCTGAAACATGGTCTCGGGCTGACAAATCAGGAACTGTATGACGTCTTCAAAGACTGGAACGAAGGGGACCTCGACAGCTATCTGATCGAAATTACTCGCGACATTTTCAGCGTTGCCGACAAAGAGACGCCGAACGAACTTCTGGACATGATCCTGGATACCGCCGGTCAAAAGGGCACAGGGCGCTGGATGTGTCAACACGCCCTGGAACTTGGAGTACCGACCACACTGGTCACGGAAGCGGTCTACGCTCGGTGCCTGTCGTCACAGAAGGACGAGCGGGTACGTGCTTCGGAAGTGCTGTCCGGACCCGATACGAAATTCGATGGCGACAGGAAACAGTTCGTCGACGACGTTCGTCAGGCACTATATGCGTCCAAGCTGGTCAGCTACGCTCAGGGCTATGTGCAGTTGAACGCAGCGGCGAAAGAGTTTGGCTGGAAGCTGAACAATGGGCCCATCGCGCTGCTGTGGCGGGGCGGCTGTATTATTCGGTCGGTCTTCCTGCAGGACATCAAAGCGGCGTTCGATAATAACGCACAGCTGGAAAATCTGCTGCTGGATGACTTCTTCAAAGACGCCATCGAAAAGGCTCAGCCGTCATGGCGTCGAGTCGTCGCCGCCGCGGTTCAGCTGGGGCTTCCGGTACCGGCGTTCAGTGCAGCGTTGACGTATTTTGACGGTTACCGTCGGGCAACTCTGCCTGCCAATCTGCTGCAGGCTCAGCGAGACTACTTTGGGGCCCACACCTACGAGCGTACTGACAAGCCTCGCGGCGAAAAGTTCCATACCGACTGGATTCGCGAACGCAAACTGACATAGACCCGACAATCAGCGATTGACCGGAAGACGAACACCCAGCGTTGCTGGCGGGCGATTTCGACGATCTGACTTCATCAATGTAAAGAAGGCCGGTGTCTGTCAGACACCGGCCTTCTTCTTAAACCGACACTGATCAGCCTGCACAGCATCTCCGCTGGCAGCTGGTTCATTAACTACTGGTCGTCCGGCGAGTCTTCGGACTTATCACCGGTCTTCTGCTCGGGAGCCAAATCAACACCATCGATCTCAATCAGCGTTGTATTTGTATCATCCACAACACCATCGCCGTCGTTTCCTTTGTGAACGTTCATCAGAGTGTCCGAATCACCCACTACTGACGTGTTAGTATTCGTCCGTGCGGTTTCCGTGTTATCCGTCCTGTTGCCAGCCGTACTCAATACGATCACCGTCAGACAGGCCGCCAGAGTTGCACCAGCAACGGCCAGGCCACGCCCAGCAGACGTCGTCTGATGCACGGGCTGTGATTCCGGCGCCGCCAGGGTCACTGTCTCCTGTTGCTGAGCATCTGCTGCAGGTCCACCGCTGACTTGCGGCCACGACGACGGCAGCTTATCCAGTTCTGCCGGCACTTCCATGCGGTAAAAACTGTGCAGCAGCTGGTCCATCTGGTCGTCGGAAAACTTCGGGCCGGTATCGGATTGGTCAGTCATTGGAATAACCCTGTTCTTCAAGTAACTCCGCCAGGCGACGGCGAGCACGAGACAACCGCATATCAACGGCGGCCGCAGTGCTGTCCATCACCTTTGCCATCTGTGCGGAAGACCAGTCCAGTGAATACTTCATGACCAGCACTTTACGATCGTCTTCCAGCATTTGTTGTAACGCCCCTCGAACCGCTCCACGATTCTCATCCGAGGCCATTAATTGTTCGGGCGCAAAGCGCTCGTTTGGTATTTCATCCAGTGTTGATGTGAGTTTACAGCTACTGCTCTTGCGTCGGGCAACATCTCGCAGCCAGTTCTGGCCAACTCTCAACAACCATGCTCGAGGATCCCGAATTGGCTCCCCTGTATACGAATGCAGTTTCAGAAAAGATTCCTGAACGGCATCATAGGCCCGTTCCGGATCGCTGCATTGCGAATAAAAGATCGCCCACAATTCACGGGAGTATTCCCGATAAATTGCATCCAGGTAATCCGTCTCAATCGACGGCACATCGGTCATTCTCAATTTCCAGTTCTACACCGACAAAAACCAGGTTTCTGCCCTCGGACGCGTCTAAAAGACCGGGATTAGATGCATCTGAAGGGTACAGACGCGATCCTGCTGAGTGTCTAACTTGTTGCTCAGCTCTTTTTTCCAGCCAGGACCTCTCGGCCCTGAAAAACACGGTAAAACACGCATATCACTGCGCACACCATGCCGTTCGCTGGAAAGGTTGTCAAATGTCAGAGCACCCACGCCTGCATAAGCTCCTGACGGAAACTCTTTGACCGTTTCGGCACACCGCGGACCGCCCCGGCAATCGTCTGTTTGACAGGCAACTTTATTGTAAATACTGTCAAATCGGGGAGATACAGAACCTGTCGCCGTTTCCCGGACACTTCGTGCATGTGCAGTATTCACAAGAAAAAAGGCTGCTTGCCGCTGTGTTCAATCGGTGATTTCCCCTGGACCTGGGTTTAGGTCAGGCAGATGTTCACTTAAGTCGGGAACACTCGGATGAACCTCAATCCTCTTGACCATGTTGCCGGACCGTTGTCGCTTACAAGTAAGTCGCCTGTTGCGACGACATCATGTATTTCCGTGTTGCGTGCTGATACTGCATGTGTTGATCAGCCCCAGTGGATGGGCACAGTCCGACAACGCTGTGCTGAACACTGACGCCAAACGTGCGTTGCGAATGGCCGCAACAATTCATCGTTCGATGACGAACAGACAGCTTCCGCAATGTAGCTGCTGATCAGGACGAACAGAGCTCTCCGATTTCAGTACTCCCGATTCCACATTGCCGCAGAGATCGGCCTGACGGCCGTACTGCGGGCTCAGTACCCCAACGGAGCGTTTCCACAAATGTGGGACGATCACGTGACTCCCGATCCGCCACCAACTGTGACCAGTTACCCCGACTAGACTGGCGTACTGAAGGGCGGATCAAGGAGTACTGGCAGATGTACAGGGGTAATAACAACATCGCGGGATATATCACAGAATCGTTAATCGCGGCTCACGAGGTCTACACACAGGACAGGTATCTGAACGCCGTGAAACCGGCTGGGAGACTTTCTGCTGCTGGCTCCGATGCCCCGGCCCCAGCCAGGCTGAGCTCAGCAATACAGCTACGACATGCATCCCATCTGGGCGCGACAGTTTGAGCTGCCGGGTGTCTCCGGCGACGAATCACAGGAAACCATCGAAAGATTGATGCGCTTTTCATTCGTGACCAGCAACCGAAAATACCTCAAACCGATCCAACGTGCGCTCAATTACCTAAGAAGGTCATTGCTGACGGATGGACAACTGGTCCGATACTATGAACTCAGGACGAATCGCCCGCTGTACATGGAACGTCGGGAAAAGGTCTATTCGTTGACCCGCGACGATTCACGACTGCCTGGCCACTACGGCTGGATAACGAACTTGGATCAGTACGTTTGGTAGCGGGTTGCACGTCGGGCGGCTGAAACTGCCAGTGGGCACGAAATATTTTTTCCGTGCCGTGTTCCGCCACAATCCTGAAACGTTGAGCCGGTGTCTGCAGCAAAACCGATAGCGGGTCGTAGGGGTTGCGCACAAATTGCGGCCACAAGGCCATGTTCCGGCTTGGAACTCTGTTCAATTCTACACCGTGTCGCCAACGATAGACCTATGGTTTAGGGGCCGCGACGTTCGCACTCGTGGTCAGAAACATCGCATCGTAAGATCGAACAATCACGGCCCCGCTACCGACCGATGCCCAGCAGGTCAACGGAATCATGGGACAGCAGGAACTCTACAGCCAGCAATTCTTCGATCACGAGGACGATCCGTTCGGAGAAGCTGCCAGACAGAAAAAGAAGGAGTCAGACAGAACGCGACGGATTCTGTCGCTGCTCCTGGCTACCGCTGTACTTGGTGGTGGAATATTTTGGTTCACGCAAAATCAGGACGAGTTGTTGCTGAACAATCGTTCGTTACGCGCATTTC
>Ga0315316_10000517_pt1 | contig 25642 bp, 23 predicted proteins | sample M160m3416metaG_FD_203702 | JGI IMG/M metagenome (GOLD analysis project Ga0315316, IMG submission 203702) | Ammonia-oxidizing marine archaeal communities from Monterey Bay, California, United States - M1 60m 3416 | ecosystem: Environmental > Aquatic > Marine > Intertidal zone | place: USA... | reverse complement strand
CGCCGATGCCGATCCGGTGTTCGTCGGACGTATTCGTGAGGATATCTCCTGCGAAAATGGGCTTTGTCTGTGGGTGGTGGCTGACAATATCCGCAAGGGAGCGGCATTAAACAGTATCCAGATTGCTGAACTTCTTCACGCCCGGGAATAGACTGAAACTGCGTGGCAGCCCTAAACGCCGATTGGTTCAGGCTCCTTCCCTGCCTATAATCAAGGGATGATCACTCGATCCGTCCCCCCCTTACTACCCCCCGTCACCCCGAGGTTGATCCGACGGCTGAAGATACTGCTGACCGCCGGGGGGCTTGCTCTACAGGTCTTCGTGTACGCTACTGCAAGCGCCGTTGAGCTTGGCGGTATTTCGATTGCATCAAGGCTTAACGAGCCCCTGCAGGCTTCCATCTCACTCAAGGGTTTCGAGGCCGCCGTCTCCCCGGGGTCCTTGGTGGTCTCGCTGGCGTCGTCTGACGCACATAAGGTCGCAGGGATTCCCTTCGATAAGGCTGTCACCGGTTTGATCTTTACGGTAGAACTTATCTCGACTCCTCCGGTGGTGCGCATTGAAACCATTAATCCGGTGACGACACCGTTTTTACGTTTTTTGGTACTGCTCGAATCAGGAGAACAACATTTGCTGCGGGATTACACGCTGATGTTGGATCCTGCGGAGCCCGCGCCAACCGTTCAGCTTGCGACTACGCAGTTCGGTCAAGCCAGGATCGCTGAGTCGGGACTGAGCTACCCGGGGGAGTACATCGGGCCTGTTGAACAAGGTGAAACGCTGATGCAGATCGCTCGCCGGATCGTGGTGGCCGGACCGATTACGCTAGAGCAGACCATGGTTGCGTTGGTGGGTGACAACCCTGAGGGTTTTATTGACGGAAACATGAACCTCCTGCGGGAAGGCGCAACGTTGCACGTACCTTCTGAGCGACGGATGGCGGACACGGACCCGGAGGCGGCAAGAGCGGTATATGAAAGCCATCTATTGAACTGGCTGCAACGCGGGTCCCAGTCGGCGCCGGATGACAGTAGCAGCAACAACTGGATGACACTGCATTCGCCCGCGGCAGAAACACCGGAGACTGGAACGGATACAGCCGAGGGGGGGTCCGTCAGTTATATCCTCCGGATCGTCCAGCCAGTAGCCGGGTCTGCGGAGAAGGGAGAAGTGGCCTCGGCAGCCGCACTAGCACCCTCCGACACTCAGAATTCTACGCCAGAAAGAACCGGGACTGCGGCTTTGGTAAGCGATGAAGCGGTCGCTGCACTGACCGATCGCCTGAGCGTGGTTGAGGAGTCCTTGGGCTCCAAAGAACTTGAAAATCAGCAACTCAACCAACAGGTGGAACTGCTCCAACAACAGTTGGAGAAGACCATGCAGCTGATCGAGCTGCAAGAAACCCAATTGGCGATCGCGCAAGAACAGTTGCAGGCAATGCTCGCGCAGAAGTTAACAACCGATCAGGCGAATTCCGGGTCTTCTGCTGAATCATTTGAAGGGAGTGAGGGTTCCGCAGCTGCGATGGACTCAACCGTTCAACTGGCAACAGCAGGTGAGATTCCAAGGGGCGGCGAGGACGATTCAGGTATCGAATCGGAGGAACAAACTTCTTCGGCCGAGCCAGCACAGCAATCGACAACGGAAGAACCCTTGGCTGAGTCAGTTGCGTCCTCAGGCTTAGATACGCCTACGGCGGGCGCCAAAGATTCAATCGGGCCGTTGCCTCCCTGGATCGAACCCGCACAGACGCTCAACTGGGTGGTGTTCCACAGTGAGGACTGGGTTAGGGGCTTAGAGGTCTTGGGCCAGATTGGTTTGCAAGCTCTGGTCGAAGGTGAATCGGTGGTCCCCGGTATGACTCAACAGTCCTTGTCACTGCTTGTTGCTGTGTTATTACTGTTGTGGATGTTTATCCTATTTCGGCGCCGCGGAGTCGCGAGGAATGGGCCGGAGGGGGAGGATCTCCTGGCCCAGGACTCTGGAGTGCGACAATCTTTGTTCGATGGGCGTGTTACGCAAGCGAACACAAGCTCTGGAACCGGCGAGCCCGGCACCCCAGAGGAGAGCGTTGGTGCCGGGTTTGTGACCGACATTGAGACGCAACGCGGCGTTGCTGTACAAAGCGACGAAGTCGATCCGCTGACAGAGTCAGAGATTTATCTTGCCTACGGGCGGTCGACGCAGGCTGAGCAGACGCTTCGCGATGCCATCTTACGCACGCCAGATCGGATTGAACTAAAGCTCAAGCTGCTTGAGGTGCTGACAGTGTTGGCGCGGGTTGAGGCATTTCAGGAACTCGCAGTCGACGTGAGAGACCTGGTCGTCCCGGGATCACCAGAAGAAGCACACCTCGACAAGTTGATTCGCGAATTTAAGCCGGACGACAGTGGGGACGTGTCGGAGGCGGAAACGATACCCGCCGGGGCAGTAATTGACCTTCCGGACCGCGCGGGGAGCGACGATGTGCCTGTATCATCCAGCGCGGTACCGGCACCCTCCAGTCCGGATGAGGGAATTGTGTTCGAGCTTGATTCGGAATCCGGATCCCCTTCGGCGTCTTTGGCGCAAGAGCCAGCGTCCGAGGCGTTCAGGGTGGGGCAGACGATAGCAGACGCTTCGGGGAGTCTGGAATTGGAACTGGAGCCCCCTTTGCCGGACGTGACATTTACGCAGACCGTTTCGGGCAATCAGGGAGCGCTCGCCTTAGACTCTCCGGTGCCAGAGGACCCGTTGACGGCTGTGGACGACGTCACATCGGCGATTGACAGCGATAACGAGGAAAAGACCCAACTGGAACTTGCCAATGCGTATCTTGAGATGGGCGATCCTGCCGCGGCCCGTGAAATCCTTGCGGGTCTCAGCCTGTCGCAGGACCCGTCGATAAAAGAACGCGCGCAGGCCTTGCTGGAAGAAGCGCGAAGGTAACGCTTCTTGGTTCAAAACAGATTACTGCGTTAACTCCGAAGCCCTTCAGCTAGAGCAGAGACCAGTTCCGTTACCCGATCCAGGAGTTGGGGTTGGGCATTACCCGAGCTGTCGAGGTTTCTCTCAACTTCGCGGATGATTGCGGAACCCACTACCGCACCGTCCGCAATTTTCCCAGTCTGTCTAACTTGATCAGGACTGTTGATGCCAAAGCCGACCGCGATTGGAAGGCTTGTATGCTGACGGAGCGCTTGCACTGCGTCACCGACGGCGCCCGTAGCCGCTGACCGGGTTCCAGTGATGCCCGCAATCGAGACATAGTAGATAAAGCCACTGGTATTTCTGAGCACCTGTTTTAGGCGTTTTTCGTCAGACGTTGGTGTGACCAGTCGGACCCAGTGTAGGCCGGCTGTACGTGCCGGATCGCAGAGTTCATCATCTTCTTCTGGGGGAAGGTCCACCATAATCAGCCCGTCCACTCCTGATTCGACTGCATCCCTCACGAAGCGAGCCGGCCCATATTGGTATATCGGATTGAAATAACCCATAAGGATTACAGGGGTCCGGTCATTACTCTGGCGAAACCGCGTCACCATGTCGAGGGTATTGCGCAGTGATATCCCGTTGGCGAGAGCCCGAAGATTTGCCGCCTGAATAGCGGGGCCGTCCGCCATGGGATCAGAAAAGGGCATCCCAAGTTCAATGATATCTGCTCCGGCACCGGGCAGACGTTCCATCAGTTGTTGACTCGTCTCAGGATCCGGATCACCGGCGGTAATGAATGTGACAAGGCCGGCACGGCCTTCCGCCGAAAGCTGCTCAAAGGTCAGGGCTACCCGGTCTTTCCGATTCATATTTTTATACCCAGTGCATCTGCGACCGTGAAGATGTCTTTGTCACCCCGCCCGCAGAGATTCATAACAATGATCTGTTCCTTGTCCATCTTCGGTGCGATCTTGGCTACATGGGCAAGCGCGTGTGCAGGTTCAAGCGCGGGAATGATCCCTTCGGTTCGGCAGCACAATTGAAACGCCTCGAGTGCTTCTGAGTCAGTCACAGAGACATAATCGACTCGTCCTTGATCATGAAGCCAGGAGTGTTCCGGCCCAATGCCGGGATAATCCAGGCCCGCAGAAATGGAATGCGCGTCAGTGATCTGGCCGTCTTCGTTCTGAAGCAGATAGGTTCGGTTGCCATGAAGCACCCCAGGACGCCCGCCGGTCAAAGAGGCAGCGTGTTTCTCGGTGTCGAGCCCGTATCCGCCCGCCTCAACCCCCACGATATTGACGGGGTCGTCGAGAAATGGATGAAACAGACCCATCGCATTGGATCCTCCGCCGATACAGGCCACCAACGTATCTGGTAGTCGTCCCTCGGCCTCCTGGATTTGTGATCTGGCTTCCCGTCCGATCACACTTTGAAAATCGCGAACCATAGCGGGGTAGGGATGCGGTCCCGCAACAGTCCCGATGATATAGAAGGTTTCGTCGACGTTAGCGACCCAGTCACGTAGTGCATCGTTCATGGCATCCTTAAGTGTCCCGGTACCACTCGTCACGGGAACGATCTCAGCGCCCAGCAGCTTCATTCGAAAGACATTGGGCGCCTGGCGTTCGATGTCTGTTGCGCCCATATAGACGACACACGGGAGGTCGAACAGGGCGCAGACGGTAGCCGTTGCTACGCCATGCTGACCGGCGCCTGTTTCAGCAATGATTCTTGATTTACCCATCCGCTTCGCGAGGAGAATCTGGCCGAGTGTGTTGTTAATCTTGTGTGAGCCCGTGTGGTTCAGTTCATCACGCTTGAAATAGACCTTGGCGCCGCCAAGAGTTTCTGTGAGGCTGCGGGCAAAATAAAGTGGGCTTGGCCGTCCGGTATAGTGAGTCGCATAGTAGTCAAAATCGCTCTGAAACTCGGGAGACTGTCGCGCCTCACCATACGCGGCCTCAAGGTCCAGAATTAGAGGCATTAGGGTTTCGGCAACGAAACGGCCGCCGAACATGCCGAAATGGCCACGATCATCCGGGCCGCTCCGATAAGTCTCGGGGGGTTCAGTGCTGGTGTTGGGAGGTGCCATGAATACTGTCTATTCTCCAGATAACTGTTGGGCTTGCCGAATCCGGGGGAGAGGATAGCTCCAAGGACCCAGCCAAGCTTCCTATAGGTAAAATCAGTGTAAGCCGCTGTAAGATTCTACAACACGAGGTACCATGTCTTTAGCCCGTAAAGTCAGTGAGTCAGAAGTACGCGAATCCATTAAACGCTATGCGGTGGGCGTTGAATATGACGGCAGCCGCTTTCATGGCTGGCAGAGTCAGTTAGGCGTTACTACCGTACAAGACTTGCTGGAGGGCGCTCTCAGTTCGGTAGCGGCGGCGCCGATTCGCGTGGTTACTGCTGGAAGAACCGACACCGGAGTCCATGCAAGCGGCCAAGTTGCTCACTTTGACACTGTCGCAGAGCGTACGGCGTTGAATTGGGTGAGAGGTGCAAACACCAATCTTCCCGAAGGATTAGCGGTGACCTGGGCCAATGAGGTTGATAACCGGTTTCATGCGCGGTTTAGCGCGCTGTCAAGAAAATATCGGTACATCCTGTTCTGTCGTGATGTTCGGCCGACCTATCTTGCCCAGCGTGTTTCCTGGACCTATGAATACCTTGATGTTGCGCGAATGTGTGCCGCGGCGATCTGCCTTGAAGGTCGGCACGACTTCTCTGCCTTCCGGGCAAGCGGGTGCCAGGCAAAGCAACCGGTTCGGGAGATTCATGAACTCAAGGTGAATAACAAGGGTCCCTGGATCTGGATAGACGTTGAGGCGGATGGTTTTCTTCAACATATGGTGCGAAACATTGCGGGGGTATTAACCGCCATCGGCACCGGCGCTCGCTCCGTCAACTGGGCGAAAGAGGTCCTTGAAAGCCGTGATCGAGCACTGGGCGGTGTGACTGCTTTGCCGGATGGCCTGTATCTGAGTGCAGTCACATACCCCCGGGATTTCCATATTCCCCCGCCACCCGAACCTTGCAAATATTGGTAGAACGACGGCATCAGGGGCTGACGGTAAAATACCCGGGTGCGAACCCGAATCAAGATATGCGGAATTACCCGTGCAGAAGATGCTGCCGTTGCAGTGACTGCAGGTGCTGACGCGCTTGGATTGATCTTTTTCCCGCAGAGTCAGCGTGTGGTTGATCTTGCTCAGGCAACGGCGGTTGCCAGGGAGGCGCCGCCGATGGTGGATCTTGTGGGTGTATTTGTTGACCCCTCAGAGGCTGAGATTACACGTGTTCTGGAGAGCGTCCCATTGACCGTGCTACAGTTTCACGGATCTGAGTCGGCCGCTGAATGTGATCGCGGCGGCCTTCCCTATATCAAAGCGATCCGAATGCGAGAGGGGATAGACGCCGAAAGATTGCCCGTCGCATATCCCAATGCCGGCGCGTTTTTGCTCGATACCTACCATGCCGATGCGGTTGGGGGTACAGGGGTTTCTTTCGACTGGGGCCGGGCGAAGCTTGATCTTCCGGTGCCGGTAATCCTGGCAGGAGGCTTGGATTCGCGCAATGTTGCGGCCGCACTTGATCGGTCAGGGGCGTGGGCAGTTGATGTGAGCACGGGGGTTGAGCTCGAACCTGGCCGAAAGTGCCCTGAGAAGATGAAGGCATTCTGCGAGGCGGTCTCCGCGTGGGATGCCAAGGCTGCTGATCGACCCATAAGAGGGAAACGTGTATGAGTTGGTTTGACCGACTGATCCCACCAAAAATTAAGGATGTGGCATCTGTCGCGACCCGCCGCGGAGTGCCGCAGGGACTTTGGCGCAAGTGCGATGACTGCAGTGCTGTCCTCTATAGCGCTGATCTGGCCCGAGGGCAGCAGGTTTGCCCGAAGTGCGATCACCATATGCGTCTGAGCGCACGTGCCCGCCTCAACGGGTTTTTTGACGAAGGGCGGTTCGAGGAAATTGGTGCTGAGTTGCGGGCTGTTGACGTGCTGCATTTTCGGGATGCGAAGCGCTATCGTGACCGCCTGTCAGATGCGGGTAAGTCCAGCTTGGAGGCGGAGGCGTTGATAGGGGGGCGAGGGACGCTTCAGGATATTCCAGTGAATGCCGTAGCATTCGAGTTCGGCTTTATGGGCGGATCAATGGGTTCCGTGGTCGGTGAAAAATTCACCCGCAGTATCGACGACGCGGTTGAGCAGGGAAATCCGTTCGTTTGTTTCAGTGCAAGCGGAGGCGCCCGAATGCAGGAAGGTCTGTTCTCGCTTATGCAGATGGCAAAGACGACCGCGGCATTAAAGAATCTAAGCAAGGCGCAGCTGCCGTTCATCTCGATTCTGACGGATCCCACGATGGGCGGCGTGTCGGCGAGCCTGGCGATGCTCGGTGACCTGATCATCGCAGAACCCCGCGCACTCATTGGGGTTGCGGGCCCCCGGGTGATCGAACAGACGGTTCGCGAGACGCTGCCGGAAGGGTTTCAGCAGTCCGAGTTCCTCTTGGAGCATGGCGCCATCGACATGGTGATCCCGAGAAGCGCGCTCAGGGGCACTATTGGGGAAGCACTTCAGACGCTGGGGTTCGGTCCTGTTCAAAAAGCAGCGGCCAAGTTGCTTTTTGCCGGCGAAGAATCTTTGCCGACTACCGAAATCGACTGACGCTGCTCTATGCAGGGCCTGGCCGATCGGACGCTGAGCGATTGGCTCGCGTATATCGAAACCGTCCACCCCCGGATGATCGATCTGAGTCTGGATCGGCCGCGGCGGGTGCTGCACTGTCTGCGCCCGAATGTCCCAAAAGTGGTCATTACGGTTGCAGGGACCAATGGAAAAGGATCCACCGTTTCGATGCTAGATGCCGTATATCGGGCGGCAGGCTACCGGGTCGGTACCTACACCTCACCGCATTTGGTGCATTATCGGGAGCGCATACGAATCAACGGCAGCACGGCATCGGACCACAGTCTGTGTCAGGCGTTTCACAAAATCGATCGGGTCCGAGGAGCAATTCCGCTAACCTATTTTGAATTTGGAACCCTAGCAGCGGTAGAGATTTTCTCAAACGCTGCGCTGGATGTCTGGATTATGGAAGTGGGCATGGGGGGTCGACTCGATGCGGTGAATGTATTGGAACCAGATCTCGCAATCATTACAACAGTCGATTTAGATCATCAAACCTGGCTTGGAGATTCTCGGGATGCCATAGCAAAGGAGAAAGCGGGCATTTTGCGTTTTCAGGGACGGGCCGTCGTGTCTGACCCTGCAGCCCCGGAAGCGTTGCTCTCGCGTCTCGGCACGCTCCAGTGTGACCTGCGCCTGATGAATCGGGATTTCCGGATGGACGCCGCGACTGCTGGTAAATGGGCGTTTTCACCGGTGGGCCTGGCCTGGAGGGAGCCCTCTTTAATCGGGGATCTCGAGATTAACGCTTCGAGTCCGGCGTGGGCGCAGAACATCGGAGGATCGCTTGCGGCACTTCGAATGCTGGAGGGTGAGCTTCCGGTGGAGCCAGATCACCTGGAGGTCCTTCAAACACTGACGCTGCCTGGGCGACAGCAACGGAATGAAGGTGCCATAACCACCTGGTTTGATGTCTCGCATAACCTTCAAGCGGCAACTGCGTTGGCGGTACAACTTCGCGCCGAGCCGATAGCTGGCAAAACTCGTGCGGTGTTCGCCATGTTGGAGGATAAGGACATTGCTGGGACTGTTGCAGTAATGAGGGACTGCATCGACTACTGGTATCCCGCAGCTCTGTCTGGTCCGCGGACCCTATCGGCTTCCGACTTTCGCTCCGCACTGGCCGGGCTTCGCGGTGTCCATCAGGAGTTTTCGGCTTCGCCCCGGGAAGCCTACCGGATGGCAGTCGAGGCGAGTGAGGCAGGCGACCGCGTCGTGGTGTTCGGTTCGTTCTACCTCGTGGGTGATATACTGGATTGGCAATTGGAAAGGACGCCTGGATAAGTGGAAGCACCTGCGGAGCCTCCGTTCAGTCTTAAGCACCGGGCTACCGGGGCAATTATTCTGTTGGCCATCCCGGTCCTAATCCTGCCTTGGTTGTTGGGCGACAAGTCAGTCCCGATTCGCGTAAATGCCACGCCGGCGACCTTGGAGCCGACGAGTGAGTTTATCTCCTCAATCGGAACGACCTCGAGCGCCGCAGCTGCGTCTCTCGCAGCGGATTCTGCACCGACCCAGACGGAATCGATCGATGACCCGCCGACCATCACTAATACGCCTTCCTCTCCGGATACTCCGGCAAAATCCGGCTGGGTGGTTCGTGTCGGAGTATTCTCTGAGCCCAGCAATCTCGAGAAGCGCTCAGGGTTGCTTGTGTCTAACGGAATGACGCCGCAACGAGAGAATATTGATATTAACGGACACACAGCAGTGAGGATCTACCTTGGCCCGTTTCCTGATCTCCCGACGGCAGAACGGGAAAGCGGTAAGGCCATGTTGGTGACCGGTGAGCCGGCATTTGTGGTGGAACTTCCGTGAAGGAATTAAATCGATCCGCTAATTGGGTTGTTCCCAATGGATGAAATTGCGGGGTTTTCCTGGCCGCCCGTGCTTGATGTTGTCCTCGGCTTGACGGTTTTACTCTCTTTGGGTTTCGGGATCGTTCGAGGACTGTTGCGGGAAGCGCTTTCGCTGCTTGCCTGGACGGCAGCTTTCTGGTTAGCCTTGGTTTACGGGCCTGCCGTTGCGCTGAGGATAGACCCAATTCTGCAGAATTCAGTGTTATCCCAGGTGGCGGGAGCTGTGTTGACGTTCGTGGTTGTGTTGATCAGTTTGTTAGTAGCGGCGAGTCTTATCAGTCGAATCTTTAAGGCAACCGGTCTCACCGGAATGGATCGCGTCTTGGGCGGAGTTTTTGGTACCGTTCGTGCGCTGGTAATCATTATCACGGTGTTGTTGGTGGCGCGCTTTACCGCGGTTGCCGATCAGGGTTGGTACAATACCTCGGTCCTGGTTCCTTACTTTAATCCTGTCGTGGACTTGGTCTCGGGTTGGTTGACTCAACCGCTGCTAGACAGCATTGCCGTTGAGTCACTGGATACAAGCCTTTTTGGCGTCGAAGACGATGCGGACTGAGACCTAAAGGAGAAGCGCTGATCATGTGCGGTGTCGTCGGTATTGTCGGGTCCGGATGGGTAAACCAGCAGATTTATGACGCGTTGACTGTGATCCAGCATCGCGGCCAAGACGCGGCGGGGATCATGACCTGTGATGGCAGGCGGGTATTCTTGAGAAAGGATAGCGGCTTGGTGCGGGATGTCTTCGACGCGCGGCATATGCTCCAACTGGAAGGGAACATGGGATTGGGACATGTCCGCTATCCGACGGCCGGGGGGGACAACCGGTCGGAGGCGCAGCCTTTTTATGTTAACTCGCCCTTTGGCCTCGCACTCGGTCATAACGGTAACTTGGTCAATGCCCGGGATCTGAGTGTGGAGTTGTTCCAGGATGACCTCCGTCAAATCAACACGGGTTCGGACTCAGAGGTTTTGCTGAACGTCTTCGCGCACGAATTGATGGGGTCGGTTCGCGATAGAAATGCGATGCTCCAGACACAGGATATCTTCGATGCCGTGAGGCGTGTGCACCGCCGATGCCGGGGCGCCTACGCGGTGGTGGCGATGATTGTGGGATATGGATTAGTCGCATTTCGGGATCCCTTTGGTATCCGCCCCTTGGTGCTGGGGGAGCGGATCGACGGATCGAGTCGTTCAGTGATGGCGGCTTCGGAGAGTGTGGCGCTCGACGTCCTCGGATATCAGAGCATAGGAGACGTAGCGCCCGGGGAGGCGGTGTTTATAAGGACCGATGGCGCAATCGAACGGCAGGTTTGCGCAACAAATGCAAAACTTGCACCCTGTTTGTTTGAGTATGTGTATCTGGCGAGACCTGACTCGATCATGGATGACGTTGCGGTTTACAAGAGTCGTCTTCGGATGGGAGAAAAACTCGCCGAGCATCTGCTTAATGTATGGCCGGATCATGACATTGACGTCGTCATCCCCATTCCAGATACAAGTCGGACATCAGCGCTACAGTTAGCTAATGTTTCCGGACTGAAATACCGAGAAGGATTTATCAAGAACCGTTATATCGGACGTACCTTCATTATGCCCGGGCAGGCGGAAAGGCAGAAATCGGTCCGGCAGAAACTTAATGCCATTGATCTTGAATTTAGAGGTAAAAATGTTCTATTGGTTGATGATTCAATCGTGCGAGGAACCACTTCGAAGCAGATCATTCAGATGGCCCGGGAAGCCGGCGCTAAAAAAGTGTATTTCGCGTCCGCGGCGCCACCGGTCCGATATGCAAACGTCTATGGTATCGACATGCCGTCGCGCTCGGAACTTGTTGCTGATGGACGGTCTGAGGAAGAGATCGGTCAGTTCATTGGCGCGGATCGATTACTATATCAGCGACTAGACGATTTGGTGGACGCGGTTCGGGAGGGGAATCCCATGATCAGTCAGGTAGATGCATCCTGTTTTGACGGTAACTATGTTACCGGTAATGTGAGCGATGATTTCCTAGAAAGCCTTGCTGGATCGCGCAATGACGAGGCAAAGCAGAAAAGTGGCGAGTCGTTAGATGTGGCCGAGATCAGCGCATACCACTAACAATCGGTTGGACGCTTTCTAAAACGCAAGGTGTTTTCGGGCGCCAGCAAAGAACAACTCCAAGCCAGTCTCCGTCAGCCTAATCCAGCTGGGCTCGGGTGTCCAATCCCCTAGTACCACGCGGTAAGCGTTACCTGAAAAATTTAGCTCATGGACTGCCGGCCGGTGGGTATGTCCATGGATGAGCAGCCTAACACCGTGAGCGCACATGACTCCCTCAACCGCCTCGTCGTTAACGTCCATGATCTGCGCTGCTTTTTGCTTTTTGCCATCCTCACTCCGATAGCGGGCCAATTTCGCCAGAGCGTCCCGTTCTGCCACCGGCTTTCGCAGGAACTCATCTTGCCAGGACGATAAACGCACCAGGCTTCTGAACTTCTGGTGCGCAATGTCGTCCGTGCACAGACTGTCTCCGTGCATGAGAAGGACTCGCTTGGAGCCAAGTTCAAGGACGTGTTCGTCTGAGATGATTTGCATACCGCACTGGGCCGCAAACTCCTGTCCGAGAAGGAAGTCACGGTTTCCTGATAGAAAGAAGACCTGCACGCCGCGCTGAGAAAGTGATGAAAGAACCCGTTCGACCCCAGTGTGGCCAAGGAAGTCAGCCGCATCATCGCCGAGCCAATATTCAAATAGATCACCCAGAATGTAGAGATCATCCCCCGCACCAAGCGTGTTCAAATACTGATCAAAATGCTCGCGCAATGCCGGTTGATCAGGAGTTAAGTGGAGGTCTGAGATGAGATGGATCACAGTAATTCTAAAGATGGACTGGGCATAATGAACCGGTTCGTTCTCCAGCCAAGTTGGAGAAGACGCAGCATTTGGTTACCATTCGCCTCCCGCTAGTTGGGTTGGTCTCTATGGCACTCCAAATCTACAACAGTTTGACCCGGAAAAAGGAGCTTTTTCAGCCCCTGAGGGCGGGGCACGTGGGCATCTACGTTTGTGGCATGACGGTCTATGACTACTGCCACCTCGGCCACGCCCGGGTCCTGGTGGTCTTCGATATGGTCGTCCGCGTATTGAGATCTTGGGGCTACACGGTCGACTATGTCCGCAACATTACAGACATCGACGACAAAATCATCGCAAGGGCCGCGGAGCTCTCGGAGCCGTTTGAAGACCTGACAGAACGGTTCATCTATGCAATGCATGAAGACGAGACAGTGCTTAATGTCTCACCCCCAAGTCAGGAGCCTCGGGCGACGGGCCATATCTCCGAGATTATTGCGATGATCCAAAAACTTGAGGGACAAGGTCTTGCTTACCAGGGCGGTAACGGAGATGTGTACTTCAGGGTCCGCGAATTCAGTGACTATGGACGGCTGTCTGGAAGATCGCTCGATGAGTTGAAAGTGGGTGCCCGCGTTGACAAGGATGAAGCCAAGGATGATCCGCTTGATTTTGTCTTATGGAAGCGTGCCAAACCGGGAGAACCGCTATGGCCTTCGCCCTGGGGTGAAGGCCGCCCGGGTTGGCACATCGAGTGCTCCGCCATGTCGACCCGATGCCTGGCCGATCATTTTGATATTCACGGGGGCGGGATGGACCTTCGTTTCCCGCATCACGAAAATGAGATTGCACAGACTGAAGGGGCTACAGGCTCGAAGTTTGTCAACACTTGGATGCACAATGGCTTTGTCCAGATCGACGAGGAAAAAATGTCGAAGTCATTGGGTAACTTTTTCACGATCCGTGACATTGTTGGTAACGACACGAACCCAGCACGGGCAGGGGAGGTTGTCCGTTTCCTGATGCTATTGAGCCATTATCGAAGTCCTCTGAATTTTTCAGAGGTCGTGCTGGATCAGGCGAGGACAGGGCTGGAACGGCTGTATGCTGCACTTTACAAGGCCCATGAGATAGCGCCACAAGTGCCCAGCGAACCGGGCTCGGACACTCTGGAATTTGTCGGTAAATTTAACGCCGCTCTTGAGGATGATTTCAATACGCCTTCAGCGATTGCCGTATTGTTCGAAATGGTGAAGAGAATCAATCGAGCGATTGAGTCCGATGAATCCGCCACGGCCTTCGCGCTGGCGAGCGAATTGCAGAACCTCGCGGGCCGGTTGGGCCTGCTTTACCAGGATCCCGGAGTGATGTTGCGAGCGGGCAGCGCCTCTGACAAGGTCTCGGGCAAGGCAGGTGAAGTGCAAAGTACTGTCATCGAGGATCTCGTCCAGAAACGTAGCCGGGCACGTCAGGAGAAAGATTTTCAGACCTCCGATGAGGTGCGGGCACAGCTTGAAGAGATGGGTGTGATTCTCGAGGACCGGCCGGACGGCAGCACTTTCTGGAGACAGCGCTGAATTTACATCGAGCGGGTGATCTGTTTATACTTTCGCGGTTTGGTTCCCGGCAGTCCCTAGGGAATCGTTATTACCCAACCCTTTTAGAGGTTTGCTAATGGAGCTGACCGGCGCGCAGATCGTCGTTCAAAGTTTAAAGGACGAAGGAGTTGAACTTGTTTTCGGTTATCCCGGAGGCGCGGCTCTTCACATTTACGACGCATTTTATAGCCAAGAGGATGTGCGACATATCCTCGTTCGCCACGAACAGGCGGCCACCCATGCGGCGGACGGCTACGCTCGAGCCACGGGCGAGACGGGCGTGGTTCTGGTCACCTCCGGGCCTGGTGTTACGAACGCCGTTACCGGGATCGCCACTGCCTATATGGATTCAATCCCAATGGTCGTACTCACGGGCCAGGTGCCAACCCATCTGATTGGAGATGATGCGTTCCAAGAGGTGGATACCATCGGGATCACAAGACCTTGTGTGAAGCACAATTTCCTGGTCAGAGATGTCAAGGATCTTGCAATGACCATCAAGAAGGCGTTTTTCATCGCCAATTCGGGCAGACCGGGACCAGTGGTCGTCGATATCCCTAAAGACGTAACGGCGCAGGTGACTGCGTATAGTTACCCGAAGGATGTACGGATACGTTCATATGCACCCGTTCGTAAAGCCCACTCAAAACAGATCTCCCGGGCGGCAACGCTTCTACTCAAGGCCCGTCGCCCCATCATCTATACCGGTGGTGGCGTGGTGCTCTCTGGAGCGGCAAAACAGTTGACGACCCTCGTGGAACGGCTTGGCTATCCCTGTACCAATACTCTAATGGGCCTGGGTGCACTCCCGTCAGATCATCCACGGTTTTTAGGCATGCTGGGCATGCACGGTACTTATGAGGCCAACATGGCAATGTACGAGTGCGATGTGATGCTTGCAGTAGGCGCCCGCTTCGATGACCGGGTCACCGGAGATCTCAAGAAATTCTCTCCGCACGCAAAGATCATACACATTGATATTGACCCCGCATCCATCGGCAAAAATGTTCCGGTCGAAGTGCCGATTGTGGGTGATGCCTCAGCCGCCTTGGAGCAACTTGTAGAGGCACTTGGCCAAAGCAAGACTGAACAGGATGAGGAGAGCCTGTCCCAGTGGTGGGAACAGATTAAATCCTGGCGTAGCCTCGATTCGCTTGGCTACGGCGGGAGTGATGAAGTGATCAAGCCTCAGTTTGTTATCGAAAAACTTCATGAGGTGACATTGGGGGACGCATTTGTGACCTCAGATGTGGGACAGCACCAGATGTGGGCTGCCCAGTATTATGGCTTCAATAAGCCTCGACGATGGATTAACTCCGGAGGGCTTGGGACGATGGGCTTTGGTCTGCCATCTGCGATGGGCGTGCAACTCGCTCATCCCGAAGCAGCCGTTGCGTGCGTCACGGGCGAAGCTAGCATCATGATGTGTATTCAGGAGTTGTCCACCTGTAAGCAGTATGACCTGCCGCTCAAGATCATTAACCTGAACAACCGATACATGGGCATGGTGCGGCAGTGGCAGGAGTTTTTCTATGATCGTCGTTACTCCCATTCTTATATGGACTCGCTTCCCGATTTTGTAGAACTCGCGTCAAGCTTCGGACACACCGGAATCCGCGTAGAGAAGCCGGGAGATGTTGAGGGCGCACTGCGCGATGCGTTCGCCCAGAAGGATCGCTTATTCTTCCTTGATTTTTTGACGGATCAGACCGAGAACGTCTATCCGATGATCTCAGCGGGTGCCGGCCACAATGAAATGGTGATGAAGCCGCTGCCGGACGGCTCGGCGCCGGCCGAGCGGGAGTTGGCATAATCCATGCGCCGCATACTTTCCTTGTTGGTTGAGAACGAACCGGGCGCGCTCTCCCGGATCGCGGGGTTGTTCTCCGCCCGGGGCTATAACATCGAGTCCCTTACGGTTGCGCCTACAGACGATGACTCCCTGTCCAGGATGACTATTGTCACCCATGGCTCTGAGCAAATCATTGAGCAGATCACGAAGCAGTTAAACAAGCTGATTGATGTGGTCCGGTTGATGGATTTGAGCGAGGGCCGCCACATCGAGCGGGAGTTGCTATTGCTGAAGGTGGCAGCAGAGGGGGATGCTCGGGAGGAGATCAAGCGGCTCGTTGATATCTTCCGCGGACGCATCATTGATGTCGATGGCGAGACTTACACGATTGAGCTAACCGGGCCCGGCGATAAGCTCGATGCATTTCTTGGTGCGATGCCACCAACAGATATTCTCGAGGTTGTCCGTTCCGGTGTTTCGGGAATCGCCCGTGGTGAACGTGCGTTGAGACTCTAAACTCTCGAATACAGAACTCTTACACTTTAACTAGCGCCCATGGGCGTGTTGGAGCACCTATCATGAAAGTCTATTACGATGGCGACGCCGATTTGGGCATTATTTCTGGAAAGACCGTGGCGGTAATCGGTTATGGCTCACAAGGCCATGCCCATGCGAACAATCTCCGTGACAGCGGTGTGGATGTGGTGGTCGGACTGCGCGAAGATTCTTCATCCCGGGAGAAGGCGATGAACTCGGGTCTGCGCGTTGATACCGTCGCTGCCGCAGTGGCCGCAGCGGATGTGGTCATGATGCTGGTGCCCGACGAATTGGCCGCCGACCTCTATGAGAGTGACGTTGTAGGGAACCTGAAACCCGGCGCCGCGTTGGCATTTGCGCATGGCTTTAATGTGCATTTTGGTTTCATTGAGCCAGACAGTACCGTGGATGTGATCATGATTGCGCCGAAAGGCCCTGGTCACCTTGTGCGTTCAACTTACACTGAGGGAGGAGGTGTGCCGTGTCTAATAGCTATTGAGCAGAACGCAAGTGGTACTGCGCGGGAAACTGCGTTGTCCTATGCCAGCGCAATTGGTGGAGGAAGGGCTGGGGTTATCGAAACGACCTACAAAGAAGAGACTGAGACTGATCTTTTTGGAGAGCAGACTGTGCTTTGCGGAGGCCTGACGTCTTTGATCCAGGCGGGATTCGAAACCCTGGTGGAGGCGGGCTACGCGCCGGAGATGGCATATTTCGAGTGTCTGCATGAAACAAAATTGATCGTTGACCTTATTTACGAAGGCGGAATCGCGAACATGCGGTATTCGATTTCCAATACTGCTGAGTACGGCGATGTCACTCGTGGCCCTCGGGTCGTGACGCCAGAGGTGAAGGCGCAGATGAAAAAGATTCTGAGTGAAATCCAATCAGGTGAGTTCGCCCGTCAGTGGATGGAGGAAAGCCGGTCCGGAGGCGCCAACTTCCAGAACCTTCGTCAGAAAGGACGAGAACATCAGATTGAGGCTGTGGGAGAAGGGTTACGAGCGATGATGCCCTGGATCCAAAAAGGTAAACTGGTCGACAAGTCTCGCAACTGAACTACAGTCAGGTCTGTTGCCATCCCGACTGCTTAGCATGACGCATCCAATCATAGCGCGGGAGGGTTGGGCGCGAATTCTTTTCGCCTTCGCGCTTGCTGGCGCTGTTCATTTTCTGGGCGGGATGTGGATCGCTGCCGTCTTCTGGATCGTAGCGTTGCTGGTCCTGCAGTTTTTTCGGGACCCACCGCGCTCTATCCCAGACCTTCCCGGGGGCGTGGTGTCTCCCGCGCATGGTCAGGTCGTAGCCATCCAGCCAGATCAGGATCCGTTTTCAGGATCGCCCAGTACTCGGATCAGTATCTTCATGAACATTTTTTCGGTGCACTCAAACCGCATACCGGTGGCGGGCCAGATAGTCGCCCGCAAGTATTTTCCGGGCCGGTTCTTGAATGCAGCGCTTGAGAAAGCATCATCAGAGAATGAACGTTGCGCGGTGCAGATCGAGACGGAGGAAGGTAGGCAGGTGAGCTGTGTCCAGATTGCAGGGTGGGTTGCCCGGAGGGTCTTGACGTACGTCGATGTCGGCGATTCGGTTGCACGGGGGCAGCGATACGGGTTCATCAGGTTTGGCTCAAGGGTAGACGTATATCTGCCGACCGATTCTGAAATTGTCGCTAAGGCCGGAAAGTGGGTGTTGTCCGGAAGTGATATTATTGCGCGCATAAGACCCCACCCCCATTAGCATGCCCCAAATTCACAAGGTCACGCCGTTGGAGTCTCGCGATAAGCCCGCCAAGGGTATTTATATCCTTCCGAACCTGTTTACCACTGCGAGTCTTTTCGCAGCCTTTTACGCGATTATTCAATCAACCGTTGGTAATTTTTCCAATGCAGCCATTGCGGTGATCGTGGCGGCAGTGCTCGACATGCTGGATGGCCGTGTTGCGCGGATGACCAACACGGCCAGCGACTTTGGCAAAGAGTATGACTCACTCGTCGATTTGGTCGCATTTGGGCTGGCACCGGCGCTGATTCTTTTTGAATGGGGACTTCAGGCGTTCGGCAAAGGCGGCTGGTTGGTGGCGTTTACTTATGTCGCAACCACCGCGCTTCGGTTGGCTCGGTTCAATACACAGGAGAATCTCAGCAAGCGTTATTTTCAAGGATTGCCGTGTCCAGCTGCGGCAGTGTTGTTGGCAGCTGGGGTTTGGACTGCTGAGAGTTATCTGCTTTCCGGCACTGCCTATATTGCCGCGGGATTCATTTTGATGGCGTTGCTCGCGTTGGCAATGGTCAGCGCCGTACCGTACCGTAGTTTCAAGGACCTCGACCTTAAACATCGTGTACCTTTTGTCGCGGTGCTGGCGTTAGTTCTCGTGTTCGTCCTGATTTCCTTCGATCCGCCTGCGGTTCTGTTTTCGATTTTTACTGCTTACGCGGTCTCAGGAGGGGTGAGTTGGTTCTTGTTGCGCAAAGGGGGTGAGAACGTATTTCAGAACCCGACAGAGGAATCGCAGGATCCCGGCACGAAAACTTCCGAGAACCGCGCTTCTGGAAATCCCCCTGGTTAGGAGCAATAGTCTTATCGCAGGTCAGAGGCTTTTGCCTGGGTCTGGGTCCGGCGCTATACTCAACTTCATGACGATTGCCCCAACTACTTGTCAGGCCTGCGTTGATCAGGCTTTGTCCAGACGCCAGGAGTCCCGACTTTTTCCTGGACTGCTGGGTCTGCTGCGCCTGCTGGCGCACTAACTCTTACCTTCCTCACCAGACACCACCATACCTTGATCAGCCCGCCGGGCGGGTCAGGCGATTCTAGAAGTGTTGATTCGTGGAGAACGAGCATGAAAGACCAGCTTTACATCTTTGATACGACTTTACGTGATGGCGAGCAAAGTCCGGGGGCGTCGATGACTGCGGCGGAGAAAATCCGTATAGCCCGACAATTGGAAAAACTACGGGTAGACGTTATCGAAGCGGGGTTTCCCGCCGCGAGCCAGGGTGACTCAGAGGCGGTCAAGATGGTCGCCAAGGAGGTTTCCGACAGTCGAATTTGTGCTCTGGCAAGAGCAAACCCAGGCGATGTCGAAAAAGCCGCAGAGGCCGTTAGGGGCGCAACCGCGCCAAGGATCCACACTTTTATTGCCACCTCGCCAATCCACATGAAGGCAAAGCTCCGGATGTCGCCCGAAGATGTCCTGGAAAAGGCGGTACAGGCTGTCCGTCAGGCGCGGGACGCGGTGGAAGACGTTGAGTTCTCAGCGGAAGATGCCGGTCGGTCCGACGAGGACTTTCTCTGCAGGATCTTCGAGGCCGTAATCGATGCAGGTGCTCGGACGATAAATATTCCTGACACGGTCGGTTACACGATGCCTGATCAGTTCGGAGAGATGTTTGGTCGACTGATGAACCGAATCCCCAATGCAGACCAGGCGATTTTTTCGGTGCATTGCCACAATGATCTTGGAGTCGCTGTCGCAAATTCGCTCGCGGCTGTCCAAGCGGGCGCTCGGCAGGTGGAATGCACGATTAATGGACTTGGCGAACGTGCAGGCAACGCCTCATTGGAAGAGGTCGTGATGGCGGTTCGTACCCGGCAGGATGTCTTTTCATGCGACACCGCCATTGATACCACCCAGATTCTTCCGGCCAGTCGGATGGTGTCGAGCGTTACCGGGTTCCCCGTCCAACCGAACAAGGCGATTGTCGGCGCCAATGCTTTCGCCCACGAGGCCGGGATTCACCAAGATGGCGTCCTTAAACAGCGCGATACTTATGAGATCATGCGTGCCGAAGATGTTGGTTGGTCCGCCAACCAGATTGTCCTGGGGAAACATTCTGGCCGGACCGCATTCCGCGAACGCATGTCCAGTCTAGGGATTGAGTTCGGTAGCGATGCGGAACTTAACGTTGCATTTGGTCGATTCAAGGACCTCGCGGACAAGAAACATGAAATCTTCGACGACGATCTCCAGGTGCTTGTCGGCGAGGACGCTTCAAAGGAAGAAAACGAGCTTGTCCGATTCATCGGTTTAAAGACCATGGCGGAAACGGGAGGCGTGCCAGTGGCCGAGCTGTCGCTTGAACTTGATGGGCAACCCCTGTCTAGCAGTGCGACTGGCGATGGTCTCGTCGACGCAGTGTTCAAAGCAGTCGAAGAGGTCGTGCCGGGAACCCGGACGCTGATGCTGTACTCGGTGAATGCCATCACAGAGGGCTCAGATTCCCAAGGGGAAGTCAGCGTCCGACTCCAGGAGGCGGGGCGAATCGTGAACGGGCAGGGTGCGGATACCGACATCGTGGTGGCATCGGTGAAGGCTTATATTAATGGCCTCAACAAGTTGCAGGCGACGCCCCATCGATTTAATCCGCAAAGCGGTGAGACGGTCTGATCAACGATGACGGGACGCCGCGCTCCCTACCTTCGCGAAATGGGCTTGGTCCAATGGCGTCATATTTCACCGATTCGGGTCAATCAAGCCGGTAGTTCCGGTGCTGAAGTCACCGCCGAGACAAGGGGGAGGCAAGATGCTCCCAGCGCACTTTCTGCGCTTGCTGACGATGTCGCGGAGTGCGAGCGATGCGACCTTTGCCGCACTCGGAATCAGACCGTTTTTGGCGCAGGGAGTGCTCGGGCGCGTTGGCTTTTTGTCGGCGAGGCGCCCGGGGCAGAGGAAGATAAGCAAGGGCTGCCCTTTGTGGGGAGGGCGGGAGTTTTGTTGAGTGCGATGCTATTCAGTATCGGACTATCTCGCGAAGATATCTACATCGCCAATGTTCTCAAGTGTCGCCCTCCAAACAATCGTGATCCCTTAGGGCGGGAAGTCCGAGAGTGCAGCCCTTTTCTGCGTCAGCAGATTTCTTGGGTCCAGCCCGAGATTATCGTGGCGATGGGCCGTTTTGCGGCACAGGCGCTCCTGGAGACCGATCAGAGTCTCGCCGAGCTTCGCGGACACCGCCATAAATACCAAATCAACGAACTTCCTCTTGTTGTTACTTATCACCCGGCGTACCTGTTGCGTTCTCCGTCGGCGAAACGGAAGAGTTGGGAGGATTTGACCTTAGCGCATTCTATTCTGGATTGATCCGAGCGTATGGACAGCGAGAAGTGTGCGGGGGATCTCCACCGGATGTTAATTGATGACGTGGCCGGGGTTGCCGAACTGGAACAGGCGGTTTCCCCCGGACCCTGGAGCTCCAGCATCTTTCTTGACTGCTTCCAGGCTGACTATGAATGCTGGGTGTTGCGGGCGGATGGGATTGCCGGTTTTGCGATTGCTTCTCTCGGCGCTGGTGAGGCTCATTTGCTTAACCTTGCGGTGACTCCCAGCAAGCAGGGCCTTGGATTCGGTGGGCGGCTATTACGAAAGATCATTGGGGTAGTAAAGGAAAAAGGTGCCGAACGCATTTTTCTCGAGGTTCGGCCCAGTAACCTTCGAGCGCAGGTTATCTACCAAAGGGCCGGTTTTGAATTTTTGGGTAAAAGACCAAATTACTACGGAGCGCCACGAAGAGAAGATGCCCTGGTCTACACGATGCAAATTTGAGAACTCACTGCTGCAATCGTTGCCCATCGGACGAGCTGACCGGGTAAAATCTACCGCGCAAGTCAGTGTGAAAGGACAAGGTGTGCAGCGGCATGATGTTTCTTGGAAAAAGCGGGGATTCTGGACCCCAAGCCCTGATGCGATCCGCGAACCAGAAGGTAGAACAACATAACGAGCTCGCGGACTGGTTTCAGACCACCCTGGGTGCTGAAGTCATTAACGAGGCAAGCAAGTGGGTTTCACGACTGGTTCCGCCCGGTTATTATCGGACGGGATTTCAAGTTGGACCCTGCAGGGACGGCTTTTTGCAAAACGCGGAGCATGCCTGTTTCGGCTTGGCCGCGCAGGACCCATTTCACGATGAAGCAGGTCGTCGCCAGGTCGAGTGCTTGGCAGAACAGTTGCCATTTGGCGCTCGGTCGATAGATCTTCTCGTGCTCCCGTTTACGCTCGAATTTTCTGCCGATCCACACAGCGTACTGAGAGAAGCGAACGGCGTCCTGGCTCCCGAGGGGTGCCTTGTGGTCTGTGGATTCAATCGCTGGGGCTTGTGGGGGCTCCGGCGGACCGTGTCGTTCCGCCCGCGACGGGCCCCCTGGGCCGGGAATTTCCTATCGCTAAATCAGATCCAGGATTGGACCCGATTACTGGGCCTGGATTTGGTGGCGGCGCGATCGATTTTTTATCGCCCCCCAATCAGGAGTGTGGCCCTGTTGAATCGAATCTCGTTTCTCGAGGCGGCAGGTGATCGGTGGTGGCCCATGCTGTCGGGTGCTTTTGTGCTGGTGGTCAAAAAGAGGGCGTTTGCTCAGTCGACGTTCCTTGAACCGGTGCGGGCTTCACGGGAAAGCAGGCCGAAACCTTTCGCCTCCGCGCTGCCAAGGCAAGTGGCGAATCGAAAACTGCACCTCTAAGAAAGGAGTGCTCTATCAAAAAGACGCTGACCCTTTTTACTGATGGCGCTTGCCGTGGAAACCCGGGCCCAGGCGGTTGGGGTGCCCTAATTGTCGAAGATACGGTTGAGACGGAACTCTTTGGTTCTGAACCCCACACGACGAATAATCGCATGGAACTTGCCGCAGCTATCCGCGGTCTGGAGGCAATCGATCCGGAGTACGCCGTATCCGTTTACACCGACTCTCAATACGTACGAAATGGGGTAACGCAATGGATTGGGAAGTGGAAGGCTAACGGCTGGAAAACCGCCGGGCGAAAACCAGTGAAGAATCAGGATCTCTGGCAACAGTTAGACCTTGCGGCAGGCCGAAGGTCAGTGGAGTGGCACTGGGTGCGGGGCCACAGCGGGCATCCACAGAACGAAAAAGCGGACGCCCTTGCGAATCGGGCGATTGACCTCATGTTGGCGCAACAACCTTGAACGGCTGGGATTAAATAGTGGATTTGATTGTGTTGGACACGGAAACCACAGGCCTGAATGCGGCAGATGGCCACCGTGTGATTGAGGTTGGCTGCGTTTTGCTTGCAAACCGTAAACACACAGACCTACGATTTCACAGTTACCTGAACCCCGGGCGCGCGATTGATCCCCAAGCGCAAGAGGTGCACGGAATTACTGAGCAGTTTCTCGACGATAAGCCAGTATTTAGTGAGATATTGGATCACTTTCTTGAATTCGTTAGGGGATCCGAGTTGGTGATCCATAACGCCCCCTTCGATCTTGGATTTCTTAATCAGGAACTGGAACTCTCGGGGAGTCCGTCCCGATTGGAGGATATTTGTGAGGTGACAGACTCGTTGGAGCTTGCCCGGCAAATGCACCCTGGACAACGCAACAGCCTGGATGCGCTATGCCGCCGTTATGGGGTGGATAACAGCGGTAGGGATCTTCATGGCGCGCTGCTGGATGCGGAGATTCTCGCGGATGTCTATCTTGCGATGACGGGTGGCCAGACGACCTTGACACTCGACGGGGCATTCTCAAGGGAAACAGGAACAGACAGCATAGAATCTGCGTTTCGAAGTGATGTGGAGTTCCCCGTTACTGGCGTTGATAAAACAGAGCTTGCTGAACATCGCCGTTGGCTCGAGTTACTAGATCCCGACAGTCCCTGGCACGAAATTGACCAGACGGGTGATGGATCCTAACGTTGGGTGTGCAGGTTGTTACTACACGGTGGATTCGCTAAAACATCTGCCATACAGGTTTTAGAATATGGCCCCAGCCAAGGTCATTGAAATGACAATAGGAGTTTGAGATGAGTGATACCACTGTCTATCCCGTTAACCCCGACTTTTCGGTCAAGGCCCATATAGACAAAAGCCGGTACGAAGAAATGTATCAGCGGTCGGTTTCTGACCCGGATGGTTTCTGGGCTGAACAGGCAGAAGCGTTCGTGGACTGGTTCTCGCCCTGGGATACCGTGAGCCAGTGTAATTTCCACACGGGTGAAATCAGGTGGTTTGATGGCGCAACCCTAAACGCCGCCTATAACTGCATTGACCGACATCTTGAAACCCGCGGGGAACAGACTGCGATCATTTGGGAGGGCGATGAACCGTCGGACGACAAAAAACTGACGTTTAGGGAACTGCATGAAGCTGTCTGCCGCTTTTCCAACGTCCTAAAAGGGCGTGGTGTGGGTAAGGGCGACCGTGTCTCAATCTATATGCCGATGATTCCCGAGGCGGCGATTGCGATGCTTTCGTGCGCACGCATCGGTGCTGTGCACTCCGTTGTTTTTGGGGGGTTCTCACCCGAGGCATTGAGAGACCGCATTCTGGATTCCGACTGTCGGGTGGTGATCACAGCCGACGAAGGCCCTCGGGGCGGCAAGCCGGTTCCGTTGAAAGCGAACGTCGAACAAGCGCTTGAGGGCTGTCCTAAAGTTCACACCACTATCGTTGTCAGGAGAACTGGCAATGACGTCCCTTCGGGGGGTGAGCGCGACGTCTGGTATCACGAGGCAGTCGAGGCGGCGTCAAGTAGGTGCGAACCAGAACCGATGGGTGCTGAGGACCCATTATTTATTCTTTACACGTCAGGCTCGACGGGCAAACCTAAGGGCGTTCTGCATACAACAGGGGGTTACCAACTTTATACGGCGATGACTCATCGTTATGTGTTTGATTATCACGATGGTGATGTTTATTGGTGTACTGCCGACGTAGGGTGGATTACGGGACACAGCTATATTCTTTATGGGCCGTTAGCAAACGGCGCAACAACGCTCATGTTTGAAGGTGTGCCGACCTACCCGGATGCCTCTCGTTTCTGGCAGGTTGTAGACAAACATGAGGTCAATATTTTTTACACAGCCCCAACAGCGATTCGGGCTCTAATGAGTCAGGGGAACGATCCAGTGGCCGCTACGGACCGTTCTAGCTTGAGGCTGCTCGGCACTGTCGGCGAACCGATTAACCCCGAAGCATGGGAGTGGTACTACCAGACCGTGGGAGAACGGCGGTGTCCAATTGTGGATACCTGGTGGCAGACCGAGACCGGGGGTATTTTGATCACGCCGCTTCCTGGCGCAACTGAGCTTAAACCGGGGTCTGCGACTCGGCCATTTTTCGGCATCGTCCCTGCGCTTTTGGACGCAGAGGGAAACGAACTTGAGGGAGAGAATTCGGGCAATTTAGTGATTACGGGCTCGTGGCCTGGGCAGATGCGCACGGTTTATGGTGACCATGAGCGATTTGTGCAGACGTACTTCGCCACCTACCCCGGTTTCTATATGACGGGCGATGGGGCTCGTCGTGATGAAGATGGTTATTATTGGATCACAGGTCGGGTTGACGATGTGATCAATGTCTCGGGTCACCGGATGGGAACGGCGGAGGTAGAAAGCGCTCTGGTGCTGCATCCCCAGGTGGCCGAGGCAGCGGTTGTGGGTTACCCGCACGAC
>Ga0315316_10000514_pt1 | contig 25742 bp, 24 predicted proteins | sample M160m3416metaG_FD_203702 | JGI IMG/M metagenome (GOLD analysis project Ga0315316, IMG submission 203702) | Ammonia-oxidizing marine archaeal communities from Monterey Bay, California, United States - M1 60m 3416 | ecosystem: Environmental > Aquatic > Marine > Intertidal zone | place: USA... | reverse complement strand
AAAGTTTTGAACGCAAAAATACATTATCATCTGGTACTGCCTCTAACATCGGTAGTGATGTAATCGCAGTTCCATATGAATCTGAACCACTTGGATGGTCTGGATTATACAATGTATAATCTACTCCAGTATCACCGAATGAAAATTTAGTAATTCCCAACGGTTGCCCATTTGCTAATTTCTGTCGGCCTATCTTAGTTAAAATAGCATCTACGACAACGGTATCATTATCAAGTATTCCCATAACATTAATCCTTGTTTAATATAAATATATTCAAATTATTTTTTACCTTACTACTTTTAACTTCTTAGTAGTATCCGAACCACCTACATTGATTGTATAAGCTGGAACTGTTCTTTTTGGATCCCTATCCATTGGATCTGTACTTGGCGATGAACCATCATTCTGAGTTCCTTTGTAGATTAGATTATCCAACACATCTTTACTTGTTCTAGCATAAATATAATGATTTGACGGATAAGTAATATTACCATCACTATCTGTCCTAAAAAATCGCGTTCTTCCTATCATTCTCCCCGGCTCAGCATTGTCTTCAAAAAATGAAGTATAAGTATAACTACCACTATCTACAAATTGCCTATTGAAAAAATGTCTAAAATTATCATGATGATTATAAGGTTGTCTTTGATTTTTTCTACTTTTATAAGTACCACTTACTGGATAGAATTCTTCAGTATCGCCTATAGTTGGAAATGTAAATCTCGTTTCGTATTTGTAAGTATTGAAGTTACCATCCGTTCCTTGATTTTTAGATTTAAAATGTACTTGGTCGTCCCCCTTACCATGATTTTTCCAAAATTCATTCTTACTACCTAAAAATAAACTAGTAATATCAGGCTCAAGTGTATAAACGGATTCTGTCCTTGAATTTGTAAAATCAATTATATCCAATGGAGAAGAATCATTTGTCTTTACATTTTCGTTATAAAGTGAAGTAATACTTAATTCATTATCTGACACATCAATAGTTCCATTTTTATAATTTTGATTAACAAATCCAGTCGTACTTAATTCATCATCCGAAACATCAATAGTCCCATTTTTAAATCTTTCATTAACAGTCGAAGATAAAGTTGGTTTTAAAAAACTTGCAGAAATATAAGAAGTATTTGTATTTGGATTTAACTCCGTCTGTAATATTGCATTTTTTATTTTTGGTCTAAATAAAATATCATTTTTTACATTATATGAAAAATCTAAACTTGATTTGGCTGGTAAAAGTCGTTGTAAATTATTTAATATTGGAGCATTAAAAAGAGATTCCGCTGATTTTAAATTTTTAGTAACATCAATTTGAATATTATTATCACTAATCAATTGTTTTCTTAAATCAACCAGATCACTATAAATACCATCCATCGTACCATCTTCAAGATAATCATCTAATTTAAAATCAGACATCTGGTTTATTATCAAAGAATCAATAGCATCAACATAAGAAAATGATTTACCAATTTTATTAGATTTTTGTACCTTTGGGGTTCCGTCATATGGAGACTCTACAGTCTTTGTTTTGGGATCCAACGAACCTACCACTTTTAATTTAGAACCTAAATTCGTTTGATTATCGTTTTTAATCTCATCAGTTCCTCTGACACCAAATTTGTAAAAAGTTTGTTCCGTCATACTTGTTCTAAAATTCAAGCTTGGTTGTGTAGAAATCAAATGACTATAATCCTTAGTATGCTGTGGATTTGAATCATAAATTTTTAGATTTGTACTATCAGGATGTCTATTGTAATTAGGAATATTTTCATTCAACCTAAATCTATAAATTAAATCACTCACGCCAGATTTAACTGATCCACCAACTACACTATTATAATTCAAAACATGTTGTTTAAATTTTGACATACTAACATAACTATCCCACACTCTAATCTCAGCAACCGAACCAGATAATGTCTCACCGACAAATAAATTCTTACCAGTTAAAGCAGATGATGTAATAAAATTTTGATTTATATATGATCCAGAAACACGAGATGCTGTAATATTAGCATTATGTGAAGACATACTAATAAATTGTACATCTCTTATCTTATCATCATCTTTACGGCCAATATACATATGATAAGATTGAGTAAAATGAGAAGCGGGTACTGTATTGCTTGATGTTGCATAATTTCTTTGTAATAATATATTAAAAATATTATCACTCATTATATTATTAATATAATCAGTTGACATAGAAACATGATTTGTACCTATAGCACTTGATACATCTTTTGTATAATTCAACCGAAATTCAATTTTACCCCTCGTAGCCGATGAGCCTGATGGTATTATTCTCAAATCCCAATAGTCATTAGAACCACTCGACCTTAATAATGTTTGTGTATTTGTGGATTTATTTGCTTGAAATAAAAATTCCATTCCATTTGCATTAGCATCATTCGACCACCAATCTAATGCTAAATAATCCGAGCCGGAATCCAAGTTTAACATTGGAAATGCTGCAAATTCTTCAATAAACGATACATTACCGGATTTATTTTTTAATCCATCTAATAAATCTTCCGAAGTATTTTTAATAACAGTTGGATTATGCTCATCAACCGAACCCCCATATTCCTGTAATTGAAAAGAGTGAGCATCGAATCCATAAAGATTTAATAAGGCACTTATTGACTCTCTCGTCCCCTTTGTTTTATAAATGTAAATGACATTATTAAGTATTTTTCTCCACAATGAATTTATTGCAGTCTTAATTCCAATACCATCAACTTCATTATTTTCTAAATAACTTGTAATGCTACCACTATATGGATTCATCAAATCAAATCCAATTGAATCACCTATTATTGGCAACAAGGTGTCTGGTATTGAATTAGGATTCTTATATCCCATTTTATAAAAATTCTGATAGTTATCGATATAATTTCTCAACAAGTCAAATTGTTCACCCAACATACTTACAAAATCTCGTAATGTTTGGTGTTGTTGATCAGACTGTAAAGAAAATGGCAAATTATTAACTAATGAATGTATATTATCATTATCATAATTTGAAGCAGAATCTATCATTCCGTCATACCAATTATTCCACTTATCAGAACCAGCATAACTACCACTCGGTGGTCTATAGACATTACTGAATGGGTGTATGTCGGCTGGGTTATTATAAGAAACTTTTACATCGGTAAAAAATGCCGATTTAGAACCAGTCTCGACTGAAACTACTGGAAATAAATCACCTTGGGGCATAACTGACGCTGTCACTGGCCCAAATGCATTTGAGCCACTTTCCGGCATAGTATCTGGAAAAAAGTATGGTCTATATAATCCACTCGAATCTTTTATAGGGCGACCAAACTCACTACCACTCATAGATGCGGATATTACATTTGACCCTGATAATATTTGACTGTATTGAGTATTTCTCCATAAATTTCCTTGCAATATCCAGTTAATATCATAATATTCACCATTAGTATATGCAGGCCTCCAATATAATTGTTCTCCTTTAAAAATATATCTTCTATAATTTGAGCCAGTACTTGTCGGGTTTAATAATGCAGAACCACTAAATGCATTATATGGCAATTGTCTTCCTGTATTATATGGATAACTTTTATATTTCTTATTATCATAATTAATATTCGCATCACCGCCACTTATATGTAACTGATATTCTCCTTTAAAATCCCCACCACCCCTTAAAATAAAAGACAAATAGACGGCTTTATTAGTATTATAAAATGGCGGATCTTCAGCCTTATAAATATCCGTAAACAAATGTATATAACCACTATTAGATTTTTTGTGAACTTTATCAAAACCCTCTTGGTCTTGTAATGTACTTAAACTATTGTCAACTTTGTTTGAGAAATTTGTTCCAGCCAAGTTTGTCCCAATCCCTGGAGCAGAAGCAGTTGAGTAACTTTGACCATCATTATATAAAAAATGCTCATAATGTGTAAAGTCATCTTTAAGATTTTCAACTTGTTTAAATAAATCTTTTCTTTTTTCCACTACTCTTAAACTACTCGAAAACTCCAAAGAAGAACTTATTTGAGCAAACAATCCTTCAAGTTTAACTACCTTGTCTTTAAAGTTTTTTAATTTAGATTCGGCTGAACCAAAAAAAGTATGATTTGAAAAATTACTATAATCTATATTTAGATTTATATCTCTCTTTGTTCTTTTTACTTCCTCGAAAATATCTTTACCAAAAGAACCAGTCATCGATTGGTAATTTGAATAATCCATATCCTCTTCAAATATATCCTCTGTCGCAAAACCTTGATCAATTTCTAACCCAAGTCCAGATATTGCTAATCCCTCTACATCTCTATAAAATACACTTTCAAGTTGTGATGATAAGAATTTATTTACTATTCTAAAATCTTTATTTAAAATTTGAATATCCGAAGGTAAAACTTGGTTTAATTTTATTATTAAAGTTCTTCTATCATCAGTAACATTATCAATAGCATAACCATTAATAGGAATTAATCTACCTTGACTTAATTCTAAAAATGAATTGAATTGATATGTACTTGAAGGATCATTTTCATTTAAAAATAATAAAACATTATCCGAATCAATACCATCAGGAGAATCGGGTGGATTTATACTTAATCTTATTTCTTTTCTACTTGGTGATATCTCAGAAATATAAAATAAATCTTCTTCTGTAAACCTACTTATGAAGTCAAATTGTAAATTATAATTTCCTTCACTAAACCCCTCTCTATCTAAAAATTGATTTGGCTTTAAAAATAATTGATCCTGTGAGATATAAAAACCTATATCTTTTGTTAACTCACCACCCCTCAAAAAAACACCATTTGATCTAAATACAGATAATTTTATTATATGGATATCTGAATCAAAATCAGAAAGTGAATATGATGGACCATCTGATATCAACTGTAATGTATCGTTATTATAATTTGTTAAAATTTCCATTTATTAATATGCCTGTGTGTCACTATTATCTTCTAAAGATGGTATTTGCATCACCTCATCCCGTTGTATTGGTCCATCTTTTGGTTGATTAACTTTATAATCTCCAATTAAGATTGCTTTTATATTATTTCCAGCTTGATTAGGAATAGTTAAATACTCCAACTCATGAGGAACTAATTCAACAATACAATTACTATCATTTATAAATATATCAGTAGCAAAACTATCGGTTGGCAGTTCTGTTATTTCAAAATTATCTTGAACTATTTTATTTTTATTATCCGTAATAAAATCATATATATCATAAGTACCTTTAAACATTCTATTTGTCCCCAAATCGATTTGTCCAGGTGATTGCCCATATAATGACTCACTATAATTAAAAACATAATCTATACTAGATACTCTTTCTAAATAATCTTCCTTAATAAAATTATCATCCTTTACTATCTTTTCCACCGAAATATTATACTGAGAATTTGCTGATAATCCACCAACTATAGCTTGATTTCTATCTTCTAATGGTAAAAAATTAAATTCTGTTCCACCAAATTGAGAAAAATCTTGTGATTTCAAATTACCATCATTTATTACAATATTTTTTGTAATTAAAAAAGTTTGTAATAATAAAGTTTGATCTCTAGTATACCTATAGAGAACTATCTTTATTGATTTAACACCAGGTTTATTATAAATATGAGGTGTTTGCTCTTCTATTGGTATTGAATTATATTGAGAAGATACAGATTTTTTAGCAATATAATTATCAGCCTGTGGATAGCCATCCATATCATATAGACTAAAATAATATAAACTTTCTATTTGATCATTGGTTAATAAATTTTTCTCATCTCCCCATTGTATAACTTGATACCTATAGTGAGAATCATATATACCAGAACCTATACTATCTTCTATATATTGATTTAATAAATCTTGTCCTAAATAAAATGAACTAAGAATTCCATAAGATACTTGTGTACTTGGAATGGGTGTATTGTCAAAATCATCATTACCAAATAAACCTATATTAAGCATTACTTTTAAAGGATAGGAAGTTTCAAAATACCTATCATCATCAATATCATAATATAAAAGATTATTATTATTTTGATTCACGCAATTAACATTAAACTGTAAATCAGAAGTATTTAAATCATATGTTTCTAAATACCCCGAACCCGTTAATGCCACAGGATTATATTTAAATAATGGAGCTCCGAGATTTGTAAAATAATCGGATGTTGAACCTTCTAATTCATCGGTAAAATTAAATTGACAACGATTATTAAATTCAGAAGAATCTATCTCATCAAATGGAAAAGACAATACATCATCAATCAATACCGAAGATGTAGTCTCAGCCGGATTTCTTATTTGAAATGAGTTTGGAAAAAAAAGTTCATGTGTCCAAGAATCTGAATCTGTATCGTAATAGGGTTCAAGTTCTCTTTCATAAACCAAATCTTTTAATTTATTTAAAATATCATTATCAAATCTCATAACCAGTGTCGCTTCTTCATCCTCTTCAGATCTTTCTTCTATATAAGCAAATCCATCAGAAAAGTCAATTCCTAAGTTTTCTTTAAACTCCCTATTGTCCCAATCATTCTCACTACTGTAATCAAAGTAAAATCCATAAGCTTCAAAAAATCTATCTCTTTCCACTTGAGTGAGTCTCTCGGTTATTTCGTTGTTATAATTTATAGACGGAGGGTTTGTTATATAATTAAGTGGATAATTTGGATTAGATACATCTACAATATCACCATATCCAGATTGTTGATCGCCTTCTCTTTTTATTAGAATTCTTACAAGTCCACTTACAACACTATTGAAAGTCCCTTCACCAAATTTAATTTTTACCGGTCTACCCATTGGATTTTCTATAACATCCAATCCACCTACGGCATATGAAATAAATAATTTATTATCCTTTATGATAGAATTCCAATTACCTAAAGAAAAGTCTTCTAAGTTATCAGTATCCAAACCTATCTCTTCGTTTGTAGCTTCTGGATAAATACCAGGTGTTTTAATTGATGGATATTTCTCTTTTAATATATACGCCATTAAAATGCCTGTTTCGTTTTGTTTTTTTCTAACCTATCATCACCCATAATAGTATCTGTTTTTAATCTAAAATTCTCATCTAAACTTAATTGAAAATCTTTATTATAATGAATTTTATTAAAATTTGTTTTATCAATCAAATCATCAGCATTACTTTGATTAAAATCAACACTCAAGACCAAATCAGGATCTGTATCTTTTAAATTAGTAATAGGTGCAATTTCATCATCACCATCCCAAGTTTTCTTTGAACCAAAAAATATTGATGATCCAGTTATTGCAGTAAATACTCCATATTTATCTAATTGTGGTAAAACTGGATAATGTGGTCGAGGATCGCCTTGCCATTGTTGTAATACATTAGGATATTCTCTTATAATAATTTCTTTATATTCAGTTCTTGGTATTTTCATCCCACTTGATATTCCAATATCACTATCATCATCTTCATTAATAACATCAATCGTTTGCATACCATCAATATTTTTAAAAGTATAATCTTTAGGTATTATATTTTTCCAATATAATTTACTATCTGGTTTATCTTTAGTTTGATTTTTAAAACCAAGTTGATGCCACATTGGTTTAACTCCTTTATAAACTTTTGTTGTTGCTATATCTACATCATTTAATCCAGTATCTTTAAATGAATCAATAAAATCTTTATTTACAAATCCGTTATGTATTTTAGCCATAATTAAAATCCTGCATCTGCTTCTATGATAGTAATTTCATCCGAACCATAAATTGTATTTGGATCACCAGATGTATCGATTGCCATAATATCCCCATTTTTATATAAAGCAATTATAAAAGTGTTGGGATATACTATTTGAGATGTTATAGGATGTATATAACTCAATTGATTATTTCCATCTAGTATATTATTGAAATTCATTGTTATCGATCCTGTACCATCATTCAGTACTTCCATCGCGTCAATAGATCCAAAATCCACTATAACATGTTGATTTCCTGTTATCAAAGGATTATATGCATGTATAAGTCGGGCTTCAATAGTATCGCCAGTTACAATCTGAGTAGTTTCTATAAGTGGTTCTAAATTCCAATTAAATGTTATAGAAACAAACTGATTAAGAAAAGATGGAGCATCAGTCCACCCACCAACAAACTCCGTCTGATTATCATCAAATGATATGGCAGGATAATTAATATCAACTCTCTCAACAGATTTTGCAGTCATAGGAATAAAATAGACAGGATGTTCGGGATATAAATCCCAAGTAAAAGAGGTTGAATTATTATTTTGAGGTAGTCCTTCACCATCTTCTGGATGATACGCATTATCTGCCAAAGCTTGATTTAACCTCAACATCATATTCGTACTTCCTTGTGAAATCTCTCCCCCAACACCATCTGGTAAAGTAAAACCAGTATCATTTACCCATGATGGTTCTGGAGTTGGAATAGTCCATAAAAATTTTTGAAAAATATATTGGTAACTGGTGGTATCAGCATTTATAGTTATATCTTGATTTCTCATAGCAAATACTTCAGTTGTTGAATCTAAAGTTGGCTCTTGATTTATACCAACCCCCGTTGGCCCCTCCGTATCCAAAGTAATAACAAATTGTGGTACTTGTGTAGTTTTCATATACAAATCATAACTAAAGATACCGTTGGACCCTTCATAGGAATTATCAAGGATATTTTGATTTAATTCCAAATTAAAATCAAAATCAGTTGAAATCAACTGATTATCATTAGTATAATACCCATCAAAATCAGCTAAATCATAAGTACTTGAAAATCTACCTCGCACAGGTACTTGAGTTTCCAATGAAAAAACTCCACTATCTGTATTATAATTTGGGAATTCATCTATACCAATTTTCGTATAATCATCAGAAAAAACCCTAATATCAATTTCTGGAACAAAGGGTTCTCCAAATATGAGCTCATCAGTTTCACTTAATAAGCCAGTAAAATGATTATCAGCAAATAAACCCAAATAAAAAGGTTGACCTTGAAGAGTATTGTCAGGATCTATTATCGTAAAAGTTCCCATATTATCACCATACCCCATTTCATAATTAGCTTCAGGGGGATTATCATTTTGAGTAATTACTTCGTAATTATTTTCAAATGGAAACTGTCTTATTTCATTGCCGGCTATTGTTGTTTTTATAAATGGTTTTATATGCAAATTACGGACAGTTTCACTTGCATTATAAACATGTACTATTCTATACTGAGTAATACCATCAACCTCAGTTGGTATTATAATATTATCATCCAAAAATTGTAATGCTATATAATCATACCCAAGTGATTCAACTATCATCTCGTTCTGTGTATAAGACTCAAATGTAATATCTCCAGTAATCAAAAACTCTGGAACTATCTCCAATTGTATTGCATCAGATGTATTTCCAGTCCCATCCACTACTTGTAGCTGAAAATATAAATCATCATTAGCATTAAACTCACCAAACTCAGAAGTGGGATATGTCGGTGAATTACCAAAAGTAAATCTATCTGTTGTTATATCCTCTACATCAAACACAGAAGTAATTCCGGAAGTATTATTTATAACTGTTATTCTATAGCTACCAAAATCACCCTCGATACCATAGGTATAATATTCATCTACCGTATTCCATCGCAATTGTATTGTATAATGACTCATATGTATTAAAGGCTCATCTGGAAGTACAATTGGATTGGGAGTATTATCAGTTGGAGTCGGCATTATTCCACGCGAATTAAAATATAAATTACCATTTTGATCAGCCATACCCAATCCAATAGTTGGATACTGTACATTTCCTCCTTGGGACGGTGGGTATTGTATTTTTTCAGATTCATTACCATTCGCATCAACTGAGCTTAGTTCGTAAATGTAATACCCATATGCTAAATCTTTGTCAAAATACCCATAATCTTCAATGGTGCTTGGGTATGATACATCACCACTAAAAAAAGCTTCTGTTAACTGAAAAACTATATCCTCTATAGGAGGTTGCCATACTATCCCAAAAGATGGGAATAAATCATAATCACTTGTCCCATTGAAATCCCACTCATTGCCCCTCTCGTCAGTAAAATGTCCAGTGTAATAAAAATTATCTCCCTCAAATTCTGGTTCAGTAATTTCAAAGTCTATGAAAGTCCAATTTCCAAAATCCTCCTCAATGTTTGAGGGAAGAAGGTTAGGGTGTCTCGTTGGAAAGACATTTGCATCGTTTCCAACAGGTGAAGTTGGATTATTATTTGCATTGATAAAATCATTACCCAATGCTATAACTCTATCTAACCACTCAGTTGGTTGATTAGCTGGTATTGAAGCTATAGGAGCTCCGAATTCGGCCGAGTTATCTGAAATCCACCCATCAGTAATTGGATCCCATCGATACCTATAAATATTAAACGATTCAACCTCGGAACTATATCTAATACCCTCCTGTACTGTCGCTTCGATAATATCTGATGGGTAATACCATTGTAATAATATAGCATCTCTTTCAACCCCAAGAAAGAATGGTTGATTTTCCCCAAGACTATCTTCCTGTGGGATAGTAATCTCTGATAAACTACTATGCATTTCCTCTGTAAACCAAATAGGTTGAAATCCAGTTTGTGAAAAACCCCTTATCTCCCGTAACGAATCCTCCGTGGTATAATAAGTTAGCCCCCAGGTCGATGTTATTTTTGATGGATTTGATAATGAATTAATGGTCATTAGGTTTTGATACAAATTATAAACTCCACCCCAGTTATCAAATCCAGCTCCATAACTTACTCCGCCCAACTCAACCCAATCCATGTCTGTTGGTATTACTGGGGGTGGAGTATCATCTATATAAATAAATTTAGCAGTTATTACATCATATCCAGGTGTCCAATAAAAACTTGCGTACATGTGGTAGGGTGAATCAATTTTGTTATCGCCCACATAAAAACCATCCCAATTATAATCATAATAAAGTATACTATTTGGGTTGTAATTGTAAACTTGCGCTGCTAACCATAATTTTTGAAAATCTCTACTATCATAGGTATATGTAAAGGATGTATGAGATGAATTAGGTTCAATAGTCCATAGCTGTCTTCTATCATCACTTTCCTCATATTGTGGATTTATCACAATATCAATAGGAATTGGCACATCAATATCAATTTCAATTGTCAATTCTCTTTGATAAACACAACTCCCGTCATCCACAGTTGCAGACGGATTATAATTATCAGCAGATATACCCGCTGGATTCAATTCAGTAATTTGACCATAATCCATACATCCCAAAATAGTACTATCAACCCCATCTATTTCACCCTGATAAGGAGTTATAATACTTCTCAAATCATCTGGTATCAAATCATAATTTATTTTACTTAATGTATTTAAAATATCTATTTTATCTAATTGATTTAATCTATCAAATGCTTCAGTAAAAACTCGTGAGGTATCATAAATTCCATCTTCATTAGGTAAAGGATTAATACCCATAATATTATAAAGAGATTTCACAAATTTAGAATTCCGTGAAATCCCACCAATAGAAGCAAAATTATCATATCCATATAAATTTGATTCATAATTTAAAGATGGATTTAATAATATATTAGTTTGAAATTTTTCATAATTTTGAACATTACTTCCATCGTAGACATAAACTACTCCTGTTATAGAATAAAATCCAGGCTTTTCATAAAAATGCTCGAATAAAACAGTACTCTCTAATAGTTTAGGTTCATTTGTATATTCTAATGGAGAACCATCGCCCCAATCTAATCCAAACAAATAATATCCCCTATCATCCTTTGCCGCAATAGATTGCGAAGCATAAAAATCAAATCTGTTTTTTCCACCACCACCTGTTTTTTTACCTCTTATATTAAAAATCTCAATATTATTATCTTCAGTTCTACCGCTATGTCTGGGGTACAAATAATAATTTATTTTACCTTCCGTTGCTAAGTTATATTTTGTAGTATGTATTTCCTTATCCCAATACCTATCCAGTCTTACCATATTTTTATTCTTTGGATTAATGACAAAAGGTACAGCATCAATAGAATAATTAAAAGTAGGTGAACTAGAAACCAGACTTTTTCTATCTACAATATCACCATCCGGTGTCGGTAAAATTATAGTTTGTACTGTTTCTAAATTATCCTTTAAATAAGATTCAAATGTTGTCTCATTAAAATTATTATTTTCCCAAAAATCTCGGTCATTTAATGTAAAAGTTCCCAGTGATTTTCTATTATCAAGACTTTCAGTTAAAGAAGTATTATTATCATTTAATCTTGGATTCGGAACAAGAACATTTACCCCCCTATCAGGCTCAAAAACCTCTAAAATACTAGCACTTACTAATTGAACTTCATCAGCTTTATAACTACCAACTGATTGTTCCAAATTACCAATACCATCAAAAATATTTTCTGCTAATGTAAACTTAGCCATTTTTTATTACCCACTAAATGTTTCGGTTTCTTGAGTCTGAGTCTCAGCAAGTTGTGTATCATATGGTGTAGATACATCCATAGTTAATTGCTCATCACCAACCCTAAAACCACGAGCTCTTAATAATTCACTTCTACTTATAACTTCCACTTTACATTTTGCACCAAGTAATCTACCATCAGTTAAATCTTGTCCCACAGAAGACAAAACATCCCCACTCGAATCGGTGTTAGCAATACTTATGTGATTTAACCAAAATTGTTTATTGGTAAGTAAATCAGTTCTTACATCAGTAGCATAGTCTAAACTATAATCCTCATCAACATAGGGATTATAAGTCGCGCAAATAAAATACCACTCATCCAAATCACCAGTTGGTATTTGTGGAAAGGCGTTATGCCCCTGTAAATGTTTAAGATTTCTACTTCTTTCTTCTAATCTACCCAAATTTGGACCTGGCCCCGTATACCCAAAATGATTATCTCTTAATTTAGTCATACCTTCATAACTTCCAATATTTTCTGCCACTACTAATCTCAAATAACGATAAAAATTACCATTATATTCATTTACTTTTGTATCTAATCTAAATCCATAAGGATTTGTAGAAGATAATGGATTGCCGAAATTAAACAAAGTACCCTCTGAAACTTTATTAACAAACCTCACCCACATTGTTATGGTAAATCCCTCTACTAAAAAAGAAGGGCCCGTTACATTATTCACCGTAACTACTTTTTGAAATTCTAATTCATCACCAACAGTATCCCTCAATATAATAGCTTGATTCGGTCTTCTTATCTTTAGAAACCCACTTGATTTATTTTCATATACAGGCCGCTGGTCAGAAATAACTTGAACAACATTATCCACATCACCTAAATATTTATTTAATTCATTTCTCATCGACTCAAGCGTTTTACCTTGATTATTAGTATTAGCCTGATTATCCAATCTTGTTATATAAGCAGTAGATTTATTTTCATAACTAATTCGACTTTGTTCATCTAATGATTCTTGTGCAGATGGTACATGCTCCCCAACACCATCGCCATTCGCATCAATAAATGGTGGAGCATTGCCAATTAAACTATTAAAATTATTAAAAAAAGTATTTATCTCATCCTGTCGTGTAGTTTGATTTGGTAACAATTCAAAAATAGTAGTATCCAATACTTCACGAGCTTTTTCAGGTTTTATTCTCGTGCCAAATTTTGTTTTTACTATATTGCTTAAATTTAATACATTAGTCCAATAATCATCATCAACATAATGAATAGAATCAACACCATTATATACACCACCATCGGACCAAAATTCTATTCTTACAGCTATTATAAAATCATTTACGCCCAATTCATAACCATCGCCATAATGTCCCATAAGTCTCTTTGTCCAAGCAAATTTTTGAGGGCCAGAGGTTGAGGGTTGTATATCTAAATCTGTCACACGGTAGGGTAATTCAGTATAAACCCTAAAACCATTATCCTCAAGATGCTGAGTAGTTATCCCACCACCCTCTTCTGCTACCGTATAAAGATCATCCCATATAGTATCACAAACTCCTAGAAAAAAACTTTTTTCTAAATCTAAACTACTTTCTAAGGTATTTCTATCTTTTTTATAAAAGACCAAAGGTTCATCTTCCGTTCTACCGGTTTGTTCTAAACCATCACGAATAGTTGTCTGTAGAGATAAAATTTCTTCATCTGCTAAGCTTGCTATACTGTCATCGGCATCTTCATTTCTCAATTGAAAAAAGCTTTTATAAATTAAATCACTAACAAGCTCACGAAGTTCGTTTCTATCATAGGCCCCCAAAACCGTTGATGATTCACTAGTAGACTCCTCACTTAAATCAGGATCAGGAGGCGAAAGTATAGAAGATAAATCCTGATTAATTGAAACTATAATTTTATTTGGTTGAATATCATGTACTGAACCTAACTCACCGTCCCCTGCCATAACAGTACCATCTTGGTGCACATGATATGGTCCAGTATAATCTTGATTATTCCATTCGTATACCCACTCGCCTGATAAAGCAGTTAGGCCTGTTTGTACTATGGGATTATCATTCTCGATTCTACTCTGCCCATCCAATGAAGACATGGGCCCCTTACCTTTTTTCCCCTTGCCTTTTTTATCATGATATGACATATTATACCCTCAGGATAAATTCGAAATCGTCATCATATATTATTTTTTGCCCATCATTGTGATTAACTTTTATTAATATCTTGTAAGCACGATTCGGTTCAAAACCATTTAAATCTTGTGTAAAATATGGAGACACCGTATCACAACTCATAGTAGTATAGGCACTAAATGGAACAACAGACTCATTAGTCGCCATATCAATTATAGAATATGAAGCACTACCTTCAGCAAAATAACTACCACTTACAGTCTGTACTGATGTCGTAAAACTTTTGTTAATATATCTCTTACGGGCGCCAAACCTAAACTTAACTTTTTCCGTTTCTTTATATGCCTCTCTAACATGCATTGGATATAAATAATTCTCCGCGGTACCTGATAAATCTAATGCAGTTAAACTACCAGTATTAGAACCAGTAGCTGGCAAATGGTCATCCCATTTAAGTTCTATTTTTGGAGAATAAATTGTATTGGTTTGCCTTGAGAAAAATTTAAGGTCTTCAAAACTTCCAGTTGATGTCTCTCTACTACCAGAAAATCTTAATAATAACCCATAATTATTATTTTCACCACTAAACCATTTTTTAGCAACAGCAGTTATATCCATATCAATATCAGGAGATTCCGCTGAAAAGGATTGTGTTACTTCATCGGTAGCTATATATGCCCCACCAAGAGTTGACCAAGCTACTTCAGCACCACCTGTTGGGTATTTTCTATTTTTCCAACTAACCCCGTCTGTAGTTTTTGGCTCATCAACTTCTTTACCAACACCCTCATCCCAAGACTCACTTACTGGATAAGCAGCAATCTTATAAGTTTCACTTAACCCACTTGTTCCTTCGGTTTCCCAAAGTCTTAAATTTAATTTATAAGTACTTGGTAAAACAGATGCACTAATATAATTCTCTATCTCATCAGCGTCAAATTGTATTAATGCTCGAGTTGAATAATGGAAATCCCTATTCCAAAATACTTTCTTTAATTCAAGTATCTCATCTTGGCCAGTATTCTTATTCTTCCAATCATCGCCTGTGATTTGATCTGAACCACTATTAATAAAAGCATCTTTAGTTGTAAAAAAATATCTATGCATTATATCACCTTCCCATAAATATCTCTATCAGGATTTCTTAATTCAAATATCGATGGTGTTACTGATGGTCTTATAATTCCGTTCTCTTCAGCATTCTCAAAATTATATTCAAACCCATAATTAGATTCCCCATTAGGTATCACTTCTCCGTCTGCTTGATAATAAGCCATATTTCTACTAATTCCACCCCCACTTTCATTTTGAAAAAGTTTTAATTCCTTAATACCAATCACCCCCTCTAATCCCAATATGCTGTATTGCAAATCATTCATATTGATTGATTGTCTAAATTGCATTTTATCTATTCTGAAAAAATCTTTTATAGTATCAATAACTTCTACTTTAATATCACTTTTATCATTAGCAAGCCTTCTATCAATATTAACTTCAAATTTAACCCCAAAATTTACAACATATCCAGAAAAGATATTTGGTGAATCTTCAGTACCGAGATTGATCCCAAAAGAAATATGATCATTTACCATCCTATATTGATTCAAATAAGTCATCACATTTTGTAATATCAATTGTGGTGTTTGAACTAATTGTTTATTTTGATTATGGGATAATACATTAACTTGCAGACCCCCCTGGTTATCAATTCGTTCCACATAAGCTTTAGCAATACTACCAAACTTTGCTGGAAGATTCATTATTCTAGCTTGATAATCCTCACGAGTAACACATCTTAATTGCGATGAGAAAAATGCATTTGCATTATTACGAATCTCGTCTACAGTTTGCCCATCAGTTCCACCGACTGCTGGCTCATCATTCGTAACAGTTATATTAACACCGGATGGAGCATTTTGGACTTCGGTTACTTCCCCAACTTGTGCATTAGAATTAGGACCACCCCCTACTCTATATCTTATTGTCAAAATAGTATTCGATGGAGTTTCACCTAAATTTAAATTATTAGTTGCAACTAAATCACTAATACCCTGATTTACAGATGATACTTCTTGGCCATTGAGGGATAATCCAGCTTGCTCGATTGTTGAGAATATACTCGTATTAGAAGAACCTGTTACATTGAATCTATATAACCCATTACCAAACATCAATTTAGTCGAATTGCTATCTACATCAAATTTCTTTACAAACTTTTTATTTGTTTTTATATAATCTACGGTATAAGGAATTGATATCAATGAAGTATCGTCAATACCTTCTCCTTGATTATAACCATTTACATTTCGATTAGCATCATCATCACTATAATGAGTTTCCTTTAAAATTCTCTCTTGTGCTAAATAATCAACCTCGTACCATTTTTGCCCCGAACTATCTTTCACATCCAATATATCAACAACATTATCATCGCTCAAATCCAATTCTAAAAATTTAGTTGGACTTGTAATTGTAAATGATTTAGTTTTAGTTTCTGCAGATATAGCCCTGACATATCTACTTAAAGTATATCCAGTAGCCAACCCATTACTACCGAGACTCGGTGGGCTAATAAGTGGAACATCAGGTGATCCTGAAATACTGAAATCGATATCATCAGTTGTTTCAAATACCAATTCACTATCTATATTCGATTTGACTTGTAATCCTGGTGAAATCGTTGGTAATTCACTTAAATCCGGATTCTTATTACCATCCACCCCAACATCATGTGTAACTTTCAATCTAACAACCGATGGAGTCTTATTAGATGGCTTATACCCTAAAAATTCAGCTAACCTTCTAACATTCCTTTTTTCGGTAGCAGTTGACAGTACATTTTCTTTATAATTATAATCAATATAATAACTTAATACATCACCGACATAACTTGATAATTCTATCAACATCATACCAGGTGAAGATTCATTAAAATCTTTATAGGTATCAGGAAAGTAAGACTTAGTATATTCGATCAAATCAGCTTTAATCGAAGAAAAATCTTTACTCGTGTATTTTATATTAGTTGCCATTTTTTACTCCAATACAACTCCTACTGATTCTAAACTATTTGGTGCTCTACTAATACTAAATACTATATTGATACCTATTCTATTGGCATTTCCAGTTGAAGAATCAATATTTACTTCTATATCTCTCACATCAACAAAGGGCATCCAAACTTTAAAAGTATCAACAATATCGTTTTCGATTTCTATTTCAGTATTCTCATCAATTTGCTCAAATATAAATCGTTTTACATTCATCCCCAAAGACGGCTGAAAAACTCTTTCACCCCTTTGGGTTTGTAATAATAATTTTATGTTATTTTTTATTGAATCAATAGTAGTCTTGGTTGTTTTAAAATATCCATCTTGGTTTGGGAATAGCGTTAATGGGAAATCAATACCAACACTTACTCTTGTGTCTTTATCTTCAACAAACTGATTCGTTCTTCTATCGACTATTGCCATTAAACACTAACCCCACTTAATTTTTCATTTTCGTCTTTATCCACTTTAACCACCGAAGCATTAGCATTAGAACTATCCTTCAACCCCTTTGGTTTTAATTTACTTATATTAACCGATATAGGTACAAGTGTCGTGTTGAATCCAGCAGTAGGTGGGACTATTTTTATATCACCTGGCTTTATTACCCCCTCGCCTTTCAAATCCTCAACTTTAAAAGTAAGATCACCGACATACTTAGCTATCGCCTTAGTTAAATCTTCAGCAAGGTTTTCTATTTCAGGTGATGATTTTGGACCTAACGAACCACCTATACTTTTTTCAAAAGCCTGTTTTATTTTATCCTTAAGCGCCATTTTTAAACTTCGCCTTTTCGTCTACTTTTTTCATTACTTGCGAATAATCTTTTGATAAAGCACTAGCCAAATGGTCTGGTAATTTATCAACATTATCTTGAACTGATTCGACTTCTACCCCTTCCCCTTCGATACCTTTCCAATCGCCTGCTGCAGCAGTTTCTTGCAATAAACTATCCAAAATAGGATTTTTAACTCTGGGACTAGAAACATTTGATTTGGGTGTGGGAATGTTGGAATTGGAACTGGCCGAATTATTCATTAATTTTTTAAAGTCCGTAGGTTGTGGTGCCTGTGTTCTATCTTCATTTATATTACCAATATTACCATTAACTACTACTTCTTTTAACTCTTTGCCAAGTCGAGAAAAACTATAATCTAATTCTTCTCTTATTATATCTCTAATTAATTTCTTAAATATATTAACCTTCATTATTAACTCCTACTGTTGTTTTGTTCTATGTAATGATGATGGCTCATAAACTGTGGACCATCATTTTGTATAATTTCTTCATCATTAAGTGTTCTTTCTTCTAATTGTTCTAATATTTCTGTAATGTTTTTTGTCACTTTAGTATCCTTTAATGAAATACCAGCACTATCCACCAATGGCAAAGGTACTCCTTGCACAAGTGCATTAGCATTATTTAATACTTGTACTATCTGTTCCAACAATTCTCTCAGCTTTTCACCCAACACCATTGGTTGAGTTTTATCTTTTGCTTTCTTTCCTAAATAAATATTACCAGAATTAATAACTGAAAATCCTTTATTATTTAATGTGAAGTTTTTTCTTGCACCAAAATTAATATTTCTGTTTGCAGATACAGTAAAGTCTCCAGCATTTTGACTTCTCGCATCAAATGTTATTCTATCAGAAAAAATTATCATTTGATCAAAATCTACTCTGTCTTCTTCATCTGCTTCATCTGGATTTACTAATGAGTAATTATAATCATATGAATCTTCACCACTAATATTACCACCATTTAATTTAAAATTATCTTCCTCATCTCTATCAGTATCGATGGAAAGTCGAAATCCATATTCCATAAAATTTTGTTCTATTGAGCCAACTGACATCATTGACACAACTGAACCCTGCGATAATGTTTCCACTTCACTCGAAAGTCTATTGTTATGTATAGTCAAAATAGGATTTACAGCTCTTGAACCTATTCTAATCGAATTGCCATGTCTACCATCAAAAACCAAATCACTAAATCTAGCATGTTCTACTGCTGTTGTGTTGATAAGATCCCCCCTGTCCTCTATAATAAAATCCAAATCTAAATCTCTCGAATAAGTTTTATTTAACGGCTTGGTGAGTATTCTTGGGTATAATTCACTATAACCTAAACCATCTAATGCAATATTATGATCAATGCCACGATATTGTTTTATTTTAGAATAAGTAGGATTTGGCGAGTAATTTGGATTATTAAATGAATTCAAAGGTCCTATATAATAAACTTTTCTATGTGGTAAAATACAAAATAAAACCAAATCACCCTTTGTGATAGAATCATGTACACCTCTAAATAAAGGTCTTGCAAATTGTTCTTTTGCTACTGTAGGTAATGGCGAATCTAATCCCTTCAGCTTTATCATATTTGTATTAGATTTTTCTGAGCCCTTACCACCTCTATTATCGGTGTAAACTCTATGGACAGTTCCAAGATGGAATGGTATAGTAGACATTATTCGTTATACTTTTGTCTAACTTTATCTACACCAATATCATCAGACTTTTTTTGTAATACTGTAGCAGCTTCTTCCAGTGAAGTCATTAATTCTTCTTTTTCAGATTCACTTAATAAACTAACATCACTATCATCAATAGTTTGGTGTTTGTTCATTATTCTTTGGATTACAGTTGCTAACTTTAAAAGATTGTCATCATTCTTGACGCCAACATCCAAAAGTTCTTTTAATACAGGACCCACAATTGCTATATCTTCAATACCTTGAATGTAACCATGCACCTCTTGGATTAAAAGCTCAATTTGAGTTTTCTTTAATTTAGAATTCTCGTATATCTCTTGAGATAAATCCGAAAAGTTCTTATCGCCGAATATTTTAAAGTCTTTTTCCATAACATTCTATTAATAAATATAGAATGATTAGAAAGTTATAGAGATCCAGTATTAGCTAAGTTATCTATATGCCCTTTACTCAGAATTTCTTCTTGTATTTTTGGGTATATTTTACGGAATACATTAGAGATTTGAGTTATTTTAGATGTCTTGACATCTGTCATTTCTCGAATCATTATATATAAAGCTTTTTTATTGAAATTATCAATATTATCTTTATTCCTACATAAATACAATATTGACTCCGCTACATTTTTATCGTGTTGTTTTGGAAATAATTCTTCCAAATGATCTTCAAAATAAGTAATTGTTTTTATGAATATATCGATTGATGGTGATTTTTCTATTTCACTATCGTTTACTCCATGTTCATAAAGAGTATCAATGTTATCATGAATTTTAAGTTTTTTATAATTAGCATTATTATTCAATATAAGATAATTTTTAGCAACAACACTAAAGTAACTAAAGGCCTTTGAACCCTTTGTTTCATCAAACTTGTGCATATTGATTACAAGATTAGATACCACTTCTTCTTGCAAATCCCTAAATCCATAATCAAAATAAGTAAATTTATATGTGTTAATTATATTCTCAGCAAGTTTTAAAAATGCTGCATGTATTTCTTCTGTGTATATCTTATGTCTAAGCTCTACATCTTCTTCATAGTTATATTTTACAATGGCATCATGAACTGGTGTACCAAAATATATTTTACTTTTCTTCTTGCGTTTTTTCATCATCAACCTCGGTTTCGAATAACTCTTCTAATTGATTCCCAAGTTGTTTTATCTCTTCAAAGAAAAAACCAACTTCGTCATCGGATTCAAATGTACCTTTATCGTCTATTACTTTAAGTTGATGTTTTATTAAGTCTATGGTATTATTAAAATTTAGTATTATTTTTTCGTATGTATTGATTCTCTTTAATGCATAGAAAGTCACTACACCCAAAAAGGATGCAATAACTCCAAGTAAAATAGTTATTATCGTATGTAACAATTAAGATTCTTTTTCTATATGCTCTAGTTCTTCTTCTACTCTTTCAATGACTTCAGTTAGATAAGTAAAATCTTTATCTTCTTCAATCATTAATAATAATTCTCGTATCTCTTCGAGAAATATTAAAAATTCACGCACTATGATTCTCCAACAATTGAATTTTTAAATTCAATCTCAAGTTCTTGATCTTCCAATTCGTTATCAATTAATTCTCGCAAATCATTATATTTATTAAGTTTTTCATTAGACATTATATCTTCTAAGTTTTCACTTTCAACAATGTCAAGGACATCATTAACAAACGAGTTTAAATCCAATAATCTTTTTTTAACAACAGCTGAAAACTCTCTATTTCGTGCTTGTTGTAATTCTAAATCATCAATTCTTTCAAGAATGTTATTTAAAACTCTTACGATTTGCTTTTCATTTGCTTCCATATATCCATAAATAGTGCCGTGTTCGTAAAATCGTTTATGGTTTATTGATATATATCCATTCCAGCATCACCAAGTGTTTCTAATTCTTCACGACCATCACAATCAGAATAATCATCTACACCAATATCTTCGAGTTCATCTTCATTATAATATTCAAGATTAACTCTCTTATTAGTTTGGTAATTAGGATCAGTTTTCATTGTTTTATTATCAAGTGATCTCATTTGTTTTTTATCATTATTAGTTAGCATACACTCTTTCATGAATTCTGCCATATCTATTTTTTTATTCATTATTAACCTCTTATTATTATTTAATTTTTAGGGGCATAGAAGAAAGGAAGAAAGAACTATGCCCCATATAGAACCTCTTAAAGATCGAGATTCAATTCTTTAGAGAACGATAACCTGTTTAAGTATCCGATGTAATATACATAGAATTAACATTAATGTCAAGCATTATTTTTCATATCTTGTTTAGTTTTTTTCTTATGACATGGACGACAAAGTGTTTGCATATTATTTAACTTATAGTATGACCAATCTAATTGATGTTCCCTCAATCCCTTCTGTTCCATTAATGGTTTAACATGGTCTAAATCCCATCCGCGCCGTGTACATTGTTTACCACAATCATTACACTTACCTTTATCTCGTTTCCATATATGTTTTCTAGCTTCTGTGGGATGATGGATTATCATATAGTCTGTGGCACAATCTTGGTGCCAAGTCTTTCTTGTATTGTGTATCTTATTCTCGATAATCTTTTTACCACACCAACGACATATGCCTTTTTTCTGCACATAGTAAGAATTAGGTTTAGGTGGTTTTCTAAAATTACCATCCCATTTTTCTTTCTTCTTACCAAAGGTTTTCTTATGTCTTCTACCAAATCTACTTAAAGGCATTTACCTAACTTTGATTTTGTTTCATATAGTGTTGAATAACAAATGCCTCAACTATGTGTGTGAAGAACCAAAAGAATGTAAGTAGTGGCACGAATATTCTGAAATCTAATTCTAAGTATCCAACACCAAACCAAGTTAAAAATAACATTCCTATGGTCTTAGTTAAAAACCCCATACCAGTAAACCCTAATGACATCAAATTACCTCGTTGTGTAACTACATACAAACCGATGATAAGATGCATTAAGTTTAAAATTATTGGTGCTAATACACCTAATACAAAATACATCACCACTTGATATTTGAAAGAACCTCACTTTTAAATAATTGAACTCCATCAGAGCAGTTTTCTTCCCAATTCTTAGCGGAATGTTTATCTGCATTATCAGTTATATACTTAAATGATATGAATGGTACATTATAATCACGGCATACTTTTGCCAAAGCATATGCCTCCATATCAAATACCTGAACATAAAGACTTTCTTTTTTTATATCATCTACAAAACTATCTCCTGTACCACATGCAATCCGTTTCTTTATAGGGTTGAATTTAGAAGTAGATAGTACATGCATAGTGTTAGGACTCTCAAATGGTGTCTGGCCTTCATAAAAACCTAATTGTGTTATATTCATATCTCTCTGTACAAACTTAGTGCAATCGACTAATTCACCTATTTGCAAATCCCTACTACCAGCAGTTCCATAATTTATAACAAGTTTCGGCATTGGTGGTAAATAATATAGATGTGCCTTTTGTAATACTTTTGTTAATCCCATCGTGGCATTTACTTTACCAACTCCAGTATGTAAAACTCTATATTCCCCAAGTTGACCATCCGTCTCTTGTTCAAGAGCAGATACTATCAATACATCTCTCCTATTCATACTGGACTAAACTTTTTACTTTTAAATTAAAATCTACAACCGTTGGTACATATTTTAAATCAATCAATACCAAATTATCTTTGACATCATAACCAGCCTTTTCTGCCAGATGATTAACTACTCTTAATGTTCCACCAGTAGCCAGTACATCATCTACTATGACGGCAGTTCCCTTGCCTTCTTTTATTTCTAATGTAGCCGTGTCATACTCTAAAGCATAAGACTCAGATTCTACGGGTGGTGGCAACTTACCTTTCTTTCTACATAATACAACTCCACCACCAAAGACCATCGAAAGTGCCGAGGCAAATATGAATCCACGAGCATCTATACCAATCCAATAATCGGGATTTACAACTAACCTACCCATATCTACAATTGCCGACCTAAATGTTCTGTGGTCTGCTAGTAACGGAGATATGTCTTTAAAGTTCACACCCTGTATTGGAAAGTTAGGTACTTCTACTATATATTTTTTAAGATGCATGATTCTATTTCCCAGTTATTATAAATTCTTATATACTCTCTTTACATAAAAGTTATTCTTAATATACTTTGAACTATATTTTTTCGTAACAGTAGGACCGTGACTATAAGCCGTAAGTGTAGCATCCATATCATCAAAGTGTTCATTCAAGTAAGATAAGTATTTAATACCCACCGTTACATTAACATAAGGATCGTATAAATCATCTTTAGATGTTTTGAATTCATCCCAGGCAGTTGATGGTAATACTTGCATTAATCCAATAGCACCACTCTCTGATACTGCTTTGTGATTCCAACTTGATTCAGTTTGTATCACGGCTTTAACCATTTCATAATCCATACCATACTCATCACATAATGCGTTTATATAAATCAATAGGTGTTTGAGTTTAGATTTATTTAATGATGAATTAATCTCTTCCGATTCCATCTCAAAGTTACCCCTGATTATAGGATCGCTAACCATATGAACTATGGTTTCTGTTTTGGTTTGAACTATAGGTGGCTTATGTGTTATTTCTTTATACATTACTACTGATAAAGAAGTTAATAAAACACCTAGTAAAAAGTGTAGTCTATTGTCGGTTAACATATGTTCTTCCTTCCATTGTTATTAATAAATAGTGACCCCTCATCTTTAAGTCATTAATCTGTGAGGACTAAGAATCAGAGCCACTATTTATTTCTATTTTCTTAAAAAACTTTTTTTCTTTACTGGTCATCATTTGAAACTTAGACAAGTTATCCATCATCTTACCTTTCTGTACTAAAGATATTTTGTCTTGATCATACAACTCATTAACTTTGTTTTGTGCCCTTTGATAACCATAATCCATATATTCTTTTACCACGAGTTGGTATAGTGATTCATTTTCCATATGAGAGAACTTTTGAGAGATTTTTTTTAAAGATTTTTTCGTTGGCTCTTTACTATATATATTAGCATAATACCTTTCCAACCATCTATCCCAACTGTTATCCGCATAAATACCTTTAGCAGTTCGTCCACCATTAGCAGACCTTCGGTCTAATCTCTGAATATTTCTTTTAGTATCTTCTTGGACAGGTTGGACAACCGAACCTGTTTTATGTGGATAGACAATATGTGCTGAATACTTTTGTGTATCGGAACAATCGATACAAGTATATAAACCGAGTTGGACTCGTGATGAATCCAACTCTGTTGTACAAGCTTTACAATACACTATAACAAACTTACAGGTGGGTGATGTAGAACTTCTTCCAGTTCTTCTCCAGATATAACTCTATTCTCATCCAGTATAGATTTTTCAATCTCATCTTTTAAATGATACAAATCACACCTAGCACCATCTATATAACCTTGTGAATCTACATTAGAATTATACTCCGGTAGAGTGTTCATAGCGTCATCTAACTGACCTTCTATCTCTATGAGTTTATCTAATATTTCTTTATATTCCATATTAAACTCCTTATGCTATTAAATTCTTTTCTAAGAACGAATCAAATCCTGCGTAATCAGG
>Ga0315316_10000513_pt1 | contig 25765 bp, 25 predicted proteins | sample M160m3416metaG_FD_203702 | JGI IMG/M metagenome (GOLD analysis project Ga0315316, IMG submission 203702) | Ammonia-oxidizing marine archaeal communities from Monterey Bay, California, United States - M1 60m 3416 | ecosystem: Environmental > Aquatic > Marine > Intertidal zone | place: USA... | reverse complement strand
TCAATAGAAGGCGGTGGCCAGGCGACGACGATAGTCCGAGGCCTGCTGTGACTTGGGCCCCATCGCGGAAAGCACAGCGACCATCGCTTCTTTGGCCTTGTCTCGAACTTCGGTTCGATCGTTCGCGATGACCGTCAACAGCATTTCGCATGCAGCGTCGAACCGCTTGTCGACACACAGCGCTTCGGCAAGGCGGATCTGCAACTCCAGGTCATTCGGATCCGCCTGAAGGGCCTGTCGCGCGGCGGCGGTTCCCCCGGATTCCTCAACGTTCTCACGCAGGGCCAGTTGCTCCTTCAGCTCTTCAGCTTCGGGTTCCAGGAAACCGCGTGTTTCCAGTCGATCGATGATCTCTCTGCATTCCTGTTCGCGATCCAGACTCAGCAGCACACGGGCGTGCGCAATGCTGAACTGCGGAGCATTCTCTTCAAGTTCCACGGCGGAACGAAGGCTGGCTTCCGCGGCGTCCAGTTCTCCGTCACCTTCCTGAGCCAGTCCTGCGTTGTAGGCTTCGACCGCTGGAGAGGGCAGAAAGGATTCCAGCCACTCACGCAGTTGAGGTTCCGGCTGCACGCCCGGCAGTTGACTGGCCGGCTGGCCGTCGATCATCGCAATCACAAACGGAATCGACTGAACCCCGAACGCGCCCGCAATTTCGGGCAACTCGTCCACGTTAATCTTTACCAGGATGAAACGACCATCGAATTCCGTGGCGAGTTTTTCCAGCAGCGGCATCAACTGCTTACACGGACCGCACCATTCGGCCCAGAAATCGACAACCACTGGGCAACTCATGGACTGTTCAACAACGTCTTTTCGGAACGTTTCCGTAGTTGTCGTACGGATCCACTGGCTTTCCTGACTCATTCTAACCTCGAGATTCAACGATTGTTTTGTAGACCAACAGCGACCATCATCCAGCAGGGCCTCATCAGCAGTCATGTTGTGGATCGGACAGCAATTTTCCAATAACTCATGACGTGATAAAGACGTGCACGTGGCAGGAACATTCTGTCACGTAAATGACTGCATGATGAATCGAGTCCGCGGACGTCCGCTGCAGCCCCGACTGTACTCGAAGTCTCCGGTATTCACGAGAGACTAAGGTCCGGTGGACAGGGATTTTGTGATGCAAAGATTCGGTACAGCATCTGTCGAACGAATACCAATTGAAATTTTCAAATGCTGTGTTGCGGCCTGCGACGGAACTATTTCAGGAATGTTTGACCTGTCCTGGCGCCGGGCAAGGAAGCTTCCGATCGAGTAGATTCGGAAAGCGTGGTTACTTCATTGCGGCAGGATTTTCGACGGCGGCGATCTGCAAGAATTTGAACAAAAAAGGAGTCCCGACCTTCTTAAAGACCGGGACTCCTGATGCTATGTGGTGTCTGAGGGCAATCCACAGTCCGTAACTGTTATACCCTAACGTACTACGTTGCTGTATCGAGTCGGCGATCGTGGTGTAACTCCATACGAAACTCGACGGATTGGCGCGGCGATTTGCTGAGCGCTGGGCACGACTGGTGTCAGCATACCCTGGATCGGATATTCATGGTCTCCCGCGACGTCGCCGGCAGGATGCGGAGTTGCGACATTGGGAGTTGCCTGATAGATGGTCGGACTACCATAGGGCGCAGGAGGACTGATGACCGGCGCCGTTGCCGGGTTGTATGTCGCAGCGGCCGGAGCAGGCGCGACGTTGTAGGTCCCCGCCACGGGATAATTGACTCCGCCGCCATATGCCGGGCCATACAATGCTGTTGAATTCTGATATCCAGGCAGGGGCGCCTGACGGTATTGTGTCTGATAGGTGGTCTGCGGTACGTACTGAGTTACGGCTCGATACGTTGTGACTGGTACTTGAACAGCGGTCAGTGCCGGCTGCTGAGGGATGACGCTGGTGCAGTTGCAGGCCGGCGCGGCCGGCGGATAGTTCATGATCGGCCTCTGTGGCGCGTAGCCGCCTCCGTAAGCCGGTTGATAGCCGCCGTGACCATATCCGGGATAGCCGTACCCATAACCAGCTCCTGCATAGCCTGGCGCACCGTATCCATATCCGCAGCCGTAAAAGCCGAACCATGCGAAGGGGTTCAGGATGTAGGGAAGACAGCAGGCATGGGCTGCATTCGCAGTCGTGCATGTGATAACAAGTGTGATAATGGACAGCAGTGTCGAACGTTTCATGAATCTAAGATCCTCATCCCTGAGTGGGCGTCCCGATTGGGCTCACGGCGGATTTCACGGGGAAAGTTACCTTTTCAACTTAATCGTCATGATCGGCTGCCGAACTTGAGCAAAACCACAAAACTTTGAAGTTTTGCTCAAGTCGTGAACGCAAATCGTTGCCTTGGCAGCAGATCCGTCATTGGAACTGTTACGGGATTCTGCCCTGCGTCGCGCCAAATCATTCACCAGCAGATATGATCCCGTCTGAGTTGCTGAGTTTGGGGATGCAGCGATAACGAGAGGAAATAATGCAGGGACTTCAGTTAATTGCTCGGGCTCAGGCCTTTGCCAGCTCAGTCGCTCTGCGATCGGGTGACGCCGAACGCACTTTCGGCGAACTGCTGGATCGTTCGGCGACTCTGGCCAGGACAACGCTGGCCGGTGCGGACGACCTGCACGAATCGCGTATCGCTTTCCTGGCACCGGCGGGATTTGACTACATCACTGTGCAATGGGGAATCTGGCGGGCGGGTGGCGTGGTTGTGCCCTTGAGTCTGTCCGCGACAGAGCCGGAACTCGAGTATACACTTGCCGATTCCGGGGCAGACTGCGTTGTCACGACGCTCAGTCTGGCAGACAGGGTCCGAACGCTTTGTGAGCAACGCAGTCTGCGTCTGCTGGTCGTTGAAGATATGAATGACACCGCGGGCGTGTCGCTGCCAGTCATTGACCCGCAGCGACGTGCCATGATTCTGTATACGAGCGGCACCACCAGTACACCAAAGGGAGTGGTGACCTCGCACGTGAATATTGAATCACAGATTAAGTCGCTGGTTGAGGCATGGAAGTGGCACGCCTCCGACAGCATTCCTTTGTTTCTGCCTCTGCACCATATTCACGGCATCATCAACGTAATGTCGTGTGCACTATGGTCGGGAGCCACGATAGAGGCCTTTCCTCGATTTGACATCGAGACCATTCTGGATCGTACTGCCGCGAAAGCATATTCGGTGTTCATGGCAGTTCCCACAATCTATGTCAAACTGCTTCAGGCCGTGAGTGACCTGAATCAAGACGCCAGGGAAGACGTGATTTCCGGATTCGCTGCAATGCGGCTTATGGTTTCGGGGTCAGCTGCACTTCCGGCGAGCGTACACTGTGAGTGGACGGCACTGACGGGGCAGAAACTGCTGGAACGTTACGGAATGACAGAAATCGGCATGGCCCTGTCAAACCCTTACACCGGAGAAAGACGCCCCGGCAGCGTCGGCGTACCCTTGCCCGGCGTTAATGTGCGACTCATGTCCGATTCGGGGGAACCGGTCGACGTCGAAGACGAACCTGGAGAAATCGAGGTTCGTGGACCGGCTGTCTTTGTTGAGTACTGGAACCGCGCCGAGGTGACGGCAGATGCTTTCGCTGACGGCTGGTTTCGCACGGGAGATATCGCTGTGCGTGAGAACGGCTACCTTCGCATCATGGGCCGCCAGTCCGTCGATATCATCAAGAGCGGCGGGTTCAAGTTATCTGCGCTGGAAATAGAATCGATCCTGCTGCTGCATCCTGCGATCCGGGAGTGCGCTGTTGTTGGAGTCCCCGATGACACCTGGGGAGAAACCGTTGCTGCGGCAGCGGTACTGCAGGAAGGTGCTGAGCTCAGTAACGGGGACCTGAAGGCGTGGTGTGACATGCGACTTTCTCACTACAAGATTCCCCGGCACTTGTCCATCGTTGACGGCCTGCCCCGCAACGCAATGGGCAAGGTCACCAAGCCTGACGTCCGCAAATTGTTTTGCTGAACAGGAGGCGGGCCGGCCGTTGACATGGCGGCGGTATTCTGAATCGGACATGGTCTGCAAGGCCCTCATTCACCTGTCAGGACGAAGTGAGCCTTTGCCTGAGACTGAGGGCTGGCCGGCGACAGCTGCGGTTTGCTTTCCCTGTTTCGTTTTCTCTCAGCAGGGTCGTCACGATATGTTACGGCCAGCGTTATCCGGCCATGTTCGAACGGTGCGAAGACGCTGGACTCTGTTATTCCGGATTCAAACAAAAAAGGGCATTCATGCCCGATACACACCTCCGGGCTTTGCTGACGAACTCACAGAAGCCGGAATTGATATTTTCTGACTCGGTGAATGGGGCTGGGGAAAACAGCATTCCACGAATAGAGATATCGTTTACACTCAGGCCACGATGTAGCTGTTGACGCAGCACAACGCTGAATTGATTCTGTTGCATCTGATTACACCAGATGGCGTGGAACATGGCTACGGTTCTGACACTCCGGTTGACAATCAGGCCGTGGTGGAAAGTGATCAACGTCTGGGAGAGATCCGGGACGCGTTGCAACAGTCGCCGTTCGCAGGGAACGCAATTATGTTTGTAGTTTTCGACCACGGATTCGCGGCCTGCGCAAAGCTGCTTCAGCCGAACGTTGTCTTGAAGCAGCGGGGTCTGATTAATACGGACGAAACGAATAAGGTCACAGAACGCCGTACCGAAATTACCGCTGTCCTGGCCGATAAGCCTGCCGGCATGCACGGCGTATTGGGTGTAAAGAGTTCTGGCGAATTTACACAGTTGGGGGGGCACAATCCTGAAGCTCCGCACCTTGTCCTGATAACCGGCCCGGGATACTCTTTCGACAACTGTGTGAAAGGCAAAGCAGTTGCTGATGCCGGTGGACACAAAGGATCTCACGGCCACGATCCACGACCGGACTCCATGTACGCCACATTCGTTGCCGTCGAAAAGGGGAATCAAACCCGGCACAAAACTTGAGTTCATCAGAAATGTTAACGTGGCTCCGATAATCGCCTTTCTGCCTGATCTGAAGACAGACACTGACGGTCGCGTTCATAACGAAGCACTTACCATAAGAGATGCCCGCTGAATAATTCAATACGGTCGGCAGCAGCGTCAGTTGTCGTCCTGTCGACTCTTGTCAATCACGCATCAGTAAATGGAAAGAGAAGCTGTGACAAATCCCGTCGTGTTTGCCGTCGCAACAATGGATACCAAAGGTGAGGAACTCGCTTTTGTCGCACAGTGCCTTCTGGGTGCAGGAGTGTCTGTGAAAACAGTCGATGTGGGTACGCGTGCTGCCCCCACAGTAAGCCCTGACGTATCGCGCGAACGAGTGCTGGGGAACACGACATTACCGATCGGCGATGATCGAGGTGCCGCCGTTACCGCCATGGGTGACGCGTTAACGTCCTGGCTGCAATCTGAATGCGTGGCAGGTCGAGTGGCTGGCGTGGTCGGCATCGGAGGCAGCGGCGGAACGGCTTTGGTCACTGCTGCCATGCGCGAACTGCCGATCGGGCTGCCCAAACTGATGGTATCCACGATGGCCAGCGGTAACACAGCGCACTACGTCGATTGCAGCGACATCACGATGATGTTTTCGGTAGTGGATGTCGCGGGACTGAACGTCGTGTCTGAAAAGATCCTCAGTAATGCTGCCCATGCAATGGCCGGAATGGTGTCGCATAAACTGGCTTCTCAGGAAAGTCGTTCGGCACTCGGCATGACCATGTTTGGCGTGACAACGCCCTGCGTCACAATGGTTCGTAAAACACTGGAAACCAAAGGCTACGACTGTCTTGTGTTTCATGCCACAGGCAGCGGAGGGCGAGCGATGGAACAACTGGTCGATTCTGGTTTAATCGGCGGTGTCCTGGACATCACGACCACTGAAGTGGCAGATGAAGTTGTGGGAGGCGTGCTGCCGGCCGGACCTGAACGTTTCGAGAGACTGTTAGCGAAAGGTGTACCACTGGTGCTGAGCGTTGGCGCCGCAGACATGGTTAACTTCGGCGGGATAGAGACGGTGCCGAAAGAATTTCGGGATCGGACACTGCATGTGCACAATGCTCAGGTCACTCTGATGCGCACCAATGAAGACGAGAATCGAAGAATCGCTCAATGGATCGCCGACAAGCTTAATCATTCCACGTCACCTTTGACGCTGATGATTCCGGAAGGTGGCCTGTCCACGCTGGACGCCCCCGACCAGGCGTTCTACGACCCCGCGGCGAATGCGGCATTGTTCGATGAACTCGAACAACAAATCCAGCAGACGGGTGACCGGAAGATCATTCGCCTGCCTTATCATATTAACGAGTCGGAATTCGCACAGGCGCTGGTTGCAGAGTTTGAAGCGCTTTGCCCGACGACTGGTCACTGAATGTTCCCTGACTTCCGATCCGCAATGACCTGCATTCCATATCTTGCCGGAAAGAACCGGTTATTTCAATGACTGAAACCAGAGAGTCCATTCTGAAACGTTTTCGCGGCAAGATCGCCGATGGGCTGCCGATCATCGGTGGTGGGGCGGGCACCGGCATCAGTGCGAAGTGCGAAGAAGCTGGCGGCATTGATCTGATTGTGATCTACAATTCGGGCCGTTACCGCATGGCCGGCCGTGGTTCTCTGGCGGGGCTAATGCCGTATGGGAACGCCAACGAAGTTGTGAAACAGATGGCAAAAGAGGTGCTTACTGCCGTCAGTCATACGCCGGTACTGGCCGGAGTTTGTGCCACAGATCCGTTTATGCTGCGTGATTCATTTCTGCGTGAGTTGCGCGACATGGGATTTTGCGGTGTCCAGAACTTCCCCACGGTCGGTCTGATTGACGGAGTGTTCCGGTCAAATCTTGAGGAAACCGGCATGGGCTTTGGCCTTGAGGTCGAGTGCATCGCCGCTGCTCACGGACTTGGGCTGCTGACCACGCCGTATGCTTTTGACGCAGACCAGGCTCGCGAACTCACAGCAGCCGGCGCAGACATCATTGTCGCCCACATGGGACTGACAACCAGCGGGACCATAGGTGCACAGACGGCGCTGTCTCTGGACGACTGTGTGCCGAAGGTTAATGACATTGCGGCAGCGGCCCGCAGTGTTCGTGACGACGTAATCGTGTTATGTCACGGTGGCCCCATCGCCATGCCGGCTGACGCCAGGTTCATGCTCAATGCGCTGGACACGATCGACGGTTTCTACGGAGCCAGTTCTATGGAACGACTTCCCACGGAAATCGCATTGACCGCTCAGGTTGAAAAGTTCGTTCAGATTCGACGATAACGGCGAGTTTTCTGAAACCGGTGGGGACCCGTTCTGACAGGTCCAACCGCCGATCCATGCGTTCAGGAAGACCGCATCGTTCCCGCAGTCCGGGTGTCCCTGACTCACGCAAGTATCAGAATGTTGCACAGTTATTTCTGTACGCGAAGGATGCTGTGCCTGGTCGCGGCACTGCTTTCAGTCCCGTTGCGTGACTGGAACGCCATTCGCGCAGGTGATATACGCCCCAATGTTGTCTTTATCCTTGCCGACGATCCGGGCCGTGAATGTCTTGAATGTTCTGGCGGTGAAACCTGCCACACGCCGAATCTGAGTTGTCTGGGTGCGCAGCGAATGCGGTTTGAATGTTGCTGTGCCACGCCGATGTGCAGCCCCGCGCGAGTGGTGCTGATGTCGGGACGTTACATTTTCCGCAATTAATCGGCAATAGGCCAGGATGGATCTGACTCAGCCGACGTTGGCGTCGGTGCTGAAACGTTCCGGCTGTTTAAACCGCTATGGCAGGGAAATGGCATCTCAGCGGATGGGGCAACGCGTTCCACGGTCCGCCGAGATGCCGGCTTTGAACGCTATGCCACGTTTGATTACGAAAAAGTCGTTCACGAAGGTGGTCAGGCAGGCAATCAGTTCTGGAGCACTCAGGTCCGGGAAGACGGACGCAGCCACCGCCTGGAAGGGAAGTACGGTTCGGCATGGAATTGACGACATGCACTCGACTTTATTCGCGAACATGCCGCGCCCGGTCATCCACCGTTTCTTCTGTACTATCCCTCGGTGCACGCTCATCGTCCTTTTGTTCCGACCGATCACGCGGCCGTGTCGGAAGAGGAGCGAGCGGGTCGAAACGGAAAACTGGAACACATTCCGGAGATGGTGACCTGCATTGACGAAATCGTCGGAGCCGTGTTCGACATGCCGGAATCAACGGAACATCTGAACAACACTGCCGTTTTTTTCGCCGATAACGGTACCGATAATGCCGGCGAAGCCAGGTCTCTGCGGTCACGGTGTCGAGGTGTTAACGTTGCCGGTGGCAAGTATCTGCCGACCGATCTGAGACTCAACGCTCCGTTGCTGATACGCGGCCCCGGTGTGGGACAGGGGCGTGTGGTTAGTCATTCCGTCGAGTTTACCGACACTCTGCCCGCGTTCGGTGATGTCGCGGATACGCAATATGCCGCAGCGACAGACCGTGAAGCCAGTGGCCGAAGCTGCAGGGGGCAAGGGAAACGAGTCACGACCAACCGGCTTATTCATGGGGTGTCTTCGAACACTCGTCACTGAAATACAAAGCTCCTATGACTTATCAGAACGAGCTGGTTCAGTTGGTCGCGATCACAGATCAGGACTGGTGTCGACGAGAGAGTTGTTTGATCCGGAGGAAGATCGGAATGAGAAAAATCCGTTATCGAACGCTGCTGAGGCTGCGACGCGTGTGCGTCTCAGAAACCATCTGCTCGCAACGTCCGTCGCCGCCGATCGATCGGCCCGGTGAGTCGGGCCGGTGCTGCTTTATGATGATTCTGAACCCGATGTGCCACCGCCTGAACAGGGGTAGAAATGACAATGGATGAACGGGCAACAGTGCCTCGCGGGCGGAATGCACAGTCGAACCGGATGCTGATCACGGGGTTGTCGCTAATCAGAAGGTGTCGTACATCTCATTAGAAGGATGATCCCATTGTCGGTCAACATGTCCGCGTGGACCCCTTCCGGGAGAAAAACTTATTCTGTAAGCGAATAACGGCGATAGATTGTGCTTTTCCCGGATAACTCATTCGATCAGCAGCAACTGGTGTTGTTTGACCGGGCGTTTCAGAAATCGGTCAAATTCTGCCGGCTGTTGGATATCGGTTCGACCCGCTTTAAGACCAAACCAGCCATCGGGAGTGTAGCTGTTTCCGCGGAGCGAATGTGACCGTAGAATCGACTGTCCAACCAGCAGACGTTGATTGTCATCATGACGTACGGTTACAGCGAAGAATGAGCGAATGCGACTGGACCGCGGAAAGACGAATTTCCCCATTTCCCACCGCCCTCGATCCGTTTCTGACTTGTCCGACTGGCCTTCCGCGCTAAAAAAAATAGTAAAACGGATTCCGTACATCTGCGACTTCGTGAGACTGATTGATATCTCCGGTGAGTCCGGTGGTTCCGCTGTCCTCGAAGACCAGATATCGAACAGATTCGTTCTTCTGTGGAACGTCGCGCAGTCCACTGTTGTCCGCCCGCAAGTGAGGCCAGCCGCCTTAGAAATAGGATTTGGCGGTTGATAGAGGCAGCGCGTGTGTTTCGCCGGATAGAAAGATTCAGACAGCAACCGGTCCCGTGCAATCCGGACGCTTTGCATCCGGAGAATTCTGCACCGACTTGCGAATCAGCGCACGAAGCTCTGTGTCAGCTGCGAAAAATTCGCCCTGCGTTGCTTCCCGGTTCTTAAACCGAGGACTCACCCGACTAAAACGCCACGCTGGATTCACGCCACCAATTTCTTTGGTTAATGTCTTTGTCTTGCGGGCAGCCACGCCGACTTCGCTTGTCCAATCCACAGTAGCCGTCGGGTCCATCCTTTCAAGTTGCCGCCGTTCCGGCGATCGGAAAATGCCGATTCCGGAACGCAACGGGCTGATACTTTCTCCTTGCTATCCCTTTTCCTGTGTGCGGCCTCTCTTTGTCGTGGAATATTTGGTGAAATATTCTGATCCAGCAGGACACGTGGAATTCATCATGTTATCCCTCCCTGCCCTCCCAATCTGCCCGGCTCATGATTCGAGAACACAACGAAATCTTCCAAAAGCGAACATATGCAGCTGACCGACGATGACTTGATTCTTGTGACGGGAGCCACTGGTCTGGTGGGCAGCCATATTGCCGAACAGGCGCGACAACGCGGGCTTCATGTTCGAGCTATGTGTCGCCCCGCGGCAGACACGACACTACTGCGGGATTTTGATGTTGAGGTCGTGGAGGGTGACCTGAGCGATGCAGCATCGCTGCAGGCGGCCTGTGTCGGGGTCAAGGTGATTGTGCATTGTGCGGCCAAAGTGGGAGACTGGGGGCCGACCGGCGAATACCGTCGAGTCAATGTCGAAGGAACCAGAACGTTGCTGAACGCAGCGCTGCAAACCGGGTCGCTGGAACGATGGGTTCAGATCAGTTCGCTGGGCGTTTATTCCGGAGGCGATCACTACGGCACTGACGAAACAACCGCCCCGAATGCTGACGGCATCGATGGTTATACTCTGACCAAAGTGGAATCAGAGAAACTCGTTTGTGACTACGTCGTACAACGACAACTACCGGCGGTGGTGCTGAGGCCCGGTTTTATCTACGGGCCGCGAGACCGAACGGTCATGCCCAGACTCATGGGAAAGCTTCGCGACAGGAAGTTTGCCTATCTCGGTAATCATGACAAATTGATGAACAACACATTTGTCGGTAACCTGTGCGAAGCCGTCTGGTTGGCAATCAGGAACGATAACGTCGTCGGTGAAGTCTTTAATATTCGCGATCCGCGAGCTGTCACCAAGAAGGAATTCATGGATACGATCTGCGAGACTGCTGGTTATTCAATCCCCACGAAGGTTGTTCCGCTGCACATCGCCAGATTTCTGTCGTGGCATATGGAAACACTGGCGAAACTCCTCGGTCGGAAACAGGCTCCGCTGGTCAACAGCGCCAGAATCAAATTTCTGGGCCGTAACCTCGATTTCTGCATTGAGAAAGCCAATCTGGAACTGGGTTATCAGCCGTCGTCTGATTTTCGAGATGCGATGCGTGAGACTGTTAAGTATTGCGTGAATGCGTCAACGCACGGTTGATCATCTCGTCTGTCGCACCTGGCTGATCGTAAGAAATAACGTTTTTGTTTAACCGCGTGCCGATCGGGACGCAGTTTCTCAGCTGCGTCTCCTGCTGTCCCAACAGACTTTGAACAACAGTCAGATTTCAATTATGTCGCACAGAGAACTTCACGACGGTCGTTCAGATGGATTGCGACCACTGGTGAGTCTGGACCTTGATCGGGTCAGGTCGTTTTCCGATCTACTGGATGGCATGGCGGACACCGCGTTTTCAGGGCGGTCTGCTGGAGAAGCGGCGCGAATTCTGACTGACATGTTTCGTGACCAGGCCTGCGGCGTCGTGATGACGGTCTCTGGTGCCATGACCGTTGCCAAACAGGGGAAGATCATCTGCGATCTGATTGACCGGGGTTGTATCCAGGCAATCGTGGGCACAGGGGCCCTGATCGCTCATGGACTGACCGAATCCATCGGTCTCACACACTATCGAGCTGACCCGAACCAGTCAGACGAAGATCTGTTCGAAAAGGGATACAACCGAATTTACGACACTCTGGAAATGGAGGCGAACCTGAACGACCTGTCAACGATGGTCGAAGACGTTCTGATGAAGGAACAGCCCGGCGGTGGGGTCTGGTCGTCTCATACGTTCTGCCGCTCTATCGGGAAACGTTTAAGTGAACGCGACATCGGCACGGGCATCCTTCGCAGTGCCTGGGAAAAGGATGTTCCGGTGTTTATTCCGGCATTCACTGACAGTGAACTGGGTCTCGATTTTTCGACATGGGCCATCAAGGCAACGCTTAACGGCATGAGCAGTCAGCAGCGGGCAGGTACATCGCTGGCCGATGCTTTGAAAAACGTTCCCCGGTTTAACCCGTTCCTGGATCTGTTTGAGTATGCTCAGCGAGTTGAACGCCACGACAGTCTGGGAGTTTTTACGATTGGCGGTGGTGTGCCCCGCAACTGGGCTCAGCAGGTCGGTCCATTTATCGACATCACCAACGACCGCTGTGAAACATTGTATCAACCGCCCCGTTTTCGATACGGAGTCAGGATCTGTCCGGAGCCGGTTCACTGGGGCGGACTATCCGGCTGTACGTATTCAGAGGGTGTCAGCTGGGGCAAATTCTTCAGCCCCGCGGATGGCGGGCAGTTTGCTGAAGTGTATTCTGACGCAACCGTCATTCTGCCTCTGCTGATCAAGGCAGTGCTGGAACGGTTGGATTGTGATGACTAACTGAGCTGTCCGGCATTTCGGCAGGACAGGCATCAAATGCAACCTGTTCAACCTGCCCCATGTTCTGAATGCTATTTGAAACATGGATTGCTTGGCTTGTATCATTCGGAGTCCGTCACTAGACTCCCTCGCAAATTGGGGCGGATAGCTCAGTTGGTAGAGCACAGGACTGAAAATCCTGGTGTCGGGGGTTCGATTCCCCCTCCGCCCACTCAATAAAATACAGGGTTCTCGGCTTAGTCGGGAATCCTGTTTTCGTTGACTCCGGAATTTCCTGCCGCCTTTCGGCGTACACTTTGCCCTTACGCGGTGTGCACTTTACGAACAATTCGCTCAAAAGTGCTGGCAGCATAAAACCGTGTTTTTCTGATTCAGGAGAACAGCGACGAAGCGGCGAATTCGGCTCTGCCGGACAAGGCGTCGGTAATGCTGACGATAGCGAATTTCTCTGACTTGTGGCCGCGGTTTACGTGTTTTAATTGCAGAGCGGCTGATGCAGACTGCTGAGTGTCATCCATTCATCCTCGCTTCTTCTGTAAGCTCTGCCAAGCGATCGTTGCTCCTGCGTCTCCAGATGAAACCGTCCAGGACGTAGTGCGTGATTTGAGGCACGGCCAGCAGTGGTACCAGAAAAGCACTGTACTGTTCCAGGTGTTCGAATGTCCCGAACAACCATGGTCGCTCGTGCCAGACTCCGGTATCCCACAACAATTCCTCGACATAGGCCAGAATCCAGATAACACCAAGGAACATGGCGACCGTGCGAAACCTGTTCATCGGGGCGACACTGTCTGCTTTGCCCCAGCGGTGCCAGTACACAAGAATCATGTAGGGCACACCGTGGATAATGACGTTGGTCACGGTAAAGGCGTAGTCGGAGTTGCATGAAACAATCCCAACGTACCAGCAGATCGCCGTTGTCAGCACGACCAGATCCTTGCCGGGATTATAGATCCCCTGATTCCACGCACGCCATGCGGAAGTTCCAAAGTAAGTGACCATGGTCAGCCAGTACAAGGGTCGGCACCACAGTTCTACCGCCGCTGGCAGGTGCATGAAATCGTCGTCAAGGAACCACCAGAACTGTCGGGGAAGGTGACAGTGCCAGTAAATCAGCGGGTAGACTGTCGCTGCGTAGATGGCGAGGGAATCCAGCCATCGCCCATTTCGGTCCAGGTTTGCCTCTCGCGTTCGATATAGCGCCACCCAGCCGTACTGCTGACGTATGAAATGAAAGACTGCCAGATAGGCCAGCACTCGCCAGAACGCAGTGCTGCTTTCTGAATAAACGGCCCACCCCAGAACGAATGCAAGTACAGGCGCCAGTCCGTACAGCCAGGGGCGGCGGCGCAGCTCAGTCGGGTCAAAATAGACCCGAAACCCTGTTGCGTAAACATGAGCCACATCCAGCAGCAGGATGGCGGACACCCACAGCCATTCTGGTGTGTCCTGCGTCAGCCAGCCACGCGCATGCCCAAGCCACACGAGGGTCAGGGCGACCACCGCGCTGCCGGTAAAGGCCAGCAGGTCAACCGTGGGAGAAAACAGCCATGGAATCGTCGGGCTGTCGTCCGTTGGTGCGGACAATTGGGTTAAGCTGGCCATCGTTACCCCTGGCCTCGACGCGGTAGGGCCTCATAAAAACGAGGCACCGAATTGTCCTCCGCCAGCAAAGCTTCCTCAGTCGCTCGAATACCGTGATAAAAGGCTTCCTCCATTAGTGCAACGCCGCTCAAATCTGTACCCGCGAAATGGATGCGATCGAGGGGAACTGCTGCTCGCTTGCGAGCAGCACTGCTGACAAATCCCGGTCGTGGTTGAATCATTGCGTGGCCCCAGCGCATGACATCAATACGAGAAATCAGGGACTGAATATGCGGGTGTCCCTGCTGAAGGTCACCGACAATCAACTCCGCCCAGTGATCCCATGAAAGCTGCAGCAGCCGGTGGCGAGCATCTGCCGGAACGTCGTTACACAGAGGCAGATACCATGTCAGAACAGTGGGACCGTGGTCGATGCCGCTTTGATGAGTAGCAACGACGTAGCCTAAGGAACGGCTGTTATGGAATACGTTGTCCCACGAGAGTGGGTATGAGAGTTCTGCAGGCCGATCGGTCAACTGGATATTGGCAACAATCCATGAGCCATATTGAAATTCAGACGCATCGGTTTTGCGTTCGGTCGGGCAGTCACTGATCAGGTAGGGTGCCAGAAACTGAGGCGTGGCAAGAACGACTCGCCGGGCCCGCAGTCCATGGGCAATCTTCGTTTTGGTGTCGAACGAGATCACCTGCACGTGATCCTGCTGATCTTTGACGGCAGTAACGGCGCGGTTTGACCGCAGCTGAGGTCCGGCCGCATCCGCAAGAAACTGAACGATTCGGCCATTGCCTTCGGGCCATGTGAGTACTGGCGGAGCTTCCTGCGCTGACGATTCCCGACGAGCACAGAAGTAGAAAAGTCCGGCCCAGGCACTGGTCTGATCGACGCTGAGTCCAAAATCGTCGCGGCAGCAGTAGTCAACCAGCCAGAACAACGGTTTGGAGTCCCAGCCTTGAGTCTGCATCCACTCACTCATCGTGATCCTGTCCAGTGTAAGTACTTCAGGATCGTCGGAGGCCAGTGCGGTCGGAATGGAAAAGGCACGACGTCCGTCCCTGTCGCGCCAGTCAATCCATTTGGCTATCTGATCCTGAAAAGAGATTCGTTGTGCCAGGTCCTCTTCAGTCGCTATCGCTCGAGGATAAAGTCCTTCTGTCCAGTGTCCGCCCGCGAAAACTCGTTCCTGTGGTTCTCTGCAAAGTACGTCCTCCATGATTTCGGGAACACCAGCAGCGTGATTCACAACTCCCATTTCGTCGAATAGCTGCCACAACGGAGCGTTGTCTGCGCCGGGCACGGGAACATAGTGAGCGCCCCACGGATGACGGCAAAATGAAGTTTCTCCCGCACGCGATGTTCCACCGGACACGGGCTCAAGCTCCAGCAGTTGAAAACGCTTGATGCCTGCGTTTTGCAGTCTCCATGCCGCGGAAAGTCCGGCGATTCCTCCGCCCACAATCGCGACTTCGGTTTCTTCCCAGTTCTCGAGATCCGGCTGCGGCACAAATCCGTCCCGAATCTGATGACCGGCACCAAGCGATGGACTCAGTAACTCTCCGTTGAAGCTCCGTTGTGCCCGCTGGCAGCCGCCTGCGACGAGTCCGGACGAAGTGGCAAGGGCGGCTTTCAATAATGCTCGTCGATCGAGGGCCGCCACCGTGGAATCTCCTGCAGTCTGCGCGGACGCTATTGCCAGCGGCTCCATTCACGTTCGTAGTAATGAACCAGCACCTGATTGTTCAGCCGATTGACCTCGGTGTCCACTCGCTGAAGATCCCTCGGTGTCACGAACAGATGATCCATTACGTTCTGGTCCAGGAATCTCAGTTCAGCAGCAACGCTGACGGGAAGGTTCAGTGGCTTTGAAAGTGGAGTCGCACTGGCGAGGGCGAATCCCCAGACTCCGAAGGTTGGTACTGTGGCGTGAAACGGCTGCACCTCAAAACCGCAGTCTTCCAATGTGGTGACGACGCACCAGTACGATTCCGGAGACACCAGAGGTGAAGAACACTGAATGTTCAGCACGGCGCTGTCAGTGAGGACTTGTCGCAGTCGGTTGAAGAAAAAGCTGGTGTACAGTTTTCCTACGGAGAACGATCCAGGGTCAGGAAAATCAATGATGGCCACATCATACTTTTCATGAGCCGTATCGACCCACAAAAATGCGTCCTGGTTGATCACAGTGACGGAAGGGTGCTGCAAAGAATGTTCTGACAACGTGCCAAGTGGCGGAAAACATTCTGCGAGCGACGTCATGGCGGGATCCAGATCGACCAGAGTGATGGCCTTGACGGACGGATATCGCAGAACTTCCCGGACCGCAAGACCGTCTCCGCCACCCAGCACCAGTATACGCTGCGGAGCTTCCACGGCAGACATTGGCGGATGGACAAGAGCTTCATGGTATCTGTATTCATCCACGGAATTGAACTGCAGGTGACCATTCAGATACAGCTGAAATCCAGTCTTGTTTTCAGTCACCACGATTCGCTGATAGGGTGAACTTTCTGCGTGCACGATTTTCCCGGACAGCTGGTTTTCTTCTGCCAGGTGTGTCACGGATTCTGCTTTGATCATGCCCGCCACAAGCAGACCGATGACAAGCATGGCGCGACCGCGAAGTGCGCTTAGTCCTTTCTGCCTCATCAATGGACGAAGCAGCCAGGTGCCCCATAGACCGACAAGGGCATTCAGGATTCCAAACAGCAAGGACGTCCGAACAAGACCGAGATTCGGAACCAGCAGCATGGGAAACAGGATTGCGGCCACAAGGGCGCCAATGTAGTCAAAGGTCAGAACGCGAGAGACAAGATCAGCAAAATCCACTTCCTCTTTCAGCAGCCGCATCAGCAGCGGAAGTTCCAGTCCAACCAATGTGCCGATCAGAAAAACCAGCCCGTACAGGAGCGGCTGAAACCAGCTCACGTAGCCGAAGGCCAGAAACAGGATGGGAACCGAGAAGCCACCGACCAGAGCGACGCCCAGTTCAACTTCAATAAAGCAGCGAGCCAGTTTTTCGTGAACGAATGATGAGATCCATGCACCCGCTCCCAGTGCCGACAGATAGATCCCGATAATCAGTGAAAACTGCGTTACGGAATCACCCAGCAGATAGCTGGCCAGCGTCCCCGCAAGCAGCTCGTAAATGAGGCCACATGTGGCGATGATCAGGACATTGATATACAGCAGAAACAGAGGCGCCCGGTTCATGAATCAGCCGTGTATTGCGGCAGCAATAATCAAAGAAATACCGATGACCGCTGCGCCAACAACGATTCCAAGTGCCACGTTTTCGTCTTCTTCGATTTCCTTCACCATCGAAAACGGTGTCAGCTTCTCCATCAGCCAGAAGCAGATGGCAAGCACAATGATTCCGAGCGCCGAAAACACGACTGCCGCAATCAGATGTTCCACCAGCACACTGACGCTGTCACTCATTGTGGCATTAACCTGAGCCAGAAATCCAGGTACGACTACATTTGTTAAGTTACTCATCATTTTCCTGATCCCCAAAAGCCTCCCGAACTACGACCGCTGTGATATCCACCGCTGGAATGTCCACCCGAAGAGAAGTTCATTTCCGGCGTTTTCCATCCGGCGATCGCGCCGGTGACAAATAGCAAACAAACACCAAGGCCGACCGCCAGATATATTCGCACAACTGTTGATTTAAAGTCAGGAACCATCTGTCAGCCTTGTCTTCTGAATATGTGTGACCATCTCATTTACGTATAACTGATTATTGTCTAATCGGTTTGGTAGGGACTGTAGTCGCTGTCCTTCCACCGACTCACTTCGAAGGAGTATTTGTGTACCAGGACTCCAATCGGAACGATGGAAGCGAGCACAAGACTCAGGATAAAGAGTCCTGTGTCCGAACCGGCAGTCAGCACCTGTGAGAACAGTATTTTCAGGAGCAGCAGAATCCCCAGGAAACCCAGCCAGAGTTTTAGCACATCACCCACCCGTGGTGATGGCTGCACGGGACTTACGCTCCAGCCCCGTGCCAATTCTTTTATATGAAACGCTGATTCGATTTCTTCCGGCGACTTGTACGTAGCAAGTGTGGCGTTGATCTCTTTGGATTTTTCTGTGCCTGAAAATTCCAGGGAAATCATCTGCGGAGGAGCGATATAGTCAGAGGTTTGAGCCTTCTCACCTACCTCGACCTTCCAGTAGAATTCTCCCAGCACATGGCGGACAGTTGCCTCGCCACGGTCAAAAACCCGAAACGATTGTCCTTTGAAGTCCGCCGATCGAGCAGATTCATGAACATCACTCGGTGAAATGGGTTCGGCAAAGGACCAGTGTTTTTTGCTGCGAACAAGCCAGCGGTATCCGCCTTTTGATCTTTTGAGCAGGTATTCCGTCCATGGATAATCGCGCCCCTGATAGCGAGCAAATCGCTCCACAAACCCTATCACCGTGTAGTCGACGCCATCCAGGGTACCGGTTTGTCCCAGGGGAATGGCGGGTTTTATGCGACGTGTTTTCAGCGTCTTCAGGTATTCCAGCTTTCCGTCGTTACAGTCCAGCAGCGACGAGCAACTGGGACAGCTGACGCGAAGTGTGTCGTCCGGTGCATGCAGTGTCAGTGCTCCGGCGCAATTGGGGCAGTTGACCGACAAGGCTTCCACTCGGGCGTCAGCCGTTCCGTCTCCCATGGCGGCACGCCACTCTTCATTCGCCACATGCAGATCGTCCAGGGTGACTTCTGTGCCAAGGAAGAGTCGTGGTTGTTCGTCAGAATACTCGATACTACCGAATTTTCCGTCAGAGCCCTGCAGGTCCGCAAACTGATGCGGAGCTCCAATACGAAAGGCCCACGGAATTTCCCCTTCCGCAGCCTTCGCTTCTGCAGTTCCAACCTCAACAACTGTCATCTGCGTACTGGGACCAAGTTTGATTTTCTGCGCGGGCTCTAATGTGTCAAACGGGGGCAACTCTGCCGTGCTGGTGAGCTTTTTTTCGAATGTCAGATAGTAGCGGCCTTCCGCTTCTGCCAGCCAGCCCCAGCGACCATTGGAAAACAGGAGATACCACTCGTCCCAGATGCCGCCTGCAGGATGCTGATATTGAACTCTGCCGGCGACCTCAAAGTTCTTGCCACGGATTTTTCCGGTCGCTCCACGGAACAGCGGTGAGACGGTGAGAGTCAGGTCCGCAACCCGCCCGTGGTCTTCAACTGATTTATCGGCTCGGGCGACAACGCACTGGCAAAAGTCGCAGATTGTCACCAGCGACGATTTGGTGTGAAACTCCACTGGACCGCCACATGAGGGGCAATTGGCAACTCTTGCCTTCACGACAGATCCTCCGTGTGAGACATGTCCAGCAACGCGGTGCCCCTGGCGAATTTTCTGACGATCACGCGCTCACACTCAACACGGGTCATTAGCTGGTGTTCCCAGTCCCAGTCGGACCGTTCGCGACAGCAGTACAGATTCAGTGTCAGCAAGCGATGTTCCGGATAAGTGTGGCAGGCAAGATGAGATTCGCTTAACAGATAAAGACCTGTCACACCCGCAGGACCAGGAAACTGATGCCATTGTGGCACTCCCACGACGGAGAGCTGCAGATCTGAAATGACTTCCTCACAAACTGACGTCACAACCTGTTTTTGTGTGAGTTTCCATGCATCGCACCCATATGCATCCACGACCCACTCTGTTCCGGTGGACAGCACTGGTCTGCTTGTATCAGGTAAGGTATGGCTCAATGAAGACTCGTGAAACCGATGTTAGTGAATTTCCAGACGAGAGGAGAACAGGCCGAACGAGACTGTGTGGTGTTTGGATCACAGGATCTCTGGGAAGACGTAAGGTGACTGATTGAGGCCTATAAGACAAGGCACTCTTAATGCCACGATAAATACGCCGAGGGACGGTCTGAATGGCGGTGTGTTCAACTCACAAACGCACTTTACGGTGTTGGATGTGCTTCAGCGATCCATCCGTTTACTCTCGTATGGCTGCGAATAGCGTGTTTTGTCTATTCATGCGAACACTGATCAAACGGCGGGGTCTCAGTTGGTCTTCTTAAACACTACGTTTGTCGACGTCATGGCACCGCGTTGGTCGGTGGCTGACATGAACCAGACCGTCGCGTCTTCCGGCGCGGCAGGTGCACTGAGCGTTTTCCGGTCGAAGGTCGCTGCAACGGTTTTCCAGGTACGGTCGACCAATGGTCCGGTACCGGACGTGTAATGCAGCGACGCAGACTTCAACGGAACAGCGGCCCGACAGCGGACCGACGCCACGCCGCCCGTCTGTTGAGGGGTGCCCAGATCAGGTAGTGGTGTTTTGCCCAGAACGTGACTGTCGATAAACACACCGATTTCCATGGGCTGCCAGCCAGCGTAATGGCCGTGCGGCATGCGCACCTGAATACGAATCTGCTTCGGTCCCGGCACCCGTTGAAAACTCCGTGAATAACTGCGCAGCGGATAATGCGGGTCATTAGTTCCGTTGACAAACAGGATTGGTACACGACAGTCAGCCAGATGGCTGGATGGGTCATAACGGCGGATCCACAGTCTGCGTCTGGCATCGTCCAGTGCATCGATAGCCGGGCGTTGCACGGATTCGCCGTCGTACAGAAAACCACAGCCGTAAACCGGAACCGCAGCTTTGAAACGATGGTCAACTGAGGCGACCAGGCACGTTGTATAGCCGCCCCAGCTTATGCCGGTGACGGCCGTGCGCTGCGGATCGACTTCTGCAAAGCTGCGAACCAGAGAATGGGCTCGTACAACGCTGGCGACGGCGTGGTATGGCCAGTCGTCGTCGATGTCGCCACCAGCGCTGTCGAATTTCTGATCGCGCCCGTGTTCGGGCCCCCCGTCAGGCAGGCGAGTGCGCTTGACACGCATGTTGGACACCAGTTCGCCGTCTTTGAAAAGGGGGGCGTCCGGCCGACGACCGGACAGATCCATGGCAATCGCAGCGTAACCGCGCTGCGCCCATAACCACACCCAGTCTGCGAAGGCTGTCCCGCCTCCGCCGTGGATCAGCACCACCGCCGGCAGATTGCTGTCATTGCTGGTGTTGCCTTTGATCGTGCCGGGGGTCGCATAAAAGGCAAATACACTGGTTGGTTGACCGCCGAACAGCTCGCCTTCATACGTCAGCGACCGAATGGGACTTGTCGAATCGACCCATTTCACACCAGGCGTCCGGCTCAATTTCTCAAGATTCCAGACAGGCGTGGAGTCTTCTCCGGATCCTGTTTCTGTCAGAACGAACGTGGCCAGAATCGCATACAGCAGTCGTTGTCGATGAGACGTCATTGATTTCTCGGAATGGCTCGGTGTGTCTGTTGGGTGGCAGCAGGTCTCACTTGGAACGACCGACGCACAGCGACGACATGTTTTTATGGCGACGCGTATCTGCCATTCTGTACTTTCTCTGATTCAATGTGAAAATCCAGTCCCGGTGGTGTCGTCCCTGGGGAATTGAAATATTGCGCACGATCGCGAGACGGGAATCCGTCAAAAATCATGCCAAGTCTCTTATGAAACGGCAGCGAAGGTAGAGCATACTGGAAATTCTCTCTACAGTCTGCGGCTCTCGGCGAACCGTTCCGCACCGCAGCGGGTCTGAGACCGGCCGCTGATGAGAACCCCGGACCTACCTCCCCAAGAACAGGACCTCCTGACGCGCGATGCTTGAAAACCTGCCACTTCGATCTGTCAAACACAAGGCGCTCACCGTCGAAGGGTATTCGCGCGCGGCGGTGCAGAGTTATTGGCGAATTCCAGAACTGAAAATAGGCTTCGAACTGGGTGGCAGCCCCTGGTCATTCATGGGAACCCAGACATTTTTTGTCTCTCACGGTCATCTTGACCATCTGGCCGCCATGCCCGTTTACGTGGCCCGCCGTCGCATGATGAAGATGGAGCCACCGACAATCTATCTGCCCGCGGATATTGTTGAAAACGTCGAACGCATGTTACAGGCGTGGCAGCGACTTGACCGTGGTCGAATGCACTGTGAAATTGTGCCAGTTGAGGCCGGGGATCTGATCGAACTGTCGCGTGAACACAAGGTGCGAGTTTTTAAGACGAAGCATACTGTGTCGTCTGTCGGGTACCTGGTGTATGACTGTCGCCGCAAGCTCAGGTCGGAATATCATGGCTTGCCCGGCAACGAAATTCGCGAAATGCGGCTGTCGGGTACCGAGGTGACGCAGGAGACACTGACGCCTCTGGTTGCCTTTACCGGCGACACGGCGCCTCCCGGACTGGATGCTCATCCGGACGTGTTGAAGGCGCAGGTGCTGATCACGGAGATGACATTCTTCCGGCCGGAACACCGCAAGGAAAAAATTCACAAGTTCGGGCACATGCACCTGGATGATATTCTGGAGCGAGCTGATCGATTCGAGAACGAATTGATCATTCTCAGCCACCTCAGCACGCGAACTCATGAGTCTCAGGCCCGACATGCCATCAGGAACCGCGTTCCTGATTCGCTCCGGGACCGGATCATGTTATGGTGCGACTGATAACCGGCTGCACGAACAGCCGATGCACGAGGCGTTCGATTCTGCATCAGTAACGCGACGGGCAGCTGAATGTCCGGCGTCGTATTGACTGCAGTGAACACGGTCGATGCGAACAACGAGTCGTTTTGAGGAATAGTCTTATGAAAATTGCAATCACCGTAATGTTGCTGTTTCCGCTGCTGCAGACTGATAACGACGTCAGCGCACAGGACACGTCTGTCGCATCGGAACGCTATGAAGAACGTGCTGACCATGATCCCAATGGTATCGGCAAATTCTACATGGGACGTGAGATCGCCCACGTAATGGGGTACCTGGGCGCACCGTGGCTGGAACGAGATACGCGTGAAGAGGAAGAGCGACTGACACTGCTGGTCAAGTCTCTGAAGTTGAAGCCCGGAGATATCGTGGCCGATATTGGAGCCGGCAGCGGGGTGATCAGTGTCCTGATGGCAGAGCAGGTCCTGCCCAATGGCTACGTAATCGGTGTCGACGTGCAGGACGAAATGTTGCTGCGTCTGCAGGACAATGCCCGGCAGAAAGGTGTTACGAATATCGTCCCGATCAAAGGATCTCAGAAAGCTCCGTCGCTGGCACCGCGTTCAATCGACCTGGCGATCATGGTAGATGTCTACCATGAGTTCGAATTTCCGTACGAGATGATGATGGAAATCAGCAAAGCCATGAAGCCGGGAGGCAGAATCGTGCTGGTGGAATACCGCATGGAAGATCCGACCGTACCCATCAAGCTGGTCCATAAGATGTCGCAGAAACAGGCCAAAGCTGAGGTTGAACAGACTGGGTTCAACATGGAATGGACCGAAACGATCGACGTGTTACCGCGCCAGCATATTCTGGTCTTCACAAAGCAGAATGAACCGAATTCTGCGCCTTAGACGCAGAGTCCCGGCCCACAGCCCAGGACCGGATTCCGTACCACTGAACCTCAACGGTGGCTTCAGGTCTGCACGTAGCCTGCTGTCCAGACAGTCGCTCCCCCCGTGACAATCACCGGGCACCATGCGGCCAGGTCCAGAGGAATCAAAGTCCCACCAATAATGCTGCCGCCCAGCACCAGGCTAACCTGACCGAACACAAAAAAAGCGCCCAGAACCAGCGCACAAACGGTCATGTTCATGATCAGACTCTGCGATTCGCGGCGCATGACCAGCGGCAACGCCATCGCAATGGCCAGCAGCGAGATGATTGGTCGAGTGATTCTGGCATGCAGTGCAAGGGTCTGTGCTTTCACCGGCACAGGGCCCGTTGACGGATTACGAATTCTCTTGACAAGTTGCGCCGATGACAGAAGACGCAGATTTCGCCCGCGGTTGTATAACTGGTCGAAGCTGACACTGGACACAATAAATACGTCCCTGCCGTTGGGGCGAGAAATAATTCGCGTGCGACCTTCTTCGGTCAGCATATCGGCACCGCACAGGCCGGTCAGATTTTGTAGCAGCCAGCCCGCCCGCCGTTTACTTGTTGCGACCATGTAGACGGCTGATTCAGCCTCCAGTGAAAACGACTCCTTAGCCAGTTCTGCCGGCAGAAAGAAACTCGGATTCACCAGTTTCCGCTCTTCGATAATGACTTCTGAGCCGTCAATGTGCATTTCGTAGTTCGAATAGTCATACACAGGCTCAACGGTGCGTTTGCTGGCGCTGTCAGCACCTCGACGCGTTTGCAGTTCCACCGACAGTCGGGGCATGATCAACTCCTGATTTAGAATCAGGATCAGATTTATCAGAGCTCCTCCGACCAGGATTGGCCGCAGCAGCCGAAATGCCGGAATACCTGCAGCCAGAATCGGATGTGATTCCGAATGCTTCTCAAGCAAACCAAAGACAGTGATTGCTGAGACACCGACAAGCAGCGGGCCAGCAAGGTCCAGGAACTCGGAAGCGTGGTATCCGTAGTAACTAAAGATGGACTTCGCCAGAGTCGCACCGTCTTCAGCCCCCCGCTGGAAATCTCGCATATTGGAAAACAGATCGACGACGATATACAAACCATACGTCGCCACGAAGAACACCATGAATGTGTGCAGAAATCGCTTCAGTAAGTATTTGTCAAACGTATTCATTGTGGCCACGAGTGGATATTGAAATGTTCCCCGCGTCTTGGCATCCCGGGTACGCCAGTCCGTGATTCCACACCTGCGGCCGACTTTTGTGCACCAGTGGCTGGTCGGTTACACTTTGGTCACCACAACTCTGCACGCTTACTCAAGGACGAACGATCGACCTGCATCGGTGCCAGGTTGACAGTTTCGCTGGGCGGTGGGATTACAGTTGAGAGTTGACGTTCGAGTCAACATGGGATGATCATGGTTACTTGGGATGGATAGGTAAGTATGTGGAGCGGCTGGCAACAAAAATGGTGGACTCACTTCAGAACGAAACAAACAGCACAGAAATCAGCGATTTGCGGGGTATCCGCGCTGTGGTATTCGATGCGGTAGGGACCCTGATGTACCCTCAGCCCTCTGTGGCAGAGGCCTATCGCTGCGCAATGTTACGTCACTGCGGTGTCAGCGTGTCGCCTGACCGGGTTAGCGCCGTGATCCGGGAATCGCTGAACGCCCGTTCGACAGGGCACGATTTGTCGACCAGTGAACCGGCGGAACATGAATTCTGGGCGCAGCTGATTCGGGATTTCTGTCCGGATTCAAAAGGCTTTCAGGCATGCTTTGACGACCTGTTTGCTCATTTTGCGCGACCTGACAGTTGGGGCTGTTTCTCTGACGTGGACACATTGTTCAGCGACTTAAGACGGACCGGGCTGAAAGTAGCGATCGCATCCAACTTTGATCTGCGACTGAATTCTGTTTGTGACGGTCTGGCAGCAATTTCTGACGCCGATTGCCGAGTTATTTCGTCGGTTGTTGGATGGCGGAAACCTGCTGCTGAGTTTTTTGCGGCAGCAACTAAGGAGCTGGGCATTTCGGCGGAACAGACGCTGATGGTCGGAGACGATCTTCTTAACGACGTTCGGGGGGCAACGGCAGCGGGATTGCGGGCGGCGTGGATTCGACGCGGCTCCAGCAGCAGTGAGGACGTTGAAATTCCGGAAAACGTACTGCAATTGTCGACACTGCAGCGATTGCCGGAACTCTTTGGATGTGTGTCTGTCGGTCGTACGCATGACGAGGATTCGTAGCACAGTGGATGTCGAACGGCCATTGGTGACAGCGAACTTCGAAGATTGCAACCTTGTTGTGATACAGCGCAATCCCACTTCCGGTTCCGGTAAAGGGGCGAAGCAACTTCTGAAGCTGATCCGCGAACTTCGAAGGATCGGGTATCGCGTTCGCCTGTTCGGCAGTCGAGAGCGACTGGATCAATATATCGCAGACAATGC
>Ga0315316_10000512_pt1 | contig 25810 bp, 19 predicted proteins | sample M160m3416metaG_FD_203702 | JGI IMG/M metagenome (GOLD analysis project Ga0315316, IMG submission 203702) | Ammonia-oxidizing marine archaeal communities from Monterey Bay, California, United States - M1 60m 3416 | ecosystem: Environmental > Aquatic > Marine > Intertidal zone | place: USA... | reverse complement strand
TGCTGGGGGTTGTATATGCAACGCACCAAATGGTTTCATCGCTGAATTTGATTTTTCCCTGAGGTTCCAACTGAGGCCAGGAAAAAAGGTGGACGTGTCCGGCACCGTCACTGGCAGCAAGTTGCGAGGATTCGGGTGAGATAGCCAGTCCGGTAACCGCGTGCCCATCGAGCTCAGCTGTTTTTGAGACCTTCCCCGTTGCAATATCCCAAACAAATAATTTACCGGCTTCATTCCCTGCGATGAGAAATTTGTCGTCGGGCGTGATGGCTAATGCTTGGCACCAGCGTTCGAAAGCTTTTTCATGGAGCGTTAACTTGGCATTCGCACCTGCTTGCCATGGGGAACCCTTTGATGCGATCGGTTGATTCTCGGTGTCATAAATACCGAGATTGCCGCGGTAGTCCACGCTTGCAATCTTGCTGGCGTCGCGACTGCTCACCACTTGCCAGACGGCTGCAGGATGCGAATAGATTGGCGTCATCTCATTCGGGTTCGCAGCTTCGAATTTGTAGACGGTGGCTTCTCGCAGCAGCAAGCCATCGCCGGTGCTTGCCACGCAAGAACTGGACTCTCCCAGTTGGGAAATAGACGTGACCCACGGAGTCTGAGCGTCCGTCCCTTTGGCTGGTGTCTCGTTTTCCTGAGCGTTGCTGATGCAGAGTACGTTCGCAAATACAACGCACGTCACACAGAGCGTGAAAGCGGTTCGGTACATGGAAATGCCTGAGAGGTGAAAGTGATTCTTGGGTGATGCGGTCGGACACCGGCATCCCAATTTATAAGATATCAAACATTGGTGACCCAGAAGCGGGCTTGCAAAAGAAAAACTTGTCACCCTTAACCAGCATGCATTGGTCCGTACCTTTAATTTAGCTGCCCAGCACGACGACCCGCCCCATGAGCGTAAAATCGCCCGGTGGAATGGACTGCGAAAGGTTCTTTGTCGTCCCTTACGACCGGCAAAATGCCAAAGCCAAAAGAGCATAAGCAGTCACCAACTGGCGATCACCTTCCATCCAGCGATCATTCTCATCATTCACCCAAGACCCATCGGACTGCTGCATGCGAAGAATTTGTTGGGTTAACTCTTCTCGCCAAGCGTGTGGTTTGCCGTCGGCATCATCGATGATCTCGACGTTGGCCGCATCCAGAGCTTTTGCAAATGTGTGGTAGTAGTAAAACAAACCTGCTTTTCCCATCCCGGGATTGTCTTTCAGCGAATAGTTTTTTCTGATGAATGCCATTGCCGCTTGGACACGCGGGTCATCGGCTGAAAGCCCTGCGTAAATCATGCTTTTCAAACCTGCGTAGGTCATTGAGCCATAGCTTCGGAGCCCACCCGATCCGTCATCCCCGGCTTGGCTTTGCCCACCCGCCGCTGGCGTATAGTAGAAGCCACCATCATCAATCGCATCTGCGTGTTTTGTGTCGTTGCCTTCACCTTTAAGGTTCTGGGTGCGAACTACAAATTTGAGAGCTTTCTGAATCGCTTCGTCGTCGCTCTTGTTACCCAGTTCCTTGAGAGCATCAATCAGGAAAGTCGTATTCGATAGATCAGGTCGCTCGTGCTTTCCGTAGCCGGCGCCACCGTAGGCAGGGTCAGATGACTCTATTCCCTCCTCTTCATCCCACTGGATCTGCTTCAAAAAAGCTTCGGCTCGTTTCAAAACACTGTCGTAATTACCATCCTGATTCGCTTTCAATAACGCACCAACCGCGACGGAGGTTTCATAGTTGCGATAGCGTGAACCGTTTGCATAGATGCCACCATCACCTTGAACCTTTGAGTCAAGGAATTTAAGCGCTTTCACGACGACCGGATCATTCTTGGCTTCGGGACGATGTTCAAGAATGGCTCGGACACACAATGCAGTCACCGCCGCACCCGTCTCAGGGCTGAATGCACCCGTTTCCGTTTGACCACGGCTACGGAGAAATTCAACTCCTTGATTGATTGCTTGGTCGACATCGATTTTTTTCGAAGCAACGGGGGCCTGTGCATGTAACGGGTGCCAGTTGGATGTGCAGGCCGAGAGCACACAGATAACGAGTGTCAGCAGCAGTCGTGAATGCAGTCGAGTGAGTTGTCTTGGATGCATTAGAGTTTTCGACACCGGAAAAAAGGACGGAACCAGAACGCTGGTGGGGATGAGGTGATTTGCACAGATGCTGCAGATCGTACCAACCTTCAATATGTTGCGACCGCTACATCACCGGACCATATCTTATCCGGTGGTACCGGAAAAATGCAGTGGGAACACGATGGGTGTCGATCAACCTCTCAGGTAAATCCCCGTTTTTCTCCCGTTTTTGCAAGTTTTGCCGATCACCAGCATGGTGCCAAATCCTTCTTCCGATAAAGACACGTCGTATTCGAGGCTCGCAAGGCCTCGAAGAAGGGCTGGTTCGGTTCGGCAACGGGATACCGAATTTCTAAAAAGAATGCTCGGTGGTAGCCTCACTGTTTCTGCCGATTTGCAAAGGTTCGATCCTGTCGGAAGCACCACAGATGGGGGGCGTGAAAGTCGTGCGATAAGCAATCTGAATCGTTCAGGGCAGGTGCCAGTAGAACTGCATCGTATCGATGCGCCGCACGGTTCCCTGCCGAGGCATGGTCCACGGGCGAAGCAGGATCAGGGGAATGCAGGCCCAGGTGACAGTGTTGCACCAAGGCGGCGTCCCTCATTCGGAAGTTTGTTGCAACGCGACACTTCGCGGAGTCACGCTCAGTCAGGCACTGGGCTGAATGAAGAATGCCGCCATGATCTTTCCGCGACTTCGCTTGCCTACGACAGGGGAACTTTTCGAGACTCCGAGTTCATGCAGGATCCCGACGTAGTGCATGAAGAATCTGAAGGCTCTGCGGCAGGACGGGCGTTGAGTTCAAGCAACGATGGCAGCGGCAGTCAGCAGGTGGGTGGTGATTCGTCTGATTGCAGTCGCCAGATTGATAGGCAGAAAGCGACGACGGGCTGTGAATTTGGTGCCGGTGCAAGTGTGGGTGCCGAGGACTGGCTTTCGCTACATGCCGCCGATTTGATTCGACGGATACAGAGTTGGGCAGATGAACTATCTGCAAGAGAATCGCAGTTCACGACTCGTTTGTCACTTCAAGAACAGCGTGAACGCAGTTTTCGGGCTCGATGTGAAAAGTTAGCGGCGCGAGCGGAAAAAAATACTCGGCACGGCCACTGATGGGATCACCATCTGTTCTACGGACGTGACCCTGGGCTGTGATGAACTTGACTGCTTCAGCCAATGGACCGTTGTGAACCCAATGTCTTGCTTGCGTCCTGCTTGTTTGCGTCTTGGTCAGTGCGGCACTGTGTTCTGCGGCACTGTGTTCTGCGGCACTGTGTTCTGCGGCACTGTGTTCTGCGGCACTGTGTTGAGGACTGCGGTTACCGTCTGGGCAGATGATGGAGGACAATGCAGACAGCAGTGACTCGGTGGCTAGGCGTTGGGGTCCCGTGGTGCGAGATGCTTGTTGATTTGGCGAAGAAGTAAAGTCGCGGCATGGGTCTGCTGGGCAACTTTGTGTTTTTGATGAGTTTTTTTATCTCAGGGGCAGGAAGTCGCTTGTGCGAACAACGATGCAGGTCATTCCTGTTGGATGCGATGTTTTTTGCTGCGGTGGTTCTCGATGTATCCATAGAAAACAGCGTTTTTGCTGAGTTCGTTTGCCGCTCATGGTGCTGAAATGCGTTGCTTGGGAAGAAAATAGGGGGTGGAAACCGAAATGACTCGGCTGATTGGGCAGGCTGTCGAGGTTTACCAAGCCGTGGTGGGGGTGGCAAAACGTTGGCATGTTGCAGATGGGCGGGGTGCTGGCGCACAATAATCGGCATTCACTGCCTTTTACATCCCTTCTTTTTCATGACAGCGGAGACCCCCATGGCTCGACCCGTCACTCTCTTTACCGGTCAGTGGGCTGACCTTCCAATCGAAAAAATGGCTCGCATGACCAGCGAGTTCGGTTACGACGGCATTGAGCTTGCCTGTTGGGGTGATCATTTCGAGGTTGATCGAGCATTGGCCGAAGATGATTATTGTGATAATCAACGCAAGTTGTTGGACGATGCGGGCCTGCAGTGCCATGCGATTAGTGCGCATCTTGTTGGGCAAGCGGTGTTGGACAACATCGATGAGCGTCATGAGGCAATCCTGCCACCCTACATTTGGGGTGATGGGGATCCCGCAGGTGTAAATGAGCGAGCGATTGAGGAGTTGAAAAATACAGCTCGAGCCGCTCAGAAATTCGGTGTTGATGTTGTCAATGGTTTTACCGGCAGCAGCATCTGGCATCTTCTCTATTCTTTCCCGCCCGTGCCGCCATCGATGATTGACGCGGGTTTCGACCTGCTTGCGGAGAGATTCAATCCGATCCTTGATGTGTTCGGTGAGTGCGGTGTTCGCTTTGCGCTGGAAGTGCATCCGACTGAGATTGCGTTCGATATTTACACAGCTCAACGTGCTTTGGAAGTGCTCGAGCATCGGCCCGAGTTTGGGTTTAACTTTGATCCTAGTCACCTGATTTGGCAGGGAATTGATCCGGTGCAATTCATCCGCACGTTCGCTGACCGTATTTATCACGTTCACGTCAAGGATGCGATCGTGACGTTGGATGGGAAGAGTGGCATCAATGCTAGTCACTTGAACTTTGGTGATTATCGTCGCGGCTGGGATTTCCGTAGTCCAGGTCGTGGTGGTGTCAATTTTGAAGAGATCATTCGCGCTCTGAATGACATCGGGTACGAGGGGCCACTTTCCATTGAGTGGGAAGATAGTGGGATGGAGCGTGAGTTTGGTGCAAAGGAAGCTTGTGAATTCACCAAGAAACTGGATTTCTCGCCAAGCAACCGTGCATTTGATGCAGCCTTCGATGAAGGAAGCTGAGAGACATTCAGAGCATGATAAAAATCACCGTCAACGGCCGATCAGTAGAGTTGGATGAATCGATGACTGTCGAGTACATGCTCGACCGGGTTGATGTGCCGCCTAACTATTTGGCTGTTGAGGTGAATGCGGAACTGGTTCCGCGAGAAGAGTACACCACTCACGCCATTGAGGATGGCGACCAAGTTGAGTTGGTGACATTGGTGGGCGGGGGATGAGTTGCGTGTCGGTTCTAGCTGGTTGCAGGCTTGGTGAAGCTTGCCGCAAACTGGCGTCTTCTCATTGATGGCGTCTTTTCAATTGTTTTGCCCGTCCCTTCATTAACGTAAAGACGCGAGAGTAACGCAGTGTCCGTGAGCACGACAGTTAATTCATCCATCGACGGGGCACCATTGGACGATTCACCGTTGATCGTCGGTGGGCATACGCTGCAAAGTCGGATGATCGTGGGCACGGGAAGATACGACACGATGACGCAAATGCGTGATTCGTTGGACGAATCCGGGGCTGATTGTGTGACGGTCGCAGTCAGGCGAGAGCGTCTTTACGACCGGTCTGGGCAAAATATCCTCGATTTTCTTGACCTCGATCGGTACACGTTATTGCCCAATACGGCAGGTTGCTTCACCGCAACCGATGCCGTGCGAGCCGCTCGCCTAGGGCGTGAAATTCTTAAAACGCTCGGTAACCCCGGCGCTGATTGGGTCAAACTTGAGGTGCTCGGCGACAGCAAGACGTTGTTGCCTGATCCAGTGCAGACCGTCGAAGCGTGTCGCGAACTCGCGGCGGACGGTTTCAAAGTCTTGTGCTACACCAGCGATTGCCCGGTCACTGCCAGACGTCTCAAGGAGGTTGGAGCAGCCAGCGTCATGCCAGCAGGAAGTCCCATTGGCAGCGGGCAGGGATTGTTGAATAAAAATAATTTGCGGATCATCCTCGAGTATTTAAAAGAAGGCGATCCGGATTATCCCGTCATTGTTGATGCAGGTGTGGGAACGGCCAGTGATGTAAGCGAGGCTTTCGAGTTGGGGGCTGACGGTGTTCTGTTGAATACGGCGATTGCCCATGCGAGAGACCCTGTTCGCATGGCAAGGGCAATGAGGTACGCGACACTGGCAGGTAGGGATGCCTATCTTGCAGGTCGAATTCCGAAACGGTTGTACGGAACTGCAAGCAGCCCATCGGAAGGGGTGATCAGCACCCGGCCGTATGGAGGCAGCGGCACTCAATGATTTTCTCGCGATGTCTTCCGGACGGGTGAGTTCAAGTTGCTGGTCCGTCAGGTGACAAATTGGCTAGAAGGGTGTTTGGGAAGCATGTGGGTGGAGTTCACGTCAGGGTTTACCTGCCTGATCGAATGATCCTTTGGGTCTGGTGGACTCAAGTTTCAGGTGTCTGCTCATGCTGTCGTCGAAGCCGCTGCTGCATTGCTGTGAATCGCTTGATTCCCAAATGCCAATGATGATACCGATGCCTCCCAGCGCCCAACCTGTTACGTGCAGGCCATCGGATAGAGGAAAAAATTTCAACAGAGTTACACCGGTCGCGGTAAACATCAGTGCAGTGCGTCCATATGCCAACAGCGTTCTTTCGTTTGCAAGGTCTGTACGCATCATTGCTAGGACTTGCTGAGCATTCGGAGCGTTTTTATTCATTCGCACACTCTAGCGTTTTAGCTGGTGGTGTCCTCGGCACTGTGATGACACGTTTGGCAGCTCGGCGGTTCATGACTGCTCCGGAACGACAATGAGTTTTCCCGCAGTGAACTCAGTGACGTATCTGTTTTGAAAATTTGAAACGCGAGTGTGATTTCTTTCGTACGTGTTTGAGGCAGCAATGGCGTGCAAACTCTGCTGTTTTCACTCTTATTGCCCCGCACTTGACACGCTGTGTTCGGTTAAGATCTTCCTTCGTTGGTTTTCATTCCTCAGTAGAGTTGCTCGGAATAGATGAAGTATGTGATTTTGCCGGTCGGTTTGCTTGCGGCACTCGGTGTGGGCCTTGCAGCCTTGTTGTTAGGGCAGTCCAGTGCAATCGCGCTGACGGCAGCGGTGGTTGTGTTGTGCGCTATTTGGTGGGTTTTCGAGCCCATCCCAATTCCGATAACTTCATTGATTCCGCTTGCTGTTTTTCCCGTTGGTGGTGTTTTAACCCCCGCGCAGCTCGGTTCCTGCGTTGGGAATCCTTTGGTGCTTCTGATGATGGGTGGCTTCATGTTGTCGATGGCGATGGAGCAAAGCGGCACCCACCGGCGCTTGGCTTTGGAAATGGTTGGGCTTTTTGGTGGCGGTGCCAGCAGTCGACGGCTTGTGTTTGGTTTCATGGCGGCTTCTGCCTTTTTAAGTATGTGGATCTCCAACGCAGCAACGGTCCTGATGCTTTTACCCATCGTTGCTGCGGTGGTTGAGAAAAGCACTGATCGCAATCTGAAAGTTGCACTGTTGCTAGGTATTGCCTATTCCGCCAGCGTTGGTGGAATCGTGACGCCGATCGGTACTCCACCGAATCTGGTTTTTATGTCGGTCTACAGTAAGGCATTTGGCGGCGAACCCTCATTCACACAATGGATGATTTGGGCGGCACCGATTGCTGCCGTCATGTTGCCGTTGATTGGCTTTTGGCTGACGCGACGACTGAAATCGGATGCAAGTCTGGAAATGCCTGCTGTGGGGGAATGGCGTTATGAAGAACGGGCTACTTTGATTGTGTTTGCAATCACTGCCCTGCTCTGGATCACTCGAAAAGAGCCGTACGGTGGCTGGTCGCAATGGGTACCCGGGGCCAGTGACGCCTCGGTTGCAATGCTGGCCGTGGTCGTGATGCATGTACTTCCCAATGGCAAAGGAAAAACATTGTTGACATGGGAGAATGCTGTGAAAATTCCGTGGGGTGTTCTGCTCTTGTTCGCAGGAGGGATTGCCATTGCCGAAGCGTGCATCGAATCTGGATTGAGTCAGCAGTTGGGCGAAGCGCTAAGCGGGATCTCCACCTTACCATTGATTCTGATGATCGGGGTGGTTTGTTTGGCTGTTACCTTTCTGACAGAGGTTACCAGCAATACAGCAACCGCAAACTTATTGTTACCTATCCTTGCTGCTACGGCGATCGTGACAGCGATTGATCCCCGGTTGATCATGATCCCTGCCACTATCAGTGCGAGTTTTGCATTCATGTTGCCAGTCGCTACTCCACCCAATGCGATTGTCTTTGGGAATGGTGCATTGACGGTCAAGGATATGATGCGTCAGGGCTTAGTGCTGAATCTGTTGGGAGTTGTTGTAGTAACTGTGGCCTGCTGGCTGTTTTTTGGTTGACTTCATTACGAGAAATGAACTTTGATTTATCCATCCGCCACTGTCGCCTGCTTTGACCCTACCCATGGACACCTGCCCCGCCGTGAGTTGGATCATGAGCGTCTGCAGCAGTTTTTGCAGAAGCTCTGCTCTGCGGGTGCAGAGTCCGTGTTGATTGCGGCTTCAACAGGCCAGGGGCACTTGCGTACTGTCGAGGAACTGCGTGAGTTTTTTGATGTCGCAGCAAACGTTGCTCCGCCAACACTGCAGCGAATGGGCTTGCTGCGTCCAGAGGATGGGGTAGAAATCAACGTTAAGTTGTTGCCATTGCTCAAGCAGCTTGATTATGCGGTTGCATTCCTGCGGCCAGGATCAAATCTTGACCCCGCTTGTTCGGATCATGACATCGTTGAACAGCTTCAGCCTCTCGTAAAACTTGCCAGTGAGTTGCAGTTGCCTGTTGGGCTGTATTCAATTTCAGACGTCAGCGGTGTGCCACTAACCGCTCAAGTTGTTCAGCGGTTGGTAGATGGACCTGGGGGTGACGCGATTGTAGCGGTTAAGGTGACCGAAGCTTCCTACGAAAATAGCACTCTGACATTTTTAGAGGCGGCAGGTTTGGAGCACCTGCGGATCGTGCAAGGTTGGGATCCTCATCTCGCGCGCGCTCTGCAGGATGGAGCCAGAGCAGGTAATCAGCGTTGTGGGATCACTAGTGGGCCCATGTCTCTTGCCATTTACCAATATCAGCACATCCTCGACGCTGCCGCTCGGCAGGATTGGCCGGAGGTGCAACTAGCTCAGCAGGCTGTGACTAAGATGTTTGAATCGATGCAGGATGATCCTCGCTACTTTGCCGATTTGCAGCGAGCCAAGTACATCATGGGGTTAGGGCATCCCATTTGCGGACAAGTGTCGTCCGAGCAAGTGGGGCGTGTGATGCAGGCCTTGCATCAATTGCCACGCCGCGGCGATCGTGATCGTTTGTGTCAAAGCCTTGACTTGCTTGGCAACGGTCCCTGTCATGCAACGTTGCAGGAAATGCTCCAGTCGTGAATGCCACCACACGCTCTCGGTTGGCGGCAAAATCTGCTGATGTCATCCCTGTACGTCGGTATCCCAAAACTGCGACGTTTTCTTACGACTCGCGTCGCGGAAACAGGCGTGGCTGCCCATACCACTCAGGGGAATTTCCCTTTCGTACCGCGAGCAACGACACTTTGCCATGCAGGTGTTCAGGACCGTGGGTGTAATCCCATTCTAGCCTTTCCTCGTACCTGAGAATGCGGAGGTTCGCCGAAGTTTCCGTCGCCCATTGGGAAAGTTGGTTGGGCGAAAAATAGTTGACGACAGCACCCGTGGTTTCGCTCTTCGGAGCCGTGGAATCGCACCCCGGTGGCAGGTCAGAACCTGGGTCCTCGGAACTATGAACCTCGACGGCGAGCAGACCGGTCTGTGTGAGACTGTCGAGAATCTTCTTCCAGACAATCACAGCATCTGCTGCTGGAATGTGATCCAGAACTGTCGTAGCGATGATTGCGTCGTATTTGCTGGGTTCGAACTCGAACTCACGAACGTCTGCCGCCTGTGTGGTCACCCGCTCCCCAACGCCAGCCGCGACGGCTCGTTGATTGATGCGTTCCAAACCCATTTCACTGAGGTCAACGGCAGTCACGGAGTAGCCTGCCTTCGCCAAAGCGATCGAATCCCGACCTGCGCCTGCACCTAAATCAAGGGCTTTGGGTTGCCCTGGCTCACCTGATGCACTCAGGTCAATGATCGATTGTACACCAGGTGCAGGTGTTTCGCCGTAAGCGATGTCGTCTCGGTGGTATGCTTCGAAGAAGGGATCAGCTGCGTCTGTCATGATTGGATTGTGCTGGGGTGGCGGACAATTGACAGTAGCGTACTGGCAAGCGAGCATTCTAGCGTCACGTCTGTGGTTGGCGAGTGCGGTAACGATGCTGCGAGAATGGGATTCCGTTAGACTGAAGGCAAACTGCTGGTAGGTTTGCTGGACGATGGGCCGTCCGCGTTTTTGCTGTCCCTATCATTTGCTCGCCAGTCTAAATCCAGACGACGAACACGGTTCTTTTGAGATATGGAAATGATGAATACTTTTCGCGAATTGGTTTTGGAACGTGGAATCTGGTTTATCTTCCTTTGGCTGTTCTTGATGCTTCAGTTGCCCGCAGCAGGAGCCAGTGTGGACCAGATTGGCGAAGGAAAAAGACATCCTTTGCAGGGAAAAGAGATCGATTGGATCGACGGTGATTACGTGTTGCGTAACGACCAAGTGATAGCCGTGATTGCACGACCCAGCGCGCAACGTCACGCTAACATGACTGTGCGAAGTGTTGGCGCCTGCATCATTGACTTCACGCATTCGGATGTCGAATCAGATCAACTGAGCTGTTACTATCCCCTTGCTGGACGGTATCAGTTTTTTGATGACGAATTGGTTGAGACTGGTGATTTGGACGACGGTGGCGTGTTCTGGCGTTGTCGTTCGACGTCAGCGACTGCTCGTAACGAAACGGTTGCAACCATCGAATACCAACTGAGGGATGGTGATCCCTACCTGACAGTGATCAAAACCGTGACTGGTGAAGATGTCAGTAAAGTGATCGCGGCGGACAGTGTCCGAGCTGACACGACATTTGTGGTTGGAGCGATCGCGAAAACCACGATGGGTTATTGCGAGGATGAACACTTTCGGCAGACTTATGGGTTTGAGGCTGCCATGGGTGCGAAGACACCTCAGTGGTCTGCTAGTGGAAGAAACCGTCAGCTCAAGTACGGTGCGGATTCGGCTGACCGTAGTGACAACCGTGTTCAATGGATGACCCGGATTTATGCTGCGAGCTCACTGTTGGATCTGTGGGGCCTGACGTCGGGAGCAAAGGCGCAGCACTTCAGTGTGTCCGGGGCAGTCGGTGAGCATCCACGTGTCAAGTTGAGCGTGATTGCCGGTAATGTTGGCCCGCTTGAATTGCCCTGCGAGTGGCGATCCGCCGAAGATGGCAAGTCCGTTGTTCATCTGCCACCGGGCAAGTACCGCGTGCGTGGCGAAGCTATCGGGCATCTGCCCGTTGAGGTAGATATCGAAGTCACTTCAGAAACAAAGGAATTCCCACTCAAGCTTGGGGCAGCGACAACGGTTCAGGTGACCGTGGTGTCCGAGGATGGTCAGCCAATTCCGTGCAAGGCAAGTTTCTACGGAACCACAGACCAGGATGGAGAAATGACGCCCAATCCAGTTTTCGGTGTCGAGAGTCAGAGTGGCGCTGTTGGCAATTGTGTTTATAGCGCCGACGGGCAGTTCGTCAGGTCAATTCCACCCGGGGCATACGATTTATTGCTGAGTCGTGGGCCCGAGTATGATGCCGTTTTCGAGAAAATTCAGATCTCAGAGGGACAGCAACGAATGATCAAGGCGACGCTGAAACGCGTCGTAGACACAACAGGGTGGGTGAGTGCCGAGTTGCACAGTCACAGCACTCCCTCGGGAGACAATACTTCAGATCAGCTTGGGCGAGTCGAGAATCTGGTCTGTGAACAGATTGATTTCGCACCATGCACCGAGCATCAGCGAATCGAATCGTATGATGATCAACTGGAAAAACTCGGTGCGCAGGAATTCATGGCGACTTGCACGGGGATGGAACTGACGGGATCCCCTTTGCCGATCAACCATCAAAACGCATTTCCTCTGAAGTGGAAACCATATAGTCAGGATGGTGGTGGTCCGAAAACGAGCAGTAATCCTGTAACACAGATTGCGAGGCTTGCAATGTGGGACGACAACTCGGAGAAGTTGGTGCAAACCAATCACCCGAATGTAAATCAACTTGTCGGGGATCGTGATCTCGATGGAAAGCCAGATGGCGGTTTTTCAAAAATGCTCGATTTCATGGATGTCATGGAAGTGCATCCGCCTGAAGGGATTTTCATGACTGCTGAAGAAGTCAAAGAAATGAAGCGACCGGGGACCAATCGTATCTTGCCGTGGATGGAATTACTCAAGTCGGGACGACGAATTCCAGGCGTTGTGAATACTGATGCCCATTACAATTGGAATGGCAGTGGTTGGCTGCGGAATTGGATTCGTAGCAGCACCGATGCACCAGCGGAAATTCAGACAGAGGAAATGGTTGATCGACTGGAAAAGGGGCAGGTGATTATGTCCACTGGGCCATTCATGACAGTGCAACTTCATCATTCGGGCTTAGATGCACCTGCGGCAATCGGTGATAGCGTTGCGGTTGAAGGTGCAGATGTCGAACTTGCAATCAAGGTTCAGTGTGCGAACTGGATGGATGTGAATCGCGTGGAAGTATTTGTGAATGGTGAGATGCAGCATGAATTGTCACGAACTCGTAAAACTCACCCACAAGCTTTTGGTAACGGCGTAATTAAGTTTGATCAGCGTCTCAGCGTTGCTTTGCCAGCTGAGTCATTTGTGATTGTTGCCGCGATTGGGGAACGCATGGAGCTTGGTAGGGTGATGGGAAAGCGATACGGTCGACGACCACCCGTTGTGGTCAGCAATCCTATTTTTGTGACAGCGAGCAGCAACTAGATTTTGGAGGATTTTTCAGTTCCTGGGTCGTCATCCTAGGTCTTGTGTGCTGTTGGGCTTGTCGTCAGCGGTGGGGGGTGATGGGTGGCGATTAATTCCCCGTGAGCCACCTCTCAAGATTTTGGGCAATGAATTGATCGTCCGTTTTCTGATCTGCTGTGACCCGATCGAGTTCGGATGATTGGCCTGGCGACAGGGTTTCTGCGGGGTCGAGGCAAAGGTTGGACGGCAGTAGTCCCTCACGTCTCAGGATCTCGTTGACACCAGGGATGCATCCGGAGAAGCCATGAGCGGCATCGAAAATTGCCGCGTTGGCGTCAGTCAATGAAGCGTTGGCGGATAGCCAGTGGGTGGGAATTGCATCCTCTTTCCTGACCTGTTTGATTTGCTCAAGCATGTAAGTGGCTTGTTGAGTCCATACTGCCCATTGCCCAAGTAATCCGCCTACAATCCATCTTCGCTTGCCATCAAACTGGAAAGGTGTCAACAGATCGTTGATGATGTTGTCGTCGTTGCCTGTGTACAATGCGATGTCATCACGACCCGACGCAATCACGGCTCTTACGACATCCAAGGTTTGGTAGCGATTGAACGCAGCGATTTTGATTGCGACGACGTTTGGGATTTCACAGAAGTCCAGCCAGAATTTGTGTGAGTGTAATCGACCACCAGCAGCGGGATGAAGATAGAAACCGAAGATGGGAATGATGTCAGCGATAACGCGGCAATGTTCCAGTATTTCGCTTTCCGATTTTTCCCGGATCATGTTGGTGGTTAGCAAGCCCGCATGGTATCCAATCGACTTGGCAAAATGGGCCTCTTCAGATGCCTGCTGGGTGTCTCCACAGATGCCAGCGATTTGAATGAAGGTTCGTGGATTGGTCTCCTGCCGCTGCCCGATTGTTTCGGCGACACAGGAAAGAACAGGCTCGTACAGTTTGTGATCGCGGATTGCAAATTGTGTCGTGTGGACTCCAACTGCGATCCCTCCAGCACCCGCGTCATAGTAATAACGCGTGAGCGCAGTTTGGTGCATGGATGACCATTCACGATCCTTGGTCAAAGCAAGTGGACAAGCCGGGATGACGGTTCCTTCCTGAAGATGTGCCTGCAATGAAAAGTCCATCGCTAATAGTGTCCGTCCCGAGTTTGGAAGTGAGTCGGTTTATTCAGTGTTGGACCGCCGGAAATGACCCAGTCCGAAGTCCAGTCCATCATCTGTTCAATGCTGGTTGCGGGTCGCCCAAAAAGTTCACAGGCTTTTGCATTGTTGTTGAGCCAGCAGTTCGTTGACTCGATACCTGAAAATTTCGGTGTGCGGTCCAGGCGTTGACCAAATCCGGTCGCTATGTCACGAACTCTGAGGGTATCAGATCCCGTGACGTTTAAAATCTGAGGTGGTGCTTCGGTCAGGGTTGCTGCCTGAATGATTTGCTTGAGGGCATCGCCTTGCCAGATCACATTGACATAACCGGTTTCGATATTCACTGGCTGGTTTTGCCACACTTGTTGCGCGATATCCATCAGTACTCCATATCGAAGGTCGATCGAGTAATTCAGGCGGATGAGGCAGCATTTGGTGTGATGTGATAACGATCCATTCACGAAGGCAGTTTCGCGGTCAAGGCACGATTGTGCGTATTCACCGGGGGGGGCAGTTGCGTCGGTCTCTCTGGAGCCACCACTGGCTTGATCGGTGAACGAATAAACACAGCCAGTCGACATTGCCACGATCGCCGATTCCGCGAAATGCGAGGCAATCAGCTTGGGCATCTCCGTGTTCATTTGGGTCAGTAATTCCGGCTTGTTCGCCGTTCCAAATTTGACTCCGGCGAGAAAGAATATGAGCGGAGTTATTGGGATGGAACGGACCTGTGAATCTTGGCTCAGGTCGGCAGTGTGGGTGGCGATTCCCGCTTGCTGAAACGGTAGTTTCGCTTCGGCTGATGAGAAGCGAGATACAGCCAGTAGTTGATCTTCCCGGCCCAGTTCAGCGAGTGTTCGCTGCAGCATGAGGCACAAATGGAACCCCATTTTTCCCCCAGCACCGAGAACCGTGATGGGGCCCGGGCACATGCGAAGTGCCTCTCTCACCTGCTTGCAGGGGCGGGTGATCATTTCGTCCAGTTCAACGGCGGTTGTAAATGTCGTCATGACTACGTTCGGGCTTTTTCGTCAAAAGCGGTGGTTTGGGCAGCAATTTGGCGGGGAGCGTGGGCAGGATGCTGTCATGGCCACACGATGGCTTTGTGCTGCCAACGCCCTCAAAGCTTGCCAAATAATGTGTCTTTTGGCTATACTGTTGTGCTGGACTACGCAGCTTTGCCGGATGGAGAGCGGCGTGTTCACCCACCTTAAGCAGTCGTTTGACTTCCCTCACCCTTTCGAACTCCAACTAGGCGTCATTGCTCATGTTGTCGATTCTTGGCCCGAAAAGCCGTTGCTGTGATGGTATCTCGCGTCGCGGTTTCATGAAAATTGGTGGTTTGTCATTCGGTGCTGGTGGATTCACCTTGGCTGACCTGATGCGAGCCGAAGCTGCTGCTGGCAAGGGCAATTCTCATAAAGCTGTGATCAACATTTTTCTGGGTGGCGGGCCGCCGCATCAGGACATGTGGGAAATCAAGACCGACGCTCCCTCGGAAGTAAGAGGCGAGTTCAATCCGATTAAGACAAATGTGCCGGGAATTGAAATTTGTGAAGTGTTCCCGAAGCTGGCTGCAAAAATGGATCAGGCCGCAGTGATCCGCAGCGTCGTTGGTTGTGCTGGAGGTCACGATGCCTTTCAGTGCCTGACGGGATGGAATAACAAAGACTTGAAAAGTATTGGTGGACGTCCGGCGATTGGTTCCGCTGTTTCAAAACTGTTTGGCCCTGTTGATGCCTCGGTACCTCCTAACATCGGGCTTGCGAAGCCAACAAAGCATGTGCCTTGGTCCGATTCTGGCCACCCCGGATTCTTGGGCGCGGCATATACCCCTTTCAAACCTGACGGGCCGGGGATGAAAAACATGACGCTTAATGGTATCACCATCGAGCGTTTGAATGATCGCCGCAACTTGCTCAGTAGCATCGACTCAATGCGACGTGATATTGATATATCCGGCGCCATGGCTGGCATGGACGTGTTCGGGCAAAGGGCTCTTGATGTACTTACCAGTAGCAAGCTGCTGGACGCGTTGGACTTGAGTAAAGAAGATCCGAAAATTGTTGAACGTTATGGAGATGGGAAACCCTATCAGTATCAATATGATGGAGCACCCACCTGTAATGAACAGCTGTTGATGGCTCGGCGGCTGATCGAGGCAGGTGTGCGGGTTGTAAGTTTGAGCTACGGTCGCTGGGACAGTCATAGCGCGAACTTTGATCTGGTACGGGATCATGGCGGAAAGTTGGATCAATGCCTTAGCGCGCTCATCGAAGATCTTGAGCAACGAGGCATGCTGGACGATGTGACCATCGTGGTTTGGGGCGAGTTTGGTCGCACACCTAAAATCAATGATAAAGCGGGCCGCGATCACTGGAATAAAGTCAGCTGCGCTTACTTGGCTGGTGGCGGCATGCGTACGGGGCAGGCGATCGGGGCTACGAATCGACTAGGGGAAGAGGCTGCCGAGCGGCCCGTGCATATGCAGGAAGTGATGGCAACGCTCTATCATAACTTGGGAATCGATACGGCGACGGTAACCATTGCCGATCCAACAGGGCGTCCTCAGTATCTTGTAGACCATGAACCGATTCGTGAGTTGATTTAGTGTCTCTCGGCAAACTGGTCTATTCCAATAAACAACGCGAGCGTTCGATGAACGTAGTTTCCTCGATGATTTTGAAGGCAAGCCAGCAGTTAGTGCGTGGGGCCACCCGCTTACCCAGAATCATGGGAATGTTCTGTCTGACGTTCAGCTTGTCCAGTGCTGGGCTGGCCAACCTTTGGGCGGCTGACGTGAAGACTGAATCGCAAGAATCAAATACCGAGGTGCAGTCGCCTGTTCGACCAACACTCCAGTTTGATAACGTCAAATCGAAACACGGTTTTAGGTTGTCAGGCCTGGACGCTCGATTGCAACTTGTGGTTTCGCATCAGTTGGCTGGCCAATTACGCCGCGACGTGACTCACCAAGTGACTTATCGAGTGGACCAACCCACGGTGGTTAAGGTTAGCGATGGGATGCTGGTTCCGCTCCAAGATGGGGAGGCAACGATCACTGCCGAGGATGCGAACGGTCAGGCAGTTGAGTTGCAGATTCGTGTTGAAAATACAGGCAACGAAGCTGCTGTCAGTTTCCCCGGTCGTGTTGTGCCTATCTTCACAAAATTGGGGTGTAACGGTGGAGGTTGCCATGGCAAGCTTGCTGGGCAAAATGGATTCAAACTTTCGTTGCTTGGTTTCGAGCCCAAAGAAGACTACGAGCATTTGGTTCGAGAGTCACGAGGCCGCCGACTCTCACCCGCCTCACCCGATCAAAGTTTGTTGCTGCAGAAATCGGTGAACACTTCGCCGCATGGTGGTGGTAAACGTCTTGATGCCGATAGTCATGAATATCGTATTTTGTCCCGATGGATTTCACAGGGGATGCCCTATGGAAGTGACGATGAACCTCAGGTCGTCTCCATTGAGGTCATGCCCGAGCATCGGCGGCTGGACGCTGCGTCCAGCCAGCAATTGTCTGTTTTAGCAACCTACTCAGACGGCAGTGTGGAGGATGTGACGCGAGCTGCATTATACGAATCAAATGATTCTGAAATGGCCGATTGCGATGAAAGGGGGCTTGTTCATCTCAAAGATCTCGTGGGTGATGTTGCTGTCATGGCACGCTATCAGGGACATGTCACGGTGTTCCGCGCTGATATTCCGGTGCCTGATTCAACCATCACGGAAGACGCGTTTCCTCAGCAGCCTGAGAACCCTGTTGATCGTCATGTGTTCGCCAAGTTGCAATCCTTGGGGATTGGTCTCTCGCCCGTTTGTGATGATGCAACCTTCCTGCGTCGCGTGACGCTGGATCTTGCGGGGCGGACACCGACAGTGCCGGAGATCGCTGAATTTCAAAAAGACACATCACCCAATCAGCGGGAACAGGTAATCGACCGCCTGTTGGCAAGCGAGGGGCATGCGGAATTTTTCGCTGGAAAATGGAATGCTATTTTGCGGAATCGTCGGACAGGTGGGGCGTTGCGATTTGCGAATGTGGCCTTCCATCAGTGGATAAGAGAAAGCATTTCGGCGAACAAGCCGTACGACCAGTTTGTCCGTGAGATCATTACCGCATCAGGAAGCGTCGCAAGTCACCCGCCGGTAGCGTGGTATCAGCAGGTGACTGACACGAATCAGCGTATTGAAGATGCTGCTCAGTTGTTTTTGGGGCAGCGTATCCAGTGTGCCCGATGCCATCATCATCCTTACGAAAAATGGAGTCAGGCTGACTACGCCCAGTTGTCGGCTTTCTTTACAACGGTCTCGAAAAAAACTGGGCGGGATCCGTTGGAGCCCGTCGTTTTTGCGAAGCTGGGCGGGTCTTCAGCAAAGCACCCCAAGACAGGTAAGGCATTGAAGCCGGCAGGTTTGGATGCAGAAGAAGTCGCAATCGGTGCACAGGACGATCCGCGTGCACATTTTGCTGATTGGATGACCGATCCGGGTAACCCGTTCTTTGCGAGGGCTCTTGCGAACCGATACTGGAAACACTTCATGGGTCGTGGGTTGGTTGAGCCTGAAGATGATTTGCGGGTCACCAATCCGCCATCCAATCCTGAACTGCTCGATGGCTTGGCAGACGCGTTCACTGAGTCTGGTTATGACCTCAAAGCGTTGATTCGCTTGATTGTGACATCACGATGTTATCAGTCAGATAGTGACGCGTTGCCTGAGAATATTGGTGATAAACGTAGTTACTCGCGTTACTATCCGAAGCGTCTTCAAGCGGAGGTCTTGCTTGATTCCATTGATCAATTGACGCTCAGCCCGACCAAGTTCGCTGGTATGCCAGCAGGCATACGGGCCGTTGCTTTGCCCGACACCGGCTTCTCTTCGTATTTTCTTACCGTCTTCGGTAGACCTGAGTCGACGACCGCATGCGAGTGCGAGAGATCGCAGGAGGCAAATCTTTCTCAGAGTCTGCATTTGTTGAATTCGGAAGAAATACAAAGCAAATTGGCTGGCGATCAAGGGCGGGCTGCACGGTTGGCAGCAGATGCGAATCGCTCCGATGAGGAGAAAATACGAGAGTTGTACTCGATCGCGTTCAGTCGTGATCCGGATGACCGAGAATTGAAAGCGACTCTTGCTTACGTTGCAGGAAAGGAGAACCGACGTGAAGCTTACGAAGATGTGCTGTGGTCTCTGATTAACTCAAAAGAGTTCCTGTTCAATCACTGAGGTGGGCGATTAAAGGTCAACGAAAGCGGTGTGTCAGCTTGTTATCGCTAGTCGCAATCGCCACGATTTTTGCAGAGCCAATATGCGCGCAGTTTCACGTTTGTGAGCTTCGTTCACTATCACGCACGGGTGGCCAGCAGGGAACAGATTTTGATTTGGATGTCGTGGCAGGAGATCGCTTGAATGAGGCGAATGATCTTGTTTTTTCAAATCCTGGCATCACAGCTGTGCAACGGACGACGGCTGTCCTGCCGTTTTCTGATTCGCCAGTTGGACTTTCTGGAAAATTCCGTGTCAGCGTCGATGCGGCCGTTCCGCCAGGGGCTTATGAAGTTCGGGTTTCCGGGCGACACGGGCTCTCGAACCCGCGCATTTTTATAGTGACCTCGGCGGTCAATCAGTTAGTGTCCGCTGTCAGTCACGATCCACAGGTTCCTACCGAGTTGCCGACGGGGCAATTTGTAAATGCGTCTTGTACCGCTGAACAGCGGGATTGGTTTCGCTTTGAGTTGAGTGAAGCTGCGGATGTCCGCGTCAGCTTGCTGGCGGGGCGAGTTGATTCTCGTATGATTGGCCAAGTGAAGGTGCTTGATTCGAACGGGCGTTCCGTTGCCGTCGCTCGCGGTTCGGATGAGTTCGATCCGACAATCAGACTTGCGAAGTTACCAGCCGGAAATTACGCAATCATGGTCCATGATTTTTTGTACCGCGGCGGTAGTGAGTACCCTTACCAGTTAGTCGTTGCTGTTGGGGCTGACGAGCCAGAATCCGAAGCCAGCTTGTTCGGTTTGGGAAGTGGGTTGGTAGAAAAAGCAGCAGGACGGCTGCCGGCTAATCTGACGCCCTCTGCGATAACGCTTGGACCCGGTACGGTGAGCCTGTCGGATGCCGCTCAGCCCAGTGCGATTCAAAAAGTGGCCATGCCGTCCAAAGGTTCATGGTGGTTTCCCGTTGATCAAAGTGCCCAAGTGTTTCAGTTCGGGGCAAAGAAGGGAGAGCAGATCTCTGTTGAAGTAGTCTCTGATCGTGTAGGGCAGCCATCAGATGCCAGATTGTTTGTGCAGCGGATTGAACCGCAACAGGATGCAGAACCCAAGTATCATTCGGTTGCACAGGCAGATGATAGTTTTAAGCTGGGAAGTGAACCGCTGAGTCTGGTAACGAAGGACCCTGTCGTTTCGTGGACCTCAACTCATGATGCTGATTATCGGGTGCTGGTGCACGACATGGATGTTGGGCAGATGTTGTCGAAACGGCAAGCGTTCCAGCTCAGTATTGGTAAGCCGGTGCCTCGATTCAATCTCGTGGCCTTTGCTGCGTTTCCGAATAAAGATGTAAAGCAGTATCGTGGGTTCGGTTCCAAGTTGTTTCGAGGAGGAACAGAGGCAATTCATGTCATTGCGGCACGACGCGATGGCTGGGTTGGGCCGATCAAAGTGACTCTGGAGGGCCTGCCGTCGGGCGTGACTGCGACCGAAGTCGTGATGGCGGCTAACCAGCACGAGGCACAGATCACGCTGGAGGCTTCTGAGGACGCCAAGGCAACCAATTTCACAGTGGTGGTCGTTGGTTCAAGTGACGATGGGGAAACGAGGGTTGCTGCCACTCCAATGACTCAAATCTGGGGTCGTGGAGCCGGACGAGACTTTGTTCGGTCGCGAGTAAGCACGGATTTGTCGTTCCACGTCTCTGATCGTGATCTAGCTCCAGTCACCATTCGAATCAGTGATGGCAAGGTAGCTCAAATTAAAAAAACGGAAGCTCTGAGTGTTCCCGTTGCCATCACCCGCCGTAACGGTGGTGCCGAAGCATGCGTGCTGCGAGCTCGGAATTTACCGCCTGGAGTGACAATCGCCGACGTTACAGTGGCAAAGGATAAGAATGAGGGGGAATTAAAAGTTAGCGTTTCTGACAAAGCTTTGCCGGGAACTTATTCGCTCTGGATGCAAGTGGAAACTAAACTGAAAGTAAAGCCAAATACTCAGGCTCTCGAACGAGCCGAGGTTTATCGCAAACACCTCCAAACTCTGCATGATGATCCGGCTCAGACTGCCCAACTGGAAGCGATCAAGGCGGCAATCGTCGCTGCTGATAAGAAAGTTGAAGCCGCCAAAGCCGAGGCAAAAGAACAGCAATTGACTGTTTATATTCCCTCCCCAAATCTGACCATTCAGGTCGTTGATCCATGATCCGATTTCTTTCTTTGGCCGATCGTAATCACTATTTGCGGCCCACCTTGCCGATTTTAACACTGGTTTTCAGTGCCGCTTTCATCGCACAAGCGGATGCTTTGGAGCCGCCGTTGCAGGTTGCGCAACTCGAGCGTGATACGCCCGTTGATTACAGCTCTGAAATTTTGCCATTGTTAAAGCAGAATTGCCTTGCCTGCCATCACGCGAAAGAAGCCGAAGGAGGTTTGGTCATGGAAACACTTGAAACCCTTGTCAAAGGTGGTGATACGGGAACTGCATTGGTTGCTGGTAAGTCAGCTGAGAGTTTGCTCTTCACACGGGCGGTCGGAGGGGATGATCCCTTGATGCCGCCGGAGGATAATGGCGTAGGAGCAAAGTCGTTGAGTCCCGAGCAGCTGGGACTCCTCAAACTCTGGATTGACCAGGGAGCGAAAGCAGGAAAGGCAAAAGCTGTTGAGTCCATTCAGTGGCAGCCAATTCCTGAGTCCATTCGAACGGTCTACTCATTGCAGGTTTCCCCTGATGGAAATTTTGCAGTCGTTGGCAGAGGTAATCGTGTGATCGTTGTGGATACCGCGACTCATGAGGTCAGTGGTCGACTGGTGGATCCTTCTTTAACTGTAGGTGAGGTCACTGATGTTGATTTGATCCAGTCAGTCGCTGTCTCACCCCAAGCCGATTGTATCGCTACTGGTGGTTTTCGGACGGTCAGGCTTTGGCGTCGCAGCGGGCAACAGGTCGCTAGTGATGAGATGCCATTCCCCAATGCTGTCGGTCTGTTGGCAGTTCATCCATCGCACGATCTAGGGGCCTTGGTAAATGCGATTGGTGATATTGAAATTTGGAGCTTGCGTGAGCAGCAAATCAAAAGCACGCTCAAGGGCAACGCGGAGCGTGTTGTTGATATGGTCTGGTCAGAAGCAGCAGATTCGTTGTTGTCAGTGGACGAGATGGGACATGTCACGTATTGGGACATTGCTGCTGCCAAAAGAAAGTTTGAACACGATTCAGGAGGCCCGATCAAGGAACTAGCTTGGTCACCCGATGGAACTCAAATCGCATGGATCAATGCTGCAGGTGCACCGCAGTTTTTACGTGTCAATGCAGATTCTACTGGCTTGGAAATGCAGCAGGAAAGTTTGGGCGGAGTTGCTGCGGCGACCGCAATCGCCCTGTTGACCAAACCCGCTCTAGCCGTTGCTGTCGCTTCGGGTAATGGAACGGTGTCATTGGTGAATGGCGCTGACAACAAAGTGCTTCGAAAGATGGAGCACGGTGCCCCCGTGACTTCTATCGAGCTCAATGCGGATCAGTCAAGAATTATTACGGGTGGAGCCGATGGAGTGGTTCAGGTGTGGAATCAGTTGGATGGAAAGAATCTGTTCAAAGTGCGTGAAAGTCGTGGTGACTCACTCACAATCGCATCCGCAACACGGGATTCAGAACGTCAAAAAGGTGCCCTGACTCGTTTGAACGCGCAGACAGAGGCATTGAAGAAATCGCTGGAAAAAGAAGATGCTGCCTTAAAAAAGGTCACAGAAGAGCATCAGAAAGCAGTCACCGCCTTGGCCGAAGGCGAGAAGAAGCGGGTCGAGGCCGTGGCAGTTGTCGCAGCAACGGAAGCGAAAATTGCAAAAGCGGCCACTGACACCGTTGCAGCAAAGAAAGTAATCGAAGCAACCTCTGTTACTTTGGTCAGCAAAAAGTCGATGGTGGATCAAGTCAGTAAGCAGTTGGAGACACAAAAAGCTGAGCTGAAAAAAGCTTTGGAGGAAGCAGCAAAAGCGAACGCGGATGCAGAGCAAGCTGAAAAAATCAAGGCGGCCACTAAGGCGAAGTCCGATGCTATACAGAAGAAGATTGATGAGACAAACGCAATATTGAAAAAAGCAAACGATGAGGCAGCAGCTGATCAGGCGAAGATTGATCAGTCGAAGAAGACGCTTACTGATGCCGAAACTGTGACCCAGAAATCAAGCAAGGAACTGGATGCACAAAAGAAGTCTGCTACGACTGCTGAAACTGCGAAACAGAAAAGTGAGGCAGAGGTCGCGAAACGGAATCAGGCGTTGGGTACAGCAACCGCAGCCCAGAAGCGTGCTACTGATGCTATTCCCAGCCATCAAGAGGTGATTCAAGCGGAAATGACTCGCCAAGAATTGTTGGATCAGCGATTGGCGTCCCTGCAAGCAGCGGTTGCGGCGCCGGGGAATGCAGTGTGTGATTTGACGCTCGGACCCGACGACGTGGTCGTCGCGGCAAGGCAGAACGGAAGTGTCGATGTTTACCGGCTCAGCGATGGACGCGCAGTGGCTGAGTTCGCATCGGCAAACAGGCTGCCGTTGCAAGTGGCTACCCATGGAAACATCGTGATCGGATTTGACTTGGATTCTGCACCGGTGGCTTGGTCGCTCGAGTCAAGTTGGGCGTTGGAGCGGACGATCGGTGCTGTCGATGACCCAACCTGGATTAGTGATCGAGTCACGGCCTTGGATTTTAGCCCCGATGGAAAATCACTTGCTGTTGGCAGTGGTCCGCCAAGTCGATCTGGTCAGGTTGTTGTCTTCGATGTGCAAAATGGAAGGCCGGTACGAGATTTCGGTGATGTGCACAGTGACACAGTGCTGGGGTTGTCGTTCTCGCCGGATGGTCGAATCTTAGCCTCCTCAGCCGCAGACAAGACCATACGATTGCTCGATCTGCGTCGAGGTGAACTCATTCGTTCCCTCGAGGGGCATACCCACCATGTTTTGTCCATTGCATGGCAGGACGATGGGCAAACAATCGCTTCAGCAAGTGCCGACCAAACTGTCAAAGTTTGGAACGTTGAGACTGGCGAGCAGCGTCGAACCATCTCTGGTTTCTCAAAAGAGATCACATCGGTTGTCTTTATCGAAGCCACGAATCAAGTGGCGTTGGCTTGTGCCGATGGACAAGTCAGGCTTTACGACAGTTCGAATGGTAAGTCTTTGAGATCTTTCAATGCATCGGGAGACTTTCTTTACACGCTAAGTGTCACGCCGGATGGGACAAGCCTGGTTTCTGCGGGCCAAAGTGGGAAGGTTCGGTTCTGGACCGTGAAAGACGGTAAATTAGTGCACGAGCTTGAGTGATGCGGACATTCGTTTGCATGATCGGCCCCCACAGATGATGCGGGGAAGGTACACTTGCATCTGTGGTAGCGATTTCTGTTGCTCGAATGCTGTGCCGGTTCGAGGGCTTGCTGGACATTTGAATGCTGAGTCGTTGGTGCCGAGTCGAGTGCGAATGGCTTTACATGAATCGTGATAGATGAGTCGCAGTGAGACTTAGGACAATGCAATGAAACTGATTTCTAAATGGATGCCGATCGTTGGACCCGAGGGGGTGGCAGGCCGTGTCGGTTGGGCGATCTTGTTATTGGTTTTTTGGTTCTCAGTTGAGTCTGCTTTTCTTTTCAAAAATGCAGACGCGCAAGTGGTGTTTGTCGGTCCTGCGGGCGGTGTTCGAGTGCGAGCCCCCTTCGTGTCGGTAGATGTTTTGCCTTTTCATCGCGGGACTCGGGTACGAGTTCCTTACGCAACAATCAACGCTGGTTTTTACCGGAGTTATCGTCCGTTGCCGCCGGTTGCAGGCTTTTTTCCACTTCCGGTCCCCTATCGCTTCGCAGTTGCTGCTGTACCGGCATATCCGGTCATTGCGGTCCCCGCCTATCCCGCTGTTGTCTATCCGGAAATACCAAGTTATGAATACCCGCGTGTGATCTACCCGGATGTCGAGGTTGCCAGGCAGCCAATCGACGATGACGTCATTTCATCGAGTCGGCCCCGCTTGGAGCTACCCCTGCCTGAGCGTCTTCGCACGGCAGCCGAAACATTGGCGCGGACACTTTCCCTGCGTGAGGACGGTGATGTTTGGCTGAACTATCTCGGGCCGCAACGCATCATTGAGAACGTAGATTACGGTCGTCCAGCTGCGGAGCTGCAGGACTTGATCATCAATTACGATGGTGTCGTCAGCAATGGGACACTGGGATCGATTCAGTACGCGAGAGGTTTCGCTGCGTCGCGGGATTTGCTTCGACAGTACTTGGGGACTCAAGAATCTCCTGCCGCATCGAACGACGAACAGGTACCAGTGCCGTCGCGTGTCAGTCCGGCTGATCCAGTGCCGTCGAGTATCGTTCCGACTGATTCGGTGCCAGAACCGCCGGCACCGCAGTTGCCAAAGAATAAGCCGTTGAAAGAAGTGCCTGTTGGGCCTGCTACTGCCGTCGAGCAGTTGCCGGTTTCTGACACTAGCCTGAGAGGCAAGCAGATACCAAGAGTGACTCAAGCCCCCAAAGGCGATAGGCTGCCGCGGGCAACTGAGAAAGTCGTGCAGCCAACTTCACTTTGATTTGCAAAAATTGAAGCGGTTCCTATGGGGAACAGGCTGTTTCGGCAACAAACTCCTTGGTGTAGGTCGCCGGGGCCCTTCCCTGCGTCCA
>Ga0315316_10000510_pt1 | contig 25818 bp, 31 predicted proteins | sample M160m3416metaG_FD_203702 | JGI IMG/M metagenome (GOLD analysis project Ga0315316, IMG submission 203702) | Ammonia-oxidizing marine archaeal communities from Monterey Bay, California, United States - M1 60m 3416 | ecosystem: Environmental > Aquatic > Marine > Intertidal zone | place: USA... | reverse complement strand
ACAGGCGACCCATCTTTCTTCTCTTGCGCGCTTGACCTTGGATTCAGGTAAATTTTAAGAATCTCAGGAAATAAACTACGCGTTAATTCCTCTAATTGAGGGATAATAGGTTCTAAATTTTTAGATAACATTTCATTAATGGTAAAACTTAATTCTACCACTGCAATTCTCTCAGATCTTGACGGAGTGATCTTAAATCTTGATTACGATATAAAGTTTTGGGAATCGTGGTTACCTGAACATGTGGCCAACCAATCAAATCAAAACCTAAAAGAAATCAAAGCAAAGATTCAGGCAGAAATTGATTCCCAAAGAGGGACTTTAAATTTTTATGACCTAAATTATTGGGATGATATGCTGAATGTTGACTGCATGGAAATTATGAAGGGACAAAAAGAGAAATGCTCTTACTTAGAAGGTTCATATGAAGCGTTACAAAGATTATCAACTTTAAAAAACCCCAAACATATTCTGACCAATGGAGACCCAAGAGCACAAGAATACAAAGCAGAAACTCAAAACTTTCTAGAGTTTTTTGATTCCATTTTTTATAGCATGCATGCCGGCTACCCAAAAGAGCAAAAAGAATTCTGGACTTTAGCAAGGCACAATTTGAATCTCGATTTTGAAGATGCGATATTTATTGATGATGATTTTAAAGTCGTTACGGCTGCTTCTAAAGCGGGGATCAAACAAGTGGTCTGGATTACTCCAGGCAAAAATAGAGTTTTGCAAAACGGGATTGAGACCTTTCCCAGTCTAGCTGACTTAAGTGCTGCAATCAGCTGAATCTAGGTTCTCATAATCTAGGGCCTGCAAAATACGATCAAAAATTTCTGTGTTATCCATTACCCCGCTAAAAAGTTCTGCGCCTGGACCATAAGCATAAATATTAATTGGTGAGAGATCATGGCTCCCAGTGGTCCATTGGGCTGAAATCTTTGAACCTTTTGGACGCTGCAAGACTAAACCTCCTGTAGCATGATCAGCGGTTACAAGAATTAAGGTGTCTTGATTTGCTACAGCAAAGTTTGTAGCAGCCTGAACAGTTGCATCAAAATCGGCAAATTCAACCAGCATATATTCAACGTTATTATCGTGACCCGCCCAATCTATTTGACTACCTTCAGACATTAAAAAAAAACCATTGCAATTTTGAGATTTTTTTTCAAGAAAAGTCAGTGCAACCTGAGTCATCTCAAGCTGAGTTGGGGTTCCCAGTCTTCTATCGAAGCCATCTTCAGCAAAGAGTCCAATCACCTGTTCCTTTGAATTTAGCAATGAGGAATCTAATAATGTCTTGTCATAGATCATAAAGGGGCTATCTTCAGATGGAGCATCAAAAAATTCTTGGCCTCCACCTAACGCAATATCTATATCAGAATCAATGAGCATTTTTGCAATCTCTTTTTCTTTGTAACGGTTATTAATGTGTGCATAGAAAGCTGCAGGTGTTGCATGAGTGATGGATGAAGTTGCCACCAAACCAGACTTATAACCTTTTGTGCTTAATAGCTCTGGAATGGTTGGAAGAAATTTTTTCTCAGCATCAACTGACAAGTACCTATTTTTTGTTTTAACCCCTGTGGCCCAGGTTGTGGCTGAAGCTGCTGAATCAGTATAAAGACTGTCTGAGGAATGATTGTAGACAATCCCAGTGATGGGAAAATTTTCAAAGGATAATCTATGATCAACTCCGCCGGTTGCAAATTTTGCCAATGCAACTTGATTGGGTCCCATGCCATCTCCAATTAATAAAATAATATTTTTTGCTGTGGGCGCTGTTGAACGTTCAAGTGTTACTGGTGGTTTTGTATCAGCGCCTATAGGAACCAACTCAATATTACCCCCAGAGCCGCAGGCAAAGAGCGCAAAGGCGCTTATGACAAGAAAAGATTTTTTCATCGAATTACCTGCTAGGTTCCAATGACTCTATGCGAGTGTTATGTACTTCATCAGGAGATAAGGAATAGTCAAAATTATAGAGAGCTCCCTCCCAATCGCCGTAAGCAATATTTTGAAGCATGAACCACTTTGCTCCCCAATAATCGGCATAATCTTCAACAATGTTCGCTCGATTACTTGGGCTTAAATTATTATCTTTGGCGTCTACAAAATCTCCTAAATTATCTCCAACCATAAGGAGAACTCTATATTCATTACCCACCAATGTCCTTCTTGGGCCCTTATCAGAGTCCCAGTTGTTTTCTCCTCGCATTAAAACAGTTTCCATGGTTTGATCCCAATGAATACTAAGATTGGTGAGATTCTTTTTGGTTGCCTCTTTTAGCTCCACTACTCGATTCGTAACATAAAAAATTGTTACGCCTTTTGAAGCGGCATAATTCAAAAAGTTTTTTGCTCCTGGAACCTCGGTGGCTGCTGCTTCTTTACCCCAGCTAATCCACCCCTCTGGATACTTTGTACCATCAAGGATCATTCTAGCTTCATAAGCAGTATTATCCAGAACTGTCTCGTCAACATCGACTATGATGGCTGGTTTTTTACCCTGAACATTTTGTCCTGGCAAAGCGCTCCAAGCAGGATCTAATAATGCTTTGTCTAACGCTTGCTTTGCTGATCTAAAAGTTTGAAGACTTCCAGCAAGTCTTTCAGCAGCCGTCTGCTGATAGAGAACTGACATTATATTTTGTTCTTTTAGATCTCTAATATCTTTCTTTGAATCCTCGGCAACAAGCATTTCTGTTGTCATCAGAACATTTAAAAGAAATAAACTTTGCCAGAGACGTGCTTTCATAGATTCAAGCTATTATAATTTTTTGTTTAGAAACCTATTGTAGCCATGAGCAAAGAAATAATCAGCAAATTAGATGAGTTAGATAATGGACTTAGGAAACTGAGCACCGAGAGAAAAGTGGTCCTTCCTCATCACAAAACGTTCGAATTGGTCGATGAACTAAGAGAGATAGTTCAAAACATCAAAAATGAGGTAGATTCAAATGAGTAAGTACACATGTTTTGATGTCAGCGTAAAAGATCATGTGGCTCATGTTGTCATGAATCGTCCTGATGAATTTAATTCCATGACACGATTATTCTGGAAAGAACTTCCTGAAATAGTTAAAGAATTAGACAAAAATGCTGAGGCTAGAGTGATCCTACTAAGAGGTGAAGGTAAGCATTTTAATGCTGGTATGGATTTAGCAAATTTTGCTCCTGCTGATAAAAATGGTCCAAAAAAAGATCCTGCACGTATGCGGGAAACTTTCTATCATGAAGTGCTAGAACTGCAAAATACATTTAGCGCTTTAGAGGAGTGTCGCATGCCCACGATTGCCTCAATTCAAGGTGCTTGCGTTGGTGGAGGCATAGATATGGTTTCTGCCTGTGATATAAGGCATTGTTCTGAAGATGCATTTTTTAAAATTGCTGAAGTCGATATTGGGCTAGCAGCAGATGTTGGAACCCTACAACGATTGCCTACCCTAATGCCACTTGGTGCAGTAAGAGAGCTTTCTTATACCGGCAGAAAATTTCTTCCAGCCGAAGCTCTGGAACTTGGCTTCATGAATAAAGTGTTTGAAAACAGAGAAGAGCTTGAAAAAGGCTCGCTAGAATTAGCTAAAGAAATTGCCTCTAAATCACCTCTTGTAACTAGAGTGATTAAAAAACAAATTAACTATGCACGGGATCACAGCGTAAAAGAAGCTCTTGATTATCACGCTGCTTGGAATTCTTCACTAATCAGCGGTCAAGATATGGAAGCTGCCATGAAAGCTTTTATGGAAAAATCAAAAGCTAATTATGATGACTTAGAGCCAACACATTCATTTTGGGAAAAAGACGGGTTAGTTCCTTAAAGTATTAGTACTCGAAGTGGCAATTATCGTCTTCATCGGTAATTGAGATTAACATCTCAAGTGAGTATTCATCCTCCTCTTTAACTGCATTAAGCTTATCTAAAAACTCAGAAAGATTATTTACGCTTGCTGTAACTATACAAGAACCATTTTCTATGTCTTGCTCAACTGATACTGTTTCAAACTCTAATCCATGCTCTCTCATTTCGTCCAACGCATCGTCAGCCTCTGCTAGTCCAATATGTAAAAAAATTTCCATTGAATTTCCTCCTTTAAAGTTATTAATTATTTTCGTAAAAAAACTGGTTCTGATTCAGTCGAAAGCTTTTTCGAATATTTGTAACCTTCGGCATCAAAATTCTTTAAGTCCGCAGACTTAGTAACTTTATTCTTTATTATCCAGTGGCTCATATAACCGCGTGCTTTTTTTGCATAGAAACTAATGAGCTTGTATTCACCATTTTTAAAATCTTTAAAAACAGGCGATACAACTTCAACCTCTTTAGGCAACGAGCCAACCACGGTGAAGTATTCTTTTGATGCAAGATTAACAATAAGATTGGATTTATTTGTCTTAAGTTCCTTCAAGATATTTTCTTGAACTTTGTTGCCCCAAAATTCATACAAATTATTACCTTTAGAATTCGATAGTTTTGTGCCCATTTCTAATCGGTAAGGCTTGATTACATCTAAAGGTCTGAGCTCGCCATAAAGGCCAGATAAAATTCTTAAATGCTTTTGGGCAAAAGTAATATCTTTTTTATTAAAAGTTTCCGCCTGCAAGCCTTGGTAAACATCTCCTTGAAATACAAATAGGGCTGGCTGACTATCAGGACTTATTTTTTTAGCTGCCGACCAACTTTGATAGCGATCAAAATTTAAGGTTGCTAACTTATCGCTTAGCCCCATCAGAGAGGCAATGTCCTTAGGTTCTTTTGTTTTTAGCTCTTTAATTAACTTGGCTGAATCAGATAAAAAAGCAGGAGCAGTTGGCTCCACATCAAATTCTTTAGTGTAATCAAGAGTTTTGGCTGGTGATAATAAAACGATCATGGTTCTTATTTTAACCAAATCTCTTTAATATACATAGCATGAGTGATTACTTAGGACGATTTTTTGCACGCCTGATACCTGTTTTGTTGATATTGGTCATGGTGGTTGTCATTGGTCGTTATTTTTTTGGTATCGGCAGAGTGGATATCCAAGAATTGGCCTTATATGTCCATGCTCTTATTTTTCTGGGCTGCGCAGGTTGGGCCTATTCTGCAGATGAGCATGTGCGAGTAGACATTTTTTATCGCAATGCTTCTCCTGAGTATAAAAAAGCTGTTAATACTTTTGGGATAATATTTTTTCTGCTGCCAATGATAGGAGTTTTAGGATATTACGCCACAGATTTCGTTTCAGCCTCTTGGTCAGTCCAGGAAATCTCCACTGAGCCAGGTGGCTTAAAAATTGTATACATTCAGAAATCTTTTATTTTTTTATTTCCACTGGTTTTAGCATTATCTGGAATAAGGGAGCTATATAAACTATGGAAATAATTCCAATACTTTTAATAGTTCTAATTTGCGCTGCCCTGTTGCTTGGTTACCCAGTAGCTTTTACCCTTGCCGGAACTTCAATCTTATTTGCTCTCCTTGGCATCGCATTAGATTTTTTTGATCCTAATTTATTTAAAACCCTACCCATGCGTATCTTTGGGATCATGAACAATCAAACACTACTCGCCGTGCCGCTCTTTGTATTTATGGGTGTTGTCTTAGAAAGATCTGGCATTGCAGCAAAGATGTTAAGAGATATGGCGATTATCTTTAAAAATACCAATTCGGGTTTAAGCATCTCCATTATTATTGTTGGTGCTCTATTAGCGGCTAGCACTGGCATTGTTGGAGCAACCGTTGTGACCATGGGCCTCATGTCTCTGCCTGCCATGTTAAAGCAAGGCTATGACAAAGATTTTGCCTCAGGCCTGGTCGCCTCAACCGGAACCCTAGGTCAAATCATTCCACCTTCCATTGCCCTGGTCCTGCTTGGTGATGTGATGTCCAATGCCTATCAAAGAGCACAAAACAATATGGGAGTCTTTTCACAAGAAACTGTTTCAGTGGGAGACTTATTTGTTGGTGCAATTGTCCCAGGCATCATGATTGTGACGGGCTATTTAATTTACACCATCATTGTTAATAGAAAAAAAGAATTTATGTCCATTGTAGAAATTGAGGGTGAAGCAAACATTTTAAAAACTCTGCTTCCACCTGCAGCTTTAATATTTGTAGTCCTTGGATCTATTATTGCAGGCATTGCAACACCAACTGAAGCTGCAGGCGTTGGAGCTTTTGGAGCCCTTATTATTGCTGGGCTCAATGGCAGTGCAAATCTAGAGCTGCTAAAGGCAACAAGTTACAAAGCTGCAACAGTTACAACCATGATTTTCAGCATTCTTATTGGCGCTTCAATTTTTTCATTAATTTTTAGAGGTGTGGGTGGTGATCTTTTGGTAGATCAGATATTTGAGATGATGCCAGGTGGAAAATACACAGCCCTTTTATTTATTCTGCTGGCAATCTTCCTCTTTGGTTTTATCTTAGACTTTATAGAAATTTGTTATGTGATTATTCCCTTGGTAGCACCTCCACTCTTAATGATGGGCTTTGATCCTGTTTGGCTGGGAATCTTGATGGCGATTAACTTACAAACTTCCTTTCTAACCCCGCCCTTTGGCTTCTCTTTGTTCTATCTGAGAGGGGTGGCAGATGAAAGCATTAAAACCACTGATATTTATAAAGGTGTCATCCCTTTCATTGTTATTCAATTATTGGTTTTATTAATGGTTGTGATCTTTCCTTTTATGATCATATAGTCTTCAATTCTTTTTATTCAATATCCCAAAAACCATTTAAGATACCAATTTCATTTCTTTCATATTAATTGAAGATAGATTTTTTATGTATTTCTTGGATTTCTTTTTTTAGTTTTGAAGGACCCATTACTTTTACTTGATCTCCAAAACCGAGTATCCATCTTTTTAGAGTTTCTGTGTAGGGTGTATTTGCTTTAAGGATGATCGATTTACCTTTTACAATTTTAATCTCTTGATTTTTAGAGAAAGGTGTCTCAGTTAAATGTAGACCTGCCGAATAAGAAAACTTTAAATGTAAATCTATACTTTCATCGTAGAGATATTCAATTTGTCCTGAAGATAAGTAATCATCCAGATTAAAGCCATCTGGAATATTAATCTTGTCTTCTAGAAGGCTTGCTGATTTAAATCTATGAATGGGCAGGTATCTAATAATATTATCGATTTGCCCATCAATTTCTCTAGTACATATCACACGAGTCACCACTCCATGGGAAACTATCGCCAGAGGATTAAAAATTGCCTTCTTGGACTTTGTTGCCTCTCGTGAAAGGTATTTGCCCACAAATTGTTTTTCTCTAAGAAGAGATTCATAAATGGCGTCTTGAATCTCATCTTTAATTTTGGGGGTCACATACCCATGAGTAACGGGCATGACTCTGACCTTATCTTTCCATTTAATTAAATCTGAGCCCTGCATTTGGTCAAGGAAATTCTCTGCTCTCTTGAATAGAGCATCTATCCTCGCTGAATTATTAATTGGCAATACATCTGATAGATAAGTCTTTGCAAGGCTCAAGGTTAGGGCCTCAGCATGATCCATTGATGCCATATCAGCTCTTTTTGCATCTTTCATCCAGCACCAACCAAATGGAATGCTTCGGTCATCGCAATATAGCCCAAAGGCAGAAGAAAGTTTAATTAAGTCTCTTTGGATTGTACGATCACTAACAAAATAGCCATATTCTTCAAGATGCTCCTTAATCTCAGGCAATGATCGCTTTGCTGGATACATGGGTAAAAACTGCAGCATTTCTAAATAACGGATGGAAGTATCATTCATTAGAATATTATATACGACATTATATGTCGTATATATCTATTATCTTTTTTTAATAATTAAAAAAGTAATTAAATTATTCATGAAACCATTGGCAAAAATTTATTATGCAAAACCAGATACTGTAGTTTATTTTCTAAACACAATAGATGGTATAGATGAAGTGAACACTGGACATCTTGATAATAAGGGCGCCTATTATCCAATAAATGCTCTAACTGGTGAGTTCGTATTTCTACAAAAAACAGATCAGCTAAGCTGGGGTGATAAATGTTTTTATGCAAGCAATAGAAATGGGCTTTATATTTTTCTTGCCCTAAATTTCAACATTCTGTTTGCCATCTATGGAAATGACTTGGGTATTATTGAGTCTGATGACTGTTTTGACAAAAACAAAATAAGCCCTGGTCATTCAAAAGATTAATTATTAGACAATTTTAATTCACTTTAGTGCGACATTATATGTCGTATATGAATTATATAATGAAATCATCATGAAAAAAGTTATTAGTCTAAAAGAATATAAACAAACACTCCTAAAACGAAAGGGAGACCTCAAAATAAGCAAGGGATTAATTGATAAGGAGGCTGATGCTGAAGACATAACATATGAGCTTGAGTGCGCTTGGGACGAAGAGCTTGAGCATGGAGATCTAGGGTTTGTGATGAGAAAAAATTCTAAGCCAAGCCTAATGTATTTATATGGAAGATTTTGCCATTTTGTTCAATGCATTGAAAAAGATGGCAAAGAAATTTTAGAAGTACCAACAAAAGATACCCCTCTTCATAAATGCATACTTGTTGAATACACGGGCACATATGAAGCTTTTTATGAAAACGGTTCTCTTGAGCTCAGTGCTGAATTTAAAAATGGCCTATTGCATGGTCGGTTTATTCATCTCAACACTGCATTTAAGACAATCCGAGAGTATGGGTTTTACGAGGGGAAAAAACATGGACTTGGAAATCTTTACATCAAAGATGGTTCAGGGAGATTGGCCTCTGTAACGCCTTGGTGTCACGGTCTCAGAGAGGGCGAAGTATTGCGTTATACCGCAGAAGAGATTCAAAAAATAACTACATTTTCTTATGAAGGAGGAAAACTACGTGAAAAATCCAAATAGATATATTTTTAGCGACACTGAAACAACTGGCAGGGATGAGAAAGATTTTATCCAAATTATCCAATCAGCTTCGATGCTGACGGACAGAAATTGCAAGACACTAGAAAAAATGAATGTCTCATGCGCACCTTTGCCATGGACCGTTCCAACTCCTGGTGCTTATTTAACCCACAAAAAGATAGACACCCTGCAAAGCTCTGCAACACATTATCAAATGATGAGATCAATTCATGAGCAGTGGCAAACATGGAGTCAAGAAGAGCCAGCTATCTTTATAACCTATAACGGGCATGCCTTTGATGAAGAGTTATACCGGAAGCAATTTTTCTGGAATTTGCTCGATCCCTTTGTTACCAACACCAATGGCAATGGAAGGTCGGACTTGCTGATGTTAACCAGGCTTGTTAGTCAGCTTTTTCCAGGCCTCATAGATTTTGAAATTAATAAAAATGGCAATCCTGTCTGCAGGCTAGAATCTGTAGTAAGTAGACTAGGGCTAGATACCTCCAATGCACATGATGCTCTGTCTGATTGTATCTTCATGGTCGAACTACTTAAATTTTTTAAGGCTGCACAACCTAAACTGGTGGATGACTACCTCCTACAAGCTACCAAGCAAGGCTGTGCGGAGTTCTTAGCTAAAACGAAAGTGATTGGTTTTCGCCATCAACCTTTTGCAAAGTTTTGGACTTACCCCATTAAGTTTTTAGGCATTAATCCCACCAATCAAAATGAGGCTATATGCGTGGATCTTAATTACCCGATAGAAGATGTGATTGATCTTAGCTATCAAGACATCATGGGATATCTTGCTAAGCCTAATGCTGAGTCTCCATTTAAGATTATTCGGCTCAATAAGTCACACAGTCTAGCTGATGCAAATGAATTTGATTTTAATTTTGATTGTCCACTTGCGGAGCTCAATGCGAATGCTGAAGGATACGATAAAAATCCAGAATGGATAGAAAGAGTGTTAGTTGCCTCCACTGATCTTGAGCAAAAAGAGTGGCCCAAAAAAGAGATCATTGAGCAGACAATCTATGAAAAGTTTTTTAGCAATGCTGATAAAAGTTTATTTAAGAAATTTCATGCAGCTGAGTCCTTAGATGAAAAATTATCTCTTTGTAATAGATTCAATGACTCCAGAGCCAAAGAATTTGCACACCGCATTTTATTTCAAGAAGGTGTAGGTAACTTGCCAAAAGAAATTATTGCCTTCAACAAATCTTTGATAAAAGAACGATGGACTTCTGAAGGCCCATGGCCTTGCGTGGAGACTTATCTAAATGAAGCAGAGGAATTAAAACAAGAACGGACTTCTGCAACAGATCAGCACATCATTGAGTCAGTAGAAAACTACTTAAACAACCAACAGCAAGGCACATAAAATGAGCGGCAAATCTATTACAAAACTTTCTAGGAGTTCAAGATTCCTTGCCAATAAAGTCAGATTATTGGCGTCTAAAAAACCACATGTAATTTGTGAGGTGTTAGCTTCCTCTCAACTAAAACTATTGATAGCAGAGAGGAAGATCTATCAATCTGAAATAGGCTCAATTGATGTATCTATCAAGGCATTAAATAGTGCTATCGCACTACTCCAAGCGCATGAAAACAAAGAAAAAGAGATCAATCAATCAGGAAAGAAAAAATGAAGCAATTTTACGAAGAGGTCACAAAATCTGGAGCTCTGATAAAAATGACTAGACATCCTGTTAAATCCCTCTATGTCTTCGACATAGACGATACCCTCTTTCGAACTTCTGCTAGAGCTAGAGTTGTAAACACCAAAGGACAAGTAAAATATCTTAGTTCAGAGGAGCTAAAAGATTATGAGTTCTCTGCCAGTGAAAAAATATGTTTCTCTGAATTCACGGATGCAAGAAAGTTTGCTGAAGAATCCATACCAATCAAACCTATGATCAAAAAAGCACAAAGATGTATTAAAAAAACTATCTTTGGTTCTAAGACCATATTGTTAACTGCAAGGGCTGATTTAGATTGCAAATCAAAATTTATAAATTATTTAGCTTCTTCGGGCTTAGACATGAATCATGTTTATGTAGAGAGGGCTGGCAACTATTTAAATCTAAGTACTGCTGATGCAAAAAAAAGTATAATTGAAAATTATTTAAGATTAAGCAGTTATAAGAAAGTTTACCTCTATGATGATTCCCTCGAGAATATTAAAAGCTTTATGAAATTAAAAAAAATATTCCCAAAAATAAAGATAATTCCAAGACATGTAACTGATAATCAAAAAAACAGTCAGGAGATGTAAAAACAAAAATTAGTATTTTAAGTTATGAATTATAAAAATATTGAAGAAGGCCTTTCAAATATTCTTATTAAAGAGAGGCGGATCTTTGAAAAAGCTCTTAAAAAAATTGGTATTAAAAAATCTGGACCCTATTATGTTAAAGACCTTAAAGATCTTTCAGTGAATCAAAGAAATGAATTTTTATTTGTCTTGAATGATTTAGGATTATTACAAGAATATATTCAAGTTGTTAGGGACTGGTTTGATCGCACTACTCCTATTAAATCTGTGTTAAATAAATCCAAAAAAACTTCTTCATCTCCAAAATCAAACGAAAGTCCTTTGATGGAAAAGAATGCTCAAAAAGTTGGGGATGCAAAATATGAAAGATTCGCGAAACAATTTAGCAATCTTAAAAACGATCTTATAAAAAGATACCTTAAATCAACTAAGAAAAGCTTTGATTCCCAATTAGAAGCAGAAAATTTCTATAAGAATCATGTTTGGAGTTTTGATATTGGTCTTGAATTTGATAATGCAGGATTGGTCGCATTTACTGCTTTTAATCGTTGCAATGCTTCAATTCCCGCTAATAAAGACCTTTGGAAAGAGGGAATCAAATACGTTGCTATTAATTCTAATAGTATCGATGAGAAAAAAATAAACAAATTAGAGATAGAAGAGTTAGCCTCCATCCTTGTTCAGTATATTGATGATGGCAATCAATTAGCTGATGGGGAGGATGCTAACTTAGTTACGCAAAAAGCTTTAAAAGAAAAAAAAGAAGGCTCAATACCAATTGAAATTTGTCGCACGGTGTCTGATTTAACAGAATTTGTATCAAAGCTTGAGGATCCATCTATTAATGGGCTGTGTAAATATTTGCATAATTCTGCGAAACAAAATGACGAATCAGGCTTAAAAAATGTTTGGTCTCATGCCCTAGAAAAAATGGAAGGAATTAGAGGCTATGCTTTTGCGCTTGCTTCAAACTTTACTAAGGATTTAATGCTTTGGTGGGCCAATTATGAAAACATGAGTTTGCAAGAATTGCGTGATGATGTTATTGGGCAGACTAATAAACCTGATGTGCATGTTAAAAGGATGCTTTGCTTAATATCGCAACCATGGTTATTCGAAGCATTGAGAGAAATCCATGCAGATTATAATAATTTTGCAGAAAATGATGCGCAGAAAATTTTAAGTTTATGCGATGAATCTGGTGATTGGAAAAACTATTATTACAAAATAGTAAATTCTTTATGTGGTAAAGCTGGCATTGCACCGCTCGAACTAGATAGAGTTTTATACGGACTAATGTCAGGAAATATTTCAGACTACGGAACCGAAGTTAAAATTCAAAAGCCAACTTTGGATGAACTTGAAATCATCCTAAATAAAACAAGTTAAATGTCAACATAATGAAAAATTCAAAATCAACAAAAGATTTAAAAAATATCAATGCTGAATTATCTACTATTCTAGAAATATTTGTAAAAGAAATTGCTAAGGGTAATTCTTTTGAAGTTGCATCCTGGCTTGAAAAGAACAATTTTAAGACGATTGCAGATATCCGCTTATTACAGAAATATTCACAAAGGACTTTTCAATTATTTCGAAAACAATGGATGGAAGATGGTTATGAAGATTGCTTTAGATCAAGAGAGATTAATAATAGCTTTAGGAAAGTTGATGCCGAGCTCGGAAAAATAATTAAAGCTTTAATGGATTTAAGGAGGCGACCATGATTAATACGAATGCATTTATATTTCTTCTGGGAGGTCTGACTTTCTTATGTGTCTTTTCATTTTTTAAAGATGCAGCTATGGAAGTCTTCAAAAAGGAACTCACAGCAAATGAAGCTCATGATGGTGTTTGGTCTAAGTTGTTTCAAGTATTTATGGTTGATTGGCTGGTATGCGTGCTAGGCGTCCTTGCTACAGGAGTTTTATTTGTGGTGATTTTTAATTTAGCGCATTAATTATTTTGGTATTTAAAAATTTGTTGCTAAGGTTACAGACCGTCAGTAAAAAAATTGGGGGCATTAAAAAAGGGGGAAATTATGAGAGCAATTTTAGGTATAGAAGTTGATGGAGAATCATTCGGCGCAGAATTAGGCCATGAGGCAGTAGAGAGCATACTCTATTACATTCCGGACACAGAAGAAAATGCAGGGATATTTGCTGCCCTGGCAAAACATTCTTATCCACGTGTTAGAGAAAGAGTTGCGGAAAAGAGAAATTTAGATCAGGCAACCCTAATGAAATTGGCTGATGATACTGATCCAAGGGTGGTTGCTTCTGTTGCTTACAGCGAGGGTTTTAAAGAGGAAGCATCCTTGGGTGATTTAAAGAAAATAATGGAAAAAGAGGATGAGCAAACGCTTTCAAATATCATTTCTTACTGTGGAAGTTTTAGCAAAATTAGTGTGGATGAGATTGCGCAAGCTATCAAGGATTTAAACATTCAAAATCCATATGTTCTTCTTCAAGCCGCTCAAAGCTATGAGATGCCAGCAAGTTTTATTGAAGAATTAACCGAACATCCGGATGCTAGCGTGTCTACAGCAGCTAAAGAACAATTAAATAATAGATAGAAGTATATTTAAACTAAAGTTTTATAGGTAATCGAGAAGATGGGAAAACTTTCCTTAAGTGAAATATTCTCAGCCATGTTTGGCGAGCTAAAAGAAGAGATTAAAAATGCCAATGGTTTTAAATTTACTTCAAAGAAACTCGATCAAACATTTAACTTAGAAAAAGATTTGCTGGATGGTGATGGTAAGTTAAATATTCATGGTGAGGGTACGATCTATGCATGGATTATTCAATACGTTACTAAAGACGAGTCTCTTGCCAACAGAGATCTTGATGCAAATGAATTGCATGCTCTTTTTAGACAACTAATCAATGCTTGCGGCATTTATGGTCATCAAATAGGTTTGCGCATTTCTAATTTCATTGAGTATGCAACCCAAATGGAAGACCCTTTGATTCTAGATAGAATCATGGCTCTATCGCTACAAGAAGATTACGCAGCTCTTGGAATTGATAATGACATGGCTGAGCTTCTTGTTAGCACCCTCTCAGGAGAAATGCTGTCTATGCTTATGAAAGAAAATCTTGAAAATTACTTATTAGATTGGCATGGGGTAACCAAGCATGATTATCAGGTTGATAAATATGCATGGGTTCAACGAATTAAAGAAGCAATGGAGCATAGAATCTCTGATCAGATCTCTGGTAAATCAAACGCAATTTTAGGTTCAATTGGAGGTGATGCCCAAAATAAAGTTAGTGCTCAATCTAACGAGAAACTCTCTGCAAATGATATGGCAAAAATTTTATTTCAAGGGGGTGATAAGAATTCTAATAAGAATAATGTCTCGCCTAAATCGGCGAATGAACTTGCAAGCAGTTTATTTAAATCACAAGGCACAAAAAAACATGAAGACAAAAGAGAAAATAAAAAAGCTCCAAAAAATCTGATTGAAGAGAGAACTACGCCAGGAAAAAAACTCGAAATCATTGATATGAATGTCGATAACTTTGAGGAAGGTGCAAAAATCTTACTTTGTATTTTACTGAATCATTTTACTAATGCAGAGTTTGATCCTGATCTACTTAGGCCGGACGATTTATTAGCTCAGCTTGTTAATTTTGATACACAAAATATTCTTAATGTCAGCACAAATATTTGTCATCACTTCCAAGAACTTGGCAACTTGCATAATCCTGAAATTCAATATACTGCAGATGATCCTGAAAGATTATCAGTAGGAGATGTCATTGCGTATGCTAAGGACATGGTCAATGACCCTGATTCTGCATATGTAAAATTAATCGAAGCAAAAAATAATGGTTAATAATATAAATATGGCAAAATTATAAGATGTAACGAGAAGGAGAAAATTATGAAAATAGAACTAAAAATTGAAGCGCCTGGGGTACAGGTTTTTGCATATGAGATTAACGAAGAAACTAAGGCGCTTTTAGAAGAAAATGCGAAGAATGTCTTTGTGGAATGTGGAATTCCTGAAATAGATGAAGCAGAAGAAAAACGCATAAAAGAAAATGAAGAAAACGGCTTTGTTTATAGATCTCCAATGGAAATTGTAGAGGAGAATGCTAAAGCTACACTCATTTCTCACGGCATTGCAGCTCGACACGAAGGCTGCAAATATACTGCCACCATTAACGGAGACGAGAAATCGTTTTATCCAGCTATGTTTGAATATGATGAAATGAAAGATTTTGAAAACTCAGATTACATCGAGGATGCTATAAATTCTAGTGGTTGGCCAGATACAGTTAATCGAAATAATTATGTTTGGATTCCAGTTCGTGATGGTGAAACCTTCAAGCATATTCCAGGGTCTGAGCACCCAATTCCTGAAGGATACGTTGTTATATTTGAAGTTATATCTTATTCTTCTGGAACCCTTCATACCTCTTTTGAGGCAGATGAAGATTTTAAACTTACTGATCTAAAACTAATCGTCGATGATCCTGACAATAACGATCATGATCTTGCATGGCTTTATTATTGTGATGTATTTGGGGGTATTTTTGACCAAAATAGAGATATACCATTTGATGAAGATACCATCAGAGCTGTTGACTACAAGGGCGAAATACATGATTTTAATCTAGATTTTCAAGGTGGTTCCGGATGGTATGAGGCTCATGAAAAAGCCGAGGATGGTTGGTTTCCATCGTACCAAGTGAGTGGATGGCTTGAAGAAAACTAGGGAATTTTTGTCTTAATTGAGAGAAGTAATGAATAAAAAAACTCGAGATGGTTTACCAGACTTTAAGAAAGAAATTAATGAGCTGAATAAATCTTTAGATAAATTTAAAGAAGATTTTGCGAAACTATCTGATGATGATAAGAAATTGGTAGCTGATGAGATGCTTAAGAGAGGCTTATTAGAAGATAAAAAATAAGTTATCTTGGTAAATGGGTAGCTTAATGAAGGTTAGTTAGTTTTTAAAAATTTAAAGCCCAGCATTATTTTTTTCTAATGCTCTTTCTGCTCGATAGCTAGATCGAACCATCGGTCCAGAGACAACTTCTAAAAAGCCTTTTGATAATCCAATATCTCGATAGCGATCGAATTCTTCTGGAGTAACCCATCGCTCTACAGGCAAGTGATTTAAGGTTGGTCTAAGGTATTGACCCAAAGTTAAAATGTCTACTTTATTGGCAATGAGGTCATCCATGGTCTCTTCTATTTCAGCATCGGTTTCGCCTAAGCCTAAGATCAAACTAGTTTTAGTTAGAACTTTTGGATTAATTCTTTTTGATTCTCCCAAAACCTCAAGAGTCTGTTCATACCCTGCTCTAATATCTCTTACTGGATGGGTGAGTCGTTTAACTGTCTCTACATTTTGAGCAAAAACTTCCAACCCACAATTGACTAAAGTCTCAATGGAAGAAGACAAGCCTTTGAAATCAGGGGTTAAGGCTTCAACTGCAGTTTCTGGATTGAGCTCTTTGATGGCTTGGACGGTTTGAGCATAATGTTCTGCCCCGCCATCTTCTAAATCATCTCTGTTGACAGAGGTAAGAACCACATACTTAAGTCCCATGGTCTTCACAGCATTAGCTGTGTGCATTGGCTCATCTAAGTCTAACCACCCTTTGGGATTGCCGGTATCAACTGAGCAAAATTTACATGCCCTGGTACAGACAGAGCCCATTAACATAAAAGTGGCTGTTCCAGCAGACCAACACTCTGAAATATTTGGGCACATAGCCTCTTCACACACAGTGTTCAGACGTTTGTCTTGGACTTGTTGTTTGACGGCATTAAAGTTTTTATCAAAAGTTGCTTTTACCCTAATCCACTCAGGTTTCTTCTGATTTGGAACCGATGAATACCGATTAGCTTTCTGACCATTTTTAACAGCTTTGATGCCGTCTCTATTAATGATCTTTTGTGTTGGGATAATTTCCATTAACTAAATAATAATTGCATTTCTTTTATTGCGACTGATTCTACATCTTCAAGGGTTACATTTGAATCAAAATGACTAATTTGAGTGACTTCTAGACCTTCATAGCCACACGGATTGATCAAACTAAAAGGGTTTAAGTCCATATCAACATTTAAACTGATGCCATGATAACTGCGACCCTTCGAAATTCTAAGGCCTATAGAAGCTATTTTTTTATCTCCAACATACACACCTGGCGCTCCTTCGATGAAAGAACTTTCAATGGAGTAATGCTTGAGTATGTTTTGTATTAAGTTTTGTAAATTTGCAACCAGCGCCTTGGGTCCTAATTTCTTCTGTTTAATATCTAGTAAAAAATAAATCACAAGCTGGCCTGGGCCATGAAAGGTAACCTCACCGCCTCTATCAGTTTGAATCACAGGAATATCTCCAGGATTTAAAACATGAGCATTGTCTGCTGCAGTGCCGAGTGTGAAGACTGGTGGATGTTCTAAAAGCCAAATTTGATTATTGAAAGATTTAGCCTGGACCATAGAGCGCATTTGCTCATAAGTATCTGCATAGGCTTGATTGCCTAGTTTAAGAAACTCAGGAGTTGTCGTCACTGTTTGTTCGTGCCTCAACAAAAGCGTCTTCTGCAATTGCATGAAAACTTTTGACCTCTGCCATAAAAGTTTTAAAAGAATCATAAACTTTTTTAACATCCGGATCATTGGTAGCAGAAGTCTCTAAGATCTCTTCGGAAATAGCACGAAATTCATTAATCACATCTGCCGGCAATTCTCGTAATTGCACATCATGGTTGGTGATTAAATCCTGTAGCGCTCTATTATTTGATGCTGTGTACTCATCCAATAAATCTTGATTCACCGCCTTGGCTGCTACCGTGACAATCGATTGAAGATGGGGTGGCAAGGAATTCCATGCATCTAAATTAATGGTGAATTCCAGCATAGAACCTGGTTCGTGCCAACCTGGATAATAGTAGTATTTGGCAACTTGTTGAAAACCAAGAGCAAGGTCATTATAAGGACCCACCCATTCAAGCGCATCGATGGTGCCTGTTTGCATGGCGGTGTAAAGCTCGCCCCCTGGAATATTGACTGGAATGCCGCCAGCTCTTTTGAAGACCTCGCCACCAAAACCTGGGAAGCGCATTTTGAGTCCCTTGATATCATCGAGTGAATTAATTTCTTTATTAAACCAACCAAACATTTGGGTACCAGTATTGCCTCCTGGCAGGGGTTTCATATTGAAGGGTTTATATAATTCTTCCCAAAGCTCTAAGCCGCCACCTCGATTTACCCAAGCATTAATTTCATCAGCAGTAAAACCAAAAGGCACGCCTGCAAAAAACTGTGCAGCCGGAACTTTACCTTTCCAGTAATAAGCACCACCATGCCCCATTTCAACAGCGCCTGAAGAAACCGCATCAAAAACTCCCATCGCAGGAACAAATTCCCCGGCCCCATAGACCGTAACCTTAAGTTGGCCTTGCGTCATTTCTTCAACCAATTTACTAAAACGTTCTGGAGCCATGCCCAGGCCAGGATAATTCTTGGGCCAAGTGGTAACCAATGACCATGAATAGTTTTGAGCTTTTGCTTCACCAGCTGTGCTTTGCTCTGTTTCTCCACATGCCATGAGTAAACTTAAAGACAATCCAATTATTAAAAAATTTTTCATCCCAACATCTCCAATTTTGCAAAAGCGAGTACCAGCCATTTACTGCCAGCCTTTTCAAAATTAATTTGAACCCTTGCTGACTCGCCCGATCCCTCATAGTTTAAAACGACGCCGAGCCCAAAGGTAGGGTGAACCACCTTTTGCCCCAAACCAATGCCCACCTCATCTTTAAAGTCCATGGTTGATTTTTTTGGTTTACGCACATACGAAGTGGTCACAGAGGCTCGGGGTCTAATCTCTTCAATGAAAACCGCAGGGATTTCTTTTAAAAATCTTGAAGGTGGATTAAATACATCCGATCCATGTAATCTTCTTGATTCGGCGTGAGTTAAATATAATTTTTTCATGGCCCGAGTAATACCAACATAGCAAAGCCTCCGTTCTTCCTCTAGTTGAGAAGGAGATTCGATGGATCGACCATGTGGGAAAAGAGTCTCTTCCAAGCCTGTTATAAAAACTAATGGAAATTCTAGTCCTTTAGCTGAATGCAAGGTCATCAATTGAACAGCATCTTGAAACTCATCAGCTTGAGTATCTCCTGCATCTAAGGAAACTGTATCCAAGAAAATTTCTGCAATCTCTTTGTGAGACTTTTCTTTTTCAAATGATTGCTCAAAGTTCTTTGCAGAGGTGACAAGCTCTTCTAAGTTTTCTATTCTTGTTTTGCCTTTTTCTCCAGCTTCTTTTTTATGGTAATGATATAGGCCTGATTTTTGAATGATCAGTTCCATCAAATCTGACAGAGGTGTTGTATCAAGCAATTCTATGCAATGTGCAATTAGTTCAAGATATGCCCTCAAGCCCTGACCAGCCTTACCGCCCATTTTCCCTTCATCAAGGAGTTTTGCTGCTGCTTTTATATAGGACAAGTTATAGGCTTTAGCGGCATCTCTAATTTTAGCTTGAGATTTAACTCCAATACCTCTAGTTGGGTTAGCTATAGAGCGCTCAAATGCTGGATTATCATGGGGATTAAAGACAACCTTTAAATAGCTCATGGCATTTTTAATCTCCATGCGCTCATAGAATCTAAGACCGCCATAAATTCGATAAGGGATATTAATTCGTAACAACGCTTCCTCTAAAGCCCTAGATTGGGCGTTAGAACGGTAGACTATGCCAACATCCTGATAGAGCTCGCCGCTATCCATCCAATTCTTAATGGTCCCAGCAATGAATCTTGCTTCGTCCTGTTCGTTGTATGCTTGATAAAGAGTTATAGGTTCACCTTCAAGCGAATCGGTCCATAGATTTTTTCCTAAGCGATCTTGATTGTTATCAATTAATGCATTTGCTGCGCTTAAAATTACGCTGGTTGAACGATAATTTTGTTCTAAGCGAATAATTTTAGCTTTTTCAAAACTTGCTTCAAAAGATGCAATGTTTTCTACTTTGGCTCCCCGCCAACCATAAATAGATTGATCATCATCCCCAACAGCAGTAATGGTAGAAATATCCGAAGCAACTTCTTTTAACCAATTATATTGGATGGTATTAGTATCTTGAAACTCGTCAACTAAAACAGCTTTAAATCTATTATGAAAAAATTCTTTCACAGTTTTATTTGTTTTGACTAACTCATAAGCCTTCAACAATAACTCGGCAAAATCTACCAAGCTATCATTGAGGCATGCTTCTTCATAATTTTTATAAATACCTTTTACTGTTTGAGCGTAAAAGTCTCCATTATCATTTACTTTGTCAGCCCGAATCCCCTCATCTTTCCAGCTATTGATTTGCCATTGCATTTGCTTGGGTGGCCAAGCACCATCATCCAAGCCTGCTTCTTTAACCAAGCGCTTGATAATGCGTAACTGATCATCACTATCTAAGATGGTAAATCCAGAAATAAGTCCTGCTTCTTTGTAAAATCGTTTCAGTGTTCTGTGTGCTAAGCCATGAAAAGTACCGCACCACATATCACCTGCAGGAGATTGCAGTAACTCTTGAATTCTTGATTGCATCTCTTGAGCTGCTTTATTGGTAAAAGTTACGGCCATGATGGAGGAAGGATTGAGGCCCATGGCCTCTACATTCCATGCAATTCTATGAACCAGCACCCTGGTCTTACCTGAGCCTGCGCCAGCCAAAACTAAAAGACTCTTATCTTCTGAGGTGACCGCTTCTCGCTGAGGGTCATTTAAGTTTTCTAGTATGTGAGAAACATCCATTAGGGGTTCATTTTTTAATCTAAGAAGCCTATTCTAACCTTTATGCAAACTAAATTATTGAGAGAAATTAAAATAGCACTGCCTAACTTGAGAAAATCTGAAGTCAAAGTTGCTGAATTTATATTAAACAAGCCAAGCGCTATTATTGAGCTCACTACAGCCCAAGCCTCTAGTGAAATAGGCGTCAGTGAACCTACACTGATCAGGTTTTGCAAAGCGGTTAATTTTGATGGCTTTCAAAAATTCAAACTGACGCTTGCACAGCAACTTGCTGCAGATGACTATTTTAATTCCTATGAAATTGATCCAGAAGATTCAATCCAAGAGTTAACTGAAAAGGTGTTTGATAGCACCATCAGTGAAATTTTAAATGTTAGATCACAGCTTGATCAGGGAACCCTTGAGGAGGCTATTGAAACTTTAGCCAATGCCAAAAGGGTTGAGTTTTATGCGTTTGGTGGATCTGTGCCCATAGCCATGGATGCTCAACACAAGTTTTTCCGACTCAAAATTCCATCCTCTTGTATTTCTGATCCTCACATTCAATTCATGTCTGCAAACTCTCTCAATGACAGAGATGTGGTCGTCGCCATCTCTCAATCTGGCAATACTGCTGCCTTGGTTGAAAGTATTAAAACGGTTAAAAGTTTTGGAGTGATTGTGATTGGGCTGATGCCATCGAATACGCCCCTATCTAGGATATGTGATATTTCTCTGGATATTGATGTTGGAGAAAATGCTAGATTGACCAGACCGCTTACCTCACGACTTGCTTATATGGCGATCATTGATGTGTTGGCAGTTGGAGTGGCTCAGCTTAAACCAGAGGCACAAGATCATTTATTCAATATTGTGACCAGTCAGAATTCCTTAAAGCTAAAGTAATTAATATCTTAGGTTTTCTCTGAACCAAAGATTAACCATCCACTTCTCGCCCTTAATGACGGGCATGCCTCCATGGAGAGATCTTGGATTAATTTTTGGATGTGTGGCTGCATCATTGGGCAGAGAGTTGTGAAAAACCACAGCGTCTCCTTTTTTTGGCGGAACATTAATGCCAAGTTTTGGAAACCCAGTCTCGCCTCCTTCTTCGACATCATTTAAATAAGCAATAACCGTAATCATTCTTTGACCACCCGGCTCCCAATTATTTTTTCCATCTTCTGTTTCATAGTCGAATGAATCAAAATGCGGCTTATATTGAGTACCTTTTTTGTAATAAACAAGTTGATACTGCTCTGCATTTCTTATTGGCATTTGCACTAAAATTGAAAATCTTTTGCTGACTTCATGGACTATGTCATTGGCATCATGCTCTATCCAGCAATTTTCGCTAGTTCTGCTTTCATGTTGAATATGTTGATCAGGGCTAATGACTGTGGATGGCTGAAGCTTGCCTTCAGAAGCTTTAATAAAAGCATCACATTCATCATTGCTAAGAAAATTATCTACTACATACAAAATAGGATCAGCAGCATACATAGTGACATTATCAGCAATTTTTTTTGGATATTCCTTATTCATAAGTAGAAATAATTGTATGCTAACCAAGTATAGAACGCATACAAAAATGAGCATATTTATTTCAATCGCATCCTATCAAGATCCCATGCTAGTATCTACAATTTTTAGCGCTCACAATAATGCCGAGAAAAAAGATGATCTAATATTTAGCATCTGTGATCAGTCAGATGATGGAATTCAAGTTAATGAAATATCCTTCTCAAATCAAATTCACTATGAACACGTAGACCCCTTATTTTCCAAAGGGCCATGTTGGGCAAGACATAGGGCACAAAGTTTTTTTAACGAAGAGGACTTCTTCTTACAGGTTGACTCCCATACTCAATTTGCCCCTGGCTGGGACAAAATTTTTACTGAACAACTAGAAAAAATCTCTGCTATTCAATCAGATGATAATTATTTTCAGAAACCGGTAATTACATCTTACCCTCGAAGCTTCAAAGTCCTAGATTTTGATAAAGGTTTATTTTCTCTCAACACCGGAGATAAACATACCCAAGTTATAACCTACCGGAAAGATAGCTTATTTTTAAAAGGCTCCTTTTCAAGACAAATAGGTATTCCAACAAAGCATAGTGATATTACGCATGCAATCTTGATGGCGGCAGGTTGTATTTTTACAAGAGGATCTTTCGTTAAAGAAATTCCTTACGATCCAAACTATTATTTCTATGGAGAAGAGCTTTCGATGGCATTGCGAGCATTTACTCATGGTTACTCATTTTTCCATATTCCAGATGCGCCTTTATTTCATCTTTACACTGATACCAGTGATATTCCTAGAAAGCTTCATTGGGATCCAGAAGATGATCAAAAAAGAGCAATTAAATGGACCGAATTGGACCAAAAAAGTTTAAATAGACTTAATGATTTATTTGCTGGCAAAGTTGAAGAGCCCATGAATCTTGGGGATGAGAGATCTTTAGAGGACTATGCATTGATCAGCGGTATAGATTTAAAAAATAATGTAGTGTTAGATTTAGAAAAGGCTACCGAATCTAATTTTCTTGAATCCCTTGATTGGAAAATTAGCCCACTTAAACAATAGGAGAATTTTATGAGTGATGAAGCAAGAGAATTTTTAAATAGTTACGGAGATTTTGTTACCAAAGTGACAAGTGAGCCAAGTTTAGATCAAAGCAGTTTAAATACTCGCATGAAGGAAATTGATTCCTCTTCTCCAATAGAGTCTGCAAGATTGCTAACAGCAGCGCTTGGATTGGGCAGTGAGACAGGCGAATTCGTAGAGATAGTAAAGAAGATGTTCCTTCAGGGTAAACCTGCATCAGAAGATAATATTTTTCATATGAAAAGAGAGCTTGGCGATATTATGTGGTACTGGGCTACAGCCTGCATGGCATTAAAACTCGATCCCTATGAGGTAATCAAAGAAAACCAAGATAAACTTGAAGCAAGGTATGGTGAAAAATTTGAAGTTGATCGCAGTGAGCACAGAAAAGATGGAGACTTATAATTTCAAACTGAAAGCATTTCTTGGCTAAACTAAATTTTTTGAATCTAGTAAGTAGATTTTTGATTTAAATCTTCAACAGCCTCTTTAAATTCTGAAGTTAATTGATTCACTAAAGTTTGGACTGATGGAGAGTCTTTGATTGATCCAATGCCTTGACCAGAACCCCAAATATCTTTCCATGCTTTTGCATCTGTGTTGCCACCAGACCCGAAGTTCATTGATGATTTATCTGCCTCAGGCAGATTATTTGGATCTAAACCAGCATTCTCAACTGAGCCCTTCAAGTAGTTACCATGAACACCAGTGAACAAAGAGGAATATACAATATCGTCAGCAACACTATCGATAAGCATATCTTTATATCCTTGGTCAGCATTCGCCTCTTCGGTAGCAATGAACCTAGTTCCCAGGTATGCAAGATCAGCGCCAAGAGCTAAGCTTGATGCAACTGCACTACCAGAGCTGATTGAACCTGAAAGAATAATCGTTCCATCAAAAAATTCTCTGACTTCTCTCACCAAAGCAAAAGGTGACAGTGTTCCAGCATGCCCACCTGCTCCAGCACAAACTAGAATCAGGCCGTCAACTCCTTGTTCAGCAGCTTTTTTTGCATGTCTAACACTAATGACATCATGATAAACAAGTCCGCCATATGAATGAGCAGCTGTAACAATTTCTTCAGGCGGTCTTAAAGAGGTAATAATAATTGGAACCTCATGTTTTACACATAACTCCATATCGCCCATCAATCTATCATTGGATGCATGACAAATTTGATTAACTGCATAGGGCGCAATTGGTAGGTCTGGATTTTCAGCTTTCGCTTGAGCCAATTCTTCTTTAATTCTTATCAACCAGTCTTCGAGCACATGTTGGGGTCTGGCATTTAATGCTGGGAACGAACCTACAATTCCTGCTTTGCACTGAGCAATAACTAATTCTGGTCCAGACACTAAAAAAAGCGGTGAGCCAATCACTGGGATTGCTAGATTATCTTGTAAAATTTTTGGAAGCGGCATGGTGATCCTTATTTAAAAAAAGACAGTTTAACTTATGCCCCAATGTTATTAAATAGAAGATGAAAGATTAAAAAGCCTCGTCTGCAACCCAACTAATAGACCAATTATGCCCAAGTCGATTACCTTTATAGGTATCTGGAAGAATGGTTACTTGGCTGCCCTGAATATTGATCTGCTGCGGGTCTTCTGGTAAATCTTTGAATGCATTATCAAGCTGATGTTGGGTCCTCCATTCAAAAAGCACTGTGTTGTTTGGAGTCTTCTTAGCGGGCTCATAACCGCAAATATTTTTTAACATCGATGTTCCCGCTAAAGGTGAAGCTACAACATGAACCTCTATTGGAGTGGTTGCTTTCCAATTTTTTAAAACATAGGAAACCAATATTCCACCATAGCTATGGCCGATCAATGAAACTTTTTTTATAGATTTATCTTGATTTAAAATATCCTTAATCTCATTTGCTAGTTTTTCAGCTGAATCTTGAAAGCATCCATTATCAGGCCAGCGATAAAAGTACATGTGTTTTTGTTTTGTATCGATAGTTTTGATGGGATATATCCATTCATAGCCCTCGCTACTACCTCCATGCACAGCTATAAAGATTTCCTGAACTTCATCTAAGCCTGATTCCAGTGGATTCAAACCATAAGGAAGATCCATCAGCCTTTGACCTAATTTTTTTACAGAAATTTCATTAGTGAAATTCTTTAACTGAATGGGATTCTGAGGTTGATTGCTGCAGCCAGTTATAAAAAAAATAAAAATGAATAAGAAAAATAACTGCTTCATAAAACTATTTAATAAAGTAGGCAACACTATGATCTTCAAAATTTTTTGCACCAACCTTATCAAACC
>Ga0315316_10000508_pt1 | contig 25881 bp, 23 predicted proteins | sample M160m3416metaG_FD_203702 | JGI IMG/M metagenome (GOLD analysis project Ga0315316, IMG submission 203702) | Ammonia-oxidizing marine archaeal communities from Monterey Bay, California, United States - M1 60m 3416 | ecosystem: Environmental > Aquatic > Marine > Intertidal zone | place: USA... | reverse complement strand
ATCAGCCTCGCCTCGAATTCCTCGAGGGCGCGCCGAACCAGCTTTTCGCGTTTGTCGGTGTTTCCGTTTTCTGACATCCGGTATATTTAGCTCCTTTAACGGCGGTGAGGACAGTCTCCTTAGAGAAAAAACAAAAAAACACCAAATCCCGCTTCCCTCACCCCATCCTGCAAACAATCGCGGGGAAAATAAAGAGGTGATCAGGTAGCCATATTTTTATTTATTGTGCCGATAATTTCGTTAAATTATTCAATCATGGGTAAATTCAGGGAGCTTTACAGCCTGGGCACTTCGGTGATCCTGCTGCTTCTCACTGCCACGGGGTGCTCGGATAGCAAGAACGCGGTTGCCGCCGCGAAAGAACAGGCGGAAAAGAACCTGATTGCCGCTGAGCAAAAAGCGCAAAGGGAACTGCTTGCCGTCAAGGAGAAGGCAGAAAAGGACCTGATTGCCGCTGAGCAGAAGGCGAAAACGAAAATTGCCAAGGTCAGGGAAGAGGCCAGCGGCAATCAGCATTCCTCCACGCTGGAACTGGAAAAAGTCAGGCAACAGGCTGCCACAGACCGTGCCGCGGCCAAGAAGGCAGCGAGGGAACTTTCCATCGCCAAGAAGCTCTCCGAGGGCAACCTTGCAGCAACCAGAAAGGTGGCAAAAGAACAACTCGAGGCCTTCAAAAAAAAGGCTGCCTTTGACTTGGCGGCTCTTCAGGAAAAGGTCGATAAGCAGATCGCGGCAACAAGGGCTGATGTAACAACGCAACTCCAGACCATCAAGTCAACGCCGGCGATGGTCTACGTCAAGGGGGGAGAATTTACCCTGGGCTTTGAGGGTGTTGCCACACCCGAGCACAAGGTGACGCTAAGCCCTTTCTATATCGCCAAGTTTGAAACCACCTACAAGCTTTGGCTCGAGGTGAAATCCTTTGGCACTGCCAAGGGTTATGCCTTCCACCAGCAGGGCCGGGCGGGAACGCCATGGGCACCGGCACTAGCGGGAAATAACCAGCCGGTAACCGATATCTGTGCATGGGATGCGCTGGTATGGTGCAACGCGTATTCTGAAATGGAGGGGTTTGAACCGGTTTACAGGACAGCGGATAATGCCGTGATCAGGGATTCCAGACACTCCAACGCCGGCAATCTCCAGGCGGCAGTGTTCGACCGCAATGCCAAGGGCTACCGGCTGCCGACCGAAGCGGAATGGGAATATGCGGCGCGCTTCCGCGGTAAAGGGGACTTTGCCCCCGGTGACTTTGCCAGTGGCGCTTCTGCCAACAGTTCCGACATCAAGGCCACCAGTGAAGTGGCGTGGTTCCCGTTCAACAGCCCGGCCCCCAATAATCATCCCCAACCCGTCGGCTTAAAGAAGGCCAACCCGCTTGGACTGCATGACATGAGCGGCAACGTCTACGAATGGTGCTGGGGCCGGCAGGATCCCTATCAGGCCCAACCGAAAAAGGATCCCGTTGGAACCAAGGCCGGCGGCCAGGTATTGCGGGGCGGCTCCTTTGGCCACGGCAATAATGAGCTGCGCAGCTCCCACCGGATCAGCAGCAATCCAGTGAACTTCTCCGTCAATGTCGGGTTCCGCTGCGCAAGGTCGCATTAACCGGATAAAACACATGGTAATTTCCGGCTAAGTGTGAAGTTTATCAGCACCTGTCATGAAATATTCCCTCACCTGTTGTTTTTTCTTCCTTGGCCTTTTGCTGTCCTCTCCGGGCAATGACTTCCGGGTCTATGCCCCGGCCAGCAAGTCAAACACCCTCTGGATCATCCTGGTCAAGAGCAATGAATCCGGTGATGCCGTGCAAATGGAAATCGAGCAGAAGGTTAACCTTGGCTTTGCAGGCCGGGTCATCACCGCGCACCCGACAAAGCCCCTGCTCTATGTGAGTGCCACCGGCGGTGAAACGGGTCAGGTGCCGGGAGCGGTCATCTCCCTTGCCGATAACGGCACCTACCAAAAGCATGAGCGCATCGCCTTTAATGACGGGGCCTGCTTCCTCAGCCTGGATCGTGGCAGCAGGCACCTGCTGGGTGTCAGCTATGGCAACGGGCGGCTTAACGTTTACCCGCTGGACGGGCGTGGCATGCCCGGCAAGGCCGTGACCACCATTGATGAAGGCAAGCGCGAAGCCCATTGCGTGCTGCCCTCCCCGGACAACCGCAACCTTTACATCCCCTACGTGAAGGGAAACCTCGCCCTCCTGCAGTATGCCTATGATGGAAAAACCGGCGCCGTCACCCCGCTTGAGCCCAGCGACGCCGGACCACCACAGGGCACGGGCCCGCGCCACATGGCCTATCACCCCAAGCTGCCCATGGTCTACTTCAGCAACGAGCAGGGCATCGGCCTGTCCACCTACCGGCGTGCTGAGAATGGCCAGCTGACAATCGAGCAGGACATCAATGTGCTTGCCCCCGGCATGTCAAAGATCGGCCTGAGTGCCTCTGATCTCCTTATCACCCCGGACGGTCGATTCCTCTTTGCCGGCCTGCGCGGCCACGCCCAAGACTTCGACCGGATTGCCCGCTACCGCATCCTGGAAAACGGCCACGCCGAGCTCTTGGGCCTGACCCAGGCCGACAAGATCCCCTGGGGCTTGACCCTCTCGCCTGACGGGCGGTTCCTGCTCGTCGCTGCCACAACCGGGGCCACCCTCACCGCCTACCGAATCTCCGATCACGGAGAGCTCAAGCGGGCCGCCACCCTCAAGTGGGAGCCCCGGATCTCCGATTTGGTGACACGGTGATCCGCTTAATACCAGGCACCCCGATGCCCGTATCAACGAAAAGAATAAGGTAAATGCTATTGCGTTGAGTTCTTTCTCCTGTGGGCCTAGAATCGCAGCCATGTTGCGATCTTTACTTACGATTTTTCTCCCGGCCCTGTTTGCCGGTATGCTCACGGCCACCGCCGATGAGCGGCCCAACATCATGGTGATCCTCTGCGATGACCTGGGCTACGGCGACCTCGCCTGCTACGGCAGCAAGATCATCCGCACCCCGCACCTGGACCGGCTCGCCGCTCAGGGCATCCGCTTCACCGACTTCTACTCCACCTCACCGGTGTGCTCGCCCTCAAGAGTCGGCCTGCTCACCGGCAGGACACCCAACCGGGCCGGAGTCTATGACTGGATTCCCTCCGGCAACCGCATGCACATGGGCAAGGATGAATTCACCATGTCCGCCATGCTCAAGCGCGCGGGTTACGCCACCTGCATGAGTGGCAAGTGGCACTGCAACGGGCTCTTCAACCGGGCCGGCCAACCCCAGCCAGGCGACTTCGGCTTCGACCACTGGTTTGCCACCCAGAACAATGCCGCTCCCAGCCACAAGAACCCGAAAAACTTCGTGCGCAATGGCAAGAACGCCGGCCCCTCAGAAGGCTTCAGCTGCCAGATCGTGGCGCGTGAGGCAATCCGCTGGATAGAAAGCCACGCCAAGCAGAGCCCCGACCAGCCCTTCTTCTCCTACATCGCCTTCCACGAGCCGCACGAGCCGATCGACTCACCGGCCAAGCTCATCGCCGGCTATCCGAAAGCCAAAAAGCGTGGCGAAGCACTCTATTACGCCAATGTTGAGAATATGGATACCGCGGTGGGCGAGATTACCGCAGCACTGGACCGACTCAAGCTCACCGAGAACACCCTGCTGGTCTTCACCTCGGATAACGGGCCGGAAACCCTCAACCGTTACGGCGGCGCGTGGCGCTCACATGGCAGCCCCGGTCCCCTGCGCGGGATGAAGCTACACACCCACGAGGCCGGTATCCGGGTGGCGGGCATCATGCGCTGGCCACTGCAGGTCAAGGCCGGTCAGGTCAGCAGTGTCCCTGTCAGCGCCCTTGACCTGATGCCGACCTTCGCGGGGCTTGCCGCCGGGGAAATTCCCGTCGACCGGCACTTGGACGGCGCGGACATGATGCATGCGCTCAGTGGCGGCACCGTCAAGCGTGAGCAGCCACTCTTCTGGTGCTATTACTCCGCACTCAACAAGGCAAAGGTGGCTATGCGTGATGGCGACTGGAAGCTGCTTGCCCGGCTGACATCCCCGCAGGGCAAGGCACTCAGGACCCGCGCCATCACCAGAGCCAACCGCGACACCTTTGCCGGGGCAGTATTCACTGACCTTGAGCTCTACAAGATCAGCACTGACATCGCCGAGAAAGAAGACCTGGCAAAAAAACACCCGGAAAAAGTCCGCGCCATGGCCGCCCAACTGAAGAAAATCTATCACGACGTGGCAAGGGATGCCAAGGCGTGGCAGTAAACTCCTTCACGCCGGCGCCCGGTTTGCCCCGGCAAAACCAAAGAGCGTTCTTTTATCCCGAAGCCTGTTTACCTGTAACGCTTTGTATTCGCTATTGCCGCATTTCTGGGGTATAGCCTTGCTCCAAGCACGATGAAAACAACTCTACTTAAAAACGGAGCCATCGCCGCCCTCGCGGTATTGGCTGTCTTAATCTCCGCCTGTAAAAAGGATCAACCTCAGCCCCCCGCTCAGACTCCTGCGCCTGCTGTAGAAGAAAAGGCACCTGAGCCAGCACCTGAGCCAGCACCTGAGCCAGCACCTGAGCCAGCACCTGAGCCAGCACCGGCTGCTGAATCGGCCGCCGCTGCCGGAGGGCCGATCTCCAAGCAGGTCCAGGGCTACTGGGTACTGGACAAGGACTCGATGGTTGCAGCAATGAAGGCCGATGCCGCCAAGGAAGGCGAGGATAATCCTGCGGCAATCGCCCTGATGCTGCCCATGATCGAAATGATGGCGGACATGATGGCCATCCAGATTGGTGACGGAACCATGTCCATGCTTTCCCCGGAGGGTGAGGAAAAATCCACTTTCAAGATTCTTGAAAGTGATGAGGCCACCGGTGACTTCAAAATCCTTGTCGCCAAGGCGGGTGAGGATGATGAAGAAAATCCCGGTAATATCAAGGGCAATACAATGACCATCAATGATGACGGCAAATCCATTGTCATGAATCGCATTGATGACGCGGAGTTCACTAGGCGCCAGAAGAAGATCAAGGACTTTGATCCTTCAAAGCTGCTGCAGGGACTTCAAGGACTTGAAGGACTTGAAGAGGGATTGTCCGAGGGACTCAAGGAGGCCCCTGAGCCGACTCCTGCTCCTGAGCCCTGATCATGGTTTATTGGCAGGGTTAAACCGGCCGATAGAAACAATCATTGCCGGCGCATCCCCTCTTGGGGGGTGCGCCTTTTTTTATCCCTTTAATCCTGCCCGGCACGGCGGTTCCACGCCACGCAGTCCGCATAGCAAACCCCGGACCCGCCAAAGATATCCAGGGCACTGCCGACCGTCAGGTCAACGCGCCCCGCGCTGAGTGTATCTACCTGCTCCAGGTCAGCCATGGAATACGCACCTCCGGCATAGGTTACCGGCAGGCCCTGCCACTGCCCGAGAAGGGTAACCAGCTCTCCGTCGATTCCTGCGCACCTGCCCTCAACATCGGCTGAATGCACCAGGAACTCGGCACAGCTCCCTGCCAGCCGATCCAGTGACTCAAGACTGACCTGCAGATCAGTCAGGGTCCTCCAGCGGTCCATGGCAACCTTCCAGCCCCCTTCCGGCACTCCCCGGCAACTCAGGTCAATAACCAGGTGATCACGGCCCACCGCCTTGACCAGTGCCGCCAGCCGATCCTCACAAAAAGCACTCCCCTCAAAGACAAATGAGGTCACGATCACATGGCTGGCGCCGGCATCAAGCCACTGGCCGGCATTATCCGGGGTAATCCCTCCCCCAAGCTGAAGCCCTCCGGGATAAGCACCGAGGGCAGCCCGGGCAGCCGCCTCATTACCGGGACCGAGCATGATCACATGGCCGCCGGTCAGCCGATCATCACGATACAGGCCGGCATAATAATCCGCAGGCCGCTCACTGACGTGGTTCTCTTCAACAGTGGCATCCTCACCGCTACCGAAGCTCCCCCCCACGACCTGCTTCACCACTCCTTCGTGCAGGTCGATGCATGGTCGAAAACGGCTCATTACCCTTAAGCGATGCGTTCTCCGGGTGCAGGTGTCAACGCAATATCAATGGGAGTGGACAAAAGCCTCAATAACAAGCAACTTCCAGCTCCTGACATGCGCCTTTTGACCCACCTCGCAATCACCTGCCTGCTCGCGCTCACCTCCTGCGTGAAGGACAAGAAGAAAAACGCAGAGCGCTCTTCCATGAAGCCCCCTGCACCTGCCCCCCCGGGGATGGTTCTCATCCCCAGCGGCACCTTTGACATGGGGACGGCCCAGGAATTGTTTGCTCAAGGCAATATCCCGGTGCGCAGCGGGGCAGAGGAATGGCCCCCGCACCGGGTCATCCTTGATGCCTTCTACATGGACGAGACCGAGGTCACCAATCGCCAGTTCAAGGCATTCGTCGACGCCACCGGCTACAAGACACAGGCCGAGAAACCTTTCAGCCAGGAGGATTACCCAAAAGCCAAACCGTCGGACTTGCTCCCGGCCGCATTTGTCATGGCTCCCCCGGACAAGAAGGTGGACATCAACACCGACCCCCACTGGACCTGGTGGAAACTGACCAATGGTGCCGACTGGCAACACCCGGAGGGCCCTAAAGCAAACCTCACGGGACGCTTGGATCACCCGGTGGTCAATATCGCCTACGAAGACGCCGAGGCCTATGCCAAGTGGGCCGGAAAGCGCCTGCCTACCGAAGCCGAGTGGGAATATGCCGCACGCGGAGGCCTTGAGGGCAAACTCTACCCATGGGGTGACGAGTTAACGCCGGGAGGAAAATACATGGCCAACTGCTGGCAGGGCGATTTCCCCAACGAGAACACCAGCAAGGACGGCTTCATGACCTCCTCGCCGGTAAAGAGTTACCTCCCCAACGGCTACGGCCTCTTCGACATGGCTGGCAATGTCTGGGAGATTGTCAGTGACCAGTATGAGAAGGGCTATTATGAGAAGAGCCCGAAATTTGCACCCAAGGGCGGTGTGGGAGAGTCCATTGTTGAGCCGACAGACGGCCCCGTGGTTCATCAACGGGTGATTCGCGGCGGTTCCTTCCTCTGCAGTGAAGGCTACTGCACCGGTTACCGCAACGCCGCCCGCCAACTCAGTGATGACATCAGCTCTTCCTACCACACGGGATTCCGCTGTGTGCAGGACATCAAGTAAGGATAGACCATTACTACCGGGGATCATTGAATCACCAGGGGCGATCCCCTCAAGCAACACAAAAGAAATCAAGCCCCTCGTGATATCCAGCCGCAAGGGCAAGGTCACGGATTCGGGCACGGGCCCCCGGCAACCCCACGGCGGCCAACAACACCGATTCCCCGCAGTGCATCACGGAGTGATCCCTGACCTCAATCCCGGCAATTCTTTCACCCAACCGCCGCGGATTGACTTCGTAGAAGCAGCCGATACGCACTGAGTTGGCGACCAGGTGTCGCGCCAGCCGCTTGCCGACAGGGCCTGCACCGGCAATCTCAACTCCCGCCCCCGCCACCTCTGGTACACGGGAAAGGTAATGCGCCTTGGCTCTGGAAAACATGTCCGCGGAGTAACGTGCCGATGAACGTGTCAACCGCCCCCCCGAGTCATGCCAGTCGAGCAACACCTCCTGGATGTTCAAGAGTTGATGCCCTTCCGCAAGCAACCGTAGCCACAGGTCATAATCCTCCGCCCATTGCGGGTCACTATAGCCCCCGATAGACTCCAATATATCGGCCCTGACCATTGAGGTCGGATTGACCAGCGGACTGTCGATAAAGCGCTCAGCGGCAAGTTGCGGAGGGGAGTTGAGACTGTTTACCCAGCGCACATGCTCGGCAAAGCCACGCCCCGGGTCGGATTGCGGAGCTCCGATAAGCCTGACCGCCGTGCCGCAACCTGCAAGGTATTCCTGCCCCACAAGACACTCAACCTGGCGGGCAATACGTTCAGGGTGGCAGACATCATCGGCATCCATACGGGCAATCAATTGCCCTTCAGCTGCCCTTCGTCCCGCTTCCGCAGCTGCTGCAACACCGCTGTGTTTGCCGAGTCGGATCAAGACAACCCTTGGATCCATGCTGCTGGACTTCTCGGCGATTGCCGTCGAACCGTCCGTCGAGCAATCATCGACAATGATCAGCTCAAGGTCGGTGAAGCTCTGTTGAAGGCAGCTGCTCACCGCCCGCTCCAGTGTCCCTTCTGCATTGCGGACAGGTAGCAGGATGGAAACACGCGGCATGATTTCAATCTCCAAGCCCGCGCGCCTCGGCACGCACCTCTCCCTGTTCAAAGGAGACCAAAATCATCATCGGCCGGCAACAAACCTCACAGTCATAGTCAAGGTCGGCAGGCAATTCATCGATGGCAGGAAGAGCAACCTCGAAGGTCTCAAAACATGCCGGGCAACTCACGGGCAGAAGGTTCATGGCTAGTGCGGGAAATCAGGTAATCCCCACAACCTCGTGTATTTCGTATACTCCATGGCCGGCAACAACACGTAGAGAGGAGCGGCAGGTAGACGCAGGAACCTGATCACCTGCTCCAGCGCACCACGGGCCATCGCCGTGCAACCCGCCGTGGGTCGGTCCTCACCGCGGCGAGTGTGGAAAAATATTGCGCTGCCCAGTCCCGGCCTGGGCGGGTCGCTGTTGTGACGGATCTCAATGAGCCAGTGATAGGCAGGGTCCCCGAGGCGCATCCGCTCCTTCTCAAACCAGTCCGGCAAGGGCTTGCCCTCGGCGATGCGCACATGACGATTGTAGAAGGGATTTTTTGGGTCATCCACCCAGGCATCGCGGTCGGTAACCCGGGTGTAGGGATAACTCGCCCCGGCAGGCAAGCCTGCCCCTTCCCCATAGATTTTGCCGATACGGAAAACCCCCGCCGGCGAACACCCGTCCCCCTCACGCTTGATGCGCGGCCCCGGGGCGGAAAGGATCCCCCTGCCCCATGCCAGTCCCTTGCGGCCCAGCAACACCGCCACAGGCTTAGCCAGGACCGGACGCCACGCTGCTTTCCCCCTGCGCTGAAAACACTGCAGTTGCCCCCGGTGCGACCGCCATGAATCAGCCACCACCACCACCAGCTGAGAGGTATCAGCACTAATAACCGGGATCGCCGGTGATGCATCCCGGGCTACGATCCGGTCCTGCGACCAAGCCAGCAACAAGGCGGCAATGCTTAACAGGGCGGCCCGCTGTGCCATCAACTGGGAGGGAACCTGCGCCATGAATTATCCTTGCTTGCCTGCACTCAGGGCCTCTAGCAACTTAACATGGATCCCGTCAAAGCCGCCATTGCTAAGGACAACCACAACATCGCCGGGTTCTGCCAGTGACTTGAACTTTGTAACGATGGCATCTGCGCCAGGTTCCACGAATGCCATCCTGCCCATTTCTCCCAGTGCCCCGACAACCGCCTCAACATTGAGCAGTTGCCCCGCCGGGACCTTACCGCAATCCGTGACCGGACAAACGAAAACCCCATCGGCCACCGAGAGGGAATCCGCCAGTTCATCCTGCATCAAGTTGCGCCTGCTGGTATTTGAGCGCGGTTCAAAAAGTGCCCAGACACGGCTTCCCGGATAACGCTGCCGGATGGCCCCCAGGGTGGCACGGATTGCCGTCGGGTGATGCCCGAAATCATCAATGACCTTGACCCCTGCCTCCTCTCCCCGCAATTCCTGTCGCCGGGCAACACCGGAAAATCCGGACAGCGATTCAGTAATCTGCACCTCCTCAATGCCGGAAAAACAGGCAGCGCAAAATGCCATCGCGGCATTGCGCACGTTGAACTCACCATCCATTGGAATCTCGCAAACAACCCCGTGGATCGTGAACCGTGAACATCCCGGGCCGTATTCCACCTCGGTGATTTGCCTCTCACACTGCGCGTCAAAACCCACACGTAATACCTGAGCATGGCAACCTGATACCACGTCAAGGGCATGCTGATCATCACCGTTGACAAAGACTGCCCCATTGCGCGGCACAATGTTGAGCATGTTGCGGAAACTCTTCTTGATGGCCTCGAGATCCTCAAAGATGTCCGCATGATCAAACTCAATATTGTTAATGATGACCACCTCAGGCAGGTAGTGCACAAACTTTGAACGCTTGTCAAAGAACGCCGTGTCGTACTCATCCCCTTCAAGGACAAAGAATTCAGAATCACTGAACCTGCACCCCCTGCCGAGATCCCGCGCAATCCCGCCGATCATGTATCCCGGCTCACGCCCGCATGACTGGAGCAGGTGGGCGAGCATCGAGGCCGTGGTCGTCTTGCCGTGCGTGCCGGTAACCACCAGGTTGCGGCGTCCCCGGAGGAACTCGTCCCTGAGCAACCCGGGCAACGAGGTGTAGGCAAGCCTCCTCTCCAGGACAGCCTCAACCTCAGGGTTACCGCGACTCATGGCATTGCCGATAACCACCGTGTCCGCCTGCATGGGGATATTGTCTGCCCCATAGCCCTCCTTGATAATGATCCCCTTCTCCTCAAGGAAGCTGGACATGGGCTCATAGACATGCTCATCGGAACCGCTGACAACACAGCCCCGCTCCTTCATGGCTGCGGCGACGGCACCCATGGCTGTCCCGCAAATTCCCACAAAGTGAAAATGGCGACAATCTTTATCCTCTGCCATGCCCCTTTCACTAGGCGATCTGGGCCTGCCTGCAAGGCGAACTTGAATAACCCCCCAAAAGAGTATGTAAATATGGACATGACTGTAAACTCCCTGACCGGGCAAACGCCCTTCACCACTGCAGACGGATCTTCCATCCGCAGTATCCTTGACTCAAGCAACGCACCGGTGGAAAAACAAAGCCTGGCTGAGGCAAGGTTATCGGCAAACGGGGCAACCCAACGGCACTACCACAAACAAAGCGAGGAACTCTACTTTATCCTTGAAGGCGAAGCCACGATGGAGATTAACGGTGAGCTGCGCAAAGTCCTGCCTGGGGACGGCATCCTGATCCCGGCCGGCGCATGGCACCAGATCCGCGCCTCGCAAGACGCACCGTTGCAGTTCCTCTGCTGTTGCTCACCTGCCTATTCACACCAGGACACTTACTTTGAATAAGGCCGGGAACCATGCAGGCCTTGCCCATGCTACTGCTTGTCTTTTTCAACAAGCATCACCCGCAGGGGAATACGCGTGAGCATTTCCCCGTCCGCGCTGACGTCGATTGAAAACTGGCCAATGCTGTCAAAACGAAGCTGCTGGATATTGATCACCAGGTTGCGCGTGAGGAAATAAGCCTCTGCCGGAAGCTTGATGCCGATGCGGGAGCGCAGGGGCGGCATCTTGGGCTTGCCGTCATCATCAATGAAATTAATGGCGATGTCATGCTCACCCTCATCTCCCGGCTTGAAGCATATTCTAAGCGCTATGGCGCATTGCGGGTGAACGACGGGAAGCCTTGTCGAGCAAATAGTATCAAAGGTGCCTATAATGCACAGCTTATGGTTATAATCATGGGCTGAATCACAAAGGGTGGCCACTTGCACTTCCATGGGAAAAATCGATAGAATGTTACTATGCTTCGGCTAACGGTTGCGCCTGCCGAATAGCGAGCGCGTGGAGATTGTATCCAGGAAAGAGCGCCGGGCCTTCCTGGCCTTTTCCTCAGGATCCTCCTCACCGGGCAACCGGTGATTGGATGCAACCGCGCTCCTGATGTAGCCCTCAAGTTCCCCCCGCTCCTTCTTTACCTTGTAGAGGGCATTGAAGAACTGCCCCACCATCGGTGCCGCCTTACTGCTTCCGGTGATATACTCTCCCGGGTCACCCTCGCACACCGCAGCAAATGCATACTGCGGGTCTTCAGCAGGAATAAAGCCGGCAAACCATGAAATGTATAGCTGCTCCTGGTTCTGGATCCACTGGCCAGTACCCGTTTTTCCCGCCATCGTCACGTAGTCATTGCGCGAACCCTTGGCGGTTCCGGCGCTGGCATTGACCACGTCGACCATTCCCTGACGGATCAGGGCAACATTTTCCGGAAGCAACTCGAGGAAATTGCGTTCCTCTGCCGGGAAGGACTCAAGGATATTATTGTTCAGGTCCTGCACCTGAAGGACAAGTCTCGGCTTGGGCAGGACATAGCCGTTGCCGATTCCCGCCATCATCTGGGCCACCTGCAGGGGAGTGGCCAGCACCGAACCCTGGCCGATAGCCGCATGGGCCACATAGCCACCATTAAACGCATGGCCGAATTTTTTCCTGACCACGGCGTCAGTGGGCATAAAACCGTCCTCCTCCGCATTCAGGGGAATCCCGGTCTTGGTGCCGAAACCGAAACGGCTCGCCATGCCTGCCAGGTTATCGCCGCCTGTTTGACGGCCAACGTTATAAAACCAGGTATTGCACGACCTCATGAGCGCAGTGACCACGGTGAGCTCGCCTTCCGGAACTTTCGCCCAGTTATGAAAAACCTCATTGCCTATTTCCAGTGATGTCGGGCAGTCAACCAGTGTCGTGCCATCAACCACTCCGCCCTCGAGCGCTGCAAGCGCCACAGAAACCTTGAACGTTGAGGCCGGGGGATATTGTCCCCGGAAAGAGCGCGGAAAAAGCGGTAAATCAGGATCCTCCTGCAAGGCCTTGAACTCCGCAATACTGATCGCCGGGATCCAGGTGTTGAGGTCATAGGTCGGGCATGATGCCATGGCATAGATGTCACCACTGTGCACATCCATCACCACGAATGCCCCGCGGTCCGTGAAATCCGAGAGCGCCTTCTCAGCCAGGACCTGCATCCGGGAATCAATGGCGGTGACAACGTTCTTGCCCGGCAGGGGTTGTCGCACAATCTCCTCACCGAGTTTCAGGCCATCGGCATCAAAGAGGTAATTGATACTCCCCGGGGTCCCCTGGAGTTGCCCGTCAAAAGTCACCTCAATTCCTTCACGCCCCTCCGTGATGGGCCAGAGAGGCTCTCCCGAGGCCACCGGACCGGTGGGCAACCTCGCCTTCTTACCCACATAGCCGACAATATGGCAAGCACTTGCCCCTCCCGGGTAATGCCGCTGGTATGTCGGGAAAAGCTCCAGTCCCTCGCCAAGCTCCTCCTCCACGGCCTCTTTCTGGGCCTCGGTCAGCATGGCCGAAAACGGCAACGGCAACCAACGGCGGTTTTTGTAATGACTGAGGATCCTGCTTGAACTCAACGACCAGTCATCTCCCAGCAGGGCAGAGGCAAATTTCATGCGCTGCCTGGCGTAGGCAATGACCTTGTCATCATCAGCCCCGGCGAGGTAGGGCATTTTCAGGGAGATGAAATAACCCACGATGTTCTGCGCAAGCGGTTCGCCGTGACGGTCGGTGATCTGGCCGCGGGGGGCGGGGATGGTCTGAATCAGGGTGCGGGCTTCGGTTCGGGTTTCCCAGGCAGCACCCAGTTTCCTCGTATCCCCGACAACGCCGCCTTTCCTTTCGCCGCCACCAGCGGATATCGGCGGCAGGGGTGGCAACTTGAACTCAGGCCGCTTCTTGACCTGAGGTTTCTCTTCCGTCCCCGCTTTCGCGGGCCCGGGAATATCGTCCTTTACAGCCTCGTTGCCCAGGTCCAATTCCTCCGCCCCAGGCGGTAAAACCGGTTTCTCCCCACCTGAAATTTCCGGATCATCCGGGGAAACTGGGAGTGCCCTGGGAATACTGTTGCCGGGGTCCTCTCCTGCCGGCAATTGCGCAGGTTCAGCCTGGGGAACAACTTGCCCCGGGCGGATCTTTTCAGGATCAACCGGCAAAGCACGGGGGACAGGTTCACTGCGGGCTTTACAAAGGCAGAGGCCAGTAATGACAAGAAACGCTCTCAGGTGGTTACCAGGCACCCTGCAATCTTCGTGGCTGAGCATGAATAAATCAAGCACCTCCGGGATCCCGCCCGCCGTTGAGGAAATCCAGGATATTCCTTGCCGCCTTCAGGCTGATCCCGCGGATCTCGGCAATCTGCTCCGCGGAAACCTTCTTCAACCGGGTCACCGATCCAAATTTGCGCAACAGTGCCGTCTTGCGCGCATTGCTCACCCCGGGACAATCATCGAGGATACTCTCGCCAATGCGCCTTTGCATCAGCAATTGATGATAACCGTTGGCAAAGCGGTGTGCCTCATCACGAATCCGCTGCAGCAAGCGCAGGGCCCCGGTATCATGGGGCAGAGCCAAGGGCGCACTGGCACCCGGGCGGAATATCTCCTCATTCTGCTTGGCAAGCCCGATCACCGGAAGTTCCCCCAGCCCGAGTTTGCGTAATTCCTTCAAGGCGCTGGAAAGCTGCCCCTTACCGCCATCAACCACTACAAGGTCCGGCAGGCAGACATAACGTTGCTTCTTGTCCCCTCCCTGCCGGGTGGCGTCAGCAGTGTTTTTCCCCTCCAGCAAAATCCTTGAATAACGCCTCCTTACCACCTCCGCCATGCTGGCAAAATCATCCTGCCCCTCCACCCCCTTGATCCTGTAGCGGCGATAACTGGCATTGTCAGGAACACCTCCCCTGAAACGCACCATCGATGCCACAATGTGGCTTGAGGAAATATTGGAGATGTCAAAACACTCCATCACCATCGGCGCTGATGCCATCCCGAGCAGCTTGCCGAGTTGCTCGACATCAGCAAGGGGCTCAATCCCCCCGCCGCCACCAGGCAGGCCCCGCCCCCGGGTAAAACGCCGTGTCGGCTGGAGAGTCTTCCTGAGGCTGTCAATCATGTCACGGTATTGGGCCGCCTGTTCAAAATCCTGTTGCGATACCGCCTCCTTCATTTTTTCCTCAATATCAGCAACATGATTACGCCAGCCTCCCTCAAGGAATTCACAGGCACATTCAATACGCTTGAGATAATCCTCACCGGATACATGCCCGACACAAGGTGCTGAGCAATTGGCTATGACATCATCATGACAATGCCGGTAGTCGGTTTCACCGGGCATGCTTGGCCGGCAGGTGCGCAACCCGAACTCCCTGTTGATCCAGTGAAGTGTTGTCCTCAGGGCACCCGAATGCGCAAAGGGGCCGAAATAGCGTGCGCCGTCATCCTTACGCACACGCACCAGCTGGAAACGCGGCAGCACATCCGAATCCCTGACCTTGAGTAGCAGGAAGCGCTTGTCATCCCGGAAGGAAACATTGTATTTCGGCCTGTATTCCTTGATCAGCTTAACCTCAAGCAGGAGTGCCTCGTTCTCACTTCGCAGGACATGGGTCTCAAAGTCCCAGATACTCTCAATCAGGGCGCGTGTCTTCAGATCGGAGCGCATCCTCCGCGTAGGAGTAAAATAGCTTGCCAGCCGTTTACGCAGGTCCCTCGCCTTGCCGACATAAATGACACGGCCAAGGCGGTCACGCATCAGGTAGACGCCTGGCTTGTGAGGCACATCCCTCAACTTGGCCGGGAAATCGACGGGGTCACGCTGAAATTCAGTCGACACAGCAGGCGTATTCTAGCCGCACTGGCCGATCCTTCCAGCCTGAAACGGCAGCCAGTGCCCAATATAAGTGAAATTTGAAAAGAGCCGATACCGGTTGCATATTTGAAGCCATTCAGGCGTTAAGCCCCGATATTCCAGCCCATGACCCTTTTTATCCGCATCTTCCTGGTTAACCTCACCCTGCTGGGGGTGGCAACTGCCCAGTCGCAAGCCGGCGAGAATCAAGCTAACGAACTGACGCTGCTTGAAATTGTCGAGGAAACCGGGTTCCTCATCTGGCCACTGACAGCACTTTCGGTCATCGCGGTATTCCTTATTATCTTCTATATGCTGACCATCCGTCGCGGTTCGGTAGTCAGCGACCGTTTCATGAAATCCGCTGATACACTCATCCGTAAGCAGGATTACCTGGGTCTGCTGGAGGTTTGCAACCGACAGGAGGAATGCATCTCGCGCATCACCGCCAAAACGCTCAATTTCGCAACCAAGAATCCTACTGCAAGCTTTGATGAAGTTCGTGAAGTCACAGAAGCGGAAGGATCCCGGCAGGCCAGTATACTCCACCAAAGAATCCAGTATCTCGCTGACATAGGTGCAATAGCTCCAATGGTGGGGCTGCTCGGCACGGTGATCGGAATGATCAAGGCATTCCGTGAAATAGCACAACACAGCTTCGTCGGCTCAAAGCAAACCGGGCTTGCCGGCGGAGTCTCGGAGGCCCTCCTGACGACAGCCGGGGGTTTATGCATTGGTATACCGGCATTAATCTTCTATTCGATGTTCCGGGGCAGGGTCCAGAGACTGGTTTCCGAACTGGAGGCAGCTGCAACACACATCATGGCCCTGCTTGCCGCCCAGTATAAACAGGCCACCTCACGCAGCTTATCAGGCTCGCGCACGCGCCTATCGCGCTATTCCACGGAGGAAAAAACCGGTAATGTCCGGAAAACCTGAGCCTTACAGCAGCAGGCGCGCAGCATGAAATTCCAATCCCAGTTTGGCTCTGAGCGCACGGGTATCCAACTCGCGCCGATGATTGATGTCGTGTTTCTTCTGCTGATTTTCTTCATCGTCCTCTGGAACTACGCGCGTTTTGAGACCGAGATCGATATCAGTGTTCCGGCTGCCTCCTCAGGGGAGAACCCTCAACGCACCATCGGGGAAATCGTGGTGAATGTCCGGAAAACCGGTGAAATACTGGTCGAGGGGCTGACCAAAACAGACCCGGAACTACTGGGAATGTTCCAGAACATTGTCGCGGCATACCCGGATCAGGCGGTAATACTGCGCGGCGACCGGCAAGCAGAATTTGACCACATCGTCAGGGTATTGAACGTTTGCCAACAGGCCGGAATCTGGAATGTGTCCTTTGCTACGGCTCCTCCTGAGACCCCCGCTCCCACAAAATGATCGGCCACCCTTCCAGCAAGGCAATCGCGGCGCTCCTGGCAGCGGTTATCCTCCAGTTGCACGCATCGGCCCAGCAGGAAGAAATTCCGCGTGCCCGACCGGTGGCACCTCTCGCCCGGGCAGTCCCTGAGGGAAAGGTCCTGCACGATGACCGTGAGGAAAGCCTCATCAAGTATGCCCACTACATTTACAGCCAGGATCAATGGCAACTGGCTGAAGCCCAGTATGCCCAATACCTGAAACTCTATCCGGAAGCCAGGGAAGCCGCCGCGGCAGGCTACCGCATGGCCGAATGCCGCCTGAAACTCGACAAGTTCAAGCAGGCAGAGCAAGCCTATCTGGAGGTCCTCAAGAAATTCCGTGCCAGTGACTACGGAGCGCCCTCTGCCTATCGGCTGGGTTCACTTTATTTTGCACAGGAACGCTACCCTGAAGCCGCAGTCCACTTTGACATCGCGAGGCAGGAGTCCAAAAAAAATGCCATCCGTCTCTCCGCCGCTTACTACAGGGCAAGTTCCTTCAGGAAACAGGGCTTGTTGAAAGAAATGCTCCGTGCCTTTGAGGGCCTCGTCAGCATCCAGGATAACAATCCCTACCGGGAAGCAACGCTACTTATCCTGTCCAGGGCATATTCTGAAAATAACGACCGGCAAAAAGCCCTCGTGGCATTCCTTGAACTGGCAAACCTGACCTCTGAGGACGATATCAAGGGGGAAGCACTGGTAAAGGCAGGTCTGATCAGCAACGTGCAGGGTGATACGGATGCAGCCAAGAAGCATCTGCACTCAGTACTCGAACTGCGGGGTGGGGATGAGTGGAAACCGGATGCACAGTTCCACCTGATCAAGATCTACTACACAGAAAAAAACCACACCAGAGTCGCCGAGATATACAGTAAGGGCGCCTTTGTCATGTCTGAGGAAATCAGGCCAAAGATGCTGCTGATGGCAGGAAACTCTCACCGTCACCTGAAACGTTATCATGACGCTATCGGCATCTACAACCTCCTGAGCGAACACTACCAGCCAACCAAAGAAGCCGGCGAGGCTGAATACAGGAAACTGCTGTGCTTCTTCAGCATCGGCAGCCGAAAGCTTCCCGAGTTGATCGACAACTTTATCCTCTGGCAGCAAGAGCGGGATATCTCAAGCAGTCACATTGACCTGGCATTCGTCCTGAAGGCCGAGCACCAGTTCAAGCTTGGCATGTTCGCGCCCGCCGGGCTTACTTATGACCGGGTGCGTATCGTGAATATCCCGGAAAAAATGCGCGCCTCCATACTCTACAAAAGAGGCTGGGCACACAACGAGGGTAAAAACCACCCGCAAGCCGTCAAGGCCTTCGACGAATTTCTGGAAGCCTATCTGGAGGATGGGCGGATCCCCAATGCCCTGGCCAAGCGTGCGCTCAGCCACAGGGCATTGGAAAACTACGAAGCTGCGCTCCTTGACCTGAAAAAAATTATTGTCACCCACCCGGACTCCGAGGCCTCTGAGCTTGCCTACCAGCAAAGCGCACTCATCCAGGGACAACTCGGGAAATACAGGGCGATGGTTGATAACTACAGCATCCTGCTGGAAAAGTTTCCGGGTAGCGAAGCCGCCCCCGAGGCACATTTCTGGATCGGTTGGGGACAATTTGAACTCAAGGAATTCGCCGCCGCCTCAGCCGCCCTTCGCAAGGCACGCACACTCAATGCCACGACATACTTCACCCGCGCCACCCTGCGCATCATCCTCGCCGAGTATTCCCTGCAACACCTCAAGGAAGTCAGGGAGGAAGTAGAGGCCCTGCCCGGCAAAGCCCACCAGGTCAAGGTTCCTCCTCAGGTTTACCTTTGGCTCGGCATCAAGCTCTTCGACGCCAAGGATTATGCTGCAGCGGTCAATTACCTGAGCAAGGCGACCACACCCGGCCATCCTGAAGCCACCCAGGCCGTCGTCTGGAAGCACCTCGGCCAGGCCCGTCTCTATACAGAGAATTACGCGGAGGCCATCCAGGCCTTCGACTTTTACCTCGCCACGCGCCAACCCTCAACAAACCGTGCACGAATACTGTATGACAAGGGGGTTGCCCTGCTCGCCCTCGGACAACATGAGCAGGCAGAGGCGGCGGCAGAGGATGGCTTGACCCTGCAGCCCCAGAGCCGTGTTTATGGCATGCTCTGCCTGTTATGGGGTGAGGTGGCCCTCCGGGAAAAACGCTATGAACAGGCTGTTCAACGCCTGATCAAGCCGACCTATGCGATTGAAGACGAGCAGATCACTCCCCAGGCGCTCCTTAAAAGCGCATACGCCCACGAGCAACTCGAACAATTACAGAAAGCAGACCGGCTGCGAGCCAGGCTCAAGGAAAAATTTCCCGAACACAGGGAATCCTCCCTTTTCCCAAAGCCCCCCGCTGATTCACAGGTTAAGGCAAGCCCCTGATTGTCGGCGGCAAAAGGCCTGAACTGCACAGAACGCCGTGCGCATACTGGCGACAGGCACCGCGGCAGAAAAAACTGACGGAACCCCTGACCAGCCTCTGCTTGCAGCCAGCTTATTGCAGCGATAGATAGCACCCCTACAAAACATGAAAGACGACGAGAATCCCGCCCCTTCCCCTTCCCCTGGAAAGACCCCTGCTGATCAGGAAAATCCACTGGCCAATATCATGGTCAATATCCTCATCCCGGTAATTGCCCTCAGCTGGCTGAGTAAAGATGGCGACAAGGTATGGCATGTCGGGCCCATAAACGGCATGATCATTGCCGTGCTGCTGCCAACGGCTTACTTTATCTGGCACTTCATCAAGACCCGGAAGATCAACTTCTATTCGATCCTTGGCGCAGCAGGAGTCACGCTCACGGGAAGCATCACCTGGTATGCCTGGAACGCGGACGGGAGCATCAAGGAAAATGCGGCACTGTTGTTTGCGGTCAAGGAAGCGGCAATCCCGCTGCTCTTCGGCATCACCATCCTCTATTCCCACAGGACAAGTAAACCGCTGGTTGGAGTCTTCCTGCTCAACCCGGATATCCTGGATATTGCGCGCATAGAAGCTGCCGCCAACAGTAACAACAGCTGGGGTGCTTACCAGAAAATCCGCTGGCAGGGAACCTGGATGCTTGCTGGCAGCCTGCTGTTGAGTGCGGTCCTCAACTTCGTCCTTGCCATTTATCTGCTGTCGGGAAAAGCGGATCCTGTCAGCTATAATGCCGCCGTTGGCAAACTCACCTGGGTGGGATTCCTCGTTATCGGCATCCCGCTGATGGTAATCATGATGTCCGGGCTGTTCTACCTGATACGCAAAATCAGTGAAGTCACAGGCCTACCCAAGGAAGAGGTATTCCTGCCGCGCTAGGTGCCCCGGTTCATAAGCCTACTGCTTCTGGCGCCTGTTCGTCTCCTGCTTCTCCCTCACAAAAACCAGCAGCACAAAAGCTCCCAGAACCCCCCCAGCTAACGGTGCCAGGGTGTCCAGCAGCTCTATGAGAACCTTGGCAAGGTAGCCGCCGGCGATACCGCCAATAGAACCAAGCAGGATCGTCTTGAACACCTGCATACCCTTGCGCTCACCAAGCCACCAGGTAAAAAGCCAGCCCATGGCGGCCCCCGACAAAGCATAGATGAGCGGCTGCATGAATCCACAGTAATGGCGCCTTGACGCTTTTTCTAGCAAAACCCCCCTCGTCCACTGCATCTCTCTTAATCGCGGCAAGAGCCCTTGGCTTCACGATAATAAATGCGCGCAAGTTTCCCGGGACATACTCCAAGCCTATACAGGGTCACCAGCAGCATGTTCCCCAGCTTGCGCCGCCACACCCCATCCCTGTCAAACTTCCTGCGGGAACTGCGCAGCGGCGGGCCAATAACCTTGACACGAACAGCATCACGCAGGCGGGCGGAAAAACGGACATCCTCCATTAACGGCAGGTCACCAAAACCACCCATCATCTCAAAAACCTCCCGGGCCACAAAAACACTCTGGTCGCCATACATTGTCCCGATATGGCGTGTGAAAAACCGGTGCAGTGGACGCAACCAGGCCAGTCGCGGATAAGCGGCAGCCAGATCCTTGAGAAAAGCCCCTCCACCGAGCATGGGGTCACGGACAAAAAGATCACGCAGCGCATCGTAGTGGGCTTGCGAGAATTCCGAGTCCGCATGATGAAAAACGATGACATTACCGCCGGCAACAGCAGCACCGGCATCCAGTTGGGCACCCCGGCAGGGTTTTTCAACCTGCACAAATTGCGCGCCATGCTCCTGACAAAGGTCACGCACACTCATCCAGTCATCGGAGCAATCAGCAACCACAAGCCCGGGCCGAGGATCAAGGCCTGTCAATGTATCCAGACAAGCGCTAAGTATTGCGGAGTCATTCCGACAGGGTATGACGAAGCTTACAGCAGGCACCCCATCCATCTGTCGATCGGTCACTTTTCCCTCAGCTGCCAGCCCCGCTAGCACTCCTGCGCGGCGGGAACAATTACATTTAGCTTATCCTTGAAGGCAAAGAACTCAACAGGCGTATACCCGGCAAATTCACCATCGGCCTCCACCGGAACCCCGCTGTCACTCTCAACGCGAAGGGACGGTGCCTGCACGTAGGAAACCCCCCTGGCCTTCTCCATCTTCCCCAAGGTAAAGGCAGTAAGATAGCGTATGACATCAACACGGCTCTGCGAGTCAAATACCAGGATCTCCAGTAAGCCGTCATCATTGGCGGCATGGCGAAACAACCTGAAAGCCGGGCCATAAAGCGAGCCGTTACCAATCAGGACAAAGGCCCCCTCCAGCGGTTCATGGCCTTCCGGAAAAACCCTAACCCTGGGCGCCTCTTGACCGGTAACCGAGAGTGCCGTCATCAGGTAACCGAACTTACCGAATTTTTTCTTTCTCTCCCAGGTGGTTTTCTCAATGATCCTGGCATCCAGCCCGACACCGGCAACCTGGACAAAGATTCCATGCTCCATACCAAATAGATCCACCTGCCCGAAGCTAAATAAGTCCACCTTCCGACTTACCCCCTCCTCAATCACCTTCCAGCACGCCTGCAGGCTTTTCCGCGGCAATTCCAATTCCCGGGCAAACAGGTTCATCGTGCCGGTCGGGAAAATTCCAAGCGCAGTTTCAGAGCCGGCCAGGCTGGAAATCACGGCATTGATCGTGCCATCGCCACCAGCAGCGGCCAGAACGCGGCCACCACGCTGTGCAACATCCCGGGCGATTTTCTTTACCTCAACGATATCACCGGTCTCAATGAGCTCAATGCGATCGGACATCGCCCGGATCTCTGCCGCCGCATCCTTTCCCTTCTCGCTGTGTGCCGAGGGATTGAGTATTACCGGTACCTTGTCCATCTGCCTGTATTTCAATGCTGCCAAGATTCCGCGGAATCAGCACGCTTGATGCACTCTACAAATTTTCCTCCACAAGCTCAAGCCACTCTTCATCGGACTGCTCCGGGGAACACGGAGGCTTTCCGGCTTTTCCATACCAGTAGGCGGCATTGCCAAGGTCACCTTCCAATACGTGGAGATGAGCATGAATCCACGAACCCATCGCCGAGTGGATATTACTGACAATATCATGAGCCCCGTGCCAGTCGCCTTTTCTGGCAAGCCACAAAGCACGTAATTCCACGGATATTTCCGGTGGAGGCAGGCTTTCCTGCTCGACGGATTGGAGCACGGCGGTAGCAGAATCAAACTTCATATCGGACTATCGTCCCGGAAATTGCGATATTTGACAAACGCTTTTATTGCCCCCCTGAACATGGGCCAGTCAGCTTGGAAAAAAATAATCACTTCATGAAAAAAATCTTGTGAAATCTTTCACAAGCCTGATCCTCGCTAAACAAACGGTGAATCAGGACGACACGAAGCCCAAAGCCATAAGCGAAGAAAACGGAAGTATCCCAAAGGGGCTTTTGTTGCCATTCGAACTTATTGCCGGGAAATTATCCGAGGTTGATGAATGCATCCGGCAACAGGCTCATACCTTCGACCCGGGCGTTGAGGGCTATGTCAGTTATGTGTGCGAGATCAGCGGCAAAAGGATACGCCCGGCTCTGGCCATTCTTGCCGGCGGGGCCTGCGGGGAAGCCGGGCAGGAACAGGTCAGCATCGGCACCGTGATCGAGCTCGTTCACCTGGCCACCCTTGTTCATGACGATATCATGGATGGAGCCGACCTGCGCCGCGAAATGCCCACTGCCAGTGCCAAGTGGGGCTCGACACTCAGCGTATTACTCGGTGACTGCCTGTTTGCCAGGGCCCTTGAAATGGCAGCGCAATTCGAGGATAACACAATTAGCCAACGCGTGTCCGCCTCAGCTTCCGCAGTCTGCCAGGGAGAAATCCTGCAGACACAGAGACGGTTTGATCTCAACCTCACCCATAAGGAATATTTCCGGATCATTGAGATGAAGACCGGCTCACTCTTTGCTACAGCTACCGAGCTTGGTGCCCGCCTTGCAGGAGCAGATCAGCACACACAGGATCACCTCAGGGACTTCGGTATGAAAGTCGGTATTGCCTACCAGATCTACGATGATTGCCTTGACCTGGTGGGCGAGGAGGAACTGGCCGGCAAAACACTGCGCACTGACCTCACCAAGGGAAAGCTTACCCTGCCCGTGCTCAACCTGATCGCCTCATCCACCAAATCCCAGCGCGAGAAACTCAACAAACACCTGCTGCTCAAGGAGCCAATTGACGTTGATACCCTTGCCGGCATTGCGGATTACGATGGGTCCATTGACAAGGCAACAGCAACAGGCAAGGAAATTCTCGCACAGGCAACTCAACATCTCACTTCTCTTCCAGACAGCCCGTATTGCTCCGGCCTCAGGCAGGTCACCGCTTATCTGGACTCTCTTCTTGATACCTGCCTGAGCTAGTCTGCCTGCCGCAGGCAATGCAGCCCATCATGATACACGAAACCGCCATCATCGAGAAAGGCGCCGAGCTTGATGATAGCGTTGAGATCGGGGCCTACGCAATTATCTCCAAAGCGACCAGGATTGGGGCGGGATGCAAAATTTCCGCACATGCCCAGTTGTGTGGCAAAGTCGAGCTTGGCCCGGGAAATCACATCGGCCGCGCAGCGATCATTGGGGGAGACCCACAGGATCTCACCTTTGACACCACCCTGGAGAGCGGGGTACGGATCGGCAGCGGCAACGACCTGCGCGAACACGTCACTATCCACCGCAGCGCTTCCGGGGGTGGGTGGACGAGCATCGGTAATGACAACTTCCTCATGACGGGAAGCCATGTGGGCCATGACGTAATCATCGGCCATCAAAATGTGATCGCCAATAACTGTCTCCTGGCCGGGCATGTAAGCATAGACAACCACACCTTTCTCGGCGGCGGCTCAGGATTCCACCAGTTCATTCATATCGGCGAGCTCTCCATGACCCAGGGCAATAGCTCCATCAGTAAGGACATACCGCCTTACTGCATCGCCAGCCAGCTCAACCGGCTGGTGGGACTCAACGTTGTCGGCCTACGCCGAGCCGGCATGGATGCGGAAACCCGGGCCGAGATTAAGCGTGCCTATCGCGCTACCTTCCGCTCACGCCTGCCGCTTGCCCAAGCCCTTGAAGAAATACAGGACGAACCATGGGGTTCACCTGCCCGGCATTTCCTGCGGGCACTTGCCAACCCAGGGCGCAAAGGGGTTTGTTTTCACAGACCGGGGCGGGATGGTTTGTGAACCCTCGCACTGAGAGGCAACTCAACAAGTGCTCCCACGCTTTCCGAACAAGGGGAAACGTGCGGATGTCGGGTTTATAATTATAATAATATAGAGTATTTACAGCAAATAAAAGTAAGCTTTCAATTAGTTTTACTACCGACACAAATTCGACTACTTTACTTTGAACCTTTGCGGTCATTCTACCTTTGGTGATTAAATCCATAGTTCGGTTAATGCGCTTACTGTCAATAGTTTGTGCTTTTTCACTTTGCCCGGTAACTGTGGTCAAAGCGCAGTTGGACTCTCTCGGCGGTAAATCAGGTCAAGCCATCAATATTGATAGCGACGAGACGGATTACGATCACACTGCGGGAATTGCTACTGCCAGGGGCAATGTTCACATTACCTACGGCGACACCGAAATCCTGGCTGGAAAGGCCGAATACCACATCGAAAGCGGGGATATTCACAGCGAGGATAATGTGTCTATCTACAAGGGGGAGCTCGCCTACAAGGGCAACGCAGCCATTTACAACATCAATACCGGGAAGGTGACCGCTAACCACCTGAAAAGCGGCAAGGCCCCGCTCTTCTATGAGTCAGATTCCTTCGACACACAACTCAAGCAGATGGAAAGCATATCGATGACATCATCGATGTTCACCACGCATGACAGTGTCAATCCCAACTACAGGATCAAGGCGAAGAAGGTGGACATCATCGGGCTCGACCAACCCAAGCACCTGCAACGCATTATTTTCAGGAACATGACGGTTTACGCCGGCAATACCCCGGTGATGTGGCTACCCTATCTCTCGCAACCCCTGGACGCCGAGCAAGGCTATCACTTTGTCCCTGGATACCGCAGTAACTGGGGGGCTTTCCTGCTCAACCGCTACGGGATGATGATCGGTGATCATACCCTTGCCACCTACCACCTTGATCTCAGGTCGAGCCGGGGAGTCGCCGGAGGGGTTGACCTGAAGTTGATCAGTGAACGGGAAAACAAGCACTTTGGCAACCTCAAGGTCTATTACACCAATGACAATGACCCCTCACAAACCCACAACGGGCGGACGCGCAAGGCACAAGTCGATCCCGACCGTTACCGCTTGAACCTCCAGCACCGCATCTATCTGCCCGGCTCCGAGGATGATACCCTCTACCTGGATCTCGACATCAACAAGATCAGCGATGCCTTCTTCTACAAGGATTTTTTCCCGGACGAATACCGGGTCAACCCGCAACCCGACAACCTGATCAGCCTGCAGAAAATCTTTCCCCGGGGCAGCGCAAGCCTCTGGACTCGGTTTCAGGCAAACGATTTCTACCGCACGACAACCCACCTCCCGGAACTGGCACTG